>Ga0265330_10001071_pt1 | contig 16535 bp, 16 predicted proteins | sample 41919metaG_FD_202083 | JGI IMG/M metagenome (GOLD analysis project Ga0265330, IMG submission 202083) | Rhizosphere microbial communities from Carex aquatilis grown in University of Washington, Seatle, WA, United States - 4-19-19 metaG | ecosystem: Host-associated > Plants > Roots > Rhizosphere... | reverse complement strand
GGCTCGAAAATTTACGGGCCAAAAGGGATCGGCGTCTTATATATAAGGAACGGCATTCACCCCGAGCCGCTGGTCTATGGCGGCGGCCAAGAGTGGGGATTGCGCTCGGGCACCGAGAATGTCGCCGGCGCGGTTGGCTTGGCCAAAGCATTGGCGCTTGCGCAAAGCGAACGTGAAACGGAGAATAAACGACTCATCGCGTTGCGCGACAAGCTCATTGCCGGGCTTTTAAAGATTCCTAAAACGCGGCTAAACGGCCATCCGACCAAACGCCTGCCCAATAACGCCAATGTTTCCATATTAGATATTGAGGGCGAAGCAATGATATTATATTTGGACGAAGCCGGTTTCCGCGCTTCGACCGGTTCGGCTTGCACCTCGGCCTCGCTTTCGCCGTCGCATGTGATAAGCGCCATCGGCTTGCCTTATGAAGCGGCGCACGGCTCGTTGCGTTTTACGCTCGGCCACGCGACGACCGAAGCGGATATTGAAAAACTTCTTCAAACCCTGCCGCCCATTGTCGCCAAGCTGCGCCAGCTCTCCCCGGTGCGGCTGAATATGAAACATTATGCGTAGTTCTAACTAATCGCGAATTTGTTACGAATTTACGAATAACTCGATCCATAGCGGCTTATTAGTAAATTAGTAATTGATTGGCATTAGTTAGCCCACACCTTATGTCCACCCCCGACGTTGAATCAAAAGACAAACAAACCAAATGGCTTTACTCTGAAACAGTAAAAGAGCATTTTTTCGATCCAAAAAATTTCATGGTCGACGATGAGGGTTATGAAGCCAGCGGCATGGGCATGGTGGGTTCCCCGGCTTGCGGCGACATGATGACCGTTTGGATCAAAGTTGATCCGGACCCCGAGCGCATCGTTGATATGAAGTGGCGCACTTTCGGTTGCGGCTCGGCCATTGCTTCCACCTCGATGCATTCGGTCATGATAATTGAGAACGGGGGACGAACGATCGACGAAGCTCTCGCGATAAAGCCGCAACATATCATCGAGCGACTTGGCGGTTTGCCCGACCGCAAGATCCATTGCTCGGTGCTTTCCGACAAAGCCCTGCGTTCGGCGATCAATGATTACTTTCGAAAGACCGATCAACACAGCCGCATCATGACCGAGGGCGCGCGGGTCATCGACAAAGTCATGAAAGTGACGGATCATGATATTGAGGAAGCCGTTCTAGAAGGCGCGGACACGCTCGAAAAAGTTCAAGCCCGAACCAAGGTCGGCGCCGGCGACCCCTCATGCTTGCCGGAGGTGGAACAGTTGATAAGATTTTATAAAGAAAAATACTTTGGCTAACGAATACGCCAATCAGTTACAAATTTACTAATAGGGCGCTTTGATGGATATTCGTAAATTAGTAATCGATTAGCGATTAGTTAGCACACGCATATGAAACTACGAATCACCGTCAACTCCGACCTCTGTTTCGGCGCCGCATCATGCGTCACGGTTTCGCCGTCGCATTTTCGTCTTAATGAAAAGAATAAGGCCGAAGTTTTGGAGAACGGCGAAGATGTCGTCGCCGGCAATCCGATCTACGAGCGCATCATTGAAGCCGACGAAGCGAAAAAAGAAGAAATGCTCATGGCCGCCAAGTCCTGCCCCATCGCCGCCATTTCGATTTTCGATATTGAGACGGGGGAGAAGCTGTATCCGTAATTTTTTTACACCTGAGCGAGCGAATGAGGGATTGTATTTTGGAAACATCGCACAGGAGCGCCTTTGGCGCGACGAGCGTAGCGCGTTCCGCCCGAGAAGCGGAACGACGCGTGTTTCCAAAATATAATCCCTCATTCGGCGAGCGACTTTGTCCACAGCGCGCTATTGCGCTACTTGCGGTACAAGTATAAAGTAATCGCAGTTTCACATTCTACGATCGCGTTACATGATACTTGATGACGCTAAGATGATCGCGCGCCTCGACTCGGGCAATGTCCGAGCTTCGATTAGCGCTCTTCCCGATCAGATCGCATCAGCTTGGCGCGATGCGCGCAAAGTTCGCGTCCCGGCAACGTATCGCAATGCGGATCAGATCATCGTCGCCGGCATGGGCGGATCGACCCTTGGCGCACACTTGATTAAATCGGTTTTTGGCGACGCTCTTAAGGCGCCGTTTTGTTTTGTAAACGACTACAAATTGCCGGGCTCGGTCGGCCGCAAAAGCGTCGTCATTCTCTCATCGTATTCCGGTACGACCGAAGAAACGCTCGCCTGCGGCCGCGAAGCGCTGCGCCGCCGCGCCAAAGTCATGGGTATAACTTCCGGCGGCCCGCTCGCCAAATTATTGAAAAAAGAAAAAGCCCCGGCATATATTTTTAAGCCGGCATACAATCCGTGCGGACAGCCGCGCTTGGGTTTGGGTTACATGATCGTGGGTCTTCTCGCCCTGCTTAAGTCGATGCGCGCGGTCTCGATCAACGCCGCCGAGATCAACGAACTTCCAAGCCTTTTGCGTACGCTTTCGGCCAAATGGTCGCCCTTATTTCCGCTCCGCGCGAACCCCGCCAAACTTATGGCGCTCGCGCTCGCGCGCACCGCGCCCGTCGTCGTTTCCGCCGAGCACCTTGTTGGCAACGGACACATTCTCCAGAACCAGATCCATGAAAGCGCCAAACAATTTTCCGCCGCCTTCCCGCTCCCCGAATTGAACCATCACTTGATGGAAGGATTGGCATACCCCAAAGAGATGAAAAAATTATTGGCGTTCGTCTTTATCGACTCTTCTCTATATGGAGAACGGATCGCGCGCCGCATGAAGATCACAAAAAAAGTTTTAGGGAAGCAAGGTTACGGCTACAACGGCTGGCAAGCGTCCGCTTCCACCCGATTGCTTCAAGCATTTGAAACGCTGGCCTTCGGCAGCTGGGTGTCATTTTATATGGCAATGCAAAATCGGACCGATCCCTCAAACATCCCCTGGGTACGCTTCTTTAAGAAGGAACTCGGATAGGGATGAAGTTCTTTCGATCTCTGCCCTGTCCGACCCATGCTTGGGGACAGGGCGGTATCGATCGCTAGGGGCGTTTGCCCGCACGGGCAGCCGCCCCTTTTGTATTAAAAACTAACGACTAACCACTAAATTCCAAGGAAAGTTTCAATAACCAATTTTTAAAATCAAATCTTTAACATCGTATTTGGATTTTAGTTGTTAGTTGTTTGAATTTACCATTGTTGGTACGTTATATCTGTTATGAATGATCAAAATTGGGGCTGGAAATTGGTTCTTGGTTCTTGGAATTTCGCGCGTCGCACACCCTGGCTCTCCGAGGCCGTTGTTTTTATAATAATGCTCGTTTTGTATTTGCCGCTTCAGATCGGAAGCAAGGGTTTTGCCGACCCGGATTCTTTCTATCACCTTAAAATGGCCGAGCTCATCGCCGCGCAAGGGCCGATCCGCAACTTTATTTGGATGCCGTTCACGACCCTTGCCAATTCCTTCGCCGACCAGCACTTCTTGTATCACGTCGCGCTCATTCCATTCATAAAACTGTTCGGGCCGCTTTTGGGCATGAAGATCGCGACTGCGGCCATGGCCGCCTTAGCGATCGCCGCCCTCGCCTGGTCGCTCCGGTATACGGGCATCCGTTACGCGGCGGCCTTTGCGCTCGCCGCCGGCATCATGAATCCGCTTGCTTTCAGGATCGGTTTGTCCAAGGCATCGGCGCTCGGCGTCGCTTTCCTTATCGTCGGCTTGGCTCTTGCCTTGAGACGGCGAACATGGCCGCTTGCGGTTGTCGCTTTCTTTTACGTTTGGACGCACGGCAGCTGGCCGGCTCTCGTTGGATTGGGGACGGTTGTGATATTGGTGGTGTCGTGGCCGGAAAAAGGGGACAGACCCCTTATGATATTGAAAAGGGGTCTGTCCCCTCTGGCCGCTCTTTGGTCGGGAGCGATAGCCGGCGTTATCATCAACCCGTTTTTTCCGCAAAACCTGAAATTCTACTGGGAACAGATCGTGCAAATTGCGGTCATCAATTACCAGAGCAAGATCGGCGTCGGCGCCGAATGGTATCCGTATGCGCCCGCGCGTCTCGCGAGCGACTTGCCGCTCCTCTGTCTTATGGCGGTTGCGGCGGTCATTATTTTTCCCGTCGTCATATCGCGCTCCGCCGCTAACGGCCGACGCGAACAGGCGCGCATTGCCGTCGCGCTTTCGGCCTGCGCCGGCGCCTTTCTCGTCCTTACCCTTCGATCCCAGCGCCATGTCGAATATTTTGTGCCGCTTGCGGTTGCCGCCGCCGCCGCTTGGGTCTCCGAATTCCGCATCGCAAATTTTAAAATTCTTATCGGGAAAAACGCGGTCGCGGCAATACTGGCGGCCGCCGCAGCGCTTTCATTTATCGCGGTCTACGCCGACACCGGGCTTGCCAAGGCGAAAAAAGACCTGGCCGGTAACTATAACTTCACGCTTTACGAAAAAGCGGCGGAATACTTAAAAAAGAATTCCGCCCCGGGCGAGATCGTCGTTAACGCCGATTGGGACGACATGCCGCCGCTTTTTTTGCGGGATGGCCAAAACCGGTACATTATGGGGTTGGATCCGACCTTCATGTACAGCGCCAACCCGGACCGCTATTGGGATTATGTGAATTTCACTTTGGGGAAATCGAACGACCCGGTGGCCGTCATGAAAGAATTGGATTCGCGTTATGTTGTTGCCGATCGCGTCCACCGCGAACTTGATAAAATGCTTGGCCGTTCGGGTAAATTCACGCTTGTTTATTCCGATACAGAATCGGAGATATATATTTTGAAATAATCTTCGCGCACCCTTCTGCGCCGAAGCGGAGCCGGGGTAAGTTATTGGGGCGGGGATATTTTATCCCCGACCGGCTTGGCCGTATCATAGCTTAAGATCAAACTGCCGTCGGGAGCCACATTAAGGCCGCCCGCAATTGTATAAAGTTGCATCTCCATTTTATCGGATGCGACCGGTGGCGCGATCTCCACGACCTCATTCGGCTTCCAATCGGTGGCCGGATAAAGGCCGTTCCCCAGCGGATAATATTCGTTGTTTATTTTGATCACGAGGTCGTCTGCCACCTTTTGCCCGGCTGAAAAGAACAAATGCGTTTGGTTCCGACCCAAAAAGTTTAGCGGCCCCATTTTGGCATTCATGGGCTTGGCGATCGTCGGCATCGTCTCATGGACCGCGACGAACGGGAGCGGTCCGCCCGCGCCGCGTTTCATGACCGCAATGCCGGCGCGGTTGAAAATAACGCCGTAATTTCCTTGAACCAGGAACGACCGGAACCGCGCCGCGGCGGCCGGATAAATTTTGCTCGACCACGATACATGCGGGTAGACGAGCGAAAAATAAACAAAGTCCCGCTGATCAAGCACCAAATATTCCGGCGCGACCGGTAAAATATAATCGGAAGTCCCATACTGCTTTTTGCCGGTCCAGAAGTAAGTTATGGGCCAAACGTTTTTTCGCGATGAGAGTTGGGTTAGCGTGTCCACCGATGCCACAACCGGCGCATCTTTGGGTATGAGCGCGATCGCCGCTTGCTCGGCTTGTTCGCGCGCGTTAGGCAACGCAAACCCGTTTATGAGGCCGATCCCGGGGCCGTAGGAAAACCAAACATAGAGGCTGGCCACAACGATGATCGTTGGCATCAGTTCTTTGGGGATCAGTTTAAAGGGCTTCTTCATCTTCATCAGGCGTTCGTAGCCTTCGACGGTTGCGAGGATCACCGCCGGCAGGAAGGCCGCCGCATATTGCGTTTTGATGATGACCATTTCCGCGCCGCCCTTGGCGAGCATGTATTCGGCCGCAACCAGGACAATGAGAAGAAGAAAACGCGGCCGCACGAACGGCAAGAGCGCGACCGGCAAAACAATGGCAAAAACAAAGTACAAATTCTCCGGCATAAGGATATGCAGGATGGTGCGCAAGGGGTGAGAGAGCGTCGCCGCCATGATATTAAACGGCGTGGATCCCAGCCATTCGTAAAAAATAAAGAATTTATATGCGCCGTCGGGGTTGAAATGAGTGATGACTTTTTGATTGATCGCGAAAGCCGCAACGGCGAGAATGATCGGAATGATGACCCACTTAACAACGTCATTGCGAGCGAAACGATGACGAATTATTTCATAGATCGCAAGCAGGGCAAAACCAATCACGATGAACGCCATATCCTCGCGGCAAAGCAAGATCGCCAAAACCGCGATGATGAACGCGCTCCAGCGTTTCTTCAAGAAAAAATACGCCGCGAAGAGCGTCAGCGGAACGGCGAAAACGATCAAATGGAATTCAAAGAGCGTCAAATTCCAAACATAAGGATCGATGAGCCAGAGGAGCGGAAAGAGCAGACGCGTTTTTGAATCGCTGAATTTAAGTTTGGCGATGAGCCAAACGGGAACGGCTGACAAGGCGACTGCGGCGACATTCAAAAATATCAGCGTAAGAGGATGAGGAATGATCGCATAAAGCGGGGCGAGCGCGAGGATGAGCCACTCGGCATGGTCGCCTAGGTAGCTCGGCGGATTGATCGAGGTGGCGAAAAGGCGGCCGTGGATCGTGTTCCAAAAGGCCTGGTTATAGATGGCCAGGTCAAACCCGTTAAAGCCGAAACGGAAATATTTGAAAACGCTGATCGCGAAAATGACCGCAAAAAAAACAACGACCCCCGCCCCCAAGATCAATTTTTCGCGCTTTGCGGTCATAAGGACATTTTACACTATTCTAACTAATAACCAATTTGTTACTAATTTACCAATAACCAAAAAGAAAGACCTATAAGTAAATTCGTAAAAAAATAGCGGGTTCGTTAGCATCGCCTTGACTTTTAGCCGATTTTATGTCATTATTGAGTGTTTCGCGGATGTTCCTCGAAACGCGTTTTCCGTGCACTACACGGAAGGTATTTGAAAATCCATGGAGGCCGCAAATGGCAAGGCAAACGACCAGCCGCGAACTGCGGCGCGAATGGAGGAACTTCTTCATACTCCTGTGCGTTTTGGCGCCCATCGTCATCCTCGGGCTCGGTTTCGGAGGATGGCTCGTCTACAAGGTTATCACGCTTTCGCCGGGACTCCCGACGGTTGATCAGATCACCGAAAAGCAACCAACTTCATCGATCGAGCGCGACCGCAACGGTTTGAAGATCTGCGCGATCGGCTCGGTCAAACACGAGCATCTTGAGGCAAATGAAATTCCGCAATTGGTCATTGATGCCACCACTTCATCCGAGGACAAGAACTTTTTCTCGCACGGCGGACTTGATTACAAAAGGATAGCTTGGTCGGGTATAAAGGGTTTTTTCCACGGGCATTTCTCTCAGGGCGGCTCGACCATCACCCAACAGCTTGCCAAGGACTACTTGGACGATCGTGAGAGGACATTCGATCGCAAGACCAAAGAAGCGATCATCGCGATGCGCCTTGAAGAGAAGTTTGGCAAGATGACCATCCTCGCGATCTACCTCAACAGGGTGAATTGCGGGTCGGCTCACTATGGCATTGAGACCTGTTCGAAGAATTACTTCGGCCACTCGGTCCGCGAGGCAACGCTCGCCGAGGTTGCAATACTGATCGGCCTTATTCCCGCCCCGGAGAAATACAATCCCAGGGCCAAAGCCGACAAGAATGGCAAAACCGGCATGGACAAGGCCAAGGTGCGGCAACGGTATGTGCTGGGTCGTATGCTTGCTAACGGCAAGATTAGCGAGACGCGATACAACGAAGCGCTTCGTGAAGAGGTCAAAATCGTTTCCGACCGACCGGAGGAAGCCAAGGATGGGCAGGAGGTCTGCGACGTGGGGAGTAACTTCCTTAAGAAACTCTTCAAGAAGGACGAAGACCGCATCAGCATGCTCGGTTGGGATATTCAAACCACGATCGACATCAGGGTGCAATCCGCGGTCAAGAAAGCGCTTGAAGACGACCTCAGAAAGATCGCCAAGCGCAACCGGCAAAAGGAATTGCCGCAAGGAGCGGCGGTGGTCATGAATGCGGCGCGTGAAGTGCTCGCAATGGTGGGAGGGGCGCCGTACAAGCCCGGTGAACTTAATCGGGCGCTTGACGCAAAGCTTCCGCCAGGATCGGCCTACAAAGGACTGGTGTATTCTACTGCTTTTGAGAAGGCGGGTATGGGGCCTTACGATGTATTGTCCAACGCATCGATCGATTACTGGGATACGGGGAGCAGAAGCAGGTGGACGCCGGGAAACTACCGCGGCGAAGCATCCGACATTCCGATCTTTAACGTAAGAAATGCGTATGCCGAGTCGCTCAACATACCGGCCGTTAAGGCGATGTGCGGGTTGTGGATGAATGTCGTGGTTCCGGACGCGTACATGGTGAACGGGATGATCAGCACCGACTTTTGCCGCCAACACGGCATTGTCAAGGATGTCATCGAAATCTCGGAACTGGCCGGGATCAAGTTCACGGCGACAGAGGAGAAATCACTTAGTCCGTCGATCGCCCTTGGAACGCATCCGGTCACGCCGATTGGGCTCCTTGGGGCCTACATGGCGATCGGGTTTGACGGCCAATATGTTCAGCCAAAGATCTTCATGAAGATCGAAGGCGAGAACGCGCCGGCGCTTCCCGAACAAGAAGTCAGGCGGGTGGTGGGTCCGGAGACGGTTTCCAAGGTGCGGGTGCTCACAAGGGCGGTGGTAACGGAAGGAACGGGACGCAAGGCGAACGGCGCCGTGCCGGGGGAAACGGTCTACGGCAAGACCGGAACGACCAACAACTCGACCAATACGTGGTTCATTTGTTACGACGACACCTACTTCGCCGTGGCATGGGTGGGATACGATAACGGAAGGTCATTAGGTAAGGATGAAACAGGAGCCAGTGCGGCACTTCCGGTTTGCGTCGATGCTCTGCGGGCCGCTCACAACTTGGAGGGCAACATGGTGAAAGCCATGCGGCAACAACCCAAACCGGGGGCAGACGCGGAGGATGTATCGCCGGCCGAACTTGCCGCGCCTGCGGCATCGTCGCCGGACGAACAAGTGCTCGAAATCGCGCCGACCAATCCCATGGAAGGCACGGAAGAGTATGTTCCGCCCGACGATTAGACAGTACCTTACGCTTACCGCTACGATCTTATGCAGAAATGCATCGGGTCGTAGCGGTTCTTTATTTATTATACTAACGAATAAACAACTTATTACTAATTTACGAATAACTATGTGCGGCTACCGGTAAATTGGTAAAAAATCAGTATTTGTAAGCCCCACCTTGACTTTTTTGCAAAATTGTGTTAATTTCAACCGTTGCTGGAATCGTATTCCAGCGGCGTTCCGCATGGGGCGGAAAGCAGAAAAACCGGATTTTTGATCGCCCCGCGGCGGTCGTTGACATTTGAACAATCAAGGAGAAGACATGGCAAAAGACACAAAAGTCACTAGCGATTTTCGAGATGCCAGTATCGATGCATCAATGCCTTTGGTCGCCAAAGCGTTGGCGCATTTGTTGGCGAACGCATCGCCGGATGTGCTAAAGAGCTTTTTCGGCGGGAAAACGATCCTCGGAATACCGTCGGAGATAGCGACGGCGTTGGGTGGCGGCGGGGTAGGACTGTTTCTGGCCAAGGCGATCGAACATTTCTATCCGGGAATGGATCCGAAGACCAAGGATCGCGTCATGGATCTCGCTCCGATGGTCGCGGCGGAATATAATCGAATCGCTCAAACAAAAAGCGGCAGCAATACAACCGTCGCCGGCGGAGGAGTGAAAGCAGTGGAACCAATACCCGACGCTTGGGTCAGCCCGAGCGATCCGACGACCGTGTACATCGATCGTTGCCCGTATAAGCATCACCTCGTGGAGGTTCAGTCAGGAAAGCGGAAGAACAAGGAAGGTGTCGACGCGAATATGACAAAATTCGCACCGAGGAACGGTTTCATCTCGGTCGAGTTCGAAGCAGTCGTTGCCTCCGGTGCAAACCCGCCGTCCGCGCCCGAACCCGGTTGCGCATGCAGGAAACTGTTTGCGCAAGACCGGGCCGCGTTCAACAAACAGCAAGCCGAAAAGGCCAAAGCCGAAGCCGAAGCGGCCAAGCCGAAGAAGCCGTTCTTCCGACCCGAGACGGTGGCTCGATTCGACAGGTTCGCTGATGGAACCTTTCAAGGAGTTTCCGATGTGTTTCATGGTATCGACCAGGGCATTCGCGGGATCGGCAACGGCATCAAAGCCGCGGCCGTGAAAGGCGAGGAGTTTGTCGCCGCTCTGCCGGGCGAAGCCAAAGAGCTCGACGCCCGCGTCACCGCGAGCGCCGAGAAATTCGCAAAGAACCAAGAACACCTTCTTGAGATCGAGCGTTACGCAAGGAAGCACAATCTCAAGAACGTCAAGGCCTTCAAGGCATGGGTCCTTGAAAGGAACATCGTCGACCTCGAAAACAAATTGCATATTTCCGAGATGCAAAGGCGCTTTGGAGTAAGGAGCTGATCATGGGAACGCTAAAAGAAATGTTTCGCGACCTGGTGAAAACCGGCCTTTGCTGGCTGGGCTACAAGAATCGCGCCGGCCTCGCGACCGCGGCCGTCCGCGGCGCGGAAGCGGCGTATTACCATTCGGCCACCCAGGCGCTCGGCAAGAATCTGAAAGAGCGCTGGGAAAAGAGCCAGGCCGCCATGCGCCGCGCTATTCGGTGGCTTGTGGTCGGCATACTGGCCGGTCTCGTCGTCGGGCTCATTGGACTCTTCCCCGTCGAGCACCGGACGGCCGAGGCGATCCGCTATGTCGGCGGACTCGTCTTCATCGCACCGGCCGCGCTGTTCTTTCTCACCGCTCTTTGGCAACTGGCTCAATTCCAGGTGCTCGATGAGCTGATCATCTTCGCGCTTCTCACGGCGCGCCGCGGATACGAGACTGCGGTCGAGCTCTTGCCGGACTTCATCGGCAAGAATCTCACAAAGATCATCGATCCAGTCATCGCACCGCTCGTATTCGAGGCCAAACGGATCTCCAATCTTGTTTGGTCGATCTTCATCGGCGCGGGGTCATTGGCGCTCTTCGCCTTCGTCTTCAAGATCCACCAAAACCCATCGTGGTTCTTCGCGATCATCGTGGCCGGTGCTGTCCTCGTCGGGTGGGTGATCCGTTATCGGCCCGAAACCGATCTTTTGCGCCCCGCCGCTTTCGGGATGTCGGTCGCGACCCTCGTGATCGCCGGCGTCGTCTCGATCGCGCCATCGCTAGCAAGCAAAGGCAGCGTGAGGGAGGATTGCATCAGACAGTACTACTTCTACGGCTCGCCCACGGACAAAGTGTTGGCCAGCCAATGCAAGTCCGATGTCGAACCCGAGATCATGTCGAACCTCACGCGGTTCAACGAACTCAAGGGGAAGAAACTCAGCCAGCAAGAGAAGGTCGAGTTCGATGCCTTGGACACGGTGATCAAGGGCGTGCTGGAAGGCAAGCCCAAGCCGCTCGTAGTTGCCGAACCGCCGGCGCCCAGGATGGCGCCAACGGTGGCCGCAACGGCGGACGTCAAACCAACGCCCAAGCCAAAACCATCCGCCGCAGCAACGCAGAGGGCGGCGGAGAAGAACGAAATTCTTGCACGGATGCAAGAAAGGCAAAAGAAGATCAACGATCTTCTCGGCAAGAAGCAGTAGGTCTTTTGTAACGATTCGAGCCGGTCAGGTTAACCCCTGCGCCGGCTTTTTTTATCGTTAAACAGCCATTTTTAAGGCATGAATCTTGACAAAAGCGATATTTTCTGCTATAGTTAGCCGTTATGGAAGTGTGGGGAGGGGTATTTGAAAATTCAAGAAAAACAATTTCAAGAGGAGAATTCCGATGAAGAAAACACAGGTTCTGTTCGCAGTGTTCGCGATGATCGTTTTCGCAAGTTGCGCCATTCCGCTTGCGCATGTCGAGGCTCAGCAAGAGTTGCCAAGAGCAACCGCGAACGGCTGCGATTACTCCGGGCAAAGCGGAAACGGCAACTATGCTCGCGTCAACGGACTTGCCTATGATGCGGGTGACTTTTTCGACAGGGCGGCCGCAGGCAACATGGGCGTGATCAACGCCTGCGCCGACCTGGACATGGTCCATGACTACGGCGCGATGTACAAGACATACGCGCAGAACGTGCTTTACGCGCCGGGCCAAGGCAACGGCGATCTCACGAAGGATCTCGCCGACACCAAGGCCGCGGTCAAGGAGTTGAGCGACAATGTGGTGGATCTTGCCACCATCGCCTCTCCTCAAGCCGCAGGATCCAAGGGCAAGCTTACCGTCGTTGGAAAGCTTGATAAGGGCAAACAGGAACCGGCGACGACGACACCGTCAGCGCCGACCCCCGCCACCAACGTTCCGCCGCCGGCAGTCAAGCCGGCGCCGATCGATCCGACCATGGCCGGTCGGATTCTGACGACGCACAACAACGCCGAACTCATCAGCGTGTTGCGTACAGCGGCACAGGCCGATCCGGCGAACGCGCCGTCATTCAACAGCTTGGCGAATGCCATCGCGAGAGGGTCCGAAGACAGCTTCGCTCAAAATCAGAAAACCTTGGCGGAAGCGTTCGCCAGGGAAGGAGGATCACGATGAAGTATTTCAACCCGCTCATGCTTGTCATCGTCATTTCGACGCTCGCGGGCTGCGCAGTGGTTCCGGTTCAGCAACCGGCGCCAATGCGTCCGCGTCCCGATATGGCCATGTTCGGCCGCGGTCGGGCGCCCATTCCGCCGCGTCCGCCCGTTCGTATGGGGCAAGCGGCTCTCGGCGTTCCGGCGCCGTTTGCAAACAGCGCTCGAACGCTCGAGATCAAGAACCGCGTGTTGATCGAAGGCGACAACGACTCCCCGGGGATCATCAAGGAAATGTGGGTGGCCGGCATCAACAAGCCGCTCACTCACTTTGCGGAGTCGATCGTGGTATGGGATCATCTGCGGCCGGTTCCGTGGCTGGTCTACAACGATTCGATCTTCGTATCGCTGCCGCCGTGCCAGTTTTTGGACGGTTCGCCGCGCTGCCAGGTTAGGATCGTCGCACAGGTCGCGTCATGGCAATATGACATGGCGGGAAGGCAGATACCCGACGGGAACGAGTCCTGCGTCACCGTCACGGTGTCCGCCAGGGCGCGGTATACCGAACTGCTGTGGAATAACAGCATGAAGGGGCAAGTCGCTTGCCCCGAGGAAGCCGGAAAAGTCGCCGTCCTTGGCGACAAGAAGTAACTAACGTATTGCAAAACCCCCTGACCGGAACGCCGGCAGGGGGTTATTTATTTTCTTAAATTGCAGACCGCTAAATTTTTACCAGTTCGGAAGAACAATCGGCCGCATCGGGATTGCTGGCGCAATAGATTGACGGCACTACGAAATCGGCGATGGCATAGGCGCACAGCACAATAACGAGTCCGATAACGGCGCGGCCGAAAGTTTGTTTGGCTTTTTCCACCTTGGCCTCGTCGCCGCCCGCGGTCATCCAAACATAACCGCCATAGACGATGAGCACTAAAAAGATAACGCCCAACACCGAAAGCGCGGAATTGATGACAAGGCCGATGGTGAAAAGGATCCCCGATTCTCCCGCCGCGGTGCTGTAACCGGCTTTGCCCCCGGCCGATGTCAGCTTGTCGGTTATATCGGATGCCGCGACCAAAAGCGGAACGGATAAAGCGGTTAATAAAGCGATGAGGGAGATGATTTTTCGGCGCATAATATTGTCTTATGTGGCTTTAAGCGCGCTTTGGGTTATGCGATCCACTATATAGAAGGTGATGCCGTAAGCGGCGAGGGTTATGATGAGGCCGATGGCCGCCCGCGTTATGGTGTCTTTGGCTTTTTCGACCATTGCTTCGTCGCCTCTCGCGATCATCCAAATATAGCCGCCGTAGACGATAAGCACCAAGAAAACCACCCCAAGCATGTCGAGCGCTATCTTGATGATATTGCCGACCATCACCTCGATCGGCACGTCCTTGTAGCCGGCATTAGTTGTTCCGGCTTGGGAAAGTAAAGTTCCTCCCAGGTCCTGCGCTTTGGCAACGAGAGGGAGAAAAATAGCGCCTAAGGTTGCAAAGATTTTTTTCATAATTATTTATTTGCAGGTATTGTCCGGATTACAACCATTGACGCAGGGGGACGGGCAAGTTGTGGTTGTGGCAGTAGCGCCGCCTTTGGCTAATTGGGTGACGATATAATTCGTAATGGCGTAAGCGCCGACGATAACGACAATGCCGATGATACAGTTTATGATCGTGTCTTTTGCTTTTTCCACCTTGGCCTCGTCGCCGCGGGCGATCATCCAGATAAAGCCGGCATAGACCATGAGAACAAGGAAAACAACGCCGACGAGCCCGAGCGCCGTCGAGATGACCGTGCCTATTGTAACCGCGAGCGGGGTCGGCGCAGCGCCGAGTCCGGCTTGGCTCGCTGTGGCCGTAAGCCCGGTGTCGCCGGTGTATGCCGCTAATGCCGCGAGCGGCGCGGCAAAGGCCGCGGTTAATATCGCTATGAGAGAAATTTTTTTTGCGGGGTGCATAGCTCCAGCGATTCGTTGCGGGAGGTGAGTCCTCCCGGGGGAGGTCTCACCTCGAATTCGAATCGATGAGGCCATGCACCCTGGGTGCATGGTGCGTGTCTGCAGACGTGCTTTATTGTCCGGTCGTGGCCGTGACCAAGTTCGAGATGACGAACGAGGCGATGGCGTAGGCCGAAAGAATGATGACGAGGCCGATGATGCCTCCGAATATCCACTTTTTGGCTTCGCCGACTTTTTCATCGTTGCCGCCGGCGGTCATCCAAAGGAATCCGCCGTAGATGATGATGACGAGAACAATAACGCCCAGAAGCGACAGGGCGACGTTGATTATTTTGCCGATCGTCTGGCGCACATCCTGGGTGCCGAGTCCGGTGGACGCTCCGACGTTGCCGTTCGAAAGGCCGAGCGTCGTGTCAAGCGAAACGGCCTTGGTCACCAACGGCAAAAACAATAATCCGACCGTCGTGCTGATCGCGCTGATTTTTCTGAATAGCTTCATTTCATGTCACCCCCTTTCATAGAATGGGTACGGGTATTGCCGCGGCAAGTTCGCCGCGGCAATGCTTATGCCCATTCGCTATGTTCCCGTTACCAGTTTGCCGATTATGTAACTTGTGATCGCGTAAGCCGCGAAGATGACGACAAGCCCGAGCGCCGCCCAAATAAGCGTGTCCTTGCCTTTTTCCACCCGCTCGCTGTTGCCCATGGCCGTGAGCCAGCGGTAGCCGCCCCAGGTCATCATGAGAAGCGCGATCGATCCGACCACGCCGAGCGCGGCCTTGATCACGTTGCCTATTATGAGCTGGACGCATTGCTGGCCGGTGGTTTCGGCCTTGCAAACGCCCGAGAGCGGATTGGTGAGCGAACCGGCTGTCGGCGTGCCGCCGGTCGAGGTATCTGCCGTAAAGGCCCCCGTCACGCCGGTACCTCTTCCGGCGCAGACCTGATTGCATGAATTTTGATCGTTGCCGGTACCGGTGGAACCGTCAGAACAAAGGCATGATGACGCGTCGGCCTTAAGCGGCATGGCGGCAAATCCAACCGTGAGCGCCAAGGCGATCATGTATCCGCACAGTATTTTCGCCGTTAGTTTTGACATAAATTTTATTGTTCGAGCGAAGGCCGGCTTAGCTGGCCGAAGTCGAGAACTTATTTTTTCGCGGTCGCAAACGGCCGGCTGAAGACCTCGGCCACGTTCGGCACGCCCAGGGCGCCAAGGATGAATTCGACGGCGGTATAGGCGATGAAAACAATGACCAATCCGATAACGGCGCCGATCAGCACTTTCTTCGCTTGTTCGATCTGGCTCGAGTTACCGCTCGAGGTAAGCATCAAGAATCCGCCGTAGATCATCATTAAGAGCATGACCGATCCGGAAAGGCCGAGGATAAGCTCAACTACAGTATTACCCACCGTGAAAATATCGGCAATACTGCATTGTCCGCAGGCGCCGCACTGGGTCGTGACCCCCGCAAGCAATCCGCCGGGCGCTTTGTAGTCGGAAGGATTACAGCCCGGCGTTGACGGCGCCGTTGAGGTTGACGGGGATGACGAGGCGGCGGAGGGGGGAGTAAAGGTTCCGGTAGATCCAGGTCCGCATTCGTTATTGCATGATGCTTGATCGGCCGTGGGCGCATTCGGAGTGGTTATACCCATCGTATTGCATGTGCAAGTGCCTTGAGCCGCCGGGGAAGATTGTGCAAAAATCGGTTTCGGCGCTAAGGAAATCCCGGCCATGAGCAGAAACAGACCCATTATGATCGCCGTCGGTGCTTTAAGCCATTTGCGCATATTTCGATATTATACACCTTTTATGAACGATGAACAACGCACAATGAACGATTAAATTAACAGAAAAGGGCTTCGTTTGGCGAAGCCCTGAATTGTTCATAGTTCATCGTTTATCGTTCATACCCGTCACTGATACGTCTCCATCACCCGGTTCGCGGCGTTCTGCACCGCTTGATGGATATCGCCGCCCCCGAGCACGGAATATATAAGGTCGGAAACGGCTTGTTCCGCGGATGCGTCGCTTTTGCCGCGGTA
>Ga0265330_10001069_pt1 | contig 16557 bp, 18 predicted proteins | sample 41919metaG_FD_202083 | JGI IMG/M metagenome (GOLD analysis project Ga0265330, IMG submission 202083) | Rhizosphere microbial communities from Carex aquatilis grown in University of Washington, Seatle, WA, United States - 4-19-19 metaG | ecosystem: Host-associated > Plants > Roots > Rhizosphere... | reverse complement strand
GCGGGGAGAGCAACTGTGTCAAGCGCGTTCGCACAGGAGAATTCCTTCCCCCTCTCCATGCGGTAGCATGGAGAGGGTCGGGGAGAGGTCCGGCGACCAGCGACGGCCGTCGCGAACCATGGCGGTGAGGATGGTGAGGAGCTTGCGCATGCAGGCGACGATGGCGACTTTGGGCTTCTTGCCGCGGGTCCGGAGGGCGGCGTAGGTGCGACGGATCACGGGGTTGAAACGCACGGCCGTGATCGCTGCCATGTAGAGCACCTGGCGGATGTGGGCCCGTCCTCCCCAACAGGAGCGGGTTCCTTTCATCGTCCCGCTGTCCCGGTTGAGCGGCGCTACACCGACGAGCGCGGCGATTTTCTTGCGGTTCAAAGTGCCGAGCTCGGGCAGTTCGGCCAGCATCGTCCTCGCGGTGACCGGGCCAATTCCAGGTACCGACCGAAGGAGATCCTCCTGTTCGCGCCAGGCAGGGCTCTTGCGTATTGCTTGGTCGATGTCATCGTTCGCTCGTCGCAGTGCCTCTTCGAGCCAGTCGATGTGCTTACGGATGGCCTTCTTCATGCGCTCGGTGGCTGCGATGCCCAGGCGGTTCTTCTCCATCGTCAGCATGTCTACGAGCTGACGGCGCCGACTGAGAAGCTCTTCCAGTTCCTTCATTTCCGCAGTGGGCAGGGGGCGTGGCTCAGGACGGACAGCCTCGGCAAATCGCGCCAGGACACGTGCGTCGATGCCGTCCGTCTTCGCCAGTACCCCTGTCGCCTTCGCGAAGTCTCGGACCTGTCGGGGATTGACCACTGCGACGTTCATCCCCTGACCGGCGATCGCCCCCGCCACTAAGCTTTCGTACCCGCCAGTCGCCTCCAGCACCACCAGCGTGGGAGCCAGCTCGCCCAGTCGGATAAGTAGCTCCTTGATTCCATCCTCGTCGTTGGCGACCTGCAACAGCTCGCCGTTCCCGCCGAGCGCCACGTCGAGGGTCGCCTTCGACACGTCGATGCCTACGTTAACTCCTGTGTTCATGGGCCTCCCGGTATCTTCTTGTGGTGTTCGGGAAGATCCGGCCTGTGCCCTGCCTTGCGGAATACGAGCTTTCGCTCGAGCAACTGTACGGGCTTTGGGCCGGGACTTCGGACTCGGCGACCCTTGCTCTCCCACGGTCTTGTCGACCCTGGTCGGTCGTCGATCTACCGAGTCCGCTCCCGACCCCTTTATTGAATCACATACAAGGTCGCCGGCGTAGCCGGCGGGAGAGGGGCGCGGCGCCGCGCCCTTGGGAGTTGATTTGAATCGGGGCGGCACCCACCTACATGCCCGTCATTGCATGCCGGTTGTGGGTTAACGATTTCACCTGAACCGCCGATGCATGGGGCGGATGTCATCCCGTCGCGCGCGAATGCTGTCGGCCGTCACGGCCCTGGGAGCTGCGCTCACATGCGCCGCCAGCGCCGCCCGCGCGACCGAGCTCCCCGAGCCGCCCGTGGGGGGGCCTGACCGGGACGGCGACTACCTGCGCCTCATCCACGAGCGCCTCCACGGCAACTGGGTCGACGGCTACCTGCGCGTCACGCCGTACGACCAGCTCGGCCCCGACAACTCCACCCGCGAGACCGAGGTCAACCTGACCGTCCGCTGGGACGGCACAATCGAGCTCGCCGAGATCGGCAAGTCGTCGGGCGCCCCCGAGTTCGACGCGGGCGCGCTGAACGCGATCTGGACGTCGACCCCGTTCCCCCCGCCGACCGACGCGCTGGCGGACGACGGCTTGGCCCACATCAAGTGGCGGTTCGCGCGCGATTTCCGGCAGTGCTCGGGCGGGCAGGTCGTTCACGTCGAGTTTCCCTTCCTCCTCGCCCTGCCAAACCTGGTGGCGCGTGGCCGCCTGGCCGACGCGATTCGGCGGATGAGCGCAGAGCTCGAGCATGTCGGCTGGAACGGCGGCGATTTTCTCTCGCCGTTCGCGCGGCTCTGGCTCGAGCAGCCCAACCTCAGCGACGAGCTGGACACGCGCGCGTCGGCCGCCTTGGCGCTCGGCGGCGACACCCGCCAGAGCAAGCGGCTGCGCGCGGCGGTGCTGTCTCCCAACACCGCCGCCGTCGCGGCGCCGGCGCTGCAAAGCCTCGGCGTCGACGTGGGGAGCTTGCTGACGGCGGCCCTGGCCGAGGCGAGCGCCGAATCGACCCGCGCCGCGGTGATCGCCGCCGTGCGCGCGCTGCCCGCGGTCACGAACAACTGCCACGCCTGCGTCGACGCGCTGGCCGCCGCCGCCCTCGCCCCTCACCAGCCGGTGGCCGACAGGGTCGCGATGCTGGAGACGCTCGGCCGGGTCGAGCGCACGCACGTCGTCGACATGGCGCTCGGCGCCGCGAGCAAGGACCCGAATCCAGCCGTGCGAGGCGCGGCCCTGCTGGCGGCGATGCCTCCCGGCCGCGGGCGCGTCGGCGTGATCCGCATGGCACCCTTGCTTCACGATCCGGCGCCCGAGATCCGCGCGGCCGCGGCCGCCGGCGTGCTGCGGGCGGGCGGCGATCTGGGCCTCGAGCAACTGTATTTGCTGGCGCGCGAGCGCGATCCGCGCCCGCTGCTGGCGGCGGCGGCGGAGATGGGCCGCATGAACACCGAGGACTCGGCGGCGCTGCTCGGAAAATGGCTGAAGCGCTCCGACAAGACCGCCCGGCGAGCCGCCATCCAGGCGCTGGCCGCGCGTCACGACGAGGCGGCGCGCGCGCTGGTGGAGCCGATCCTGCACGCCGCCATCACCGACCCCACGGAAGATCCGGCCGTGCGCGCCCTGGCTTTGAACGCCGCGACCCCCGCGCAGATCGCCGCCATGAGCGCCGACGACCGCCTCGGCCGCCTCGGCTATCGCGCCCTCATCGACGCGAACCTGCGCGAGGACGCCGCGCGCTGGTTGCTCGGGAATCTCGAGCGCCTCTCGCCCGAAGATCGCATCGCCGTGCTCGGCGACTGGATCGCGGCGACCCCGAAGCTCGCCGCGCGTCGGTGAGGGACGGGTGTTTGGCGTTCTCCCTCGGGACGAACGGAGATTGTCACCGCCGTCACTTCGCCAGCCAACACCGCGAGTGCTTGCGAAAAACGTCGACTGGGGAGGCTGCTGCCGAATATGAGGCTATTCAGGCACTGTGACCTGTCGCCGCTGCAATCGTCTGGTTTATTGATCGTCCTCGGCGGCCGATCGAAAGATCGAGTCCACCAGGCGACTACAACTTGAAGTGACCCTTGCGAGCACCTTTATCTGCTCCCGACACGCAGGAATCGGCGACGCCTCAGGATAGTTCATTGTGTGATCAACTTCGCCCCACAACTCCTCGGCTAATGTTCGAACCTGAATTTCACAGGTCGCCTTGGTGTTGCTGTTCGACTCGACGACGTAGTGGACGCTCGTGTACATCTTCGGACTTGTTCGCGTGCGAATGCCGGCGCTCCGGAAGAATTCACGGCTCTCATCGTCCCAGGTCCGCGCCGTGGGTGGTTCCAACAAGGGAAATCGGTATTCATTCAGGACCTTTCGCAGCTCACGATCGATCGCGACGATTTGCTGAGTGTGGAGATGAAGAATCCTAAATCCCGCGAGGTCGTTGATTCGATAGAGCAGGTTGGCTTCCGTCACAAGAAATTTCCTGCCTTTCTCTCTCGCCTCGAGCATCTTTTTTTGAAGCTTCCTTTCGAGATGAGCGGTGTCCTTGAGGCGGCCCTTTGTGGAGTGGACATGCGCCATCAAGGCCGGCGAACCGAGGATGGCATTGCTCAACTGCTTCAACATTACTTCAACAATGGGCCGATTGTCGTCGTAACGAACCAAGAGCTCTTTCAGGAGCTGCCGCTCGTCGGATGTTAGGCGACTCTTCTGTTTGGCCACGATGTCCTAACTCCCGATCCGCGCAATAACCTTTGCCGCAAAGTCCCGAAAGGCGGTCTTCGCTTCACCTTTCAGGTAGGATGTCCCGCCATTGACATCGCCGAATGCAAGCCCTTGCGTCTGTGCCAGCTTTGCAATGGCCGCAAAGTCCTTAATCTGCCCTAGTTTAAACTGACTAGGGGAGCCGGGAGCAAGTGCTTCATCCACCTCACGGAGGACAGCCGCGACATCGCTGTGGCTATGCCGATCCAATTGCCGGGCATACTCTCGATCTGTGCTCACGATTTCCCCGCCGTACATTCGAAATCGCTGCAAGACATACCCCAAATACACAGGCCTTCCGTGCAAGAGCTTTACATCGCGAGGCGCCAGCTTAGAAATTATCTCCCAGTCCCGTATCCAGCTCGCGACCGAATGTCCAAGCGTCTTCAAAGCACGCGTCGAAAAGTAGTCGCATGCTGCCGGTACGACAAAGCAATCGCAGTCGAGTAAGATTGCCCGATTCAATGGGCCAATATTGGGACCCACGTCATAGAGCACATAGTCAGCTTCGAGAGCTTGGGCAGATGAACTCACCAGGGTAGACAGAGCCGTGGTGCCAACAAATCCCCTAATCTTCCGTTGCAGGCAGTCGATCCACGATTGGTGCAGATCCAATTCGTATTCTGACAATCGTATGTCGCCTGGTAAGAGATGAACACGTTCCGATCGCTCAAATGACTTGATGATTTTGATTTCTTTACCCGCCTCGATCAGCGGGCTGAGGGCGGACCAAATTGTTTGTCCATTCTTCCCGTCAGACTCATCAAGCCATTTGTCGACCACATCCGCCTGAACTAAATACGACGTTAGGTTGCACTGTGGATCGGAGTCCACCAAGAGGACGGTCTTGCCCATGTCAGCCAGGGCAAAGGCCAGATTTACGGTTAGTGTAGTTTTTCCAACCCCTCCCTTGTGATTGAAGAGAGCGAGGTGGATTGCTCGGCGTTGGCGCAACGACTTGCTTGACACAGCTACCCCTGATTGGCCCTGTATGTGGTTGGCCTCTTTGTGCTTCGCCTCGGACGATAGGTACGAATCGCCTCCCTGGCAGCCTCCCGGTCCGGCAAGAGTTCCACGAACTTTTCTCCAGCTGCGCTGATCTGTTTGTTACCTTTGGTCGCCGCAACCAGATATCCAAGGCCTCGGGCGTTGTCCACAGCCACCGATGCATTTGAAAACTTCGGCTGAGCGGCTTCCGTGTTGAGAGAACTGATATCGACCGTCTTGAAATGAGGAGTATCTCGAAAGTGGGCGAGATAGTACGCAAGGCACGTGACTCGTTCGACATCAGTTACCGGATGCTTGTCTCGCAGAAACTCTTTTGGCGAGAGTGTTCGGTCGACCGAGAAGTCATGAGCCTCCGCTGCCCGCGAGGGCTGCGATGGCTCCAACCCGTGGGAGGACGCTCGATGCTGCGTCGGCAATCCCAGAAATGTTTGTACTGACTGAAGGACGCGGCCCTGTGCGGTCGGCTCCAGTTGCTTTAGGACACTTACAATCGTCGAGAGCGCTTCCACGTCGTCCAAGATGGTTCTCCTTCTTGTGAACCATAGCATGTCCTCTGTCGCGGCTAAAGTGATAGGGAGGTGCCGATGAAAGATGGGGAAATACGACGGTTATGGCCTAGTCGATATTTTAGGCAGGCTGGCGTTGAGTGTACGGAGACGCTAGGGTTTGGTGCCATGGCCACGGTTTCTTGGCGGGCGATTGCTTTCCGCGCCTCGCTCAGGCGGCTGGCTGCTCGCGGCCGAAAACGAGGTTGTTGGCCGGGTTCGCCGGAGCGGGCAGGGACGAGGTGCCCGGCAGGTAAGAGGTGCCGCAGGCTCCGCAACCGCCAAGCGCGTCACTTTGCCGTCCCCTTACCTCTGTGTCGCTCCGGAGCAGTGGTCGAGATCACCGCCCGAACCTGGCGGGGACCGAGCAAGACGACGGCGGGCACAGTCCTGAGGCGCACCTCGCTCGAGGCGCGGAGACGGCGGTCCATGAGCACTGGATACGCCCGGAATCTTAACGTCACACGTTATGATTCCGGGGTCGACAGGTCAGCGTCTAACCCGGGGACTCAAGACGAGCCGCCTCGCCCACTCGGGCAGGATCTCCTGGGCTCAAGGGCTCCAGACGACCGCGTGCTCGAGTCCGGCCGACCGCTTGGGACCGGGCGGCGCAGCCAGCTCCATCTCGGCCGTCCAGACCAAGGTCAGTCGATCATGGTCGGGCTCGATGAGCATCGTGCGGATGCGCGGGGCCGGCAGCGGGGTCGCCTTCTCGCCAGCGAAGCGGATCCCCATACGAGGCATCTCGGCAGGCACGGCGAACCTCCAGCGCGGCTCTCGCGGATGCATGCCGTCGAGGGTCACCAGGTCCCCCGGTTCGATCTCGGCGGCGCGCATACCGAGCGCCGCGCCCTGCGTAAACTCGACAGCCAGACGTTCGGCGAACGGTCGTTCCGGTCGCACGCAGGCCGCCGGCAGATCGCCTGCGTGAACCTCGAAAAAGCGAGAAGGCGGCATGTTGTCGCCGTCGTACACCAGCGGCGGCGCGCCCAGCATGGCGCTGCGCGGGAAGTAGTTGTACGAGAGCCATCCGAATCCCGCGACCACCGGGCCCTCAGGCCAGCGCACGAAATCTCCGCGCACGAGGTTCGCGGGGGTCAGCGGGGCTTCGGCGTCCTCGATGAGCGGCAGCTCGCAGGCGTCGATGGCCTGTTGGCTGGGTTCGATCAGGTAGCCGCGCCCCACCGGATTTCGCGGGTAGGCGAAAAGCCCGAACCGCGGGTCTGCTGGCACACCCATTTCCGCCTGCATTTCCTCGAGCGGGTCGCCGATGTCGGCCCGTGCCGCCACGTCCACGCCCCCGTACGCGCTCTCCCAGCCGAGGGGGATACTCGCGGCCGGCTCGGGCGCGGAGAACACCAGGCCGCCGGTGTGGGTGCGAGCGACCCGCCGTGCGCCATGCGCCTGTGCCAGGCGGCGTGTGGCCCCGACCTGCAGGCCAAACGGAAAAGGCGTCCGTCCATCGGGGGGGTAGACGTTCCCGTCCACGACGATGTCGGCGCGCCTGCGGTTCAACACGATGTCGGCGTCGTGCAACAGCACGCCCCGCACCTCGTCGTAAAGAGGCTCCTCGACCAGCGGCACCTGCTCGGGAGCCAGCACGCACCGGCCGCGCTCCACGATCCACGTGCGTTTGCCGATGACGCCGATGCGCCAGGTCTTCCCCGCGGGATCCGCGCCCACACGCGCCGCTGAGACCATCAGCGAGCCTCCTCGCCCGAGGCCGGAGCAGGAGAGACCGGCTCGATGCTGAGAAACGTGTTTGAGTAGGCCAGGCTGTAGATTCGATAGTGCTCGCCGCTCTTCAAGACCTTCGTTGCCGTCCACGAAATGAGCACATGTTGAGAGCCAACTACGGCTACCGTCCCCCGGCCTGTGCCATGTAGATCGAGAGGTCCTTCCTGGACCACCACCCGCTTGGCTACGGCGGCCGCCACAAACAGCGAGGCGAACGGAAGGTCACTCGCAAGCGCGAGCAATGCCAGCGCGTAGAACGCTACCCGGCGAATTCCAGTCAGTCCTACACCGAAGATCAAGACAATAGCCCCGCCCAATAGAAGGACGGCAAACCCTCCCTGCACGACGGCTGTCTTCGTCGCCAACCAGACTTGATGAGACGAGAGCTTACCGACCCTGTTCATTGCCAGATCGTCCATGCTGAACTCCAAGACGGCGGCGATCTGGTCGAGAGGGAGCGACATGAACTCTCAGCCTCGGCTGCCGATCCGCCGGGTCTTCCCCGGGGAATCCGCGCCCACGCGAGCCGCCGAGACCATCAGCGATCCTCCTCGCCCGAAGCTGGAACGGGAGAGACGGGCTCGATGCTGAGGAACTCGTTCGAATAGCCGAGGCCGTAGATTCGATAGCACTCGCCGCTCTTCAAGACCTTCGCCGCTTCCCACGAGATGATGACTCGGTGTGAGTCGACAACGGCGACCGACCCGCGACCGGTGCCGTGCAAGTCGAGTGTTCCTTCATGGACATCCACCCGCCTCGCCACCGCAGCGACCACGAACAAGCCGGCGGACGGCAAATAGATCGCAAGCGAAAGGAAACCGAGTGAATAGAACGCGACACGACGAAATCCGGTGAGTCCGGCGCCAAAGATCATCGCAGCAACCCCAAAAAGCAGAAGGAGGGCAATGCCTCCTTGAACCAAGGCCCACTTTGTGACCATCCAGACTTGGTGAGACGAAAGCTTGCCCACCCTGTTCCTAGCCAGATCGTCCAGGGTAAATTCGAGGACGGAGGCAACCTGTTCCACCCGCACCGCCGAGACCATCAGCGAGCCTCCTCTCCCGAGGCCGGAGCAGGAGAGACCGGCTCGATGCTGAGAAACTCATCGGAGTAGGCGAGACTGTAGATGCGATAGCGCTCGCCGCTCGTCAGGACCTTGAGGGCGTCGGTTGAAATCGGCAGTCGGTTTGCGCCGACGATTGCGACGATCCCGCGGCCGGTTCCGTGCAAGTCGATCTGCCCCTCGTGCACGACGACGCGCCTAGTGACCGCGGCCGCTACGTTCCGGAATGCGACCGGGATCATCAGGACGAGCCCGCCCAAACCCAGCGTGTAAAACGCGACCCGCCGAAACCCATGGAGGTCCAGCGCTCCGGAAAGCATCGCGACAACTCCACTCAAATAGAGGAGAGCGATGCCGCCTTGGACGACGGCCGACTTGACGATGCCCCACAGCTGGTGGGACGAGATCTGTCCTGCCCGGTTCATCGCCAGCTCATCGAGTGTGAATTCGAGGACCTCTGCGATCTTTTCGAGTGGGGCCGACATCAGGGTTCAACTATCGAAACAACCCGTCGACCCAGTTGCCGAAGTGGTATGCGACGGTGCCCTTCGCGTAGCCACCGACAGGAGCGTTCGCCGGTGCATAGCCGATCGGAGTTCCCAGTCCAAACGTCCCGAAGGTGCTGGAGGTGACGCCCAACACCTGGTCCGTCCGGGCGCTTTTCCAGGCGTTCGCCACAGCCTTGGGCATGGCACGCCATCCGTCAACGAACACGCGTCCATTCGAGGCGAAGAATCCTGCGCCGTCGTTCATCAACCCCTTGGCGCCTCGCACGCCCGCGTCGCTGCGGAAGCTAAATCCCCCCTTCAACGCATTTATTGCCGTCGCCGTGAAAGCGCGGCTACTCAATAGTCGGGATAGCGCCGCCTTCAAGGCGGCCCCTAGCACAACGCATGAGAAACCGACTGCCCACGTCAGACCGGCGTCCACGAAGCACTGAACAAGCCCCCGCACGAAATCCATCAAGCTGAACCCCGCGGTGACTGTGTAGTTGACGCCGACGCAAAAGCCCGTGGGAGCCGGTGGCAGCGGGAAGTCTTGACACTGGAGGTTCAGGTTCATGAAGTAGGCGACGTTGACCGCCATGTCCAACGAGTCGCCTCCCTGGGGGGATACGGCGACCTTGACTGTCCCCGATCCGAACTCGGACTTGCTCGACGATCCGAGCAGGATCATCGGCAGAAAGATGTTCGGCCACACGTGGGCGGGGTGAGGACCCGCATCGTGCGTGCGTCCGCAGGCGTACCCGCGACCCACCGCCGTGGGTTTCAGGCACCCGCTCTCGGGCGAGGAGGCGCGACTGGTGGCGGCGATGGCCCACATGAACCCGGTCATCTGGCTCAGCCCCGAGAGCCAGACCACCGGATGCGGCAACATGAGCGGTCCGGCCGGGGGCGGCGGTGGAATCGACTTGTGCATGTCGACGGCGACGATCGGTTGCAGCGTGGTCAGTACGGGAAATCCAGGCATCGCGTCACTCCAACTCCCTTCAGCCGGCTCAGTCCTCGACGAACGTCAGCTCCGCCCGCCTGATCTCCTCCGGGCGAACGGCATAGCGAAAACGCGCGCGCCACGTCACGACGACACGGGCGGCATCGGTCCAGATGAACAGCCCATCGAGCTCGCCCAGGACCGCCAACCTCGCCGCGCCGATCTGGACGCTGACGCGCGGTCGCTCTCGCGGAATGGCCAGCTGGATGGGCGGTCCGCCCATGCCGCTGATCCGGACCTGTGCGCCCGCTTCGAGCTCGGGGAGGATCAGGTCGGGGTGAGCATGGTTGAACAGCTCCGGTGTCACCTCGAGGAGCTGCCCGGTCCGCTGGTCATATTTCACCGCTGCGGCGCTCCGCAGGCCCCAGTACATCGGATACGGGCCCCAACCCGCCACGCGCGGGCGGTCGCTCCATCGCGGCTCGGGCGAGCCGGCCGGCTGAATGTTGGGCAGCGGCTTACCTACGGCCTCGTCGGCCGATTCGTAGTAACCGCGACCGGTCGGATTGTCGGGCCACGGTACGTCTTCGCCGTTCACCTCGGCGACGCCACCGAAGGCGCGCGCGTAGGAGATCGGCATCTCGGTGAACGGAGCTGGCGCCGAGGGGATCGGATCTCCGCCACGCCGGCTCTGGCTCCAGACGCGGTCACCCACCAGGTCGAGCTCGCAGCCCCAGGTTCCGATCTCCAGACGGACGCGCGCGACGGTGACGGCCCTTTGAAAGCGGGCGGTACCGAGCAGGCACACGTCGGCGCCCCGCTTCCGGAAGAACAGCTCGCCGTGAAAGACGCCATAGTCGGTCACGAGCTGATCGGCGACGAGGGGCATCGGATCGCTGGCCTGCGACAGGCGGCCATCGGAGCCGAGCGCGTAGGTCTTCTTGACCACCACCGCCGCCCGGAGCTCCGGCTCGAGCAGGTTCACGGGGTAAAGGAACGCGGCGGCGCCGGTTCGGTTGACGAGATCCACTTCAGCCCCCCCGTTTCAGCTCGTCTGCCAGCGACGCGTCGCCCGAGTATACCGGTTCGACTGGCACGGTGGGCGTTGGGAGCCCGCGAGAGGGAACCGCCCATGCAGGCATCGCGACCGGAGCGGGATCGCAATTGAGGAGTACGTTCTCGCCGAGGAGCTGCACGTCGTCATTGGCGTGGATCCGCGCCGACCCGTGAGTGGCCTCCAGCTCGAGACGCCGTCCTTCCGCACGCAAGGTGCCCCCCGTCACCAGGTCAACCGACTGGCTGGCCTCGACGCGGAAGCGCTGGCACCTCGCCACCAGGTCGGTGTCGCTCTCGATCTCCAGCGAAGCCGCGTGGGCGCGAATGGCCGGCCCGCCGGCGGTGATGACGATGCTGATCTCCAGCGTCGCCCCACCCTCGGGCCTTGCCACGCGCAAGCGTGCCGCCCCGCCGGCCGCCGACCGCAACTCGGCCGTCCATCCCTCGCTCAAGCTCACCATCGCTGGCGCTTCGGCTGTGGGCAAGAGCTCGGTAACCTTGGCCCGCTCGTTCATCTCGTCCCCATTCTCCCCCTGACGCAGGGCAAAGACGCTATCACGACTCAACCGCGATTGGGCCCTCCAAACCAGGTCGTCAGCGCCTCACGCAGGCCCTGGTTCGTGCCGTCCGCCGCCACCCACGCGACATGTCCGTCGGGCCGGATCAACACGGCCGTGGGGCCCCGGACGGCACCGAGCACCGGGAGCTCCCACGCACCCGCGTATCGAGCGTCCACGCGGTTCGTCCGATCCGCCCAGGGAGACCACGCGAGGTCGAGGGCGCCGGGATCACCGAGGTTGAGCAGAACCGATCGGGCATCGCGCAGCAGGGAGTACACGCGCCGCGGGCCTCTGGCGGTGACCACGTCGAGATCGGGCATGCGGCGCCCGAGCAGCGGGTGTCCCGCGCCGAGGTCGTAGTGAACGTCCAGACCGGACATCATCCCGGCGTACCGCTTGCGCGGCTCGTCCATCTTCAGCAGGTCGGACATGGTTCCGCGCAAGGCGTTCGTCCGCTCGTCGCCGCGGTTGAGCGCCGTCTGCGCCATGGTCAGCCTGAGGACGCGCTCACCGATCGGGTGCCGTTCGGCGTGGTACGTATCGAGCAGGCTCTCCGGCGAGGTGCCGTGGACGACCTGGGCCAGCTTCCATCCCAGGTTCACGGCGTCCTGGGCACCGAGGTTGAGCCCTTGTCCGCCTGACGGGGAATGCACGTGCGCGGCGTCGCCAGCCAAGAGCACCCGCCCGGCTCGATACGAGGCCGCCTGCCGGGCCATGTCGGTGAACCTCGAAAGCCACGTGACGTTGTGGACCCCGTAGTCGGTCCCGTAGACAGCGATGAGCGCCGCGCGAAGGTCCTCCAAAGTCGGCGCGTCGCCTTGCCTGACGGGTTGCTCGCTCGACACCACCCGCACGCGCTTGCCATCCTCGAGCCTGCCGAGGCCGTGGACGCCCTTGTCGTCACGGCGGATGCCCAGTGCCGGCTCGCCGGTCATTTCGACCTCCGCAATCAGATAGCTGGTGGACGGATCCCACCCCGGGAAATCGATGCCCGCCTGCTTGCGGACGAGGCTCCGACCGCCGTCGCAGCCGACGAGGTACTTCGCCCGCAACGAGCGGCCGTCGGACAGCGCGACGTCGACGCCGGCGTCGTCCTGGGCAAAGCCCGTCACGTCACGCTCCCGATAGGTCGGCACCCCCAGCTCGCCAACCCAGGCGGCGAGAACGCGCTCGATGTGCTCCTGCCACAGCGCGAGCCCGTAGTTGTGGCGCGTCGGAAAGTCGCTGATGTCGAGCGGAATCGTCGCGAAGCTCCCGACCTGCAACACCTTCCCTTGCGAGAGGAAGCGCTCCGCCACGCCACGCTGATCGAGCACCTCGATCGTGCGCGAATGCAGGCCGCCCGCGCGCGATCCCGCGACGTCCTGGTTGGCGCGCCGCTCGACGATGGCGACGTCGACCCGCGCCAACGCGAGCTCGGCCGCGAGCATCAGGCCGGTCGGGCCGCCCCCGGCGATCACCACGGCGTGTCTTGTCGCGTTTGTCATGACTGACGACTCTGTGGCCAGGCCGGGGGCTTGCCGCAAGGCCCGGGGTCTGGCATAGCTTGGAGCTGCCGAGGGGGACTGAGACGGAATCGCGTTCTCGTGACGGGCATGTCCCGATTTCTCAGGTGGTCGAGATGCCCGCACGGGCCATTCGACCGCCCAGCAAAGCAGTCGGCGAGGTCCACGTTCGTTAGCGATCGTCCATCGCCGGCCGCTACGGCCAGCGGCGCCGCGCGCTCAAACGTCGAAGATGTGGCTGCGGATCTCGCTGACGAGCTCGTCTCGCTCCGCGCCGGTCGTCAGGAAGCGGCAAGCGAGATCGATCTGGCCGCCGTCCATGCCACACAGGCGCACGAGCGAAAGGGGAATGGTGCACCGTTCCTTAGCCAGCTGCACGGTGAGCCGCATGTCGAGCATGGTCCGGATGTCGAGCGCCTGGTCGCCGCGAATCAGGAGGCGCACGCCGGTGGCCGAGAGGTCTTTCAGCAGGACCACCTCGTTGTAGTCGCCGCAGCGCAGGCGAGCCATCCGCTTGATGGACCGCCGGTGGGCACGGGTCTTCGTTCCCGAAAGGAGGCGCGCGATCTCGTCCACCAGGCGCGGGCCGTCGGGACCGTCCAACTGCGCCGCGAGACCCGGATAGTCGATCGACGTCACCATGGTGCGGACACCCAGATCCTCCGTGCGGGCGGGTGGACGCGCCGCCGGTGCCCCCTTGCGACCCTTCTCCATCCCAAGTCTTGCCATGCCCGTCTTTCGGCGGGAGGCGCCGAACCTTGAGTCGCGCCACCAGACTGGCCCGGAATTCAGCGCCTGAGCAGCGCGCTCGCCATCTCGGCAGCGTCCAGGCGCCCGTTCACGGCGTCCCAGTTGACGTTCTGGGGGCCTGCTTCTCATCGGCGGCTGCCAGCGCGATCGTGGGCACACCAACCTCCACAGCTCCAAGCACCTCGCGTCGGTTCAACGTCTTCATCGCCTGACTCCTTGGGTGAGCTGATGCAGGTGAAGCCTTGCCATTGGTATGACGATACAACCGTCACGCTTGACGCGCTTCCACCCGGCGAGCAAGGTAAATGGACGATGAGGCATTGGCGGCACTGGATCGGCCTCGCGCTGCTCGCGCCGATGCTCGTGCTCGCCGTGTCGGCCTCCACGTTCGTTGGGATCCGCTGTCGCATGAGCGGCATGGTCTCTCTGGACACGTGCTGCCCGACTGCCGCTCCCAGCTCCGTTCCGCCCCAAAAATCGATTGATGAGGCCGGGTGCTGCGAACGAGTCATCGTCGAAGCAGCCAAGCCGATCTCGAACGCCGCGTCCGGGCACGACGGAGACCTCCGTCCGCCGGCCTCGACGCCGCTCGCGCTCGTCGCCGCCCTTGCTCCCGCGCCATGGCCTGCCGTCGCGCGTGGGATCGCGCAGGGCGATCCACCCGGCCTCGCCAGACCTCAGCTCTGTCTCCTGAAGCACTCGCTCCTGATCTGAGCGAGCGCGCGCCCGCCTGGGGCGCGCGCCCGAGGTCAGAGCGTCGAGGCGCACGCCTGCGTCTCGGCGGTCGTTCAGGGACGACATCCGCGACGAGAGGAGACGGGATGATCGCATATTCAAGAACAGGCAGAGCTACAGGCTGGGCACCGATTCCATGGGGGATGACGGCCTTGCTCGCGCTCGCGCTCGCGGCGTGCGCAACCGACCCGCCGCCGAGAGCCGCTCAAATAGATCCCGCCAACCCGAGCGCGCCGGAGGCCCGGCCCCTGGAGGTCAGCGCCTCGAGACCCGCGACCTTGACAGAACGGCCGGGCGCGGAGACGCCGGCAACCCCGGGCGCCCATGTCGTCGACGGGCCCGCGATCCAACAACCGAATGGCAGCGACGCCGACGGTGGAACCGCCAAGCCAGCGGAGGCAGTCGTGTACACATGCCCGATGCATCCCGAGGTCGTTTCCCCGAACCCCGGGGTCTGTCCCAAGTGCGGCATGAAGCTGGTCCCGAGGGCTCCGCCGCCAAAGCAGGGCGAGCCCCACGAGGATGAGCAGGGCGCCGGAGGCTCGCGATGAGATTGGGTCGCGTCGGCATTCTGCTCCTGCTGGGGGGGGCCGCTGCCTGCGGCAGCGTCTCCAGGGAGCGCGGGCACGACGAGGTCGATCGCCTGGTTCGCGAACGCACGGGGCATCAGACGCGCTGGGCGCAAGGCAGCCCCGAGGACGAGCAGGTCAATCGGTGGGTCGGGGAGCTGCTCGCGCACGGTCTCACGCACAGCGCAGCGGTCGAGATCGCGCTCGTGAACAATCCCCGGCTGCAGGCGACCTACGAGGAGCTCGGGGTCTCGCAGGCCGATGTGGTCCAGGCTGGCTTGCTGAGGAATCCGTCACTCGGCGCGCACATCGCTTTTCCGGTGCATGGCAACCACGACGAGATCCAGTTCAACCTCCTGCAGGACTTCCTGGACATCTTCGTCCTGCCGCTGCGCAAGCAGATCGCCCAGGCGCAGTTCGCCGCCGACGTCCTACGTGTCGCGCAGCAGGCGCTGGACACCATCGCGGACGTCCAGAAGGAGTACGCGGCGGTCCAGGCGGGGTCGGCGCTGGTCGCGTACCGGAAGACGGTGATCGAGGCGAACGATGGCGCTGCCGAGCTCTCTAGGCAACTTTACGCGGCGGGGAATGTCAACGCCTTCAAGGCGACGACGCAGCTCGTGACCAACGAGGAGGCCGCGCTCGATCTCACGCGCGACGAGCTGGAGCTCCTCCGCCACCGCGAGCGACTGAACCGCTTGCTCGGTCTGTGGGGGCCACGGGCCGACTGGACGATCGCCGAGGAGCTGCCGCCCCTGCCACCGGCCGACCCGCCGCTCGAGCACCTCGAGGCATTGGCCATGAAGCAGCGACTCGACGTGGACGCCGCACGGAAGCAGCGGCTGCTCATGGCGAAGGCCTTGGGCTTGGCACGCCGCACGCGCTTCGTGGGCCGACTCGACGTCGGGGTCGACGCGCATCAGGACGCCGACGGCCCGCGGGTCATCGGCCCCAGCCTGTACCTGGAGCTGCCGATCTTCGATCAGCGACAGGCGATGATCGCGCGGCTGGAGGCGCAAGCGCGCCAGGCGGAGCATCGACTCGACGCCGTTGCCATCGAAGCGCGTTCAGAGGTGCGGCTCGCACGCGCCGAGCTGATCGGAGCGCGGCAGATCGTCGAGCGCTACCAGATCTCGATCGTCCCGATGCGCGACAAGGCCCTCGACGAGGCGCAGCTCTTCTACAACGGCATGCTGCTCGGCCTGTATCAGCTCATCGACATCAAGCAGGCCCAGGTGATGGCCCACGCACAGTACATCGCCGCGCTCCGCGACTACTGGAGCGCGCGCGCCGATCTCGAGCGCGCGGTGGGTGGGCAGATCTCCAAGCCGACCAACGCCACAGGAGACAAGTGATGATGAAGCGCGAGCCAACCGAGAATGGGGATAGGGCGGTGGGCCTGAGCCGGCGCGAGCTGCTGGCGACGGGCACGGCCGCCGCCGCGGGCGGCGCCGCGCTGCTGGGCGCATCACGCGACGCCAGCGCGGCGAATACCCACGCGGCCGAACCGAAGGCGTTGCCACCAGGGCAACCTGGCCACGACTACACCCCCGTCGTCGTCCCGAACGGGGTCAAGCTCCCGTGGCGCATCGTCGACGGCGTGAAGGTGTTCCACCTCGTTCCGGGCGAGGTCGACCACGAGTTCCTTCCAGGCGTGAGGGCGCGTTGCTGGGGTTACA
>Ga0265330_10001068_pt1 | contig 16562 bp, 13 predicted proteins | sample 41919metaG_FD_202083 | JGI IMG/M metagenome (GOLD analysis project Ga0265330, IMG submission 202083) | Rhizosphere microbial communities from Carex aquatilis grown in University of Washington, Seatle, WA, United States - 4-19-19 metaG | ecosystem: Host-associated > Plants > Roots > Rhizosphere... | reverse complement strand
ACGAGCAGCGCGTGACGACGATAATCGGCCGGGCCCTCGCCCTCTCCGAGGAGGAGGCGGCGCGGGAGCTGGAGGCGGTGCGGGCCGAGTTCGCGTCGCGGCACCTGAATATCGAAGCGTGTTGGCTGTCGAATTTCGAGAGGGTCCGCCCCTTCGTCTTCACGCAGCGCCCGCTCTCCCGCGCGCGGAGCCTGCTCGTCGGCGCCCTCTTCTCGGGCGAGTATTCCCTGGAGTCGGCTGCCTTGTTCAATCCCTCCATCGTGCCCCATCCGGACCAGGCCGGGGCTGAGGAGGGGGCCTTGCGGTTCATCATGAGCCTCAGGGCCACGGGCGAGGGGCATATCTCCTCGATCGAATTCCGAGCGGGCAGCATCGCGGGCGACGGGAATATACGCATGGACCCCGTCTCGCGCTTCGCGAGCGCGCCGGATATCGTCCCCAATCCCGATTATCAGAAGAAGGCCTTCGCCATCAAGCTGCAGGAGATGGGCTTCGAGAACCAGTACGCGAAGGCGGTCATGGACGCCTTGCCCGATGGGTTCTCGCGCAGCGACCTGGACAAAGCCGTCTCCCGGACGCGCGGCGGAACCCTGCCGGAGACCCGGGACCTCCATCGCACCCTGGACTGCATCCAATGGCTGGCCGACTCAAACTACGAGCTGCAGTTCTCGCCCGAGCTCGCCATGAGCGAGCGCGTGATATTCCCCGTCTCGTCCAACGAGAGCAAGGGCATCGAGGACGCGCGCTTCGTCCGCTTCGTCGACGAGGACGGCTCGGTCATGTACTACGCCACCTATACGGCCTACGACGGCCGCGCCATCCTCCCCCAGCTCATCGAGACCGAGGATTTCCTCCGCTTCCGCATGCTCACCTTGAATGGCGGTGGCGTGAAGAACAAGGGCATGGCCCTCTTCCCGCGGCGCGTCGGGGGCCGCTACGCCATGCTCTCGCGGCAGGACGACGAGAACCTCTTCATCATGCTCTCGGACAACCCCCATTATTGGAGCGACCCGCAGATCCTCCTCAGGCCCTCGGAAGTATGGGAATCGGTGAAGGTCGGCAACTGCGGCTCGCCCATCGAGACGGAGGCCGGATGGCTCGTGCTGACCCACGGCGTGGGTCCCATGCGCAAGTACTGCATCGGCGCGGCCCTCCTCGACCTGGATGATCCGACCAAGGTGATAGGCCGATTGCGCGAGCCGCTGCTGGCGCCCGAGGGCATCGAGCGCGAGGGCTACGTGCCCAACGTGGTGTACAGCTGCGGCGCGATACTCCACGGGCGGGAGCTCATCCTCCCCTACGCCATGAGCGACAGGGCGACTGCCATCGCGAGGGTTTCGCTCGACGAGCTCTTGGCCGCCCTGCGGGACGTCCGCCGAGCCTAGCCCTCGCGCGCCACGAGCTCCGAGCTCAGGTAGCCGCTCGTGGTCTTGATGAGGTTGCAGCCGAGGATGGCCAGCTCGACCGCCTTCGGGAAGAGCCAGGCCCTCTCCTTGAGCACCCTCGCCAGGAAGCGGAAGTACTGGACGCCGTAGCTCGAGAAGCCCTGCCTGACGAGGGATCGAAGGAGAGCTCGAAGGTTGACGAGCGTCGCGACGAGGCCCGGGAAGCTCCTATTCACCGACGACTGCCTAGGCGGCCGCCTGAGCAGGCTGAGGCAGCGCTCGAAGTAGGCCCCGGGCTCGTAGATCGCCTTCAGCACGGCCGCGTAGGAAGCGATCAGCTTGGCCTTGTCCATCTTCGGTATGAAGTTCAGCTCGAGGGCGTGGGTGTTCTCGCCCGAGGAGATGCCCAGGATCCTTCCTTCCGAGAAGAGCCGCTTGTACAGCTGCGTTCCCGGCAGGGCGGTGAGGAGTCCGACCATGGCCGTCGTGATGCCCGATTCGCGTATGAACGAGATCTGGCGCTCCGCGATGTCCGCGGGATCGGCGTCGAAGCCGAGGATGAATCCGCCGGTCACCTCGATGCCCTTCTCCTGTATCTTGCGGACCGAATCGAGGAGGGATATCCCGAGGTTCTGCCGCTTGTGCGTGAGCGCGAGGGAGGCCTCCACGGGGGTCTCTATCCCCACGAAGGCCATGTTGAAGCCGGCGCCCGCCATGAGATCGAGGAGCTCCTCGTCCTTGGCCAGGTCGATGCTCGCCTCCGTGAAGAAGCTGAAGGGACGCCCGCGCGCTTCCTGCCATTCCGCGAGTGGACGCAGGAGCTTCTTCACCTCGACCTTGTTCCCTATGAAATTGTCGTCGACGACGAAGACGCTGCCCCGATAGCCGAGACTGTAGATCGATTCGACTTCGCCGAGGAATTGCTCGGGCGTCTTCACGCGCGGAACGCGGCCGAAGAGCTCCACGATCTCGCAGAACTCGCAGCTGAAGGGGCAGCCCCGCGAGTACTGGAGGAGCATGGACGAATAGGGCCGCATGTCGATGAGATCGTAGCGCGGCGGCGGCGTCAGGGCGATGTCGGCGCGCTCGTCGCTCCTATAGACCCGCTTCGCCCGCCCCGCCTCCCAGTCCGCGATGAAGGGAGCGAGCGTGACCTCCGCCTCGCCCAGGACGAAGTGGTCCACGCCCTCGATGCCCTCGTAGCTCGAGGTCGGGTAGGGCCCGCCGGCGACCACGGTCTTGCCGCTCGCCTTGCAGCGCGCGATGACGCGCTCGAGCGAATCCTTCTGCACAAGCATCGCGGAGACGAAGACGAGATCGGCCCAAGCGAGGTCCCTCGGCCGGAGCTTGCCGACGTTCAAGTCGACTATCCTCGCCTCGAAGCGCTCCGGGAGGAGGGCCGCCACCGTGAGGAGCGACAGGGGCGGGAAGCTGGATTTCTTGCCTAGGAACTTCAGGCTGTGCTTGAAGCTCCAGAAGGTTTCGGGGATCTCCGGATAGATCATGAGCGTCTTCGTTTTCATGTAACTATCGACTCGACCCGAGCGCGAAGGTTTCGGGATCGGGGGACATTTAATATTTTTTAACTCGCCGCCCTTCGAAAGGATTGGCACGGTCCCATGAAGCCGCGATTTTTCCGCCGGCCCCGCGCTGGCCTACCGCGACCGTTTGCCTTTTATATTTTATACAACTATATTTTGCACAATACTTAGGAGGCAACATGGCCGATACGCTGTTTGAGATCTCTACCCGCGCGGGGAACGGCAAGGAGCTCGATCTCAAGGCCTACGAGGGGAAAGTAGTGCTCGTGGTGAACACGGCGAGCAAATGCGGCTTCACGCCCCAGTACAAGGGGCTCGAGGAGCTCCACAGGAAATACAAGGACAAGGGGCTGGTAGTCCTCGGCTTCCCCTGCGACCAGTTCGCCCATCAGGAGCCCGCCGGCGACGCGGAGATAGCGGCTTTCTGCGAGCTCAACTACGGAGTCAGCTTCCCCCTCATGGCCAAGTCGAACGTCAACGGCAGGGATACGAGCGAGGTCTTCGCCTTCCTGAAATCGAAAGCCAAGGGAATGATCAAGTGGAACTTCACGAAATTCCTGGTCGGGCGGGACGGCAGGACGGTGCTACGCTACGCGCCTACGGTCGCGCCCGAAAAGCTGACGAAGGATATAGAGAAGGCGCTGGGCGAATGAGCGCCCCGGAGCTCCTCCTGTCGAACCAGCTCTGCTTTCTCGTGCATCGGCTGGATTTGGCCATCGGCGCGAAGTACAGGCCCATCCTCGCGAAGCTCGGCCTCACCTACGGGCAGTATCTCGCGATGCTCGCCCTTTGGGAGCACCGCGAGCTCGGGGTCGGGGAGCTCTGCGAGCTCCTCAGCCTGGATACCGGGACAGTCTCGCCCCTCGTCAGGCGCCTGGAAGCGCTGGGTCTCGCGGAGCGGCGCCGGAGAGCCGACGACGAGAGGGCGGTGACCCTCAGCCTGACGCGATCGGGCTCGGCCCTCGAGGCTAAAGCCCGAAAGGTTCCGGAGGCGATCGCCGCCTGCCTCGTCGCGGGGCCCAATGACTACGGCAGCATGAAATCCCTGCTCGAGGGAATGCTCGCCAGGCTCGAGGAGGGCGCACCCCTGGATGCGCCCAGCGGGCGGAAGGTGAAAGCATGAGCGATAAGCGCAACGACGAGGGGCTGCGCGCCCGCCTCAGCGAGGAGCAGTACCGTGTGACGCAGGACTGCGGCACCGAGCCCGCCTTCGCGAACGAGTACTGGGACGAGCATCGGGAGGGGATCTATGTCGACGTAGTGTCCGGCGCGCCCCTCTTCAGCTCCGAGGACAAGTTCGACTCGGGCACGGGCTGGCCCAGCTTCGCTCGGCCCATCGAAGGCTCGGCGGTCGTGGAGAAGCCCGACGCGAGCCATGGGATGATCCGCACCGAAGCGCGAAGCCGCGAGGCCGATTCGCACCTCGGCCACGTCTTCCCCGACGGCCCAGGCCCCGAGGGGCTTCGCTATTGCATCAATTCCGCGGCGCTGCGCTTCGTGCCGATCGAGGACATGGAGGAAGAAGGTTACGCGAAATACCTCGGGCTCTTCCCGAGTCGCGCTCAATCGGGAAAGGCCGAGCTCGAGACCGCCGTATTCGGCGCGGGCTGCTTCTGGGGAACCGAGGAATACTTCCGCAGGCTGCCGGGCGTCATTGCTACCGAAGTGGGCTACTCGGGCGGGACGACGGCGAATCCCACCTATCAGGAAGTCTGCACGGGCAAGACCGGGCATGCAGAATCGCTCAAGCTGGAATTCGATCCGACGAAGATCCGCTACGAGGAACTCCTCAGGCACTTTTTCAGGATGCACGATCCCACGCAGCTGAACAGGCAGGGAGCCGACGTCGGCACCCAGTATCGCTCGGTCGTCTTCTATTCGAGCGAGGCTCAGCGCTCGGCCGCCCTCTCCCTCATCGCGGAGCTGGGGGCGAGCGGGAAATACCGAAAGCCGATAGCCACGCTGGTCGTCTCGGCCATGCCCTTCTACCCGGCCGAGGGATACCACCAGGACTATCTTCGAAAAAATCCGGGCGGCTACTGCCACGTGGACTTGAGCTTGGCGGCGGAGCCGCTCGAGTAGCCGCTTGAGCGGCCGATCCGAGAAGTCGAGATTCAATAAACATTTATTGACACAGGTCCGAGGGGGGGTTACCCTGCAGGTTGAGCGTAACTATACAGTTGCGAAAAAACCGTAACGGGGGGAAATCATGACAAAGAAAGTCTTGGGATTCTCGGCGCTTGCGATCCTCGCGCTAGCCTTCACCCTGGGCCTGACGACCTGCAGCGCCGCCGACGACACCTACACCCTGTCGGGAACCCTTATTATGAGTACTACGTCTTATGCCCCTGACGGCTGCTATGCCTACGGAATGCTGGTCTCTGGGCCCGGAGGATCCGTGAACTCTACCCCTCTCTACATCGCCAAATCGACAGCCTTCAGCTCGGGAGTCGCCACGTATTCCATACCCGATATCAAAAAGGGAACCTACACCGCCTATGTGTACATCGACAAAAACAACTCCGGCGGCTCTTTGCCCGATTATGGAGAGAAATACGCGTATGACGACATTAGCATTAGCTCCGATAGGACGATGAACGTCGGTACCTCTGATTGGTCTACCTATTACTAGGATGCCTGCCGCTCGAGGCTTTGATTAATAATAAATAGACCCATCGATTACGGGCTATCCCCGGCGCGGCGCGCGGCGGGGATAGCCCGCGCTATCGGATTCCGCGTCACGCCTTGTACTCCTTGCCGCTCGCCCAGCCTTTGCCGACCTCGTCGACGAAGACCTGGATGACCTCTCCGAAATAGGCGATATCCCTGACCAATCCGCAGTAGTCGGTCTCGACGACGTAGTCGATAGAAGGAACGTTGATGCTGAAGGTTCCGCTCTCCAAGATACCGATCGGCGTATGGCAATAAGGACGGGCCCATCCGGGATTCGCATCCCGGACGGCCCCGTCGAAATCCCGTCGCCCTCTGCGCCGTCCTCCTATAAGCCTATCTTGCTCGGCGTGAGGGTACGATAGTAACTCCCGCAGAGATGCTTGGGATTCACGATGTCGCGTATTTTATACTGGTAGGCGGTTATGAGCGGCTGCGCCGCCTTGGAGAATATCGCGTCGTGCTCCTCCTGCGTGAAGGCGTGCCCATCCTCGTGTCGGGCGTCCTGGTTCCAGTGTCCCATGTCGAGGCCCAGTCCCTTCTCGAGCATCCAGCGCTGCGTATCGTTGAAGAAGTCGGCCGTCCCCTTGATCGAAGGCTTGTCATAGGAGTCGAAGTGCGTGAAGAATTCCCAGCCCGTGGGCCCGCCGCCGCCGATGACGCAGATGCTGCCCATGTCGGAGTCGCCGCCCGTAGCCGCGATGTAGTTGGTCTCGGTCTCCCACTTCCGCTTGAGGGCCGACGCCTCCTCCATGACGCGAGCGCTCACGAAGAGGTTCGAGGAAAGCCCGAAGTTGCCCTCGTAGCCGCCGCAGTACACGTAGTTCAGGTTCTTGTGTCCCATCCGGATCATGTACATGAGGACGTAGTCGACCATCTCCTTGTCGAGCATGAACTCCGACTTCCACCCGCCCGAGAGCTCGAGGATCTTGTCCAGGGCCTTGTCCTTGTACTCGGCATCGCGCTTCGTGGTACCGGCGATGATGACCTGGATGTCGATCTTCATGTCATCGTTGACTTTCTTGAGCTCCGGGTCGGCTACTAGGGCGGGAATGTCGCAGAGCTGGCCGTCGGGGTCAGTGAGGATCTTCAGCATGGCGGTCTTGAGATCGCGGCCGAACATGTTGAACTGCCTGTGCCCGAGGAAGAGTACGTCGTTCTCGTGGATGAGCGCGATGCCCTTGGCGTAATCGTCCCAGTCCTTGAAGCAGAGGGTGTAGCACTTGAAGTTGTCGGGGAGCTCCGCCTTGTAGGCGGGCACGGTCCCGCGCGAGGGGATGCAGGTCGGGCCCGGCCAGGGATGGAGACGTATGGCCATCCTCGTGCAGACGCCCAGGGAGCCCGTGCTCCCCTGGAAGCCCCTAAGCACTCCGCGCGTGCTCGGACCGGGGCCCTCTCCGCAGAACCAACCCGACCCGGCCCCGAGCGAACCCGTCTTGATCAGCTCGCCGCTCGCCAGCACCCACTCCGAGCCGAGCATGTTCTCGCTCGCGCAGCCCATGGAGATCGAAGTCGGGCCGAAACCGACCCAGCCCGCGGAGCTGGCCAGGGGCGAGCTCGAGCAGCCGACTCCGGGCATGTTCATCGTCAGGCCTACTTTCATCGCCTCGGCTTGTACGACCGCCCCGATGGCGTAAGGCTCGATGATCGCGTACATGTTCTTCTCGTCTATCTCGATGCTCCGCATCCGCCTCATGTCGAGCTGGATCGCGTTGTCGTCGTCGATGAAACCCATCGCCGACCAGAAGGTGGAAGAGGCTTTGAATTTGACGCTATGCCGATTGCATATCCTGACGATGCCCTGTACTTCCTCGGTACTGCCGGGGAGCAGCACCGCCTGCGGCCGCGGCGTCTTGTGGTCGTAGGGACCGTAGTGGGCCGAGGACTGGGCCGCCGCGCAGCGATAAGTCTCCAGCACGCCTGAGTCTTCCGATATGTTCCGCGCCCCGACGATGGCCTCGAGGGCGCCGTATATCTCTCGCGATAGTGCCATGGTCTCTCCTTCCTTATAGCGCTCGTTCGACCAATTCGACGATATCGAAGACCTCGATCGTCTTGCCGTTCTCGTCGGGCGTGCCGCGGAAATTAGCCTCGCACCAGGGGCAGGCGGTCGCGATGGCCTCGGCCCCAGTGGCATTGGCCTCGGTCACGCGCTCCGAGGCGGTCCAGCGGGACAGCTCCGTGTCAGTCTCGCTGCAGCCGCCTCCGGCGCCGCAGCACCAGGAGTACTCGCGGATGCGCTCCATCTCGACCAGCTTGAGCCCGGGGATGCTCTTCAGCACGTTCCGCGGCGCGTCGTACACGCCCTTGGACCCGTTGTAGCGGGGCCGCCTGGGCTCCCAGATATGCACCTGGTTGAGGATCTTCCTTTCGCCGCCCTTCCACGGGACGTAGGGCTCGCCGAGCCTCCCCAGGTGGCAGGGGTCGTGATAGGTCACGGTCAAAGGCACGGGAGTCTTAAGCTTCAGCGCGCCTTCCTTGATGAGCTTCTCGATGTACTCGACGACGTGGTAGACCTGGACCTGGAGCCCCAGCGCCGCGTAGCGCCGCTTGAAGGCCTGGTAGCAGTCCGAGCAGGGCGTCACGATCGTCTTGACTCCCGCGTCCGCGAAGAGCTTGATATTCGCTCGGGCGTTCTTCTCGAACTCATCGCGGAAGCCCATCTGCTCGGCCCTGACCGCGCAGCACATCTCGGATCCGGCCAGGAAGCCGACCTTCACGCCCGCGCCTTGCAGAACCTTGACCGAGGCGCGGGCGACCTTCTGGAGCTTCTCGTCGTAGCTCGCCTTGCAACCGGCGAAGAACATCACGTCGGCCTTGCCCTTCGTCATGTCCACGAGACCTAAACCATCCGCCCAGGCGGTGCGCGACGAGCGAGTCTTCCCGACGATCATGGTCTTTTCTTTAGCAAGGCTTTCGATGATCTCCTTCTGCTTGGGTCGGAGCTTGCCCTGCTCGACGGCGTGGGCCTTGAGCGCGAGATTGTACTCGTACGGCTCGAGGTTGTAACGCGTGATTTTGCACGATACGTCGCAGGCGCCGCAGGTCGTGCAGCCGTGGATAGCCTTAGTCACCGTCTCGCTGAGCTCGGCGTCCTTGGTCAGGAGGGCGAGGCCGAGCTGGAAGCGACCACGCACGGCGTAGGTGTTGAAATTGTAATAGCCGATGCTCGGGCAGTTCTCGCCGAAGCGCTGGCTCTTGATCTTGTCGAAGGGGATCCACTTGCAGCCCAGGCAGTTGCTGCAACGTTCCATCATCGGTCGATATTCTTCAAACGCCATGATCGGTACCCCCTACACCGCGAGCTTGCCGGTGTTCATGATGTCGTTCGGATCGAAGACGCCCTTCAGGCTCTTGAGCATCTCTGCGGACTTGGCGTCCTTGTTGAGCTGGAGAGCGGCCCACATGCCGTGCGGCCTGAGGAAGTAAGCGCCCATCGCGGACATAGTCTCGCTGGCTTTGACGAACAGCTTCATCGCGACTTCGGCCTCGCGACTATCGGCGGCCCGATAGGGCAGGCAGAACTCGCAGTGGTAGCTCGTGCCCATATTCTGAGGCTGGAGATAGACTCCTATGTCGCCGGCCGGGAATCCCGCCTCGTTCGCGAGCTCTCGCATCGCGTCTATATAAAGCGGCGCCTTGTCCAAGGTGGTCGTGAAGAAGATGTCCTGGAACGCGCCTTTGTAGGTCGCCTTCCAGCTTTCCTTCCTCCCCGTATCGCGCATCCGCGACATGACCCTGTCTCCCTTGGCCCCCGGGACCGCCGGCAGCATCTCGAGGCCGAACTGCTGGGCGATCTCGGATATGTCCTCTTCCTGGGCCTTCACCTTCTCTTCGGGGAGTATCTCGAAGCCCGCGACGCCCACGAGCGCCACCCAGGGCGGCAGCTCGCGCGACAGCGCGACGACCTCCGACGCGGAGTCCCCGAGCAGTGAGGCCAGATATCCGCCGCTCATTATCATGAGGTCGCTCGAAAAGCGCTGCCGTATCACCCGGTACGCGAAGTCCACCAGGTCCTCGACGGCGCCGGCGGGCACAAGGTAGGTCTTGCGGATCGTCGCCTTGACCTCGCACTTGAGCGACGCCCAGGTGACGATGCCCATCGTGCCCTGCGAGCCGGTGAGGAGCCGGTAGAAGTCGAGCATCATCGGGCCGGTCCCGCTGACCTGCCACTTCTCGGCCTTCCACTGTTTTGAGAGGTCGAGCGGGCCCATGCCCCCGTCGCCCGTGAACATCCTATTGCCGTCGCCCCACACTACCTCGGTGCAGCGCAGCGGATCGATGAAGTTCCACTGATGCAGGGCGTTGAGCCTCGGCTCCATGTCGAGGACGCTGGACAACACCGACTTCCCTGCCCTGGGCGCGAGGGGGATCGAAATCTCCATCCCCTGACTGGCGAGGGCGGCCTGGAGCTCGCCATAGGTCACGCCGGGCTCCACGACGACCATGCGCTGCTGCCTGTTGACGTTGAGGATGCGCTTCATGCCGCTCATGTCGACGATAACCGAACCCGGGACCGAGGGGACGGTGTCGCCTTTGCGGTGCAGTCCCGTCGAGCTTACCGGCACGAGGGTCGTCTTCGTCTCGTTCGCCAACTTAACGATCCCCTGCACCTGCTCGGCGCTCGCGGCCTTGACGACGCATACCGGCGGCATGCGGGCCGTGAAGCTCTCGTCTCGCGCGTAGCGCTCGATGGCGGAGGAGTCGTCCGAAACGTTCTCTTTGCCTACGATCTCCGCGAGCCCATACTTTACGTCGAACATCCTGGGACCTCCTATTCGACCCGCTTGGCGGGCGGAGCGTCGGGGTAGCTGATCATGCCGTCCCAACTGTTCTGCACCTTCGCATCGCGGGCCTCCTCCTCGGAGAACCAATGCGAGGTCACGTTTTTTTGCTCGGTGAAGAATCGGACGCCGTCGGCCCCCATCGCGTGGAGATCGCCGAAGAAGGAATTCTTATGGCCCGTGAAGCCGAAGATCCCGAGCGGTACCGGTATGCCTACGTTGACGCCCACCATGCCTCCGTGGGTCCGCCTCGCGAACTCCCGGGCGTAGTAGCCGCTCTGCGTATAGATCACCGAGCCGTTCGCGAACTCGTTCGCGTTCATGAGCTCGAGCCCTTCCTCGAAGCTCTTCACGCGCTTGACGCAGAGAACGGGGCCGAAGATTTCCTTGTCGCCGACGCTCATGCCCGGTTTCACGTGATCAAGCAGCGTCGGGCCGAGATAGAAGCCCTGCTCGTGGCCCGAAACCTTTCGGCCCCTGCCGTCCACCACGAGCTTCGCGCCCTCGTCGATCCCCTTCTGTATCCAATCGACGACCGACTGCCGGTGCTCGGCGTTTACGAGCGGCCCCATCTGGCTGGCCTTCTCGTATGCCGGCCCGACGATTAAATTGGACATCTTTTCCGCGAGGAGACCTACGAACCTGTCCGCGATCGCCTCCTCCACCACCACGACCGGCAGCGCCATGCAGCGCTCGCCCGCGCAGCCGCAGGCCGAGTTCATGATGCCGCCGACCGTCCGCTCGAGGGCGGCGTCCCTGAGGACGAGCGCGTGGTTCTTGGCCTCGGTGAGGGCCTGTACGCGCTTGCCGCTCGCGGCGGCGGTCGAGTATATGTGCTTGCCTACGGAGGTGGAGCCGACGAACGAGACGCCCTTCACGTCCGGGTGGCGCAGGAGTATCTCGGCTTCGTTCCTCGAGCAGGTGACGAGGTTGAGGACGCCCGGGGGCAGTCCCGCCTCGGCCCAGAGCTCCATGATCCGCATCGAGGTCTGGGGCGTGAAGCTCGCGGCCTTGAGGACCATCGTGTTGCCCGTAGCGAGGCAGAGCGGGGCCATCCAGCCCATCGGGATCATCGCGGGGAAATTCCAGGGCGCTATGCCGGCGAACACCCCGAGGGGCTCGAGGAACTGGACCGTGTCGTAGCCGGTCGTGCAGTTCATGAGGGCGGGGCCCTTGAGGAGATGGGGGATGCCGCAGGCGAACTCGACGACTTCGGTTACCTTGAGCACGTCTCCCATCGCCTCGTCCAGCACCTTCCCGTTCTCGGTGGCGAGGAGCCTGGTCAATTCGTCCAGGTGACCGTCCAGGAGGGCCTTCAGCCTGAACAGGACCTGCACGCGCTTGCCCGCCGGCGTCGCGGACCAGGCCGGGAAAGCCGCCTGCGCCGCGGCGATCGCCGACTCCACCTCGCCGGGCGTGCACTGCGGCGCGAGCGCTATCACCTCGCCGGTGGACGGGTCGTAGCAATTCATATACTTCTCGGTCTTCGACTCGCGCCAACCGCCGCCGACCCAGTACTTGAGCTTGACGGCGCTCGCGGCGCCCGCTTTAGGACTCTTCTTATCGCCCTGCTCCATTGAAACGCTCCTTATCTGTCTCTAATGCCCGGCGTGAAGCGGCCATGCGCCCCTTGCGCCGTTCCTCCCGCGTTCGGGCTTTTCGCCCGAACGCGGGCAATTGGCGTCTAGGCCGTCGCTTGCGCCGCCCCGCGCTTGATCATGCGCACGACTAGCAGGCACATGATGCCGGCGAACAGGGTTATCGGGATGAGGACGAGGAGGACGTCGGCGGCCGACCTGCCGCTGCCCAGCAGTACGCCCGCGAGGAGCGGGCCGACGATGGTGCCCAGTCGGCCGGCGGCCACCGTGGCGCCGACTCCGGTATTCCTGATCGACGCCTCGTAGCACAACGGCGCGAAGGCGTACAGGATCGCCTGGGCAGTGGTCACGCCCATGCCGATGCCGAAACCCAGGGCGAGGGCGGCGCGGAAGTCGAAGGCCGCTAGGCCGAGCACGCCGAGCAGCGCCGCCAATAGGAGGTAGGCCGTCGACGGGGTCGTGTAAAGGAGCTTCTTGTCCAGAAGGTATCCGGCCAGGGCGGCCCCGATGGAAGATCCGAGGTTGTAGAGCATCTGCACGTACTGGGCATCCTGCTTCGAGAGCCCCATTGCCCCGAGGAGCGAGGGCATCCATCCCAGGAGCAGGTACATGATGAGGAGGGTGCCGAATGTCGCGAGCCAGATGGACACCGTAGTCGCCGCCTTATCCTTTCCGAAGAGTCCCGCCATGGCGCTCGCGCCGAAATGCCCGGATTTGGCCTTGGAAGCGCGCTTCGCTTCCTTGGGCAGGAGTACCGCCAGGAGAGGGGCGACGACGAGGGGCGCGAGTCCGCCGATGAGGTAGAGCGGCCGCCAGCTCGTGCCGAACGCCCCGACCGTCATCACGACGCTCGTGAGCGCGCCGCCGATGGGAATGGCGCAGTAGATGAAGCCGACCGCCCTCTTCTTCATCTCGACGGGGCTGTGTTCGCTCGCGAGCGTGATGACCGAAGGCATCGCGCAGCCCAGGCCCAGGCCCGTGAGGAACCTGGCGATGATGAGAGTGGCCAGGCTCGTCGTGAGGAGGGTCGAGAGGGAAAAAAGGCCGAAGAGGCCGACGCCTATGATGATGATCGGTTTGCGCCCGAAGCGGTCCGCCAGGATCCCGCCGAAGATGGCCGCCAGGAAGACCCCGACGGCGCTCGCGCTGATGAAGAGCCCGACTTGGGCCGGGAGAAGATGGAAGGCCGGCGCCAATCGGGGCGCCGACACGCCGGCCGCCTGGAGGTCGAAGCCCTCCAACAGAATTACGAGCGCGCACAGGATGATGACGCGCACCGTCATCAGTTCACGGAGTTCATCTTTCGCGGACACTGCCATGACCTATCCTCCTTTGGTGAGAAGACACGATCCCGCCTCCGCGACGTTCGTTATCGGAGCGCGGAGCCCTTCCGAGTAAGAACAAAAAGCACGTTCACCGAACGTATTCGGTGAACGTGCTCGATAATAAGTGTGAATTCCGGCCTTGTCAATTTTTTTTAAGCGACGCGAGAGGCTAGGGTTTGTTGATCGTGCTTATCAGTTTTTCCATGTATTCGTGCATGTATTTCTTTAGATTATAATGCCCATCGCATAGGCACCACTCGTAGACGATGCCTCGGGCGAAGATGAAGAGAAAGGTCACCAGGGCATCCGGGTTCTTGTCGTCAGCGATCTCGCCGAGTCTCTGCCCCTCCGTGATAACGTTTCGGAGCAAGGCCTGCATCGGTCGTCCCTTCTTTATGAAAAATTTGATCTTGGGCGTATATAGCTGCTGCATCGTCCGTATGCCGGTACCGATGTTAAAGTCGGCGTAGTAATCGAAATAGACGACCATCTTCTTCGCGGCGGATATGCGCCTCGCGCCCAGATCGTCGGAGACCACCGTCGAGAAATACACGTCCGCCCTATGGAAGATTTCCGTGAGGATATCGTATTTAGTCGCAAAATAATGATAGAACGCCCCTACTGATATCCCCGCGGCCTTGCCGATATCCGCGACGGTGATACCGTCGAAACCCTTCTTGTCCATGAGCTTGATGGCAGCGCCGTAGATTCTGTTCTTCGTTTCCACCGCTTGAAGTTGCCTTTTTGTCGCCTTCTTCTGGGCCATGCGTTCCTCGAAAGTCGTTGGGAGTACTTCACTAAGTCGGCTCTATGCCGCTCTCTCTCGCCAATAGTAACCCAAGCGGCAGTCCATTACTATCGGCCCGGCGCGATCATCCGGCTTTCCCGCCTTACATCCCCAGGAGGGCCGGCAGGATCTCCTCGGCCCTCCCGAGGTATTCCTCGCCGAAGCTGGAGGCGGGTTCCCGATCGAGAATGGACTCGAGGTTGACGTAGACTGTCCGAGCGCCCTCATGGGCAGCCCACGAGACGAAGCCGCTCGCGGGATACACGGTGCCCGATGTCCCGACGGCCACGAAGAGGTCGCAGCCCCGGATCGCCGACTCCGCCGCCCGCGCGTTCTCGGCGGGAATCTCCTCGCCGAACATGACGATGTCCGGACGCAGCCGCGATCCGCAGCGCGGGCAGCGCGGCGTCTCCTCGCCGCTTACGCGATCGTCGAGGAAAGGCGGAAGGTCGCATCCCGGGTTCGAGCAGCGCGTCTTGAGGATGCTCCCGTGATACTCCACGATATTGCTGCTTCCCGCCCGTGCGTGGAGGCCGTCGATGTTCTGCGTGATGAGGCTGAATTCGCGCCCGCCTCCGAGGCCGCCCTCGAAACGGGCGAGGACGAGGTGGGCGGCATTGGGCGCGGCGGCGATGCAGGAAGCCCGCGCCGACCACCAGAACTTCCAGGTCTCGAGGGGCTCCGTAAGGAAGGTCCGGAATTCCGAGTATTTCACGATCGTCTCGTCGTTCCAGAGCCCGCCCGGACCGCGGAAGGGGCGGATGCCCGAAGCCACCGAGATGCCGGCCCCTGTGAGGACGACGATCTTCCGGTACTGCCCGAAGTCTATCCTCCTTCCGACCATGTCAGTTTCCATCTCGGTCCGAGCTCCGCAAACCCTTCTCGTAAAGGCCCCTGATATCCGCCTCGCCGGCCTTGCGAGCCGTGTAGCCTAGGTGCTTGGCCTTCTTGGCGACGCCGACGAATTTGTCCAGCTCGACGGCCTCTATCCCCTCGCGCTCGCCCAGGAGGGAATCGAGGACTCGATCGAAGGCGGCGACGTCGGGCCAGCCGAGGGCCGAGAGGACTTCCCGAACCGCCTCGGGCTTCTCACCGCGGATGAACTCGAGGTAGGGGCCGAGGAGGAGGCCGTTGGCGCGGCCGTGGTCTATGCCCTTGAAGTAAGTGAGCAAGTTGCCCATCGCGTGGACGATAGTCGTCCCCGTCTGGGCGATGGCTACGCCGGCCATGTTCGAGGCCAGGAGGAGCTCCGCCCCGAGCTCGTCGCCCGTCTCCCCCTTCGCGAGCTCAGGCAGGCGTTTTCCCAATAAGCGCAGGGCCTCGTAGGCGATCGCGCGGCTCCAGGGATCGGAGCGAAGCGAGAGATAGCTCTCTACCGCGTGGGAGAGGGCGTCCATGGCGGTATTGGCCGCTACCCGAGGGTCGAGGGTGGCCGTGTACGCGGCGTCGAGGAAAGCCAGGACCGGGAAGAGTCCTTCCCAGGAGAGCGTACTTTTGTTCTCGACCGCGTCGTTCGTGAGGATCGCGTACTGCGTCACTTCGCTGCCCGTGCCCGCCGTCGTGGGCACGGCGACAACCGGCAGGGCGCCCTTCGGATACTCGCCTCCGAAGAGCTCGGTGTCCGAGAGCTCGTTCCTCGCCATGACGGCTGCCGCCTTGGCCGCGTCCAGGGCGGAGCCCCCGCCGATCCCGACGATGAAGTCGGCCCGCGCGTCGAGGGCGGCCCTGGCCGCTTCGCGACAGTTCGCGATGCCGGGGTTGCTCTCCACCCCGTCGAAGAGCGCGAAACCGATGCCTTGGGAGGCGAGGGCCTCCTCGACGTCCCGGAGCGAGCCGTTGCGCTTGGCCGAGCCCTTGCCGGTCATCACGAGGGCGCGCTTGCCGTATCTGGAGAGGAGGGCAGCGTTCGACTTCACGCAGCCCCGGCCCGCGATCACTTTCGTAGGCATGTAGTACTTCAGGTCCATGGAATCCTCCTCGCCCGCGCTATTTTCCGCGCTATGAAGGACCTTGTCGATGCCCCGGCGCGCTCGAGGCATCCGAGGCGCTTAGAGTGTATACTCCCGCCATGCTGTTGCGAAAATTCCCCGAAGGCTTCCTCTGGGGCGCCGCCACTTCCGCCTATCAGGTCGAGGGTTCGTGGAATGCCGACGGCAAGGGCGAGAGCATATGGGACCGCTTCTCCCATACGAACGGCCGCGTCGCCCGGGGCGATACCGGCGACCTAGCCTGCGACCACTACCGGCGCATGAAGGACGACGTCGGGCTCATGAGAGAGCTCGGCCTCAAGGCCTACCGCTTCTCCTTGGCCTGGACGCGTATCCTCCCCGAGGGGAGGATACGCCCCGAGGGGCGGGGAGGGGTCAACGTGAAGGGCCTGGATTTCTACGACCGCCTCGTCGACGAGCTCGCGGCCGCGGGCATAGCCGCGAACGTCACCCTCGACCACTGGGACTTGCCCCAGGCTCTCCA
>Ga0265330_10001065_pt1 | contig 16587 bp, 12 predicted proteins | sample 41919metaG_FD_202083 | JGI IMG/M metagenome (GOLD analysis project Ga0265330, IMG submission 202083) | Rhizosphere microbial communities from Carex aquatilis grown in University of Washington, Seatle, WA, United States - 4-19-19 metaG | ecosystem: Host-associated > Plants > Roots > Rhizosphere... | reverse complement strand
TGAAGCCCGTGCAGGAGAGTGTGATGACCAGGTCCACCGCACGCGGGGACACCCCCGCGCCCGCCAGGCAGTCCGAGGCCACCGTGCGGCCCAGGCGAACCGCGCTGTCGCGATAGAGCGCCATCGTCTCGGAAAGCGACCGAGGCACGCACAACTGCTCCAAGGGCAGCACGCTGTACCGTCTCTTCACCAGCGCGTTGTCAAACAGCGACATCACGACGTCGAGCCGGTCGGCCGGAACCGGCAGGAGGGGGCGCAGCGAACGTTTCACGCTGTCCTGGTCGAGACAGTTCTCCGGCACCGCCGTCGCGGTTCCCAGAATCGTGCTACCACCTGATATCTGGCGTCTATCCGAGTCTGTCGACACTACGTTCACCTCTCCTTGCGATGCGGGCGCCCAGTCTATTGCGGCACACTCGGTCGCACCGCGCGTTGGGCGACCGCCGCACAGTGGCCGCACTCCTCGCATCCCGTGGCATGGCAGCCACCGGGCAGGATCACGTCGTCCAGGGCGCGGTTGTCGATCGCCCACGGCACTTCCAGCTTCATGAACTGACGCGCCCCCCGCAACAGCGCCAGCGCTCGTCGCACGCCCAGGTGGCGAAGTGAATCCACCACCGGCAACCGGCGCCGTCGTGGTGGCGACCCGCGCGGCCCGATCAATCGCAGCAGGTCGCCATCCCATCGCCGGCTGTGGTAGGCGCGCACGCGCTCGACCAGCACATCGGTGGAACAGGCGCGGTCCACGATCTTGAAGCTCGACACACCCAAATCGCGGTAGCGATCCAGATCCTCGGGCCGGATGAAATCGGAACGGATCAGGTTCACCGGATCCCGCCGTTTTTCCCCCAGGCACCAGCGCGCGCAGGGATCCATGGGCTGGCTTCCCCGCCGGGACGAATGCGAGAGTCGGGCGACGTGCGTGCGCGCGAGCGGGCAGCGCAGGATGCAACCGATATTGACCGGCACCTCGATGTCCGCGCGCGTGGCTGCGGCGATACGCTTGATGCCGCTCAGATCGCGACACAACACGTGGGTGTCGAGGGCGATGATGTGCGCGCCCAGCGTCTCCCAGTAGCGGGCCTGCTCGATGGTGGCGACCCCAACGAAGACGCCCACCCGCACCCGCAGCGGCGTCTCGCTCGCCAGTGAGACCAGCCACGGGTGCGCCACCGTCACCGCGGTGACACCCATGTCCACCGCGCGCGCCATCGCCCGCCGCAACCGGCGCTCCAGGCCGGTGTTTTCCTCGTGCCCTCCCAGGCACACCGGGTTGAGCAGCAAGTTGAAGCCCATCCCGGCGGTCCGGCAACGACCCACGTGCCGTTCGAGAGTGCGCCACGAAGTGGGCGGGATCATCGCGCGTGGCCGCCCATGTCCCACCGGGGCGTCGTCGCAGGAGCCGAAGACCTCGTCCACCTCCATCCCGGCCAGCCGACCGGGAAGCTCATCGTCGAAGTTGCTTGCCACCGAGAACATTCAGTCCTCCTGCGGGTAAAACGGCAGTCAGCCTGACACGACGGACACCCCAAGTCATGTCCTCATGACGCCGGTTGCAGGATCGCGCGCGCCCGCGTGTCATCTTCGACCTGGATCCAGCATCCAAGGACAAAAGGGGAATGCTATGGTTTTCTCACGCGCACTTTCTGTCGGTGTATCGCTGGTCTTGGGTAGTTTGGTCCTAGCCGCGTGTAACTCGATGACTTCGCCACCGGATGCAGGCAACACGGGCGGGACCGTGGCCTGCCCAAGTGGCGGCACGGCCGTGGCCACCACCTCGGTCACTGTACGCGACTTCCGCTTCGACCCTGCTTGCATCGTCGTTTCAGCCGGCGCGACCGTGACCTGGACCAACACCGGAATGCCCATTCACACCGTGACCAGTGACACCGGCGCGCCGGAGTCCTTCGACAGTGGCTCGCTGGGCAGCGGCGGCAGGTTCACCTGGACCTTCGCCAGCCCGGGTACCATCGGCTATCACTGCGCCGTGCACCAGAGCATCGGCATGGTCGGCACGATCATCGTGCAGTAGAGACATCGCCTCCGGCGGCGAGACATCGCAGCCTGCGCTGCTGCCACAGATCCCAGACCAGATAGGCGACCATCGCGACGTTGAAGATCAGCAGAACTAGTCGGGTGGCCGTGACCTTGCGCGCGACCTCGTAGATCTCCACGGGAACGTAGATCCCGCCGCTGAGTGCGCCCAGCCACTCCGCCCAGCGCCGGCTTTTCCACAGACCAACAGCCTCGACCAGACGGAGCCCGGAATAGGCCACGGCGCCGCCGGCCAGGGCCCACAGGCGCGCATCGTCGAGCCTCGACGCTACCGCGAGGAAAATCCTCGGGTAGTGAGACGAAGGATTGAGGTGCAGGTGCTTCACGATGTGTTCGGCAACCTGCTGCAGATCGCGATGGATGAACCCCAGCAAACCCAGGCCCACTGCCAGGACCAGGATTCCCTTGGCCGCCTCGTACGCCGCCACTGTTCGTAACCCTCTCTGGCGTTGCATGGCCCGGAATTCTAGTGAGATGCCGTTGCTGTGCCTGAGACGATCACCCGCGCAAAATCGTATCGATGGCCTGCAACTCCTCGGTGGAGAAGGCCAGATTGGCAAGGGCGGCCACGCCGTCGTCGATTTGAGCTACGCGACTTGCGCCGATGAGGGCCGAGGTTGCACCCGGGTGGCGGAGCACCCAGGCGATCGCCATCTGGGCCAGGGTCTGACCGCGTGCCTGCGCCAGTGCGGCCAGACGCTTGACCTTGGCGAGCCGGTCGGCGGTGATGTCACCGGGTTTGAGAAATCCATGAGCCTTCGAGGCGCGCGACCCTTCCGGCACACCGGTGAGGTATCGGTCGGTCAGCAGGCCTTGCGCCAGGGGCGAGAAGGCGATGCACCCCATGCCCTCGCCTGCCAACGCCTCAAGCAGACCTTCCTCTATCCAGCGATTGAACATGCTGTACTTGGGCTGGTGGATCAGGCAGGGCGTGCCCAGCGCGCGCAGAATCCGGGCGGCCTTGCGCGTGTCCTCGGGGCCATAGGAGGAGATGCCCACGTACAGGGCACGGCCGCTGCGCACGATGAAGTCGAGCGCGCCCATGCTTTCTTCGATCGGCGTCTCGGGATCCGGGCGGTGGTGATAGAAGATGTCCACGTAGTCCAGGCCCATGCGCGCAAGACTCTGGTCGAGACTGGCCACCAGATACTTGCGGCTGCCCCAGTTGCCGTACGGCCCGGGCCACATGTCCCAGCCCGCCTTGCTGGATACGATCAGTTCGTCGCGATGGGGCCGCAGGTCCTTGCGTAGGATCGTCCCGAAGGTTTCTTCCGCGCTGCCAGGCGGCGGTCCGTAGTTGTTGGCCAGATCGAAGTGGGTGATGCCCAGATCGAAGGCACGGCGAACCATGGCGCGGCCGTTCTCGAACACATCCACGCCGCCAAAGTTGTGCCAGAGGCCGAGGGAAAGAGCCGGCAGCCGGAGGCCGCTCTTGCCGCTGCGCCGGTAGATCATGCTGTCGTAGCGGGTGGTGGACGGCTGGTAGTTCACGGAACCCTCCTTGGCATCCCCGTGCAAGTTCGAGCGGAAGGGGAGCGCGTGTTCGTATAGCATGCGCCGGATGCACGCGAAAATGATGACTGCCCTGGTTGCAAGCACCAGCCTGCTTTTGCCGGGCGCCTGCATTCGCCGTCCCGCTCCCGTGGCTGGACCGGGGCCTGTCACACAAACGATTTCTGCTGCACTCACCCTGGTGCCCTCCGAACGCCACCAGACTCTCGAAGGCTTCGGTGCATCCCTGGCTTGGTACCAGGACAAGCTGGTTCCCAATCCGCCGCCCGGGATCTACCAGACGCTCTTTCCCGACCTGGGGCTGGACATCCTGCGCTTGCGCAACCGCTACCAGCGCGCGATCAAGCCCGAGGACGGGAACATCGCGCAGGACGTGGAAATCTTGAAAAAGGCCACCCAGTCCCTCGGGCGTCCGCCCAAGGTCATGCTCTCGGCCTGGTCCCCGCCGGCCTCCTTGAAAGCCAACGGCAGCGAAGACTGCAAGGGCGACCGGGATTGCACTCTGGTCAAGGAGAACGGGCACTTCGTCTACGAGAAGTTCGCTGACTTCTGGCACGACTCCTTGGTGCACTACGCGTCGCTGGGCATCGTCCCCGACTGGGTCAGCATCGAGAACGAGCCCTCCTTCATTCCTCCCTCCTGGGAAGGCTGCAAGTTCGAGGCGAGCGAGACCAACGACTATCCTGGCTACGACAAGGCCCTGGCCGCGGTTCACGCCAGGCTGGCAAGCTTGCCCCATCCACCGAAGATGCTCGGCCCCGAGGTGCTCGGCATTCACAACGGACTGCTGCAAAGGTACGTCAAGGCCATGAACGTCGACCTGGTGGTTGGCATTGCCCATCACCTGTACGAGAAGGGCAGCGACAACATCTGGGACTGGAAGGATCCAGGGCCGGACAGCTTTCTCGGCGTGATGCAGGCCGCGGCGCAGGTGACCGACAAGCCGCTCTTCCAGACCGAGTTCCAGACCGACGACGACCACTCCTACCTCGGCGGGTTCGAGACCGCCTGGCTCATTCACAATTCGCTGGTCGAAGAGGGTGTGGCAGCGTTTCTTTACTGGGATCTCATCTGGGGCGATGGCGGCGGCCTGGTTTCCATGGAACGCAGGGGCCCGCACCGACGCGACCAGTACTATTCTTTGCGCCACTACGCGCGCTACACCGATCCGGGCGACGTGCGCGTGGGCACCAAGAGCGACAGGCCCGCGGTGCGCGCATCGGCGTTTCTTTCGCCGGCCGGAGACAGGCTGACCGCGATCGTGCTCAACACGGGCAAGGTCCCCGCCGACGTGCGCGTCGATTCAGGTGGCTTTGCCGCCACCAGCTCGACCATCTTTCGCACCGTGTATCTGTCCGTCCCCAGCCCGACCATCGGCCCCACCCATCTTCCACCCACTTCCGAGACCTGGACCGCGCTCGGCGAACTACCCGCAAGCCACATCGTGCCGCTGCCCGCGCGCTCCATCGCCACCGTCGTCCTGCACGGCCGGATGTAGCTCTCTAGCGTCCCAGTGCCCGCCGTAGGTTCACGCGCGAGATCGCAAGTTCGTATTGTGCGCGCAGATGGTTGAGCCGCGCCTGGGTCAAAGCCGACTGCGCCTCGAGCAGATCCGTGGTGGTCGCGGTGCCCGCCTGCAGCTGCGCATCGGTCACGCGATAGGCTTCCTGCGCGCTGGCGATGGCCTGCTCGGCGACGGAAATGGCGCTGGCCGCGGCGTCGAGCTGGGCCATCCCCGAGGTCACCTCCGCGCGAATCTGCTGCTTCTGGTCTTCCAGATCGAAGCCGGCCGCGCGCGCCTGCGCCCGGCTGGCGCGATAGGCGGCGTAGCTGGCGCCCCATTCCCAGATAGCCCACTTGGCGGCAAGTCCGATGAACCCGGAATTCGTGGGCATGATGATCTGACCGTAGGAGCGCAGGTAGGCACCCTCCAGATCGATCTCGGGTAGGAGCGCATACAGGCGCGCCCGCCGCTGGTGTTCGCCCGCTTCCAGTGACAGCCGGGTCTGCACGATCTCTGGCCTACCGCTCAGCGCCTGATCCTGCGCCGCCGTAACCTCGGGCCGCTTCTGGCCCGACTCGAGCAGCGATTTCGGCTCAACAAATGTCACGCCCGCGTCGTCGGCCGGCAGGCCCATCAGCGCCAGTAAGCCGGCGCGCGACACCAGTTCCTGCGAGTGCGCCTGAATCGCTTGCTGGCGCGCATTCGCCGCTGCCACCTGCACACGCAGGACGTCGGCCTCGGTGAGCACGCCCGTGGCCAACTGCGCGCGCGCCACTTCCAGGCGGTCGTTGAGCTCGCGCTCCGAGGCGAGCGCCGTCCCCTCCAGCGCCCTGGCCTCGAAGACCCGCAGGTACATGGTTTCGACCGCCTGGCGCAGGGACATCTCCGCGCTTTGCACCTGGGCCGCGCCCGCCTCGGCGCTCTTCTCCTGCCCGGAGTAGTCGGCAGACAGGCGCAGAAGGCCGAGCAGCGGCTGATCCGCCGTGACCGTGAACAGATTGGTGTCCTGCTTGCGAACCGGGAACAGGGCTCCGCCGCCCATGGGCACAATGAAGGCCGAATTGTAGTGCTGATATTCGTCACCCAGATGAATCGCAGGCGCCAGGCGACGCGCAGTACTGCTGGCCGCGGCCTGTCCGGCCTCCAGACGCGCCCGTGCCGCCTGCAGACTTGCGTTCTGTGCGATGGCCAGCGCCACCGCGTCGTCGACGCTGATGACCCGCGACTCGCCCGCCGCTGCGTTGAGGGACGACAGCGTTGCGACGGCGCAACAAACTACCAGAAGCGCAAGAGACCTACGCATGGCTCACCTGAGATGCACGGTCACGTCCACGGAATACCCGGCCCGCAGATCGAGATCCTTGGGGGGATTGACCCAGGCGATGCGCACCGGAATCCGCTGTACCAGCTTCACAAAATTGCCCGTGGCATTGTCCGACGGGATCAACGAGAAGGTCGCGCCCGTGCCGCCCGAAAAACTCTCCACCCGGCCTTCCAGCTTGCGGCCGGGATAGGCGTCCACGGTGATGACCGCCCGCTGGCCGGGCTTCATGTGACCCACCTGCGTCTCCTTGAAATTGGCCACGACATAGGTCGCAGTCGGGATGATGGAGACCACCGGCTGCCCGACCGCGCTGAGCTGCCCTGCGTGCGCGACCAGCTTGGAAGCCCAGCCGTCGACAGGCGCCAGGATCTTGGTGTAGGAGAGCTGCAACCGCGCCAGGTCCAGTGCCGCCTGTGCGCTTTGCGCGCGTGCGTGGGCCAGAGCCGCGTTGGCCTCGGCCACCGCGATCTGCGGCTCGACCGGCGCGCTCTGGCTCAGACGACCTCGCGCCTCGCTCACGCGCGTCTCGGCGCTGCGCCGCGCGTCCTGGGCAAAGGCGAGCTGCGCGCGCGCCTGGGCCAGAGCCGCCTGACTGCCGTCGTAAGAGATCTGGGCTGCGTCCAGGCGATCCTGCGGGATGGCGTGCGCCGCACGAAGCTGCTTGGCGCGGTCGAGATCGATCTGGGTCTTGTGAAAGTCGGCCTCAGCGCGCGCGACAGCGGCATGGGCTGCTGCCACCTGGGCCGAGGCACTGCTCACCCCGACCGACGAGCCGCTGACCGCGGCTTGCGCACTGGCGAACCCGCCGCGCGAGCTGGCCCGCACCACTTGCACCTGCGCGTCGGCGGACTTGGCTTGCGCCTGGGCGCTGGCCAACTCGGCCTCGGCCTGGCGCACGCGAGCCGCGTAGTCGGCGTCGTCGATCTCGGCCAGCAGATCGCCCTTCTTCACGATCTGGTTTTCCTCGATGCGAACCGCGACGACCTGTCCCGCCACGCGCGTGGCCACCGGAACCACGTCCGACGTGATCTGGGAATCGTCGGTGTCTTCCTGGCCGGCGGTGGCGATGGCGTACACGCCCACCGCAGCCAGCACCGTGCCAGTGATCAGGGCCAGAACCACGAAGGGTCGGCGCTTGCTGCGCGGTCCGGGCAAGGCGTTGACGGCCACCGAGCCGTTCTTCTCATTCTCAGGGGGCGAGGATTCCTTCATGTTACATCTCCACGTGAACCGGAGGCCCGGCACCGTCAGTCGGGGCCTGACGAGGCGCGCGCTTTAGGAAGTACACCAGGGGCAACACACACAGAAAGCAGAGTCCCGTGAGCAGGAAAACCTGTTCGAACGCAATCACGGCCGACTGCTGCGCTACGGCCCCGGCCACCACGCGCACGGCGCCGTCGTGAGCCGCGGATGCGTTCATACCCATCTGTGCGAACATCCGTTGCGCGCCGTAGAGGCGTGGCAGCAACGTGGGCGAGCCGGCCACGACATGGGTGCCCAGCACCGATCGGACTGTCGTCATGTGGCGCGTGAGCAAGGTCGCAAAGATCGCCAGCCCAATCGAGCCGCCAATGAAGCGCACCACCGAGTTCAATCCGGCCGCATCGGCCAGCTTGTGGCGGGGAATCCGGCTCAACGCCATGGTGGCCAAGGGCACGAACAGACAGCTGAACCCCAACCCCTGCACCAGGAGCGCGCCGATGATTCCGCTTTCGGACGTGGCCAGGGTGTAGTGGCTCATCATCCAGGTGCTGACCGCCACGCTGGTCACGCCGAAGCTCACCACCAGACGCGGCGACAGGACGTTGTAGGTGCGGCCCACGATGGGGGTGACCACCATCATGATGAGCGCGCGAGGCATGAGTGCCAGCCCCGATTGTGTCGCGGTGTAGCCCAGCACTTCTTGCAGAAACACCGGCAACAAGAACGTCACCGACATCAGCAGCGCAAACATCACCCCGCCCACCACTGTGCCCGCGGTGAACACGCTGTCCTTGAACAGCGCAATGTCCACCGCAGGAGCCACAGCGGTCATCTCGCGAACGATGAAGCTGGCGAGCGCCACGAACGACACCAGGGTGAGGCCTGAAATCACCCGAGAGTTGAACCAGTCGTCGCGATTTCCTTCCTCGAGCACATACTGCAGAGCCGCCAACCCGATGCTGAGCAGGGCAATGCCGATCCAATCCAGATTCGCCCGGCGCTTGACCGCCATGGCCCGCTGAGCAGCGCGGATGTCCTCGGGCTCGCGCACGAAATTGGACACCATGGTCAGCGCCAGCACGCCGACCGGCACGTTGATGAAGAAGATCCATGGCCAACTGTAGTTGTCCACAATGTAGCCGCCCAGGGTCGGCCCCAACGCCGGTCCGATGATCACCGCCATGCCGAACACGGCCATGGCCATGCCCTGCTCCTCGGGCGGAAATGTCTGGCGCAAGATGGCCTGCTCGGTGGGCTGCAAGGCGCCGGCGCCCAACCCCTGCAAGAAACGAAACGCCACCAGAGTGGTCAAGCTGCCGGCCAGACCGCACAGGGCGGACGACAAGATGAAGATCAGCAGCGCGGTCATGTACACGCGTTTCTGGCCGAACAGGTGTCCCAGGAAAGCGGTCAGCGGCATCACAACCACGTTGGCGATGACGAAGCCGGTGGTGACCCAGGTGATCTCCTCGACCGTGGCCCCCAGCGATCCGCGCAGGTGCGGCACTGCCACGTTCACGATCGACGCGTCGATGGTGCCCATCAGCGTGCCAAAAGTCACCGAGATCGTGACCAGCCACTTGTTTACCGGCGGCGGTCGGCCGGTCGCGGGAGAAGTGATGGGAGTCGGCACAGGAGACAAATGATCTTCCAGACGTCAGCGGAACGGGGCGCGCACGATACGTTCGAAATTTGAATAGTCAACCGCAAGGAGGGCGTCCTCGCACTAGCTTGGATGCCGCGGTCCGTCCGGTGGTTGCGGCTCAGTCTAGCCAAACGAGATGGCCGCGCCATGTCCCGGTCGACGACAGACGCCGACGGGAGAATTCCGCACAGTCGTGCTAGACCGCGGACTACCCATGCCCGATACCAGTCGTCGCGTCGCCAGCTTCACCGAATCCGTCATTCGCCACATGACCCGCCTGGCCAACGCGCACGGAGCCATCAACCTGTCGCAAGGCTTTCCCGATTTCGACCCACCCGAGGTGCTCAAGCAGGCGGCCGAGCACGCGGGCCGACACGGGCCCCATCAGTACGCGGTGACCTGGGGCGCGCCCGCCTTTCGCGAGGCCCTGGCGCGCAAGCATTCCCGATTCAGCGGACTTGCCATCGACCCAAACACGAACATCGTGGTCACTTGCGGCAGCACCGAGGCCATGATGGCCGCCATGATGACCGCCTGCAATCCCGGCGACCGCGTGGTCGTGTTCTCGCCTTTCTACGAAAACTACGTCGCCGACACCATCCTTTCGGGCGCCGAGCCGATCTACGTGCCCCTGCACCCGCCCGACTTTCGCTTCGACGAGGCCGAGCTGCGGGCTGCCTTCGCCCAGCGACCCAAGGCGATGATCCTGTGCAACCCAGCCAATCCCTCAGGCCGGGTCTTTACAAGAAGCGAGCTCGAGACGATCGGCCAACTCGCGGCTCAGGCCGACGCATTCGTGATCACCGACGAGGTTTACGAGCACATCGTATTTGCGCCCCACCAGCACACGTACTTCGCCGCCCTGCCTGGCCTCTTTGACCGGACCATCACCTGCGGATCGCTGTCCAAGACCTACTCGGTGACCGGCTGGCGACTGGGCTACGTCATTGCCGCACCGGAGGTCATCGCGGGTACGCGCAAGGTCCACGATTTCCTCACCGTGGGGGCGGCGGCGCCCTTGCAAGAAGCGGCGGTGGCCGGCCTGAATCTGCCCGACAGCTACTACGCGGATCTGCAGGCCAGCTACACTGCGAAGCGCGAGTTGTTCCTGGGTTTTCTCCGGCAGAGCGGACTGCGCTTCACCGAACCCGAGGGCGCCTACTACGTCCTGGTGGACATTGCGGAATCGGGATGGACCGACGACCGGGCCTTCTGCGACTGGCTGGTCAAGGAGGTCGGAGTGGCCGCGGTCCCGGGCTCCAGCTTCTTTCACGAGCCGGCGCACAACTTGATCCGGTTCCACTTCGCCAAGCGACCAGAGACGCTGGAGGCAGCCGGGCATCGGCTCATCGGCCTGCGCGAGCGAGCGGCCCGAGCCCCGGAGCGGGTTTAGTCGACAACGACTCACAAGAAAAACGGGGCGCCGAAGCGCCCCGTTTCGCTGCAATTGCGAAAAGAAAGACTACTTGGCGAACGTGATGCCCGTGATGCAGAGGCTGGACACCGCGATCGCCGCCGCGCCGGAGGAAACTTGCACGCTGATCTTGTCGATGTTCGGCACGTCCGCAGCCGTGATGGCTGTGCCCGGCGTTGCTGTGTTATAGCAAGTGGTGCTGAAGGATGTGAGGGGCATGGCGCCCGCGGTCAGGGCGGCGCAGTAGGAGGTCGCATCCGGATCGCCCTTCTTGTGGACCATGGCGCGCAGCCCGGACGAGGGCGTGCCACTGACCGCGATCGTGATGCTGGAGAAGGACTGGCCAAGGCCTCCCCCGGCGGCATCGGCGTTCACGCCAACCGAGACCCCCCAGTTTCCGGTGTAGTCCGGAGGTGTCCCGAGGGCGGGAACCGAGCCCGAGATGCAGAGTCCGGTGGCGGAACTCCAGGTGGTCGAGGTGAGGCAGGACGCGGCGGCCGTGATAGGCGTTTTGCCGGCACCGCAGGTCGGGTCGGTGACGGAGTCCGCGGTGCCGAGAGCCACCCAGCCGTAGCCGGTCATGGCGCCTACGGCTTTGCCCGCGGCGAAGGTCACGGTTGTGCCGGTGGGGCTGGCGCTGGTCGTCCCGCCCGTGGGAGTCACAGTCGTCGTCCCGCCCGTGGGCGCCACAATGCCGCCCGTCGGGGCGTAGGTCGTGCCGCCCGTCGGGGCGTAGGTCGTGCCGCCCGTCGGGCTGTACGTCGTGCCGCCGGTCGGGTTGTACGTCGTGCCGCCCGTCGGGTTACCGGAGGTCGTGCCGCCCGTCGGATTGTGCGTCGTGCCGCCCGTCGGGTTGTAGGTCGTGCCGCCTGTCGGGTTGTAGGTCGTGCCGCCCGTCGGGTTGTAGGTCGTGCCGCCCGTCGGATTGTGCGTCGTGCCGCCCGTCGGGGAGCCGCTGTTGCCACCGGTGGAATTGTTCCCTCCCTCGCTCGAACCACCCGTGCTGTCGCTCGAAGCGGGCAAGCAGTTGGTCGTGCCAAGGGATAGAAGTCCGACGCAGCAGACTCCTGCGAGAGCCCAGGCTGCGCTACGAAAGAATCGTCCGAAGTCTACTTTGTCGATCATGTTTCCCTCTCTTGCCGCCACATGGCTCGCGGCGGACTCTAGCTAACTCTTTATGAAGCAACAACTGCCAGGAGTGTGATGGGAAACTATAGACCATTTCAACCCCATCCTACCTCCAATTAGCCCGTTCTTGCGCAGGCTGACAAGCCCCAGTCCCCGAGAAAGACCCTTCCTCCGCACAGTCGCACGTGGCGCAAGGCGCCAGTGCAGTCTGTCGGCCTGAAGCGCGTCGTCGGTCACCGATCGCTCAAGTGCGTGCGCGGCGAGGCTGTCCACACTTTCGCCCGAAGCGATTCCGCCCGGCGGGCACTAAGCATCGGCAAGGCAAAGCTGCTTGCCGGTACTACGTCCACCAGGAGACCAGCAAAATGCACAAGTCGGTTCGTCTCATTGCTCTCGTCTTCCCCTTGGCTGTCGCTGCAACTGGATGCAACGGCAGCTCGAACACCGGGGCATCGAGTACTGGCGGCAAGACCAGCAGCCCTGTCGGCTCCGGCGGCACGAGCGCGAACGGAGGCTCGGTCGCCTCGGGTGGCACGACTTTCACCCCAAGTGGCGGCACGGTTGCCGCGAGCGGCGGAACCACCTCCGCCGCAGGCGGGGCCATCGCTGCAACTGGCGGAACCACCTCCGCCGCAGGCGGGGCCACGACCGCCGCTGGCGGAGCCACGACGGCGGCAGGCGGATCCACCACGCCCTCGGGTGGAACCACCTCCGGCAGGGGTGGATCCACGGCTGCCGCGGGCGGGGCGACCACCTCCGCCGGAGGCGGTTCGGCCACAGGGGGGACGACTGCTGGCTCCAGCAGCGGCTCCGGCGCGTCGGGGGGCGCCAGCGCAACTGGCGGCACCAGCGCCGCCGGCGGAGCCACCGGGAAGGGCGGCACCACGTCCGCCGGAGGATCGATCGCCACGGGTGGCACCACATCCACCAGCACCGGGCCCAGCGTGACTGTGTCCGCGGCGTGTACCGCGCTCGAGACCAAGCTCGCGTGGCCGGCCGCCAAGGGCAGCACGGTCACCATCAGCGGCACCAAGTCGGTGACCGATTACGACGGTGGTGGGGCCCTGCACGAGGGAACCCTGAATGACTGTTCCATCGGCGATCAGTCGAGCACCAAGGCGATCATCGAGGTTGCCGACGGTGGCTCGGTCAAGAACGTGATCTTCGGTAAGAACATCGGTGACGGCATCCACTGTCTCGGAAGTTGCACGATCGACAACGTCTGGTACCCGTACATCTGCGACGACGCCGTCACCATCAACAAGGACGGCACCGCCAGCAAAGCCTCGACCATCTCGAACAGCGGATTCAAAGGGGCGCGCGACAAGACAATTCAGCACAACGGCGGCGACAGCACCCTCAACATCACCAATGTCTACGTCGAAGTTGCCGGCAAACTCTACCGCTCTTGCGGCTCGGGTGGCGGCTGCACCACCAGCGCAAAGCACACAGTCAACATCAGCAACGTCATCGCCATCGGTGTCGAACAGGTCGCCGGCGTCAGCGAGAACGACCAGGTGACTCTGTCCAACATCTGCGCCTTCCGCACCCCGACCCTGTGCAACACCTATAAAGTGAACAGCGACACCGACTCCACCAAGGGAGCCAATGGAACCGGAGAAGGTCCCAGCCCCAATTGCACCTACAAAGCCTCCGACACGCACGCTCTCGTCGATCGGGTCGGGGGCGCGACGCTGTCGACCGACGTTCTGTGTCCGGGATCCAACTCGGCCAAGAGCGGCAGCACGGCCACCGCCTGCATCACGGGATTCGAAACCTGTCTGAAGGTCTGCGCGCCAGGCATGTACGGTTTCAAGCAGCTCAGCTGTTCGGGCACGACGTACACCAGCCCGGCGACCGGTGGCTGTGCCCTGGTGACCGCGGCAGAGGACAGCGCTGCGGCCGCGGCATTGGCCAGCAGCAATTCCTCCAAGGCCACCTCGAGTGTGACCAAGAACACATCGTGTTCGACGGAGTGGGCGTGGGGAACCGACAGCTCGACGACGGGAAACTACTGCGTCTGCGCAGAGAAACCAGGCTACTACCAAAAGAGCACCGGCTCGGCGCAGCCCGCAACCTGGATCGTGTGGGACTGCCAGTCGCCCTGGTGGTAGATCAGTTGCAGCTTCCGGTGGTCATGTACTTCGATCGCTTCGACGTCTTCTGAATGCTGTTGGGATCGGTTACGGCCACTTCCAGGCCCCAGCCCTGCAACCCGGCAAAAGTCCCGTTGCTGGTCATGTCGAAGGGCTGATCGGCGGCGCAGTCGCTGTTCTTCACCCCGCCCCAGGACCAAGGCAGCCAGCCAATCTCCGAGGTCTGCGCCACCGACAACAACGTCTTGTACGCAAACGGGGAACTACTGCACCCGGACACGGCGTGCTGGGCAAATTCTCCGACGATGAGGGGAAGGTTGAGGCTGACGGTCTGGGCGATCTCGGTGGTCACCTTCGTGCCATTCGGATCGTTCCAGTACATGTGGCACGAGAAGATCAGGTTGTGGTCGGGATCCGCGGTGAGCAGGCCCGGCCCCGTGGACTGCAACTGGTCGATGTTCTGCCCCCAACTCGACCCATCGATGACGAGTGGCGTGTGAATTCCGGCGCTGCGCATCTGCGTGATGGCACCCTGGTACGCAGACGTGAACGCGGCGTCGGTCACGCTGCCGTTTCCCACCTCGTTGCCAACGTTGACCAGCAGCTTGTCCTGGTACTTCTTGATGATGGCGACGATGTCGCTCCTGGTCCAGTAGGTGATCTCCGTGCCCAATTTCGACATATCCCCGGTGGCGTCGTTGAGCACCGGCATGGGAATCATCTGGGCGGCGATCGCGTTCGCGATGCCTGCTTCCAGCTTCGCCGCCGATCCCGATGTGTTCCAGGTGATGCGGACGCTGTTGGCGCCCGTCTTGGCGATCTCAGAGAAATACGGGCTTCCGTCCTGGCTGCCGCTGTAGATCACCATCTCGTTCACTCCCCGCAACACGACCTTCTCGCCGCAGGGATCGTACAGATAGCGGCCGTTGACATAGAACCCAACATGAGAGGGGCTGCCACCGGTCCCCGTCGATCCGCCGGTCGCCGCCCCCGCGGTTCCACCGGTCGCGGTTCCCCCGGCCCCACCAGTGGAAGTCCCTCCGGCTCCGCCTGTACCTGTCCCCACGGCTCCGCCGGTAGCCATCCCGCCCGTCCCCGTCGCATCACCGCTCCTAGCGTCGCCAAGCCTATCTGCCGAACCATCGGCCGGGCGCAGGTCCGCGGTGCCGCCGTCGCGCCCCGCGCCGCCGTCAGCTGGCATGCTGCCCCCGGTGCTGGTCGTTCCGCCGGTCGCGGTGCTACCGCCCGTGGCGCTGCTTCCGCCAGTCGCGGTGCTACCGCCCGTGGCGCTGCTTCCGCCGGTGGTGAAGCCCCCGCTGCTCGGGCTGCCGCCCGTCGTTGTCCCGCCCGACGAAGTGCTGGCGGTGCTCCCGCCGTTGCCGCTCCCGCCCGTAGCCGACAAACTGCCACCCGTCGACGGGCTGCCCCCGCTTGCGCTGCTACCGCCCGTCCCCGTGCTGCCAGAGGTGGTGCCACCTGTGGCGATGGTTCCCCCAGATCTCGTCCCACCCGTCCCGGTCGTGCCTCCTGTGCGGGTCTGCGTGCCGTTGTTTGCTGCGTCACAGGAAGCGAGGACCAACAATCCCAACAAGAGCTTGTGAAGTTTCATTCGATTCCTTTTCATCGGCAGAGGGTGAGAGCCCGGGCAGCGGTCGTCCCTGCCATAGTAATGTGTCGAAAGGCCACGATCCTTCGCAAGAAAAAAGCCGCCGTCCCTATCATCTCGGCGCACTGGTCAGAATCTGCTCCTCTGGTTGCGAGTTTCTCCAGGGCCGACAGGGGTGTAGAATCGGACGGTGCCGATGCCTATACGCAAAGAGCTACGGTCCAGGGCGACACAGACTGTCTCGTGTCTCCTGGCTACCTTGGTCTTGGTCCTCGCCACGCCCGCGCGGGGTAACGAAAGCGCCACCGAGAAAGCCAGAGAGCACTACGAGACTGGAACGAAGCAGTACGACCTGGGCCATTGGGACGAGTCGATCCGAGAGTTCGAGAAAGCCTACGAGCTGCGGCCCGATCCCAGCTTCCTCTACAATCTGGCGCAGGCCTACCGGCGCAAAGGTGACGCCAAGCGGGCCCTGGATCTTTACCGAAACTATCTGGTCAAGGTTCCAAAGTCCCCACAGCGCGCTGAGATCGAGGAGAGAATCGAGATCCTGCAGAAGCAGATCGACGACGCGGCCTCGCCCAAGCCTGCCCCGGCCGGGCTCGAGCCGACGGTCGCTCCCGCCGTACCAGCTCCTGGCCCAGCAGCCGTTCCGGCCGCGGCCGAGGCGCCGGCTGCGTCTTCACCGCAAGCTGGCTCCGTGCTGACCCCGCCTGCCACTGCGTCCCCGTCGGCCCAACTCCCCGACCAGGCTGCCCCGGCAGCGAGCGGCGGGCCGGCCCCGACCGTGGCCGAGGCGAGCGCCACCGCGCCCGCACCGCGCGGACGTGGGCTTCGCATCGCGGGCATTGTCTGCGGCGCGGTCGGCGTCGTCGAACTCGGCTTGGGCGTCGGGTATGGGCTGAAGGCCCGCTCGCTCTCGAATAAGGTCGCCAGTGCCACCACTTTCAACCCGTCGGATGACTCTGCCGGCCTGCGGGACGAGAAACTGCAGTGGAGCTTCTATGGCGGGGCGATTCTCGTGGGCGCCGTGGGTGCTGTCCTCTACTACTACGGCGTTCGAGCAGCACGGACGACGCCCTCGGCTGTGAGCCTGGCCC
>Ga0265330_10001064_pt1 | contig 16601 bp, 12 predicted proteins | sample 41919metaG_FD_202083 | JGI IMG/M metagenome (GOLD analysis project Ga0265330, IMG submission 202083) | Rhizosphere microbial communities from Carex aquatilis grown in University of Washington, Seatle, WA, United States - 4-19-19 metaG | ecosystem: Host-associated > Plants > Roots > Rhizosphere... | reverse complement strand
TGGCCGCGGTCGATTGGGCCAAGCAAGTCTTCGGCAATCTGGACGAGCTCTTTGTCGAGGGCCGCTCTGTCCCGCTTGCATCCATAAATGAGAAGACGCAGCTGGGACGCGATCTGCTGGCCGCGTCCCGCCGCCTGCTCGCCAAGCTGGGCCGCGCCGACGCCGGTACACTGTCGACAGAGGATGTGGCGGGCGCGGCCGAGATTCTGGATGGCAGCCGATTCAATGGCGACGGAGTTGTGCCGGCCGACTCTGCCGAAGACGAGCCCACCCGTCGGGCCATTGAGGACATCATCAAGGTCACTGGCGGGAAGCCTGACCGGAGCGGTAAGCCGGGCGTCGACCAGGCCACCGTCGACAAGTTCTTTGAAGACGCCGAGGCGACGGTCGCGTGGCTGGACCACGCTGAGCAGAACGCTGCCATTCGGCCCTTGGAAAACGCCACGCCCGAGGCTGCGGCAGCCGTGGACACTGTCCGAGCCAAGGTGGACGACTACTTTGCCCGTTGCCGCCTGGCGGCCTTTGACGGACGCGCGGTTGCAGCGCTCGGTCCTGCTGAGATCGACTTGGCCGCCTTGGCCGGCAAGACCCTGACCAACGATGCCGCTGAGATCGCGCAGCTCCCTTTGGCTGCCATCGGCGCTGCGCGCCGGCTGGTGCTATCCGACGGGCTGAATCCGGCGTGGGCGGCCAAGGTTGCGGCCATGACTTCTGCCGCGGTTCGGCCCATGCTGGGCGTTGACAAGACCGCGCTGATCGAATCGGACTGGACCGCCATCAAAGACAGGCTGGCGCCCTTTGCCGCCTGGCAGGCTGCTCGGCCGTCCGCCGCTCTGTCGGTGCTGAGGGACGTCCGCATTCGCGAGCTGCACGCCGGATCTTTCCGGCAGGAATTGAACGCGCTGCTGGTCAAGGATGCCGCGCAGGAAGACCAAAGCAGCCAGATCGACCTGGTGGAGAAGATGATTCTGTTCCGCCGCGATCTGGTCCGCCTGGTTCGCAACTTCGTGAATTTCTCCGAGTTCTACGGCCAGCGCCGCGCCATCTTCCAGGCCGGCACCCTCTACCTTGATGGCCGAAGCTGCAGTCTGTGCCTGCCAGTCGAAGATGCCGCCAAGCACGCGACCGTCGCGGGGCTGGCTCGGGCCTTTCTGGTCTACTGCGACTGCACCCGCCCGGCGGGCGAGAAACGCAGCATCGTCGCGGTCGTCACCGGCGGTAGTACTGACAATCTGATGGTGGGGCGCAACGGCGTGTTCTTCGACCACAAGGGCAACGACTGGGACGCCACAGTCACGCGTATCATCGAGAATCCTATCAACATTCGGCAGGCCGCCTGGGCGCCTTACAAGCGGTTCGTGCGCATGATCGAGGAGCAAGTGGCCAAGCGCGCCTCGGCCGCAGATGAAGAAGCGCGGCAGAAGACGCAGGCAGCGGCCACGCAAACCGTTCACGCCGACAAGGCCAAGCCTGAAGATGCGGCAGCAAAGCCGCCCGAGGCCAAGAAGATCGACGTGGGTACAGTGGCGGCCATCGGCGTGGCCGTGGCTGGCATGGCGACCTTCCTGTCGAGCATCCTGGCGACCTTTCTGGGCCTGGGCATGTGGATGCCGGTGGGCGCACTGGGCCTGCTACTGGCCATCTCGGGACCGTCCATGCTCATCGCCTGGCTCAAACTGCGCCAGCGCAACGTGGGACCGATCCTAGACGCGAACGGCTGGTCGGTGAACGCGCTGGCCAAGATCAACATTCCCTTTGGCTCGGCCCTGACCAAGGTGGCGGCGCTGCCGTCGGGCGCTCGCCGCCAGCTGCGCGACCCGTTTGCCCAGAAGCGGTCCCCCTGGGGCCTGTACCTGACTTTGCTGGTTCTTCTGGGCTTGGCGGTGCTCTGGCGGTTGGGTCACCTGGACCCGTATCTGCCCGGCAAGTTCACGTCCGGGGCGGTATTCGGGCGAGACCTTCCGGCGAAGAATGCGCCAGCGGTGAGGTAGGGAACGGGACTGCGGCGACGGCCGTCGCGGACGTGGTCCTGGTCGTGGGCGCGGCCAAGTCTATGTCCACGACCCCCTGCGGCTATCGCGCGTACCCCTGCCGGCTTAGATTGACCCCGGATCACCCCTCTGCTAAACGTCTCCCTTCGTGACTCAATACTTTGTCTCATTGGCCCAGGCATCGTCTTCGGGTTCATCGTCTCCGGGCGGTGCGCTCGGCGGCATGCTCATTCCCATGCTGCTGATCTTCGGCGTCATGTATCTCCTGGTCATTCGCCCGCAGTCCAAGAAGGCGAAAGAACACCAGAAGATGCTGACCGAGTTGCAGAAGGGCGACGATGTCGCGACCACCGGTGGACTCATCGGGCGCATCACGGGGATCAAGGACGACGTGGTCACGCTGCAGGTCCAGGAGGGCGTCCGCCTCCGCGTCCTGCGCAGTGCAGTCACCGGTCGCCACAAGTTCAACGAAACCCCGAAGTCGGACGACAAGGCCTCTTAGCGCAGCAAGGATCACTTCATGGAACGATCGTGGTGGTGGAAGGCCCTCCTTTATGGAGGTGCCATTGTTCTCGCCGGTCTCTACCTGGTGCCCACAGTGGTGCCTGAGGAGAAGCGTCCCGCTTTCTTCAAGGACCACTTCACCAAGCGCATCCAGCTTGGCCTGGACTTGCAGGGCGGCCTGCACCTCGTCTACGAGGTGAACATCGACAAGGCCGTGTCGAGCAAGGTGGACCGTCTCTCGAATGACATCGAGGACGCCATCAAAAAGAAGTCGCCAGATGTCACCGTGGGGCGTGAAGGCCGCGACGACATCGTGATTTCCTTCAAGAATCCCGCGGGGCTGGCCGGCGTGGACGCCGAACTGCTCAAGCCCTACCGCCGCGAGCTGGACGAGACCAGTCGTGACGTTGCGGCCGGCACGCTCCGGCTTCGCTACGACCCCGATCGCGTGGCCGAGGTGGAGGAGCTGGCGTTGCGCCAGGCCATCGAGACCATCCGCGGCCGCGTGGACAAATTCGGTGTGGCCGAGCCCACCATCATCAAGAAGGGCACCGACATCGTGGTCGAGCTGCCCGGCCTCAAGCAGTCCGACTTCGAGCGCATCAAGAGCATCATCGGCCGCACCGCCCAGCTCGAGTTCAAGATCGTCGACGACGGTTCGGACTACATGAAGAAGCTGGCCGCCAGCTTGCCCAAAGACGGCCCCATCAAGGCTGAGCCGGAAAGCTGGACCGAGAAGCACTCGGGCCAGCAGCATGAAGACGCTTTCTTGCGCACCAAGGATCGGGCCGGGCTGGAGAAGTTCATCGCTGGTCTGTCCGGCGACTTGGCGGTGCCCCCGGATCGCGAGCTGGCCGTCGAAGAGATCAGTCCGCGCGAGAGTGGTGACGCCGCCCCGGAGAAGTTCTATCGCACCTACCTGCTCAAGAAGCGCGCCGGCGTGACCGGCGAGTATCTGGCCAATGCCGACGCGACTTGGGATGAGATGGGCCGGCCTGAGGTGTCCTTCACCATGAACCGGCAGGGCTCGTCCATGATGGAGAAGCTGACCGGCGAGAACGTGGGCCGCAAGATGGCCATCGTGCTCGACGAGAAGATCACCAGCGCGCCGGTCATCGAGTCCAAGATCGGCGAACGCGGCCGCATCACCATGGGCGGATACGGCGATCCCTTCAAGCTGCAGCAAGAGGTGAAGGATCTGGTCGCGGTCTTGCGTTCGGGTGCTCTACCCGCGCCGCTCAAGAAGTCGTTCGAAACCCAGGTGGGCGCCACCATGGGTCAGGACTCCATCGACAAGGCCAAGTTCTCCATGCTCATCGGGGCCGTGGCGGTCGTGCTCTTCATGCTCATCTACTACCGAGTGGCTGGGTTCATCGCGAATCTGGCCATGGTGCTCAACATGTTGTTCATGGTGGCCATTTTGGCCGCCTTCGAGGCTTCGCTGACTTTGCCCGGCATCGCGGGGTTGGTGCTCACCATCGGTATGGCGGTGGACTCCAACATCATCATCTACGAGCGCATACGCGAGGAGTTACGCCAAGGCAAGTCGCCGCGCACGGCGGTCGATGCCGGTTTCCAGCGCGCGTTCTGGACCGTGTTCGACGCGCACGTGACCAACTTCGTGGCCGGCATCGTGCTCTATTCCTACGGCTCCGGCCCCATCCGCGGTTTCGCAGTCACCCTGTTGGTGGGCATCGTGTCCAACTTGCTCACCTCGGTGTGGATGTCGCGGTGGATGTTCGATCTCATCGTAGGCCGCCGCGGGTCGGTTCCCGCGACCCTTTCCATCTAGCAGGCAGGAGAATCACCGATGGCGGCGAAACAGAAATTCTTCGAGATCATCAAGCCCGGCATCAATCTCGAATTCATTGGCAACCAGAAGTACTGGATCGGGGCGTCCATCACCCTGCTGCTGGTAACCTTCCTCATGCTTCCCATCAACGCCTACGTCATCAAGGGTCGTGGGCACGCGCTGAACTGGGGCGTTGATTTCCGCGGCGGCACCGAGATTGTGGTCGACTTCTCCAAGCCCGTCGACGCGGGCGCGATACGCGCGGCGCTGGAGGCCAAGGGCTTCGATAACCCTGACGTGGTCAAGTACGGCAGCGCGATGGAGCGCGGATCGAGCAACGCGTACATGATCCGCATGGGGGCTGTGTCCGTCATGTCGACCGAGCAGTCGAAGAAGGTGGAGGTGGCGCTGGCGCGGGTGGGCGAGGCCATCCTGAAGAAGTTCGAGTTCTCCGAGGGCGGAGACAAGGTCTATATCCGTTTCGACAGAGCCTTGGATCCGACAGAACTGGCGGCTGCGCTCAAGGCCGCCGGCACGTCCACCACGGACAAGGGCGTACAGCAATTTGGCCCGCCCCAGGACCACACCTACGAAGCCACCCTGGTCGGCATGGAGTCCGAGGTGCGCACGGCGCTCGACGCCAAGCTGGGGGCAGGTACGGTGTCCAGCATCCCGCAGGTGTCTTCGGTGGGCGCCAAGGCGGGCAAGGAACTCCAGCTCGACGGAATCCGGGCCCTGATGGGAGCCATCCTGCTTATTGTTGTTTACGTCGCCTTCCGCTTCGATTTTCGCTACGGCCCCGGCACGATCGTAGCTCTCTTGCACGATGCCATCCTCACGGTGGGGGCCTTCGCGATCACCTACAAGGAATTCTCGCTCACCACACTGGCGGCGATCTTGACCATCATCGGCTACTCCATGAGCGATACCATCGTGGTGTTCGACCGAATTCGCGAGAACGCCAGCCGCTATCGCGATCGCGCTTTTGACCGCGTGGTCAACCACGCCATCAACGAAACTTTGTCGCGTACCATCCTGACCAGCTGCACGGTGTTCTTCGTGACCCTGGCCATGAACATTTTCGGCAGCGGGGGCATCCGTGATTTCGCTTTTGCCATGAATGTGGGCGTCATCGTGGGCACCTATTCGTCGATCTTCATCGCCAGCCCCATCTTGATTTGGCTGAATGATAAGTACGTGGCGGTGCAGAAGCGGCAGGCGGCGCGGCCGGCTCGTCGGCCAGTCCGGCGAGAAGAAGAAGAAGCGGTCGAGACTTAGCAGGACCGGGCCATGCCCGCCGGTAGGTCGCAATCTTGACCCCCACCTGGCGAGTTCGCCCGACCGATGATGCTGCAGTCGCGCGCCTGCGCGACGAATTGCACCTACGTCGCTTGACGGCCACGGTGCTGGCCGCGCGCGGCCTGGACGATCCTGTTGCGGCGGCTCGCTTTCTCCAGCCCAAGTTAGCGGATCTGCGTCCACCTGATGGGATCGCGGACATGGATCGCGCGTTGGACCGACTCGTGCCGGCGGTGACCGCGGGCGAACGCATCGGGGTGTTCGGGGACTACGACGTGGATGGGGTTACCACCGCGGCCATACTTACCACCATGCTGCGCGCCTTCGGGGCGCAGGTGGTCGCGCGGGTGGCGCGCCGTTCGTCGGGCTACGGCCTGTCGCCGGGTGATGCCACGGAGTTTCTCGACCAGGGCTGTACCCTGGTGGTGACCGGCGATTGTGGCACCAGCGACGGGGAGGCCATTGCCCTTTGCCGCGCGCGGGACGTGGACGTCATTGTCATCGACCACCACCATGTGCCCTCCGGGCCGACCGCTGCCTCGGCGCTGCTCAACCCTCATCGCAGCGACGACCAGTTTCCCTTCAAAGGACTCGCCTCGTGCGGCGTGGCCTTCTATCTGGCGGCGGCCTTGCGCACGCGCCTGCGCGGTCAGGGTCACCCGGCGGCTAATCGCTTTGATCCGCGGGAGGTGCTGGACCTGGTGGCCCTGGGCACGGTCGCGGACATGGTCCCGCTGCGCGAGGAGAACCGCATTTTGGCATCCATCGGTCTTCGCGATCTAGCGGCGTTTCGGCGTCCCGGGCTGCGCGCCCTGGCCGAGATTGCGGGTGTCGATACCGGATCGGTCATCACATCTGATGTGAGTTTCCGCCTGGCTCCGCGCTTGAATGCCGCTGGACGGCTGGGGGATGCGCAAGTGGCCTTGGACTTGTTGCTGGCCTCGGATGCGGCCGAGGCTTCTCACCTGGCGGGCGAGCTGGATGACATGAATCGCCACCGGCAGAAGATCCAGGAACAGATGTGGGCCGAGGCGCTGCGCGCGGCCGAGCAGTTCCCCAACGATGCGGCCCTGGTTCTGGGCGCCGAGGGCTGGCACCAGGGAGTAGTCGGCATCGTGGCGGCCAAGCTGGTCGACAAGTTCAAGAAGCCGGTGGTGGTGGTGGGTTTCAAGGACGGTACCGGCCGCGGCTCCGCGCGGACGACCGGCGGGCTCGATCTCTACCAATCGCTGGCCGCCTGCCAGGAACATCTCACGGTGTTTGGCGGGCACGCGGCGGCTGCCGGACTGGGACTGTCGGCCGTGCAGATGGAGGCCTTTCGGGCTTCGTTCGTGGCCCAGGCGCAGAGTCATCTCGACAGCCGCATGCAGGACCCGGTGCTGGAGGTGGATGCGGAGGCGGAGCTGGGGGATCTCGATCTGCTGCAGGCCGAGGAGTTGGAGCGGCTGGCGCCTTTTGGCATTGGCAACAGCGAGCCGCTGTTCGCTTTGCCCGACGTGGTGGCCCGATCGACACGCGTGGTGGGCACGTCGCACTTGCAGATTACATTGTCGCGTGGCGCGGCCGTGAGCCAAGCGATAGGCTTTGGCATGGCGGATCGCGATCCAGGCCAGGGCGCGCAGCTGGACGTTATCGCCACGGCCGAGGTCGACACGTTCCGGGGCAACCGGCGGCCACGCGTGCGGCTCAAGCAGCTCTTGCGGAGGATATCGTGAGCGAGACAAATAGCCCTGATGGCGACGAAGAACCGCGGCTGGGGTTCTGGGCCACCCTGCCGCGCGGAACTATCACGCGCGTTTTGCTCCTGCTGGGGCTTCTGGCCGTGGTCGTGGTTCTTCAGCGCAAGGCCGGCGCCATCGCCGGCTGCATGAGTCAGTCCTTCATGGCGCCGCGGCCGCGCGCGGTGGGCGCGCCCCGGGGCGATGCGGCCGAGCGGGGCCCCATCCACGTGAAGGTTCAGGTTCCGGAAGCAGCCACGCGATGACCTCGGTCGGATCACCCTTGGTTTGGGGCTTGTTCGCCCTGATCGTGATCGTGGCACTGGCCATTGACCTGGGTGTGTTTAACCGTGAGGCACGGCCGGTGCGCATGCGCGACGCCGCGATCTGGGTCGTCGTGTGGTGCAGCCTGGGGCTGGCCTTCAACCTCTTCGTCTTGCGACGCTTTGGCGTGCACAAGGGGCTGGAGTTCCTGCAAGGCTGGCTGCTGGAACTGGCGCTGTCCGCTGACAACGTGTTCGTGTTCTTGGTAATCCTGTCGTATTTCAAGGTTAGCCGGGACGTGCAGCACAAGGTCTTGTTCTGGGGCATCGTGGGAGCGGTGATTTCCCGCGGGGCCTTCATCGGCGCCGGAGCCGCGACCATTCACGCCTTCCATTGGGTGCTGTATCTGCTCGGGGCCTTCCTCGTCTTCACCGCCATCAAGATCCTCGCCCAGGAAGACAAGCCTGTCGATCCCTCGCGCAACCTGGTCTTGCGCCTGTTTCGTCGCCTGGTGCCCATCACGCCGGACTACGCCGGCGCGCACTTTTTCGCGCGACACCAGGGCCGCCTGATGGCCACACCGCTTCTGGCCGTGGTGGTCGTGGTGGAGGCCGCTGACGTGATGTTCGCAGTGGATTCCATCCCGGCCATCTTCGGCGTGACCACCGATGTGTTCATCGTGTTCACCTCGAACATTTTCGCCGTGCTGGGTCTGCGCTCGCTCTTCTTCCTGGTTGCGGGTCTGGCGCAGAGGCTCGTCTATCTGAAATACGCCATCTCGGCCATCTTGGCCTTCATTGGCATCAAGATCATCGTCCAGCCGTTTTTCGAAATATCCGTGGTGATTTCACTGGCCGTGGTGGCGGGGCTGCTGGCTTTCGCGACCGCGGTATCGCTGCTCTTCGGCCCCAAGCGCGCGTGAGCGAGCTGTTTCACCACAGATAGCACAGAGAACGCAGAGGTCGGAAGGGAAGAAGGGGTTCGGACCGAACAAGACCCAACCCCTTCCCCCTCCGATCCGGCTCTGTGACCTCTGTGCTCGCTGTGGTGACGAGGGCGCGCGCGAAGCGCGCGGGGCGGGTGGGGTGGGCTGTCCGTCCCGAAGCCCCCCCAGGGGGAAAAGGCTAACTATCTGCGCGCAGCAGCGAGCGCACGGCCAGCACCACGTCCAGCTTGCGGATGTCCGCCACCGCCTTCTGCATGGCTGACTCGCGGACTTCGTGGGTCAGGATGACCAGCTCGGCCTCTTTGCCTGTGGCTTCCTTCTGCTTGACGCCCGCGATACTGACCTCGCACTCGCCGAATATCTGGGCGATGGTCGCCAGCACTCCGGGCCGGTCTTTCACTTCGAGCCGCAAATAGAACTTGCTCACCACCTCGCCCATGGGGACCACGTGCTTCTTGCGCGCCCCGAAGTTCATGCGTGCGCTCACGCCGCCCTCGGGATGGTGCATGGCCAGGTCAATGATGTCGCCCAGAATGGCCGATGCGGTGGGCAGCTGGCCGGCGCCGCGGCCGTAGAACATGACGTCGCCCACGTAGTTGCCCCGCGCGAACACGGCGTTGAAGGAATCGTTGACCGCGGCCAGCGGATGGTCGCGCCGGATCATCATGGGGTGCACGCGCAGCTCGACACTCTTCTCGTCGTGCGCGATGCCTATGGCCAGCAGCTTGATGACATAGCCGTACTCTTTGGCCAACTCGATGTCGCGCGCGGTGATGCCGCGGATGCCTTCGGTGTGGATGTCGCGGTAGTCGACCGCTGTGTTGAAGGCCAGCGCGGCCAGGATGGCCAGCTTGTAGGCAGCGTCGTGACCGTCCACATCGGCGGTGGGATCAGCCTCGGCGTACCCCAGTTCTTGCGCTTCTCGCAGCACCGCCGCGAACTCGGCCCCCTCGCGATGCATCTTGGTCAGGATGAAGTTGGTGGTGCCATTGACGATGCCGTACAGCCGTTCGAACCGGTTGACCGCCAGCGACTGGCCCAAGGCGTGAATGACAGGGATGCCGCCGCACGCCGCGGCTTCGAAGTGCAGGGTGACGTTGTGCTTGCGTGCCAGGGCGAGCAGGTCCGGCCCCTTTTTGGCCAAAAGCTCCTTGTTGGCTGTGACTACGTGCTTGCCCGCGGTCAACGCCGCCTCGACCAGGGTGCCGGCCGCTTTGACCCCGCCGATGACCTCGACCACCACGCGGATCTCGGGGTCATCCAGGATCTCTTGCGCGTTTTCGGTGAGCCGCTCGGCTGGTAGGCCCGTTGACTTGCGCTTGGCTGGGTCGATATCTGCCGCCTTGCGCAACTCGACCGCGACGCCGGTCTTGAGGCGAAGGTTTTCCGCCTCCTCGACGAGGAGCTTCACGACACCGCCCCCAACGGTGCCACAGCCGATAACCCCCACTCCAAACTTGCCGGTCGCCATGACTAGTACTCCTGAGTTGTTGCCGTGCTTGCGTTTGCCTTTTCCGGGACGACGCCCGCGGCTAACACCTAGCGCTCTTTCCGTCGGAGTTCAACCGTCGCCAGGCACTCCAGACCAACAGTTGCTCCCAAAGATCGGCCTCACGCGCAATGCGGCGTTTCTGCCCGCGATTGCGTGCAAAACTCTGCCGTGGTAAGAAGCTCCGTCATTAGCAGGCACACCCCAATAGTCGTGGGCGGGCCATCGAGCCCGCCTTTTTTTTGTCCAACGAAACCCGATCAAACAACTGCAAAGAATGCGCACTGAATCCAACGTGCTCTGGCAGCTAGTCGAACCCCCAATTCAAGGGGCGGGACTGGATCTGATCGAGCTACAGTGGAATCGCGAGGGCGAGGGGTGGGTTCTGCGCGTGTTTATCGACCGGCCCGAGCCGCCGCACCTGCCGGGCGCGAGTGAACCGCCGGCGGACGTTTTGCCGCAAATCGCGGTGAGCCATGAGGACTGCGAGCGCGTCAGTCGGGACTTGTCCGCAGCTCTGGACGTCGCCGACGTCATTCATCACACCTACAAGCTCGAGGTCAGCTCGCCGGGCATCGACCGTCCGCTGCGCCGCGAGCAGGACTTCCGGCGCTTTGCCGGGCAGCAGGTGAAGATTCGTAGTACCGAGCCAACCGAGGGGCGGCGAAACTTCTCCGGGGCGCTTCGCGGAGCGCAGAATGGCCAGGTCGAGGTCGAATGTGACGGCAAGGTGTACAACCTGCCCATCGCGACCATCGCGCGCGCCAATCTGGTTCCGGACTGGGCCGCGGAGTTTCGCCGGCAAGCGGCCGGTGGCGAAGGCGGAAATCAGCCGCCACAGCCAGAGCGGGAGGGGGCCAGGGAACATCCCCATGGTCACACTAAGACAGGGCGCGGCGAGAGCGCTGCGCCCCATGCGCCACACAGGAGTGCGTCATGAGTGAAGGGACGAGCCTGAGTCAGGTCATCGATCAGGTTTCGAAGGACAAGAATATCGATCGCAAGATCCTGGTCGAAGCCCTCGAGTCGGCGATCCTGACCGCGGCCAAGCGCGCCTTTGGCGAAGAGCGCGAGATGGAGGCCAAGTTCAACGACGCCACGGGACGGGTCGACCTGTTCCAGATCATCGTCGTGGCCGACCCGGTAGCCACACCGGCCAAGGAGATCTCGCTCGACGAGGCCAAGCAGTTCAATCTGCAGGCCGATGTGGGCGACGAACTGCTGTTCCAGATCTTCTTCGATGAGAAGGATCAGGCGCGGGCCGAGGAACAGGACGCCAAGTACGGGGCCTTGCTCAAGCTCAACCGGGCCTGGAAGACCTTCGGCCGCTTTGCCGCGCAAACCGCCAAGCAAGTCATCCTGCAGCGGGTGCGCGAAGCCGAACGCGACAACGTGTTCAACCAGTACCGCGAAAAGAAGGGCGAGCTGATCTCGGGCATCGTGCGGCGCTTTGAGCGCGGCAGCATAATCGTCGACTTGGGTGGTGCCGAGGCGGTGCTGCCAGTGCGCGAGCAGGTGCCGCGCGAGTCGTTCCGTGCCGGCGACCGCATCGTGGCCTACGTGGTCGAAATCGACAAGGCGGCGCGCGGCCCGCAAATTATCATTTCCCGTGGCCACAAGGGCTTGCTGGAAAAACTCTTCGAGATGGAGGTCCCGGAGATCTACGACAAGATCGTGCGGGTCGAGGCTTCGGCGCGCGAGCCGGGCGCCCGCTCGAAGATCGCGGTCAGCTCGCGTGATCGGGATGTGGATCCGGTGGGCGCGTGCGTGGGCATGAAGGGGTCGCGCGTGCAGGCGGTGGTGCAGGAATTGCGCGGCGAAAAGATCGACATCGTGCCCTACGACAACGATCCGGCTCGCTTCGTGTGCAACGCCATCGCGCCGGCCCAGGTGTCGCGCGTGATGATCGACGCCGCCAACCACACCATGGAACTGGTGGTGGCCGACGATAAGCTCTCCTTGGCCATCGGCAAGAAGGGTCAGAACGTGCGTCTGGCCTCGCAGCTCACCAACTGGCGCATCGACATCCACTCGGAAACCAAGATGCGCGAGGCCGAGGATCGGGCGCGTGCTTCGCTCTCCGCCATCGAGGGGGCCACGCCCGAGATTCTCGAGGCGTTGTTGCGTTCGGGGTGGGGGTCGGCCGAGGCCCTGGCCCGTGCCGGGGTGGACGAACTGGCCGCGCTACCCGGGGTGGGAAACCTCGAGGCAGCGGCGCGGCTGATCGCTGCGGCTGGCCGAGCGGCCGTCGTGGAAGAGCAACGCCGTGCCGAGGAGCGGGCGCGCGCCCAGGCTGTCGCGGCGGAAGCGGCACCCGAGGCTGTGGCATCAGAGGAGAGGACCTAGCGGAAGCGGATAACCATGGGACGCATTTCCGAAAGAACTTGTATTGGTTGTCGGCGCGTCGTCCCGGCCAGCGAATTGGTTCGCTTGGCAGCGCCCGATGGCCGTGTGGCGCTTGCCATCCGGCGAGGCGGCGCCACAATGCCGCGGCAGGGCCGCGGGGCATGGCTGCATCCCAGACCCGACTGTGTGAATGCGGCGGTCAAGCAGCGGGCCTTCGGCCGGGCTTTTCGAGGGAAGGTTGACGGGGTGGACTTGGTCCGCCTACTTAGCGACGTGAGCGTGGCACTTGGGGCTTCGTCCCACGAGCAGGGTGAATCACCATGATGAGCGGATATGAACGCAGAGATCCCGGCTCAGAGCCGGCTGGCACAGCGGTGTCCGCGGCGAAGGTCCGCGTTTACGAACTGGCCAAAGAGATCGGCATGGCCCCCAAGGACCTGGTCGCCAAAGCCCGCACCTTGGGCATCGAAGTGGCCAACCACATGTCGAACATGGCCGCGGCCGATGTGGACCGGGTCCGGCGCGCGATTGAACGTGAGCGCCAGGAAAGCCTGGTCGAGGAGCGTCTCAGCGACACCGTGATCCGGCGGCGCTCGCGCACGGCCCCGACGGCGGCCGCGCGCCCGGCAGCGGCGAGACCTGCGGCTCCGCCTGCGCCCCCGCCACCGTCCGTGGTGGAGCCTCCTTCTGCCGCGCCTGCGCCCGAGCCGTTTTCCGCGGCCGCGCCTGCCGCGGCACCGACCGAGCCGGAAGCGCCGGCGCCCGTTGCCGAGGTCCAAGTCCCTGTGGTGAGCGAAGCGCCCATCGAGGCGCCGCCGGCCATGGTTGAAGAGCCCGCCGGTGCCACCCCGGTCGAGGTCGCACCCGAGGCGGAGACTGAACTTATGGTGCCGGCAGTCGAGGCCAAGCCTGCGGCGCCACTCCAGGTGCCGGTGAAGATTCCGCAACCCGTGGTGACCGGTTCGGCCGCCACCGGGCAATTCATTCAATTGCCTGGTTTGGTTTCCCGCGATACGGCCGTTCCCAAGATCGAGATCAAGGATCGCGACGAGGAACTGCGCCGCCTGGGACGGGGTGGTCTGGTTTCGCGCGGCCCGGGTGGCCGTGACTGGCGCGCGCCGGGTGCTCCTGGGCAACGACCGGGCGGGCCGCCCCGCAAGAAGGTCGCGATGGCGGGCAAGAAACTGAAGCAGACGCTCATCACCACGCCGGCCGAGCACAAGCGCGTGATTCGTATGGGCGAGACCATCGGTGTGGCTGACCTGGCCCAGAAGATGGGCGTCAAGGGCAACGAGGTGGTCAAGAAGCTGTGGGCGCTCGGCATGATGGGCGTGAACATCAACCAGAACATCGAGCTTGACGCCGCCAGCCTGATCGCCACCGAGTTCGGCTATCAGGTTGAGTCCACCGCCTTCAACGAGGAAGAGGTCATTTCCGAGGGCCAGGTGGTCGACAACCCCGAAGACCTGCTGCCGCGCGCTCCGGTGGTGACCGTCATGGGCCACGTCGACCACGGCAAGACCTCGCTGCTCGACGCCATTCGCAAGGCCAACGTGGCAGCCGGCGAGGCCGGTGGCATCACCCAGCACATCGGGGCGTATCGCGTTCACACCCCACAAGGTGATGTCGTGTTCCTGGATACGCCCGGCCACGAGGCCTTCACCGCCATGCGCGCACGCGGCGCCCAGATGACCGACATCGTAGTCATCGTGGTCGCGGCCGAAGAAGGCCCCATGCCTCAAACCATTGAGGCCATCAAGCACGCCCAGGCGGCCGGGGTCCCCATCCTGGTGGCCATCAACAAGATCGACAAGCCCGGCGCCAACCCCGCCATGGTGCGCACGCGTCTGATGGAGCAGCAGTTGGTCGCGGAAGAAATGGGCGGCGAAACCATATTCGTCGAGGTTTCTGCCAAGACCAAGCAGGGCATCGACCGCCTGCTGGAAATGCTGGCGTTGCAGGCCGAGGTGCTGGAGCTCAAGGCCAATCCCAAGAAGGCGGCCAAGGGCCACGTGGTCGAGGCGCGCCTGGATCGGTCCCGCGGCGCTATCGCGACCGTGCTGGTCGAGGAAGGCACCTTGCGGACGGGCGACCTGGTGGTGGCGGGCGAGGCCTATGGAAAGCTTCGCGCCATGCTGGGCGACAAGGGCCAGAACATCACCGAGGCTCCTCCCTCCACGCCGGTCGAGCTGCTTGGCCTCGACGGCGTACCGGACGCGGGCGAGATTTTCAACGTGGTCACCGACGAGAAGTCGGCCAAGGCGCTGGTCGAACACCGGCGCGAGCAGCGCAAGCGCAAGGAAGCCAGCGGCGCCACGCGCGTGTCGCTGGAGAACATCCTCGAGAAGATCAGGCTGGGCGAAGTCAAAGAGGTGCGCATCGTGCTCAAGGCCGATGTGCAGGGTTCGGTCGAGGCGATTTCGAATGCCTTGCGGAACCTGTCTACGCCGACCGTTGGCGTGAACGTGATCTCGGCCGGCGTGGGTGGCATCACGGAATCCGATGTGACCCTGGCCAAGGCATCCGCGGCCATCGTGGTCGGATTCAACGTGCGGCCCGCGGGCAAGTCGCGCGCCCTGGCGGATCAAGAGGGCGTGGACATCAAGCTCTACCAGATCATCTACGACGCCATCGACGACGTGAAGAAGGCCATGGTGGGCATGCTCTCGCCGGTGAGCAAGGAGAAGATCCTGGGCCGGGCCGAGGTACGCCAGGTCTTCCACATCACCAAGGCCGGTACTGTGGCAGGCTGCACCGTGATCGAGGGCAAGGTCACGCGCCGGTCGCATGTGCGCCTGATTCGTGATTCGGTGGTGGTCCACACCGGGCGGTTGAGCTCGCTGCGCCGATTCAAGGAGGACGCGAGTGAGGTCACCCACGGTTACGAGTGCGGCATCGGCATCGAGAACTACGGCGATGTCAAAGAGGGCGACATCATTGAGGCCTTCGAGGTTGAGTCCATTGCAGCTGTTCTGGATCAACCCACCTCCGCCCCGCCGGGGCGCAAATAGTCGAGGCTTTTCCCACCGGCATGACCGTCGGTATCGCCCGTATCACGCTCTTCGTTCCGGAGAGCCATTCTCTTAAGGAGAAACGGATGGTTCTGCGGCGGGTGAAGGATCGCGTGCGCAACAAGTTCAACGTCGCCATCGCCGAGGTGGACGAAAACGATGTCTGGCAACGGGGTGTGCTGGGCTTGGCGTTGCTGGGCAACGACCGCCGCTTCGTGGAATCGGCGCTGGACGAGGTGGTGCGCTTCGTGCGCGATTTGGCCGAAACCACCAATGTGGAGCGCGAACTGATGACCTTCAGCCAACCCCTGGCAAGAAACGATCTGGGGTGGAGGGGAGCATAGATGCTAGCCAAGTTTCTCCCGGGATTCGACGGCCAACTACCCGATCCGGAGTTTCACCACAGAGAGCACAGAGGCCACAAAGGCCGGAAGGAAAGGGTTCCAGATCCGGGTCCGAACCCTTCTTCCCTTCCCATCCGTCTCTGTGGTGAAATCCGGGGCAGGAAAACAGGGCGCGCATGAGTCAACGCGCGGAAAAGGTCGCGGGCGAGATCCGCGAGGTCATCGGCGAGATGGTGGTGCGCGGGGCCATCAAGGATCCGCGCGTGCGCGACGCCGGTCTCATCACCGTCACCTACGTGCGCATCACCGGAGATCTGCGCCAGGCGCGCGTGTTCTTCACGGTTCACGGCGCAGACGATGCGGCCGCGGAGAAGGTGCGCGTGGGCTTGCAGAGCGCAGCCGGGTTCATGCGGCGGCAGGTGGGCGAGCGCTTGCGGCTCAAGGTCACGCCTGGGCTGGACTTCGAAATCGACCGCGTGTTGGACCAGGAGGCTCATATCGAGCAGCTCCTGCGAGAGGTGGCCAAGAAAGAGTGAGCGTTCTCGTCGTCGACAAACCGGTCGGCCCCACATCTTTTGCGGTGCTCAAACGGGTACGCCGTGCGCTCATGCGCGCGGGAAGCGGCAAGGCGCGGTCCTTCAAGATCGGCCACGGCGGAACACTGGACCCGATGGCATCGGGTGTGCTGCCGGTGTGTGTGGGCGAAGGCACCAAGGTCATTCCCTTCTTGCTCGATGCTGACAAGGAATACCTGGCGGCCGTGCGCTTTGGCGTCGAGACCGACACACTGGATGCCACGGGACAGGTGCTGTCAGAAAAGCCGGTCGGCGACCTGGACGCCGCTCGCGTAGAGGCGGCCCTGGCAGGCTTTCGCGGCGAAATCGAACAGGTGCCCCC
>Ga0265330_10001063_pt1 | contig 16602 bp, 15 predicted proteins | sample 41919metaG_FD_202083 | JGI IMG/M metagenome (GOLD analysis project Ga0265330, IMG submission 202083) | Rhizosphere microbial communities from Carex aquatilis grown in University of Washington, Seatle, WA, United States - 4-19-19 metaG | ecosystem: Host-associated > Plants > Roots > Rhizosphere... | reverse complement strand
GTCCGCCCACGCGCTGGAAGAACTCCCACGCCTTGTCCGGGCTGGCGCCGGGCGTACGCGCATAGGCCTTCACCAGATCTCGGCGGGCCTCCTTCTCCAGCGGTACGCGCTGGGTCCGGTCGATCTGGCCGGCCTGGCACCGTTCGATCAGGTTGACGAACGTGCCCAGCGCTGCCTTGAAGGCACCCAGGTTGATCTGCGCCCAGCCCTTCTTGTATAGGGCGAAGCCGAACACATGGGATCTGGGGAACTCGGCCACCTTCTCGTAGAAGGCGAGCGCGCTCGACATCTCGCCCTTGGCGAAGAAGTAATCCGCGAACGAAAGGTAGGCGTTCGGGACGTAGCGCGACTGCGGGTAGTCCTTGACCAGGCGGTGGAAGAACTCGCGCGCCTTGTCCTCGCGATTCGCGATCTGCAGCAGGGTACCCAGGCGGAACAGCACCTCGTCCATGCGCGCGTAGAGCGCGTACTGCGTGGCCGCCACGTAGTTCTCGATGGCGCCGTGCAAGGCCTGCCCGGCCAACCGCTGATCGTCCTGTTGCTCGCGCCTCAGCCTCGCAGCCGCGCCAGCATCACGCGCCTGGTCCGCACGGAAGATCGGCTCGTCCTTGCTGCGTGCCCGGGCGTTGAAGAACCGGTGCCGCTCGGCGAACAGCTCTGCCAGGCGAAACAGGTAGTCGGGCGTCTGGGGATCGTCCGCGCCCGCGAGATGGATCAGGCGTTCCAGTTGCTTTCTCTGCCGGTCGTTGATCTCCTGCATTCTTGCTTGCTGGCGGTCGACGAAATCCTCGACCGTCAGCACCGGGCCGCCGGGCGTGGCCGGCCGGGATGGCCTTGTGCGCTTCAGTAGCTCCGCCCACTCTCCGCCGGGCATCTCCACCTCGCGCTTGTGCAGTCGGCCTTCGGCCCGGGCGGGGCCAGGCCTCACGCCGCCGAGCAGGATTCCCAGCGCAACACACAGCAGGCAACATCGCTTCGCGTTCATGAAGGTCCTCCAGGTCAGACGGCTCGAACCTCACAATCGGTTGGAGCCCGCGACCGCAGCGATGTTCACGGGCGCAGTCGGTTGATGCGCCGCCGCGCCTCCTGCAGATGCGCGGCCCCGGCCTGCTGCAGATAGCTCTGGTAGGCCCGCCGCGCCTCCGCCTCGCGCCCCAGCCCTTCCAGGCAAAGGGCGCGCAGGAACCGACTGTCATCGGCGACCCGGCCGCGGGTCTCGGCTCCGCCTATGTACTCGCGCTCGGCCCGATCGAGATCGCCGAAGACCTCGCGGTAGATGTCGCCGCGCAGAAGGCGGATCTCGCCCCGTTCCTCGACCTCGGGATGGTCGGCGAGAAACAGCTCGCTTGCAACCAACGCCTCGGTATGGCGGCCCAGACGAAACAGCAGATCGATGATGGCCAGATCCGTCTCGACCCGCAGCAGGCCGTGTGGGAAACGAGAGAGCTGCGCCTCGAACGCTGCCAGAGCGCGCTCGGGATCGTCCACCCGATCGCGCAACAGACGCGCCAGTTCGTGCTGCGCACGCTCGCCGGCTAACCCGACCTCCTGGGCCTGCCCTTCGAAGCAGGCGATCGCCTCTTGCATCCGCCCGCCCCGGACGAGCCGCTCGCAGTCGCTCGCGTCCGCCGCGCCCATTGCTTTTGCCGACCGCGACGCGCGCATACGAGCCCGTGACTTGGGCACCCCGGCCACCGGTTCGGGCGCCGGCCGCACAGCCGACCAGGTCTCACCCGCCGCAACCGTCGCCTGATGGCCACCATCGCGCGACACCGCCACCAGCCCCTCGCTGACTGACAGCTCGACGCTGCTTGGGCCGAGCGACACGGCGAACGCGGTGCCAACCACTGTAAAGCGATAGCTGTCCGCAGTGAGTGAGAACGTCCTACCCGGGGCGCGTGGCGGTACGCGCAATTCGATCCGGCCGCTGTCCAGCGCGACCTCTGTGGCCTGTTCCTGCATGCGGCCACTGGCCACGGCGTCGGCGGACAGCAGGGCCGTGGCCTCGCCACCGAGATCGATCCAGCCAGCGGGCAACCGAGCCGGCGCAGGGCCCAGCCGAACCAGTGACCGGGGCGAGGGGTGCGCCCACCGGTCGGGCTGGCCAGCCACAGGCGCCGTCGATACAGACGCCGGTCGCGCACAGAGCACATCGACGGCCCGAGTCCGCACTAGCAGCAGGACCGCCGAGGCTACTAGCAACGCCGTCAGGCTCGCGCCCGCCGCGATCCAATACCGGCGCGGGTTGCGGCCGCTCACCCGGGCCACCACGCGCTCGTACGCGGCCGCCTCCCCGTTGCCGGTCCGCTCGGTGTCCTGGGTGTACTGGCGAATAGCGTCCCCAGCGCTGTCGTCCTGGGCTTTGAGCGGAGCCGGCCATCCGGCGTCTTTCGGGTTCACTGCCATCAGGGCCTCCCTTTCGGGCCTTCGCCAACCCCGTTGCGCAAGAGCTGTTCGAATTCCAGCCGCGCGTAGTGCAGGCGACGCCGGACGGTCGTGGCCGGGCAGGCGAGGATGCGGGCGATCTCGGCCCCTTCCGCGCCCTCCAACTCGAAGAGCACGAATACCTCTCGGTGCACCGGCTTCATCCGATCGAGGGCGTGTCGCACGCGCTCGGCTGCCATGGTCTCGCTCCACGCCAGCCCTGCGTCCGGCTGGTGGGGCGGCGTCTGTCGGCGCAGCAGCCAGCCCAAGGTGTCGTGCATTTTGCGCCGGCGCCGCAGTCGACTGGCCTGGGTCAGGCACAGCCGGTACAGCCAGGTCTGGAAGTCGGCCCGGTGCTCGAACCGCGCCAAATAGCGGAAGACCTGCACGAACACCTCTTGGCAGGCATCGTCCAACTCCTCCCCTGAAACGCCCATGCGCCGTAGGAATCGCGCCGCCACCGGGTGGTACGTGCGGTGCAGATCCCGCCAGGCCTGCCCCTCACCAACGACACATCGGGTGATGAGCTGCCGCACAACGAAAATTTGCCACGTTTCCGCAGTCACGTCCTGCTTGTTGGAGCCGCCACGGGCGCGGATGTTCGCGGCGACAACTTCTTGCGCATCCAGCGACCGGCCTCGGTACTGTGGAACGCTCCAGACGGAACGTACTTCATCGCCGGCAATCCCATCGCGACTTGCTCTGACCGCGGCGCAATGGTGCTAGAACAGGCATCGAATCAAGACGCCGTCTCCCGTTGCACGATGCCGCAATTCTGCGGACGTCAAAGCGGGAATTGGGTGCAGGAGGAGATCCGATGAAACGCAACGCGAGCGCAACCTGGAGCGGAGGCCTGAAAGATGGACGGGGCAAATTCAGCCTGGGCAGCGGTCTGGTCAAAGATATTGGATTCGGTTTCCGAACGCGCTTCGAGGATGAGCCGGGCACCAATCCGGAAGAGCTGATCGCCGCGGCCCATGCCAGCTGTTTCAGCATGGCCTTGAGCGGGCAGCTCGGCGAGCGGGGGATCAAGCCCCAGACCATCGAGACGACATGCGCGGTCACCCTCGAGAACCTGACCGTGACGAAGAGTGCGCTGAAGACGACCGTGAAGGCGCCTGGGGCGGACAGGGCCAAGATCGAGGAGGCGGCTGCTGCGGCAAAGACCGGCTGCCCGATCTCGAAGCTGCTCAAGCTGGAAATCTCGCTCGATCTGACGGCCGAGACTTAGTGCCAACGACCCGATCCGGTCGTGTCCGATCCGGTCCTTGACGCGTGAAGGGGCGGTGCTTACTGTACGCCCGCGACGGAGAACCGAACCTCAATCCCACGAAAAGGACAAGCAAATGGGCAAGATCATCGGAATCGACCTCGGAACCACGAACTCGGTGGTGGCCATCATGGATGGCAAGGAACCCAAGGTCATCCCCAACGAGGAGGGCGCTCGGCTGACTCCCTCGGTGGTCGGGTGGGACGACAAGGGCGAAGTCCTGGTCGGACAGATCGCGCGCCGTCAGGCCATCACCAATCCCGAGAACACGGTGTTCTCGGCCAAGCGTTTCATGGGCCGACGCTACGAAGAGGCGTCCGAGGACGAGCACCGCGTGCCGTTCAAGACCGCGCGTGGCGGAAGTGGCGAGGTGGTGTTCGAGATCCGCGGCAAGAAGGTCACGCCGCCCGAGGTCTCCGCCAAGGTTCTGCAAAAGCTCAAGAAGGCCGCCGAGGACTATCTGGGCGAGAAGATCGTCGACGCGGTGATCACGGTTCCGGCCTACTTCAACGATTCGCAACGCCAGGCGACCAAGGATGCCGGCCGCATTGCGGGGCTCGAGGTCAAGCGCATCGTCAACGAGCCGACCGCTGCGGCGCTGGCCTACGGCCTCGACAAGAAGAAGGACGAGCTCATTGCTGTGTACGACTTCGGCGGCGGGACGTTCGACATTTCCATCCTGGAAGTGGGCGAGAACGTGGTCGAGGTGGTGTCGACCAACGGCGACACGCACCTGGGAGGCGACGACATCGACGTGCGCATCATGGATTGGCTGATCGCCGAGTTCCGGAAGGACCAGGGCATCGACGTGTCCAAGGACAAGATGGTGCTGCAGCGTCTGCGCGAAGCAGCGGAAAAGGCAAAGATCGAATTGTCCCAGGTGATGGAGACGGAGATCAATCTGCCGTTCCTCACGGCCGATGCCGCCGGACCCAAGCACCTGCAGATGCGCTTGTCGCGCGCCAAGCTGGAACAGATGATCGAGGATCTCATCCAGCGCACCGTCGAGCCAACGAAGAAAGCGCTGACCGACGCAGGCAAGAAGACCGCGGACATCAACGAGGTGGTGCTGGTGGGTGGCTCCACACGCATTCCGCGCGTGCAGCAGGTGGTCAAGGACTTCTTCGGTAAGGAACCGCACAAGGGTGTCAATCCCGACGAGGTGGTGGCCCTGGGCGCGGCGGTCCAGGCTGGCGTGCTGTCCGGCGAGGTCAAGGACATGCTCCTCCTCGACGTCACGCCCCTTTCGCTGGGCATCGAGACCCTGGGCAGTGTGATGACGGTCCTCATCCCACGCAACACCACGATTCCCACCAAGAAATCCGAGACGTTCTCCACCGCGGCTGACAACCAGACGTCGGTCGAGGTCAAGGTGTTCCAGGGTGAGCGGCCCATGGCCAACGACAACCGCCTGTTGGGCAAGTTCGGGTTGGAGGGCATCCTGCCCGCGCCACGCGGCGTACCGCAGATCGAGGTGACCTTCGACATCGACGCCAACGGCATCGTCAACGCGTCGGCCAAGGACAAGGCGACCGGCAAGGCGCAGAACATCACCATCACGTCGTCCTCAGGTCTGACCGAAGCTGACATCCAGAAGATGGTCAAGCAGGCGCAGGAGCACGAGGCCGAGGACAAGAAGCGGCGTGAAGCCATCGAAGCGCGCAACCGTCTGGAGAGCCTGTCGTTCAGCGTGCAAAAGCACTTCGACGAGAACAAGGAAAAGATTCCGTCATCCGAGCGCCAGCCGCTCGAGGATGCGCTCAAAGACGCCAAGACCACGCTTGAGTCGAATCGCGAGGCGAGCGATGCCGAGGTCTTCAAGGGCGCTTTCGAGCGTCTGGAGAAGGCATCGCACAAGATGGCCGAGGCACTGTACAAGGCCGCCGGCGGCAGCGAGGGTGCGCAGGCGGGAGGGCAGGGGGGCGGTCCGTCGCCAGGCGGTGACGGCAAGGGCACGGGCGGCAAGGACGACGTGATCGACGCCGAGTTCACCGAGACTCCCAAGAAGGAGTAGCTTCGTAGTTCGGCAGTAGGTCGTGGCCGGCGAGGTCGGCCAGCGTGAGCGGTCAGCGGAACGCGGCCTGCGTGGGTGACTTGCGTGAGCGGCCCGCGGCACGCTCTTCGCCGCACGCCCACCGCCCACGAACTCGCTCACCCTCACGCCCACGCGACCCGCGATCCGCGGGTCGGCCGTTCGGGCAGTCCCTAGGGCTGAGTCTGTCGACTGTCGCGCGACATCGGGGTATGGTCGGTCATGCATCCGATCCTGCTGCAGCTTCCTGCGAAAGCGCTTTTCGTTGCGGCGCTGGTCCTGGCGGTTGCGTCTTTCGTGCGCAATCAGGTGCAGCGTCGTCGTGACCCCAAGGTGCCGGCGTCGTCTACGCCGTTGCTCCTCGTGGCAGGCGCGTGGGCGCTTTTGGGGCTGCGGGGTGGAGCCTGGATTCCCTCGGCCGGAGTGTTCGGCAAGCCGTGGCTGCCAGTGCCCATCTTCTCCTACGGTGTGATGTTGACTACCGGCTTCGTTACCGGCTGGTTCGTGGCCATGCGACTGGCGCGCAAGGATGGCATCCGCGACGAAGATGCCGGCGCCATTTACATGTGGACCGCGGTCTGGTCGATCGTGGGCGCACGCCTGCTCTACGTCATCACGCAGTTCCACGAGTTCTCCAACCCGTTCGACATCGTCATGCTCAACAAGGGCGGCCTGGTCGCCTACGGCGGAATGCTGGGCGGGTTTGCGGCCTCTTGGTATGGATGCTGGCGGCGCAAGATTCCGCTTCTGCGCTGGGCCGACGTGTCGGCGCCATCGGTTGTGCTGGGTACGGCGATCACCCGCGTGGGGTGCCTGCTCTTCGGTTGCGACTACGGCAAGGTGGCGCACGTGCCCTGGGCCATTCGCTTTCCCAAGGACGCTCCCGCCTGGAAGGACCACGTGTACAGCATGCACGCGCTGGCCCCTGATTCGGCGTGGTCGCTGCCCGTCCATCCCACACAGATCTACGAAACCCTGACCGGGCTCGCGCTTTTTGGCCTGCTCATGTACTTGCGTCGGGTGCGCAGGTTCTCCGGCGAGGTGTTCCTTGGCTGGGTGCTGGGCTACGGCATCATGCGTCCCATCATCGAGATCTATCGCGGTGACGATGACCGGGGCAGCGTCGGGACGCTTTCGACGTCGCAGTTCATCGGACTAGCCTCTGTGGTGGCGGGTACTGCTCTGCTTGTCTACCTAGTGAAACGCTACCGGGCGGACCCGGCCGCCGCGCGCTTGTGGGAGATTCCGCTTCCGACCCAAACGAAAGAGGAGCCGGCAGCAAACCAGCGTTCGCGCAGGCGCCGCAAGAACCGCTGATTGGTGCTGGTACGACCGACGGGCTCACGCTGCGGCAGGAATTGGGGTATAACCTGCCTCAAGTCATGAATGCGAGGGGGCGATCATGAGTCTCAAGCGCAGCCACGCGGCAGGCGTCCGCACGAGCTTCACAAGCGGTAGCGATTCCGGCGGCAAGTTGGGCCGGCAGGAACTCTACGACGAATTGAAAAGGCTGGCGCAGTCCGGCCAAGTCTTCGCGCCGGTCGACATTGCCTTGGCCATCGGCGCTGGCGAAGCGCTGGTGTCGCGTTCTCTCCTCGGCCTGGCGGCCGAGGGATACCTGGAGAAGGTCGACACCGGCCAGTACCGAGCCACGCCGTTCGCGGAGATTCCTCAGGCCGAGTTTCTAAAAGCCTTGGCCCGGGCATCCAAGCTCGATTCGACCCGCCAGCGCGATCTATCCGAGATCGCGCGTTTGAAGCAGAACAACGACGTGATGCGGGCCAAGTTGCTGGCGGTCATCGCGGAGCGGGATCACTACCTGGCGGCACTCAAGCAGCATGGCATCGACGCCGGCCCGGCGCCCGTGCCGGCGGCCACGCCGACCGGGGGCGCGCCTTCGGCTGTGCAGAACGCGCCTTCGCCCGAGCCCACTGCCGCGGGCTCGCCGACTTCGAGCGGTGCCGGCGGCGACAGCAGTTCGTGATTTGGCCGGATCGCCGCACGCCGTGAAGAACCTGACCCTGCGCGTTCGCATACGGGCCGGTAGCCGGCCGTCCGGGGCTGCCTCCGTCGAGCGGATGCTGGAGATCGAGCCAAATGCGGGCAGTCTTGCCATCGGCCGCGGACGGGGCAATGACATCGAGTTGCCCGTTGCTGAGGTGTCCGAACGGCACGCGCGTCTCGTTCTGGGCGACCAGAGCTGGCTGCTGGCCGATTTGGGTAGTGCCAACGGCACGTCCGTCAATGGCCACCGCCTGACGCCGTTCGTGGCACAGGCCCTGTCGGCGGGCGATGTCCTGCGCCTGGCGAGCGTCGAGTTGGTCTTCGAGGGCGACGATCGCTCTGCGCCAGGCGCTGATGCGAAAGGGTTCCGCGCCGAATCTACCGCGACTTTGGCGCGCCGCCTGGTGAGCGATCTGTTCGGGACTTGCCGGCCGGCCGAAGTGGCCCGTCTGGTGGTGATGGATGGTCCTGCCTGTGGGCGCGAGTTGCGCCTGGAGGTCGTGGGTTGCGCCTACCGGGTTGGACGCGGCGCCGGCTGCAACCTGGCCGTGCCCGACGACGACGTTTCGCGCGAGCATGCGGAGTTCGAACGTCGTTGGGACGGAGTCTTCGTGCGCGATCTCAAGTCGAAGAACGGCGTCGTGCTCGGGGGCGAGCGCCTGGCCGGCGAACACCGCCTGTCTGACGGTGATGTGTTGCGCTTGGGCCAGACCACCTTCCGGCTGGAAGATCCCGAGGATCGCTATCTGCGGCAGATGGAAGAAATCGAGGCGCGGGCTGGCCGGCCCGCCCCGGCCAAACTGGGCGGGGAATCCGCTGCATCTGGCCAGCGGGATGGGCGCGCGGGCCAGACGGCGCTCTCGGACACTGACACCTCGTCCATGAATGCTTCTAGCCAGGGAGCCATGCCGAGGTCGGTTGCAGATGTCAGCCCGGGGCGGCGACCGCCGCGGCATGTTCCATTGGCCTTGACGGTCATCGCTGTCCTGGTCTTGGTCGGCGCGATCGGGATCGCGTTGTCGTTTCTCTTTGGAAGTTAGGCTAGAAGTGGTCTGAGCCGTGGACCTTCGCGCTCCTCTCACATTTCGACCCGCCTACCAGACCCTGGTGTGGGGAGGGCGGCGTCTCGAGCGGTGGCGTTCGGACCTGCCGCCAGGGCCGATCGGCGAGTCGTGGGACCTGGCGGATCACGAGCGCGGCATGAGCGTGGTCGCGCAGGGTCCGTTGGCAGGCCGCACGCTGCGCGAACTGGTCGCCGCAGCCGGGCCCGCGCTGGTGGGCGCGGGTTTTCGCGGAGGGGTGTTTCCTCTGATGGTCAAGACCATCGACGCCGCCGACCACCTGAGCGTCCAGGTTCATCCCGACGATGCCACGGCGGCGATTCTGGGCGCAGGCGAGCGTGGCAAGACCGAGTGCTGGGTGATCCTCGCTGACGGCGGAGCTTTGTTCCAGGGCACGCGCCCGGGGGTGAATCGCGAGGCCTTCGAGCGCGCCCTCGCCGACCATACGCTGGCCGCCACCTTGAACCGTTTTGAGGGCAGGGCCGGGGACGTCTTCTTCATCGAGGCGCGCACGGTGCACGCCTTGGGCGAGGGCTGCCTGCTCTACGAGATCCAGCAGACCTCGGACATCACGTTTCGCGTCTATGACTGGGACCGCATGGGCCTGGACGGAAAGCCACGACTGCTGCACGTGGCCGAGTCGCTCGCCACCATCGATTTTTCGCGCGCGGGTTTTGGCCCACTTCGGCCGGCGTGGCAGATCGATCCGACCGGCCAGGTCGCGTCGCGTCCGCTGGTCACCTGTCCCTACTTCGCCGTGGAGCAATTCCGCGTCGCCGCGGGAGCAACGTTGCGCCGTCTGTCGGCGGACGCTTGTGCCGTGGTCACCTGCGCCGCCGGGCGCGGAGTTCTCGCGACAGATGGCGATGCAATCCCTCTCGCGCCTCTGCAGACTGCCTTGCTGCCGGCCGCTTGCGGGGCCTGGCAGGTGCGCAGCGACTCAACCGCGCTCGATCTGTTGGTCGCCACGCCTAGGTTCTAGTCGTGTGGGGAGCCAGCGAGCTTTGCTCGCTGCGGACCATCGCGCGAAACCGAGCGAAGCGAGCGAGGTGGGGGGCGGGCGGGGGGCGGAAGGGCGAAGCGAACGCCTTCAGGGTTCCCATATCAGAGGCGCGAGTGCTACTTGCGCCGGCGTGCCTTCTTGCGCGCCTTGCGCGCCTCTTTGCGCTTGCGCTTCTCCTTGCCTCGGTCTTGGTTGCGTTGGGGCGCCTGGAAGTGGCCGCGCTCGGGCGACGGCGTGCTCATCATGGCTGCCAGCTGATCCATGTCCACCCCACCCAGCAGCTTCTTGGCCTGCGCGATCCCTTTGAAGCCGGGGATCTTGCCCAGCAACCCGGTCGAAGCCCCGAGCTGCATCATGAGCTGCCTCATCATGGCAAAACGGTTGAGCAGATCTGCTACTTCGGATTCCTTGCGCCCGCAGCCGCGTCCCACGCGGGCCAGGCGGCCCATGTCGTAGAAGGCGCTGCGCTTCTTCTTGCGCTTCCCTCCCTCGATGACCTCTTCCCAGCTGGTGACGATGAAGCGCTCGGGGTGGCGGCGCTCGTCGTCCGTCATCGACGAGATCATCGAGCCAATGCGCACCAGCTCGCGATCGTCCACCTGGAGGTTGGCGTCGGCGACGCCGGGGATCTTGTCCACGAGCTCGCCCAACGGTCCCATTTTCTTGAGCACCGAGATTTGCTCGAGGAAGTCGTTCATGTCGAACTTCCCCTTGAGCATGCGCAGGGCGTCCTGCTCGGCCTTCTCCTCGTCCACCACCTCCTCGAACTGGGTGATGAGCCCCACCACGTCGCCGCGACCCAGGATCCGGCTGGCCATGCCGTCGGGCCGGAACTCTTCCAGTCGGTCGAGCGACTCGCCCATACCCACGTACTTGACCGCCTTGCCAGTCACCGCCTTGACCGACAGGGCTGCGCCGCCACGGGCGTCGCCGTCCAGCTTGGTCAGGATGACGCCGTCGTAGGCCAGCCAGTCGTGGAAGGTCTTGGCGGTGGCCACCGCGTCTTGGCCGATCATGGCATCGACCACGAACAAGATGTTGGCTGGGTTGCAGCGTCGCTTGATCTCCCTCAGCTCGTTCATCAGCGGCTCGTCGATCGCGAGCCGGCCGGCGGTGTCGAAGAGAACCGTGTCGCGGCCTGATTCGGCAGCGATGCGCTGGGCCTTCTCGCAGATGAGAGGCGGGCTGCCTCCCGGCTCGGAGTAGACCGGCATGTGCAACTGCTCGCCCAGGATGCGGAGCTGGTCGATGGCGGCAGGGCGGTACACGTCCGCGGCAACCAGCAAGGGCCGCCGGCCGCGCTTTTCCAGCAGGCGGGCCAGCTTGCCGACTGTGGTGGTCTTGCCGCTCCCCTGCAGGCCCACTACCATGATGCCGGTGGGGCCTTTCTTGGCGAACCGGATGCTCGAGTCGACCGGTCCCATAAGCTCGACCAGCTCGTCGTGGCAGAGCTTGACGAAGTGATCCTCCGGAGTCACGCGACGGACCTTTTCCTTGCTGCTCGCCCGCACCTTGACGATTACGCCAAGCGCCTTCTCCCTCACGCGCTTGCAGAAGTCCTGCACCACCTCGAATCCGACATCGGCCTCGAGCAGGGAGGTGCGTACGTCCACCAGCGCGGCATCGACCGTGCTTTCGTCAAGCTCCGCCAGACCCTGGAATTTCTGCTTGGCGGTGCGGAATCCTTGCGTGAGTGTCTCGAACATGGGTCCCGCAATCTAGCACACGTCAGGGAAGAGCCTTCAACTCACGGATGTGGCGACGGCCGACGATCCGGCCTGCTGGCTGCGTCGGGCCTGCGCTTCCGGTCCTCAAGTACATCAGTACATTCCGGTCCGGTTCTCGGCCCTCCTTGCCAGCAAGCCGGCTTGTCGGCCGGATTCTAAGGGACATCGCGATTTGTGCCTGGGGGCGCGCCGGTCGAGAGTTTGATCGTGTGGCCGTCGATCGTCGCTGGCCAGCGGTGGTACGATGAAGATGTGCGCAATTCGTCCCCCTATCTGCAGCCGGCGGTGCTTGTTTTCGGATCCGTGATCGCGGCCACGTCTGGTTGCATGCCTCCTTCGTGGGCGGCACCCGCGCTCGTGGTGGCGTGTTGGACGATCGCGGGTGTTCGAGCATCAGCGCCGAGCGCCCACTCTCTACAGTGCCCCGCTGAACTAGGAAAACCGGCGCTTGCCAGTGCTCCGCCACCATTGTAGCCAGCGGCGGCGGGCTTCCTCCCGGTCGCGCTCCGGGAGATCGTAGTGGTAGCCGAAGTACTCGCCGGTGATCTCCTGCAGTTCTTGCGAGGCAGCCAGGCGTATCTCCGGATCGCGATGAGCAAGCGCCTCAAGCAACCACTCCAGTCGCGGCCGGTGCCGCATCTTCTCCCACCAATCCAGCCAGCGTCGCCGCTTGGGGCCGAGATCGTCGCCAGCCAGGGCCAGCAGGGTCGAACGCGCGGTCAGGGCAACTTGTGGGTCGGCGCCCTCCAGGCAATCGATGATGGCCGGCATAGAGGAGGGATCGCGCAACTCGGCCAGGGCGGCCAAGGCGGCGGTCACCACGGCATGGTCGGAGCTGGACAGCTTGCCCTGCAGCGAGCGCGCGTAGACGGCAACCCGTGGGTCGTGCAGGCGCCGGCCTAGCGCACGCCAAGCCGAACGGCGCGAAGCTTCGTCGCCCAACCGTGCGGTTGCTATCAGGGTCTCGACCTCGTCGACGGTCGGAGCTGGGGATGCGGCTGGCGTGCGCGCAACCGGAGGGGAAGGCTGTGCAAGCGCCAACCAGCGACGCGCCTGTGACGTGCCCATGAGCCCGGCCAGAAGGGAGGCGAATCGCGACGGCACAGGGATGCCGTACACGATGCCCAGAAGGCCGCGAAAGCGAGCTTCGATGACCAGGTACGGTTCCACCAGCAGGTGGCGTTCGCCGGCCCACGCTACCAGGGCGTCGTGGTCGGCTTCAGGATGAACGGCCAGCTCCAGCGCGTCTTCGCGCCGGCCGATGGGGACCGCACCAAGTCGGGCGGCTGCGCCCGCATCGAGCCACGGGCCTGCTTGCGGGTCAGGCCTGGCCAAGCGTTCGAGAGGCGCCGCAGGGATTCCCGTGAAGTTGGCCAAGTGGACGACCAGGGTCTTCTCATCGACAAGGCCCATCTCGAGGAGCACGGTGTCGAGGCCACCTCCATAGAGCTGGCAACGGCGTTCGGCTTCAGCCCCGATCTCTGGCGACAAAAGCGATGCCTTCATCAGCGCCGAGGCAAGAAGCGAATTGGGCATGAGCTCTACCAGGCCGTGGAGTGGGCCGGCGGAACGCGCGGCCCTTTCATCACCTGTCCTCGACGATCACATAGGTTCCTGACAGGTGATCGTGCAGGGCGCGGCGGTCGCGGTCGAACAGGCACCACAACCAGCCCAGCCCGACGGGCATAAGGCTGAGCAGCAGCGCTACGAAACGCACGCAACCCAGCAGCGGTCCAGGAGCGGTGCCGTGCGACGAGATCACACGCAGGCGGAGCAAGCGCTTGCCCGCAGTCTGACCGAGGATGCCGCCCAGGTAGATCTGATAGAGCGCGCTGAGGCCGGCCAGCAGCCCGAGCGCGCCAAGTGCCATGGGATTCCGGTCGAGCAACCCAGCCAGGACGAAGTCCGGACCCAGTTCCTTGGAACCGGGCAGGGCAACGCCCAGTGCGAGGGCCGCGACGAGGGTGGCGCCGAGCGCAACCGCGTTGACCAACAGCGCGTCGACGATGGCCGCAAGCAAGCGCCGCCCCACTCCCGCCGCGCGCACGCGAAGCACCCGCTGGCCGCGCACCATCGGGTGAGACGCGGCCACAGACTCTGACAGAGGAGCTTGACTCGCTTCGCTGGATTCGGCCGGCCGCGAAGGCGCCGACTCATCGAGAGTCGCCATGGCGTTGCATACGGCCGCGTAGGTGGTCACGCAGCCATTGTGTGAACACCCGCTCTGCCTTGCAAGTTTTGCTAGTCCAGTCCGCCGACGGCTGCTTGCGTCAGTGCGACCGCAACCAGAGCTGCAGTTTCCACGCGCAAGATGCGCGGACCGAGACCGACGGCACGGAATCCCTGCGCCCGGGCGCTCTCGACTTCTTTTTCGGAGAAGCCACCTTCGGGCCCGACCAGCAAGGTCACGGGCGCGGGTGGAGCCTGGGCCAGGACCTGACGCAAGGGCAGGGAACGTTCCTCCTCCCAAAGAATGAAGCGCGTGCCGCCGGCTGCAGTCGCGCTGGCCACCGCCACGTCAAGAGGAACGACGTCCGCCACTTCAGGCACGTCGGCGCGTCCCGACTGGCGGGCCGCCTCCTGTGCGATGGTTCGCCAGCGACGGGTCTTGCCGGGTGGTGGCTTTACCATGCCGCGATCGCTGAGAACCGGAACGATGCGTGTCACCCCGAGCTCAGTCGTTTTCTGCACGATGAGATCCATGCGGTCACTGCGCGGCACCGACTGCAGCAGCGTAATGCTCACCAGCGACACGGCCACGCGATGGCGTTGTCCCAGCGCCAGCTCGACGCCGGCGGCGCTGGCGCGCACGATGCGCCCCTCGATCTCGGTGCCACGGCCATCGAAGACGCGAACCTCGGCCCCGGCCTGCAGCCGCAGGACCTTGACCAGGTGCCTCGATCCGGATCGGTCGAGGGTAACCCGCTCACCGTCGAGGAACTGCGCTGGAACGAACACGCGGGGCATGGACCGACAAGTATCAATCACAAGCGCAGGCGAAGCGCGCCCCATTCGCCTTCGTCGGCGCGTGCATCCAAGGTGAAGCCGGCGCCGCAATAGACCGCGAGCAGCGGTTCCACCTGGTCCAGCAGCAAGCCGGAAAGAATCACCAGGCCAGCGGGGGCCAGGCGAGCCGAGAGTTCGGGGGCCAGCTCGGTCAGGACGTCGGCCTGGATGTTGGCCATGACCAGGTCGAACCGACCCGTCAGCTCGGCGAGTGTGCCGGTTCGTACCTCGAAGCTGACGACATGGTTGCGCTCCAGGTTTTCCTTCGCGCAAATGCTCGCGTGGGGATCGTTGTCCACGGCCAGGCCGGACGCCTGCGGCCACAGGCGCGCAGCCATGATGGAGAGAATTCCGGATCCACACCCGAGGTCGAGCACGTGGGTAAGGTCTGGACGAGACTCGCGGGCCTTTTCGGCCAGTTCGATCGCCAGTCGCGTGGACGGATGAGCGCCCGTGCCGAAAGCCATCCCGGGATCGAGGTCGATGACGAACTCGCCCTCGGACGCTACACCAGCGTCCCAACTCGGCCGCACCGTGAACCGGCGGCCCACTCGCGTGGCACGGAAGAATTGCTTCCACACGTCCCGCCACTCGTCTTCGTGTGCCTCGCGCGTGCGAATGGTCACCGGATCGACGGCAGTGCCGGCCGCACGTGCGGCGGCCAGTGCTTCCTCCACAGCGTCGAGCAGCGAACGGGCCCGGTCGGGTTCACACAGGGCCACCACACAGGTGCGCCCTGCAGCTGCCGACAGCAAAGTCTCTGTGTCGCGCAGCTCGACGCCGCCGGTGATAGGCGCCACGGCCGCAGCCACGAGGTCGGCTGCGTCGGCCTGTGTTTCGACCTGAACCTCGATCCAATCTTGCATGGTTTGACCACCCCCACGCACGCTCAGCGGCGGGTTTCCATGCGCGTGAACACCGGGACGGCCGGCAGCCCGGAAGCGTCGCTAGCGCACAACGCGCCGCTTGGCCTCACGCCGTCGCCGCTTGCGCGCCTCGCGGATCTTGCGCTTGCGCTTCACCGAGGGCTTCTCGTGGTAGCGGCGGCGCTTGATCTCCTGGAGGATGCCTTCTTTAGACATCTTTTGTTTCAGGATCTTCATCGCCTTTTCGATGGAATCCCGAACTTCGACTTCCAAGGGGCGTCCGAGCAGTGTCTCCAAGCAGTTTCCTCCAGGGTCCGATTTCAGAAGGGACTGGAGATTAAGCACTCTGTGAGGCTCCGGTCAAGGACGCGTGTGAGGTCAGCACGTTGCATTTGAAAATCTGTATTGAGCATGACTAAAAAAAACCTTTACACTGCGCGAAGTGGGTTGTATCAAGAACACAGCGCGGAGGTTGCGAGAGAGCTTCGTGCCACAGACCGGGCGATCCGAAAAGCCAGAAGGAGATAAGCCATGATGGGGGCTAAGGTATTCACGGCAACGAAGGCCAAGGACCGAGATGAGCTGGGAGAAGTCCTCACTCGCTGGATCCATGACAATCCCAAGGCGCGTATCATCGACAAGGTCGTGACGCAGAGCTCGGATCGCGAGTTTCACTGCCTGAGCATCACGATCTTCTACGAGATGCAGCAGTAGGGCGCTTCTCGCTCCGGGCCGAGCGTTGTGATGGGAACCCTGGGAGGGTTCCCAAACCCTTCGGCCCCCCACCGGCCGTCCCTCCCCACTCGCTTCCCCCTTCGGGGACTTCGGGACCTGCACCTTCCCCAGCACACCCGCTCGCTACGCGAGCGTCCTCGCGCTCGGGCCCGCGCGAAGGTACGCGTCGGCGAGGGCGCGCGGGGTGGGCAGGGCGGGCTGTCCGTCCCGAAGGGCCGGCGGGCTCTCCACGCGGGTTTTTGATGTGTCCGCAACGGGTGCTTCTGTTCGTGCAATAATCCGCGCGATGCGCATTGGTTTTCTCGTCAGACGCGGAAATCCCGAGGGGCTGGCTCTTGCGACCTCGTTGGCGGACAGCCTGCGCGGTCGCGGAATCGAGCCGGTTTTCGTTGACGACTACGGCGAAAACCCGCCGGCGGGCTTCCCGAGTGGGCCGGGCACCGAGGTGGCCAGGGACGTGGACATCCTGGTTGC
>Ga0265330_10001062_pt1 | contig 16616 bp, 7 predicted proteins | sample 41919metaG_FD_202083 | JGI IMG/M metagenome (GOLD analysis project Ga0265330, IMG submission 202083) | Rhizosphere microbial communities from Carex aquatilis grown in University of Washington, Seatle, WA, United States - 4-19-19 metaG | ecosystem: Host-associated > Plants > Roots > Rhizosphere >... | reverse complement strand
ATGGCAAGAGCGTGCGGGGGGTGAGATATAATTCTTCAACGAAACGGCTCCAACATTATATCAACCATTACACGGAGACAAATTACTACTGGCTCAATGTGGGTGGGGCAACGGGGGCCAAACGGATGACGACGCAGAACTCCGATCCCACGCCAACGACTGTGGCTCCTGCCTGGTTCAGAGATTGCCTTGCCATTGAAGAAGAAAACCTGAAGCTCCCCTCAATCAACTCTGGCAAGGATTGGTACGCAAGAGCCCTTGACGGACAGAATCCCACCTATCCGTACGTCCGGATCCTTCCCGGACTCGTCGGGTCGGGGACGATCAATTATTTTTACACCTTGTTGGGTAACTCTCCGAGCGGACTATCGATGACCGTTCGAGAGGGAACACACATTATTGGATTCCACACGATGGGGGCGGTCAGTTCGGGAGATCTTACTCAGGCCCAACAAGGAACGTTTAGTGCAACCGGTCCTTCGGCATTGTCGGGGAACACGAGCCAACTCAGTTTCTCGATGTCGAGCGGAAGCATCGGGGCGGTTGGCTATATTGACTGGGTGGAGATCCAATATCCCAGGTACTTCGACCCGGTGAGCGACTATTTGCGGTTCTGGTCCCCGGATACCAGTGCATTAATCGAGTACCATCTGGGCCAGTTCTCGAACACGCCATGGATTTTCAACGTCAGCTCTCCGAGCACCGTCGCCATCATTGGAGGAAGCAGTGGCGGGACAACACCGGTGTTCAGGGCGGGAGCCACAGCTGGCAACCCGAGCGAGTACGTTGCTGCGTCGCCTGCCGCATGGCAAGTCCCTGCCACGCTGACATCTATGGGTAATGAAGATCTGAGAGGGGGCAATCCGGATGGGGCTGATTTTGTCATCGTGACGTCTCCCGATTTTCTTCCTGCGGCTACTGCGTTGGCAGCCTATCGATCACAAGCGGCGCACGGTGGCTTGAAGACCGTTGTGGTCAATGTCAACCAGGTTTACAACGAATTTGGCGGCGGCCTTCCCGACATCACGGCCATCCGTGACTATCTCGATTATGCGTACAACAACTGGGCAACGAGACCGGAATTTGTCCTCTTTTTCGGCAGCGCTTCTTACGACTACAAAGGGATCCTGGGCAGTGTGTCGAGCTTTGTGCCGACGTGGCAAACTGCCAACTCGATTGATGAAGTCTACAGCTACTGTACGGACGATTTCTTTGTGGAATTTGGGTTTGGCACGGCACCTTCAATGGTGGTGGGGAGAATTCCCTCGCGCTCACTGGCAGAAGCAAACATTGTCGTGGACAAGCTGAAGCGCTACGAGGAATCCTCTGTCCGGGATAACTGGCGGATGCGCACTCTCTTTGTGGCAGATGATGCCTGGACACCGGAAACGGGTTATAGTTCCTCAGAGGAAGTGCACAGCCAGCAAATTGAGAACCTGAGCACCAACCACACGCCGGATGAAATTGAAAAGCAGAAGATTTTTTGTGCCGAGTATCCCGTTGTCATCTCGGCTCAGGGGAGGACAGAACCCGGGGCCTACCAGACGATTATCGACGATATCAACCAAGGCTGTCTCATCTTCAATTTTGCCGGTCATGGAAATCCTTCACAGCTGACCCACGAAAACGTCTTTAATGTGCAGACCAGCATTCCACAATTAGTGAACAATAACCGCTTCGCACTTTTCATTCTCGCAGCCTGCAACTTCTCGCAATATGATGACCCGAGGATTACCACGGGGAGCGTGGTGCTTCTGAACAAACCGGACGGTGGTGCGATAGGGGCCATTGCTTCAACCCGTGCGGTGTATGCTTATAATAACGCCGCACTTAACGTGGGAACCTTTGACCAGATGTTTCTTCGTGACGCATTTGGACGGCTCATCGTGGACAGGCCAGCCACTGCGCTCTATGGTTTTAAGGCCGTAAGTAACAGCTCGAATGATCAAAAATTCTGTTACCTGGGCGATCCGACAATGCGGCTCCAATTTCCCTCGGGCTATGCGGCCATTGACAGCATCAACGGCACAGCGGTTGCGACGGGTGGCACGAAGCCCATCCAGATCAAGTCATTGTCTCATGTCACCATCTCTGGCTCAATTAAAGACCAGAATAACGCGATCGACCCCTCGTTCAACGGAACGATGGAGTTGACAGTCAATGATGCCACCACCGCCCGTACGATTGTAAATATCATTCCCGGCAATAACTTGAGTTACCAGCTCATGGGTGGAATCATCTTCCGCGGCGAGAATACCGTTTCGCAGGGTCGCTTTCGATCGACGTTTGTGGTGCCGAAAGATATCACCTACGCCGATTCCACCGGACGGGGGAGGCTTGTGACCTACTTCCATGATCAAAGTCGCGACGGTGAGGGATATACCAATCGCGTTGTTGTCAGCGGTACAGACACCTCGGTTGTTGATGACCACACCGGTCCGCATATTGCCTTGTATCTGAACTCCCGCTCGTTCCGGTCGGGGGATCTGGTCGGCACGCAGCCGACCATCCTCGTGGATCTGGCAGATTCGAGCGGGATCAACACATCAACCGCTGGCATTGGTCATCGGATCGAATCGTGGCTGGATGACAGCCGCCAGAGCATTGATTTGACGTCGAACTACACGAGCCTTCCTGACAATTACCAGCAGGGGACGATACAATATCCGCTGGGGGCCGTTGGCATTTCTCTTGCCGCCGGAGCGCACAAGATCAAGGTGCGTGCATGGGACTCCTACAATAACTCCAGCAGTGTTGAGGCGGCATTCACGGTTGCTCCTGACAACAGTGCGCTCACGATAGCCGATGTTCTCAACTACCCGAATCCGTTCGGCAACAGCGGGACACGGTTCACCTTCCATCAAAACCAACAAGTCCCCATCAATGTTCGCATCCGCATCTATACCCTGGCCGGGAGGATGATTCAGACATTGGAAACGGTCAGCAGCGAGCCCTTTATCATTGTTCCCTGGGACGGGCGTGATCGGGACGGGGACATCATCGCAAACGGTGTCTATCTTTATAAAGTATCGGCATCAACAACTGATGGGCGTTTCTCCAGTGAGGCATTGGGAAAGCTTGCCGTAGCCAAATAGCAGATTTATCATAACAACAGATTCTTAAGAGTATCCTATTGGAGGAGTCATGAAAAGGTGTCTGAACGGTAGAGCAGGGATCGCCGTCGTCGTGATCATGTTGGTGATTCTTGCGTTCCCGTCTATTGCGGCTGCACAAGGCGAGGCGGCGGTTCCCTTCCTGGAAATCGCCCCCAATTCGCGTGCGGCGGGGATTGGTGAAAGCGGAACCGGGAGCGTCGATGATGTTTCCGCAATCTATTGGAACCCCGGTGCTCTGGCGTTCATGGATGGGCATGAGATCAGCCTTACACACGCAAACTGGCTTCCCCAGTTTAATCTGCCGGATCTCTTCTATGAATACCTTAACTATCGGCAAAGGGTCGATGCTATTGGCGGGACAATCGGCGCGAGCGTGACCTACCTAAACCTTGGTGAATTTGAGCGTACCGATCAAAATGCCAATAGCCTGGGCACCTTCAAATCATACGAATATGCGGTTACTCTTGGGTATTCCACCAAGGCGTTCAACGATCTCGGCATCGGCATGAATCTTAGGTTTATCCATAGTGCATTGTCGCCTTTCGGCACGGCTGGAGAAGTGGGCAATGGTATTGCGTCGACGGTGAGTGTTGACTTTGCCATGATGTGGAGACCGGACACGCTTGATATTCCCTTCATCGGCGATATCGGAAAGCAATTAAGCATCGGCATTAACCTGTCGAATCTCGGACCAAAGGTCACGTATGTGGATGCTGCTCAGGCTGATCCTCTCCCTACCATGCTCCGGCTGGGTTTTGGATACAAGATTTTTGAAGATGAATTTAATTCCATGACGGCAACGCTCGACTTCAGCCGGTTGCTGGTGCGCCGCCACGATGATGGTACGTCGGATGCGCTGCCGAAGTCCCTCATCACTGCATGGGGAGACCATGGACTTCGGAAAGTGGTCGTAAGTGGAGGTGCGGAATACTGGTACGGCTCCCCGCGCCTGATCGCCCTGCGCCTCGGGTACTTTAACGAAAGTGCAGATTTTGGAGGGCGGAAGTTCATGACCTTCGGTGCAGGGATTCGGTACGATATCTATGGGTTTGATTTCAGCTATCTTTCAGCGGGAACGGATGTCCCATTGTCAGACACCATCAGGTTCTCGCTTCTTATTGCCTGGGGTGGACCAGACGCAGAATCACCGAAGTAGCGATCGGTTCTGTTCGTCCGTTCGGACCTCTCATTCGCAGGCGGTCTCACCGGAGTGAGACCGCCTTCTCCGTTGTATCATCTCGGGATTCCACCTGTGCGAACACATTGCCTTCTCCTCCTATTTCTTATCCCAATGGCTGCCGTGAGCCAGCGCTCCCATCACTCACTCATGGCATCATCGCTCGATGCGCACACCGCCCCCAGGATCGCTGTGGCGTTTCCTGAAACGGTGAAGGTCCTTGCAATCCGCGCGCAGTTTCAAAAGGACAATGACGCAACCACTACCGGCGATGGCACCTTCGTCCTGAGCGCCTCCACGGCCGATACCACGCTCGATGCGCCGCCACATGATGCTGCGTATTTCCGTGCACATCTTCTTTTTCTTGAACACTACTATGCAAGAGTTTCCAAAGGAAAGGTTGCGGTGACATACACGCTGCTCGATTCCGTGGTCACGCTTCCGTCTCCTTTGTCCCGATACTCACCTGGAGTCGGGACTTCCAATGTTCCGGTGATCGAACTGGCCCGCGATGTGTGGACTGCCGCCGATTCCCTTCACCTTGTGCCGGATTTCAACGCGTATGATTGCTTTGTGGTCTTTCATGCAGGTATAGGACACGATGTGGACCTCCTGAGTCAACTCGGCGAAGACCCTACGCCGAATGATATCCCTTCTCTCTTTATCGGTCCAGCAGGTTTCCAAACGGCGTTCGGCGCAGGCTATCAGGGCATTCCGGTTCACGGCGGAGCATTTGTGAAGAACTCCATCATCATGCCGGAAACAGAGTCACGCTCCATTCCCGGCATTGGCGGCGACTTCTTTCTTGAATTGGGGATTAACGGGTTGCTTTGTTCATCATTTGGGAATTTCCTCGGGCTGCCAGATCTCTTCAACACAAAGACTGGTGCATCGGGCATTGGAAGATTTGGGTTGATGGATGGACAGGCGATTTTCAGTTTTGGCGGAGCATTTCCTCCTGAGCCGTCGGCGTGGGAGAAATACTGGCTCGGTTGGATCGCTCCCGTGGAAGTGCCCCCCGGTGTAAATCACTCAATCACGATTCCAGCCGTCAGCCTTGCGGATACGGTGTATCGTGTTCCCATCAGCAGTCAGGAATATTTTCTGGTGGAGAACCGCAGCAGAGATCCATACCGGACTGGCATCACGGTGACATCGGAGTTGAACGGCGTCAGCCGTGTGCAGACGTTTACCCGCGATGTTGCGGGATTCAATGCAAACAGTATCTCGGGTCTCGCCGGTGTTGTCACCGATGTGACTGTTCCAGATTGGAGTCTTCCCGGAGAAACAGAAGATGATGGTACCTTCTATGATGGGGGAGTGCTGATTTGGCATATCGACGAGACTGTGATTGCGCAAGGGCTTGCCACCGACGCGGTGAATGCTGATCCCTCTCGGCGCGGTGTTGATCTCGAAGAAGCCGATGGCTCGCAAGACATTGGCCAGACGTACGATCTCTTTACCCCAGGTTCCGGGAGCGAAGACGGCACTGCCTGGGATTATTGGTATGCAGGGAATAACATTTCGCCGGTCTATAAAAACGAGTTCTCGCGGGTCAGCTATCCGGACTCGCGCAGCAACAGCGGTGCAAACAGTCACATTACGATTCGGGATTTTAGCGGCCGCTCTCCCCATATGACCGCTATCGTGGACCGTGGTGATCAGACCATTGTGCCTTTGGCAGGGTTCCCAAAACAGCTCACGCAAGTGCTTGCCGGCCAATCTCTCGCGATCGCACCGTTGGGTTCGACCCCGGGGGCTATCATTGCGGCAGCCGCTGGAACCCGCGTGTCACCGCAACAGAGGTCTGATTCCCTGCTTTTGTCTGAGCCGGGAAAGCTCTTTGCATGGAACAGTGTTGGGGAGTCCGCACTTGCTTCCGGAGTATCATCAGGCCTCGTGGCGCAAACACCGCCCAATCAGGAATTCACCGCTGGAGCGGCGGTGGGAGACTTGAATGGTAACGGCATCACTGAGATCGCAATTCCTTCCCAGACTGTGGGCAGTCAACAGTCGGCGTTGCTCTTGTTTGCATCGCACGATGTGTCGCCAGCCGACGGACTGTTGGATCTCATCGCGCGCGTTCCGCTCGACAAGCCTGTCATGACTGTTCCGTGCCTCGGCGATTCTCTGGTCATAGTGGGCGATGCGGGGGGGAGGGTTCGGGTGATTTCAGGGACTGGCGCAGTGGTTGATTCATTTCTTGTGAACCATGACACGGCAGCCGCTATCATCGGAATATCCAAACTACCCGGCCATGGCTCATTCGTGGCGGTCACGTCGGATGGCTCAGTGTTTGCATTCTCAAGATCCTCCTATGGCGTTAGGACATTATCCGATCGTTCGATGTCGTTGGGCCATCCGGTTGCCGGTCCCGGTGCAGTTGCCCTTACAGGCAATGGACCACGCATTGCCATTGCGACGACTGATGGATTGCTCTTTGTCCTCGACACGAACCTCGTAGTCCAGTCGGGGTTCCCTGTTAACACGGGTTCAACAATTCCATCCTCTGCTGTATGGGCTGACATCGATGGAGATGGAAGCCGCGACATTGTCGTTGCCAGTGGAATGCGCGTGTGTGTGTACAACAAGAATGGCGTTTCGCTCGACGGCTTTCCGGTGACGATTCGTGCGGAGAGACCGATCGCTTCGTCGCCGATCGTGGGAGATGTCGACGGAGACGGATTGGCGGATATCGTTGTCGTCACGGGCGACGGAGTCGTCGCCGCAGTGAACCGTCACGCAGTGATGTTGACAGGCTTTCCTCTGGCGGCAGGACAGGGAAGTCAAACGCTCGCCCTGTTTACGATCCCCGGAACCACAACCGGCTCAACCCTGCGTGCCCTTGCTGTGGCATCTGCGGGTGATGGATCAATCAATGCGTGGTCAACAGGCGCGGCGGTGAGTCCTGAATCCGTGATACTCCCCTGGCCTCAATATCAGCACGATGCCGGACACAGCGGATTTGACCCGACAGTCCTTGCGACCGGTCAGCCGATTGCCAGCGGGTTTATGCCGAAAGAACGCGCCTACAATTGGCCGAACCCCATTCATGGGGGGAAAACCATGATCCGTTACTATCTGTCCGAAACTGCCTCCGTCCATGTGAAGATCTTCACGCTTGCCGGCGACCTCGTCACCGAATTTGCCGGACCGGGTGTCGGGGGCCTCGACAATGAGATTCCTTGGGATGTTTCTGGAGTCCAAAGCGGGATCTATTTTGCCCGGATTGAAGCCTCCGGGTCTTCCAGCAGCGCGATAAATATTATTAAGATTGCGGTCGTGAAGTAAACCCGCGGGACGGCAGACATTGAGGCTGTTGATCCCAGTCCTTTCAGTAAAGGGAGTTCGTATGGTTGGTGCAGTACGTGCTAAGTGGAAGCTGAACATCGGAGCGGCGCTTTGTTTGCTCGCCTCAGGAGCGGCAGCGCAGGATGAAATCGAGTTCCGGCATCCGGGAATCGAGTGGAACACGATTGAAACAGAGCACTTCTCGGTGAACTTTCATAAGGGAGCGGAGCGAACCGCAAGAGTTGTCGCTCAAGTGGCCGAAGATGTCTACGAACCTGTGACCTCGCTGTACAACCACAAGCCCGAAGGCAAAGTCAGTTTTATCATCATCGATTACGATGATATTTCCAACGGCGGCGCGTACTTTTTTGACAACAAGATCGAAATCTACGCGCCCAGCATGGATTTTGAATTCCGGGGAACGCATAACTGGTTGAGGAATGTGGTAACCCATGAGTTCACTCACGTGGTGCAGATCCAGACATCGCTGAAATTCGGACGCCACGTGCCGGCCGTCTACCTCCAATGGCTGGGGTATGAATCCGAACGGCGTCCCGATGTTCTGTATGGGTATCCGAACGTCATCGCCACCTATCCCATTTCGGGGTTTGCCGATCCGGTCTGGTTTGCAGAAGGCATCGCGCAATACAACCGCACAGACCTTCGCTACGATTTTTGGGATTCTCACCGCGACATGATTCTCCGCTCCTATGCTCTTGATAGCTCGATGTTGTCGTGGGAATCAATGGGGGTCTTCGGCAAAACAAGTCTGGGAAATGAATCCTCGTATAATGCCGGGTTCGCGTTTGTCCGGTATATCGCGCAGAAGTATGGAGAGGACAAGCTTCAGCAGATTTCCCGTAACCTTGCTTCACTCACCTCCTTCTCCATCGATGGAGCGATCAAAGATGCCGTGGGGAAGAGTGGCTCGGCAGTCTATGAGGATTGGCGAAGCGACATGGAACGTGACTATGCCGCGCGTGTGGCCCCTGTCAAGACAAACCTCCGCGAGGGATCGTCATTTATTCAGGAAGAAGGGGAATCTGCGGGGTCTCAAGGAAGTGTGGAGCAAACAGGAAAGTTTCTCACTCCATCTCCATCATTTGCAGGTGCACATCAGGAGGCGTGCTGCCGGGCGGTCTATGGCAGCGGATTTGTCAATCTCTATCCGGCATATTCCCCCGATGGTCAAAAGCTTGCCTACGTCAGTACAAAGGGTGCTGATTATTTCGGCCTTGCCTCGTTGTATCTGTACGACGCGAAGACGGGAAAAGAACGTTTGGTACAGCCCGGAGTCCACTCCTCGCTCTGCTGGTCCCCCGACGGGAACGCGCTGTACTATACCAAGCCCACTCGCGAGAATCCCGGCTGGTATCTTCTGTACGATGTCTACCGTTACGACCTTGTAAACGACAAGGAAGTCAGAATCACCCATGCCCAGCGCGCAACCAGTCCCACGGCATCTCCGGATGGGGCCCAGCTCGCGTGTGTGATCAATCATGATGGCACGACAAACATCGCTGTCATGAAGGGTGACGGAACCGATCTTCACCAGATCACCCACTATGAACACGGTGAGCAATTCTACAACCTTAAATGGAGCCCGAAGGGCGATCGGATTCTGTTCGATTATTCCATTCGTGACGGGAGAGACATCGGCTGGGTGCGTCCCGACGGGACTGATCTGCAATTCTTAATCCAGGGGGCCGATGATTCGAGGGATGGCTCGTTTTCACCAGACGGTTCGCGCATCCTCTTTTCTTCCGATCGGACGGGAATCTTCAATGTGTACTCCTATGATCTTGCCTCCGGGAAAATCTCCGAAATGACCAATGTGCTCGGTGGGGCGTTCTATCCGACTTCCAACGCCGCAGGAGACGTCGTCTATTCCACCTACACTTCAAAAGGTTACAAGGTCGTCCGCCTCCTGAAGGCCGTGGAACTGCAGGACAGCACGCATCACTATCTTACGGTGGATGAAGTGCGAGGAGCGATGGGATCGGGCATGCAGGCAAACGCCGGCGGCACGACTTCCCCGTTGAAGCAATTCGATTGGAATGCGCTCCGATCGTATGCCGATTCAAATCTCACTCCGCTTCCAACGCACCCGTACAAAGGTATTTTTTCCAGTGTCTCAATAATGCCGCTTCTCCGGATCGACAATTACAATACGTCGAGCAACGGATTGGACGTGGTGAAGCCAGGTGTCTATCTCGCATCGCAGGATTTGATCACTGGGACCGGTTTTTTTGCAGGAGCGGATATCAATCGAAGGCTCGAACGGGACCTTTTCCTGCAATTTTCCTATGATGGGCGTGTGCCCCTGCTGCACCAATTGGGCATCGACCCCGAAGTGTCTCTTGAATTATATGACGTGACCAGAAAGACCAGCACGTATGTGTCGCTGGCTGATCGCCCCCCATTCCCGATCGACGTCACGTACCATCTTTTCGAGTTTGACTTCGGATTTCTCGGAATCCCAATTTCGTCCTCAAGTTACCTCGATGCGCAGTACGCCCACAGCAGCTATAGCTCCGCCTTGGGGAGCTTCCTTAACACGCGCACGAACTCGCTGGTCCCGGCAAGCAGCGATCTTTATCTGATTGGCAACACGTTATCTGCGAAATATTCCCTGAACGCGATCCTCCCCTCTTCAACGGATCAGATTAACCCGGTGGGGAGGAACATCACGTTGAGGGTGAGCCGCGAACTGAACAAGTTTGCTTCGACTGACTCGGCCGGGTTCCAACGCTATGAAGTGACTGATGCAGGAATCCAGCCAGTCTACGATAAGATCAACTTTACCAGGCTTGAGTTCGATTGGAAGGAACATCTGCCCCTGTTCTTCCCACGCCATACCTTGACCGTTGAGCTGCACGGGGGGACGATTCTCGGAAAAGCAGTCGATGAGTTCTTCGATTTTTACGGAGGTGGCCTCATCGGTATGAAGGGCTATCCGTTCTATTCACTGGGAGGGAATTCCCTCGCGACAGTGGGGATGACGTATCGTTTCCCGCTGATGAGCAATATCGATGTCAGACTCGGTCAGATTTATCTCCAACACCTCTACGCATCCGTGTACGGGGATATCGGAGACGCGTGGACGAAAAGCAAGCCTGCACTTGGGGATTTCAAACGGGATGTTGGCATGGAAGTACGCCTGGACGCGAACTCATTCTACGCGCTTCCCACCAAGATCTTTTTTAATGCTGCTTATGGACTGGATAGGTTCTCACAGTTCATTCGGTTCCAGAATGAAACAGTGACGTACGGGAAAGAGTGGCGGTTCTACCTCGGCGTTCTCTTTGATTTTAATGTCGAGTAACATGCAGTGTGCGGTCGAGACTCCATTTCTATGAGGCACGGTATGCGTTTTCCATGTTGGTGCGTGTTGGTCCTGTTCTGCGTTTCCGGCGCTTCTGCAGAAGCAGGCGACACGGCAAAGGTCGTGACCACGGGGAATTTTGCCGTTGATATGTTCGGGTTTCGTGAGATGAAAGCAGGCCCAGCGCTCGTCCTGCAACAGGACGAAACCGCTGTTCCGGCTCCGAGGGATAAGTCTCCCTGGCTTGCGGCAGGCATGTCCGCAATCATTCCGGGCGCGGGGGAATTTTATTCGGAAAGTTATTGGAAGTCGGCGGCGTTCCTCGCAGTCGATGTCGTGGCATGGGCCTTTGCCTATGCCTATGACAAGAAGGGGGATAGGCAAACTGACTTTTATCAGAATTACGCTGATGCCCACTGGAGTGTCGTCCGGTATGTTCAGTACGCTCAGACGAATATTATTCCGGCCGCGGCACGCGACGGGTATGCGGTGATTATTCCGGGGACTGCAGGGAGGGTTCCGTGGGACCAGGTCAATTGGAGTGAACTGAATCGGATGGAACGAGATATTGCGGGTGTGTATCAGGTATTGTACTATTCGCACACGCTGCCGCCGCACGGTGACCAACAGTACTTCGAAGAGATCGGCAAGTATGCGCAGTTTAATCAGGGGTGGGAGGACGCGAACCAGGGTCTTTCATCGGACTATGAGACGATCCTCAATAACATCTCGCCGATGTCCACATATTACATGGGTCAGCGGGGCCAGGCGAACACGTATTACGAACACGCCACAACGTTTGTTGGCATCGCAATCGTCAACCATATCGCCAGCGCGATTGACGCAGCGCTTTCCGCCAGCTCGTACAACAGACATTTGCACGCGGAAATGGGATTCCAAACTGTGCCCAACGGCAACATGTTCACCCGTGTTCCTGTGGTGAAACTGAGACTGGATATCTGATGACGCTTATCTCATGAGAGAACCCACCACATTGTGTGGAGGGTTCTTTCCTGGTCCCGCAGCGAAGTGCGGGACCATGCACGCAAAATGGTTTCCGTCTTCCGTCTTCTGTCTACTGTCTTCTGTTTACTGCTTACTGTCTGTTCCCTACTTACTACTCTAGTTTCTCCCTTGTTATTCACTTCCTCACGCGCGCCATCACCAGAAGCGCTCCGCCAAAGAACAAGATGTTTGCCGCCCACGCCGTGAGGAGCGGGTTCACATCGCCGTTGTACCCGAAGACCTCCGACACCTTCATGACAATCAAATAGATGAAGCAGATGAGAAGACTGATCCCCAGTTGAACCCCCTGTCCGCCACGGCGTTTCACCGATGAGAACGGCACTCCAAAAAGCACGACAATGACGGCCGCAAAGGGATAAGAGATCTTCCCGTAGAAATCCACCTGCCACTGCGCGACATCCTGTCCGGCGCGGCGTTGGTTCTCGATGAATGTTTGCAGCGAGTAATAGTCCATTTCATCTGGCTTCTCCTGCTTCTTCCTTAAATCCTCGGGATCGAAGTGGAGGAGGCCCGCAGATTGAAAGTCGAAATCTTCCAAACGCTCCTGATTTCCGTCGAACCATCGATGAACGCCGCTGCTGAGATTCCACCGGTGTGCGCTGGAATCCCAGGCCATACTTGTAGCGTCGATCCGCTCCACAATATGTGTGGGATCAGCAGGATCAAAATCCTGAAGGCTCACGCGGGAGGCAATATCCCTGGTATCGTCAAAGTAACCGATGGAAAGAATCCGGGTGGGCGAATCCTGAATGAAGATGTTCGCTCCCGAGGCATTGATGACATCCTTGTGGAGATAGGTGCGTTCGATGGCGAACTTTTTCTTGTTGGCCGAAGGGACCACCCAACCATTGAAATAGACCAACGCGATACTCACTGCTAAAGCGACGCACACGTAGGGGACCAGCAGCCGGTACAAGCTTACACCACAAGACTTCATTGCCGTGAGTTCGTTCTGCGTGGAGAGCTTCGCGGTAACAAAGAGGCTGCCCAGCAAAACGGCGACGGGAGTGATGAGTTTTATAATCTCGGGGATGAAATATAGATAGTATTGAAATATGATCAACAGCCCCGCCTGATGGTCGATAAAGTCGTCGAGTTTTTCCATCGCATCGATGACGATGAATACCACGAGCACAGCGCAGAGGGAAAAAAGAGCTGTGGAAAAGAACTGGCGGACAATATAGCGATCGATGAGTTTCATGCTTCCGGTTCCGGCATTTCATCAGGCATATGCGGGCGCCAACGCCGCGGCACGAACCGCTGCAGGGAATTCCAGTCAATCAAAAGCGACTCCTTGGCTGTTCTGATCGTAAGGTAAAGACCAAAGAGCCCGATGATGATGTTTGCGATCCACATTCCCAACGCGGGTTGGACGATGTCGCGATCTGCGAGTTTCTCGCCGCCGATGAGGCAAGCCCAATAGAGGATGAAGAACCCGAGGCTCAACGTGGCGGCAACACCGAACCCCCCTTTTCGCGCCATGATCCCCAACGGGACACCGACAAGCACAAACACGATGCATGCGACAGGAATGGAGTACTTCTTGTCAATCTCCACCAGATATTGGTCCACCTGGCGCTCGATATCCTCCAGGCGCATCATATAGACAACAATAGTGTTTTGCGTTTGTTGAATCGATGCCATGGGCGTCAATGTGGCAGGAGGGCGGAAACGGGCCGACTCACCCGTGAACCCATTGATGATTGAATCCGGAATTCCAGCCAGTCGGCGTTCCACCAGCCGCTGCATCGCTGAGGCGTATTCGTGCTCGGCCAATGACGCCTGTATGTCGAGGCTGTCGACCCGATGACGCATGATTGATGCGCTGAGTTCGCGATCACCTCGGGAATAGGCATTGTCAGTGGAGCGTTCAAAATCAAACCCTTCAACCGCCATGGCAATCCGGTGCTTTTCAAACCGGATTCGACGGTAGGAATGTGTTTTCTGGTAATCAAGGGCGTGTATTTCGCCATCCATGAGATCCATAATGAGCTTGCGATAATCGGGGGAGAAAGAGATTCTCCCTCTCTTTGCCGTGATGACATCGCCTTCAAGAGGGTTGGTGTAATCGTAAATGACCACACCTTCAAGATCATTGGAATTCGGAACGGCATGCCGCACCAGGATGCTATATCCCTGGAGGTCTTGGGAGAATACGCCATTCACGAGCGAGAGCGTGGGCTTCTTGTGACGAATGTCGATCGTAAGAGTCTTCAGACTGTGGTTGGCATCGGGCAGAACGTCGTTATTGAAATACACGAGGCCTATGCAGAGGAGGGATGCCACGAGAATCACAGGAACTATCATCCGGTAAAGGCTCATCCCGGAGGCCTTCATCGATGTCGTCTCGTTCTTCGACGACATATCCCCGAACGCCATCAGCGTTGCCACCAACACAGACATCGGGACGGCCAGCACGACCATCCATGCGAGGTTGAGGGCGATGAGTTGCACAATCACCCAGGAACTCAATCCCTTCCCCACGAGCTGGTCCACGAATTTCATCACGAACTGAAGGAGGAAAATAAACATCAGCGTCGTCAGGGAGAAGAAGAATGGTCCAACGTGTGCACGGAGGATGTAGCGCCAGAGGATCCAGGATTGTCGCAGCCAGATGAGCATAGCAAGCGTAATATACATCTTTTGCAGGTGAGAGGAAATCAGTGTTGGCAGGGTCGGGTCGCTGCCTGCACCAGGCTCTGCCTCGAGATCGTTGCCTCTTTTCACCGAATTGCGTATATTTGGCAGCAGTTTTGCAGGCCGACGTAGCTCAGTTGGTTAGAGCACCAGATTGTGGATCTGGGGGTCATAGGTTCGAGTCCTATCGTCGGTACTATACCCCCTCCCGGCTCTCGCCATCACCATTGGATTATCCCAAAATGTCCGAAACCAAGATTGTCGAGCCACGACTCTTGCGCGGCTTCAGAGATACCCTCCCCGCGCAAATGAATGTCCGGCTGAAACTCATTGCCACGATCCGCGAAGTGTACGAACGATACGGCTTTCAGCCGCTGGATACCCCGGCCCAGGAATATCGCGTGACGTTGATGGGGTATGGTGAAGAAAACACAAAGCAGATTTTTGAGTTTGAAAATCCGGAAAAGGAAGAGGTTGCACTCAGGTTTGACCTTACTGTCCCACTTGCTCGTGTGGTGGCGCAGTATCCCGATCTCCCGCTGCCATTCAGACGCTACCAGGTGGCACCTGTTTGGCGCGCAGACAAGCCGGATCCCGGCCGGTATCGTGAATTTCTTCAGTTTGATATTGATGCGGTGGGCGTTTCCTCCCTCGCGGCAGATGTTGAAATCCTCTGTGCGCTCTATGACACCTTCCAGGCGCTGGGGCTCCATCGTGCCCTGATCCGGTTCTCCGACAGGAAAGTGCTGAATAGTTTGCTGGACTTTGCTGGAATTCCCCATACCGCTGCCCATGGTGTCTTTCGAATCCTCGACAAGCTGGAGAAGATCGGCATCGATCACGTTACTGCGGAATTGACCGGTGGCAGGTTCGATGCTTCCGGCGATCGCATCCCCGGGTTGGGACTGGAACTGCGCCAGGTCGACAAGATTAGAGAATTCATTGCCCTGCCGCATGGAAAACGAAAAGATGTCTTGTCCGCATACTCGTCGTTGTTTGTCAACGTCTCATCTTCGGAAGAATCTGTTCGCGAGCTGGAATTTCTCTGTGCGTCGCTTGACGGCATGGGCATACCCGACGAAAACGTGTCGCTTGATCTGAGCATTGCGCGTGGGCTTGACTATTATACGGGACCTGTTTTCGAGGCGGTGTTGCTGGATGCTCCCGAGTTCGGCTCTGTGTTCGGCGGGGGAAGGTACGACAGTCTTGTCGAGCGATTTCTCGGGCGCAAAATCCCGGCCGTCGGCGGATCGATTGGTGTTGACAGGCTTTTGGCCGCATTGCAGAAACTGAACAGTGCTTCCGCAATCCCTGCCACGTCCCAGGTACTTGTCACTGTCATGGAACCGGGGCGGCTTGCCGATTACATGCAATTGACCCGCCGTGTACGATCTGCGGGTATCAACGCCGAGCTCTATCTGGGCGAGGAAAAAGGGCTGCGCAAACAACTTCAGTATGCTGATCGATTGAAAATTCCGATTGCCATACTCATTGGCAGTGAGGAGTTTGCCCAGGGGACTGTCACGCTCAAGAATCTGAAACTCGGAGCCGAACTGCAGGAAAAGAAAGGCGCGGTTCAGGGTGTTGAACGGGAGGAATGGTTGAAACTCTCGCGCACAGCGCAGAAGACCGTATCGCTGGATTCTCTGGAACAGGAAATCAAAGCAATGCTTGTCTGATGATCATGTGTTTCGAAGTGTGTCTGGAAAGGAATTTCCATGTACGCGTTCGATTCTCACGAGGGACTCCGAATTTGCAGACCTCTCTGCAGCGGGCGTCCCTCGTGCCGTCTTGTACCGTATCTCAACCTGCAATGGTGAAGCGCCTATGGCCATAGTATTGGATGGTTCGTCGTTGACGATCGAGAAGTTGGTGAGGATTGCCCGCCACGGCGAATCCGTGGCATTGTCTTCCGCGGCGACTGGTCGCATCAGCGACTGTCGGACCATGCTTGAAGAGAAGATTCGAGCCCGGGAGATTATGTACGGTATCAACACGGGCATTGGAGAATTCTCTGAAATGGTGTTGAATGACGACCAAGTGC
>Ga0265330_10001061_pt1 | contig 16618 bp, 12 predicted proteins | sample 41919metaG_FD_202083 | JGI IMG/M metagenome (GOLD analysis project Ga0265330, IMG submission 202083) | Rhizosphere microbial communities from Carex aquatilis grown in University of Washington, Seatle, WA, United States - 4-19-19 metaG | ecosystem: Host-associated > Plants > Roots > Rhizosphere... | reverse complement strand
CTGTCGGCGTATGCGCGCCAGTTCCTGCAGCTGATGGAGAAGCCCGACGTCGACCTCATCGAGGGCCTGTCGCCGGCGATCTCGATCGAGCAGAAGGCGACGTCGCACAATCCGCGCTCGACGGTCGGCACGGTCACCGAGATCCACGATTACCTGCGCCTTCTCTACGCGCGGGTCGGCGACCCGTACTGCCCCGACCATCCCGAGCAGAAGCTCGCCGCGATGACGATCTCGCAGATGGTCGACGCGACGCTCGCGTTCCCCGACGACACCAAGCTCATGATCCTCGCGCCGGTCGTCGTCAACCGCAAGGGCGAGCAGCTGGAGCTCTTCGTCGAGCTCCGCGCCAAGGGCTTCGTGCGCGTGCGGGTCGACGGCAAGGTGCACGAGATCGACGCGGTGCCGAAGCTCGCCAAGACGACCAAGCACACGATCGAGGTCGTCGTCGACCGGCTCCGCGTGAAGCCCGACTTGAAGCAGCGGCTCGCCGAATCGTACGAGACGGCGCTGCGCGCCGGCGACGGGCGTGCGATCACCGTCGAAATGGACAGCGGGAAGGAGCACCTCTTCTCGGCGAAGTTCGCCTGCCCGGTATGCAACTACTCGCTGTCCGAGCTCGAGCCGCGGCTCTTCTCGTTCAACAGCCCGATGGGCGCGTGCCCGCGCTGCGACGGTCTCGGCTCGATCAGCTTCTTCGACGCGAAGCGCGTCGTCGCGTTTCCGCAGCTCTCGCTCGCGAGCGGCGCGATCAAGGGCTGGGACCGGCGCAACCAGTTCTACTTCCAGATGCTGGGCAGCCTTGCGAAGCACGCGAACTTCGACCTCGAGAAGCCGTTCGACCGGCTCACCGAGCGTGTGCAGCAGATCATCCTCTACGGCAGCGGCGACGAGGCGATTCCGTTCACGTACCTGTCGGATCGCGGCAAGCCGACGATCCGCGAGCACGTGTTCGAAGGGATCATCCCCAATCTCGAGCGGCGCTATCGCGAGACCGATTCGATGATGGTGCGCGAGGAGCTCGCGAAATACCTGAACTCCAAGCCCTGCCCCGAATGCGGCGGCACGCGGCTGCGCCGCGAGGCGCGCTACGTGAAGGTCGGCACCGGTGCCGACGCGCGCGCGATCTACGAAGTCTCGGGGCTCGCGCTGAAGGACGCGTCGTCGTATTTCGAGCGGCTGACGCTCGAGGGGCAGAAGCTCGCGATCGCCGACAAGATCGTCAAGGAAATCCAGAGCCGCCTGCAGTTCCTCAACAACGTGGGACTCGACTACCTGTCGCTCGACCGCTCCGCCGAAACGCTCTCCGGCGGCGAGGCGCAGCGCATCCGCCTCGCGTCGCAGATCGGGTCCGGGCTGACCGGCGTGATGTACGTGCTGGACGAGCCGTCGATCGGGCTTCACCAGCGCGACAACGACCGGCTGCTGGCGACGCTGAAGCATTTGCGCGACCTCGGCAACAGCGTCATCGTCGTCGAGCACGATCACGACGCGATCTGCGCCGCCGACTACATCGTCGACATGGGGCCGGGCGCCGGCGAGCACGGCGGGCAGGTCGTCGCGCAGGGCACGCCGGAGGAGATCCGCCTCGCGCCGCATTCGCTGACCGGCCAGTATCTCGCCGGGCGCCGCCACATCCCGATGCCGTCGCGGCGGCACAAGGCCGACCTCGGCCGCATCCTGCGCATCGAGGGCGCGTCGGGGAACAACCTGCAGGACGTCACGCTCAACCTGCCGGTCGGCCTGTTCGTCTGCGTCACCGGCGTGTCCGGCTCCGGCAAGTCGACGCTGATCAACGACACGCTCTACCACGCGGTCGCGCGGCACCTGTACGGCAGCGCCGTCGAGCCGGCGCCCTATCGCGAGATGCACGGGATCGAATTCTTCGACAAGGTGATCAGCGTCGACCAGAGCCCGATCGGCCGCACGCCCCGCTCGAATCCGGCCACGTACACGGGACTCTTCACGCCGATCCGCGAGCTCTTCGCGCAGGTGAAGGAGGCGCGCGAGCGCGGCTACGGCCCCGGCCGCTTCTCGTTCAACGTGAAGGGCGGCCGCTGCGAGGCGTGCCAGGGCGACGGCCTCATCAAGGTCGAGATGCACTTCCTGCCCGACGTCTACGTGCCGTGCGACGTCTGCCACGGCCAGCGCTACAACCGCGAAACGCTGGAGATCCGGTACAAGGATCGCAGCATCCACCAGGTGCTGGCGATGACGGTCGAGCAGGCGTTCGCGTTCTTCGAGCCGGTGCCGGCCGTCGCGCGCAAGCTGCAAACGCTGCTCGACGTCGGCCTCGGCTACATCACGCTCGGCCAGTCGGCGACCACGCTGTCCGGCGGCGAGGCGCAGCGCGTGAAGCTCGCCCTCGAGCTGTCCAAGCGCGACACGGGCCGCACGCTCTACATCCTCGATGAACCCACCACCGGCCTGCACTTCCACGACATCGAGATGCTGCTGACGGTGCTGCACCGGCTGCGCGACCACGGCAACACGGTCGTGGTGATCGAGCACAACCTCGACGTCATCAAGACCGCCGACTGGATGATCGACCTCGGTCCCGAGGGCGGCGCGGGCGGCGGCCGGGTCATCGCCGAGGGACCTCCCGAGGAAATCGCCAAGATCGCGGCGAGCTACACCGGCCGCTATCTGCAGCCCGTTCTCGACGCGCACGCGTCGCGGCGCAACCGCGACGAATCACGCGCCCCGGCACCGGCGCGCGCACGCCGGGCCGCCGGCACGCGCAATGCGTCCGGCGACCTGCTCGACTGACTTGGACGCGGCACCGCGAGCGATCGCGATCCGCCGTCCGGATCCGCGGCGGCAGGAATTGGAAGCCGATGCGGCGATGGCCGTGCATCTGACGTCGATTTCGGCGGCGCTGCCCGGGATCGCGCATCCGCACACCGAGGTCGAGGATAGCGCCTGGATCCGTGGCGTGTTCGCGCGGCAGTCGGTCTGGCTTGCCCTCGACGGCGCCGCTGTCGTCGGCATCGCCTCGTGCGACGGCGAATGGCTCACGCAGCTCTATCTGCTGCCCGCGTACACCGGATGCGGCATCGGGAAGCAGCTTCTCGACCGGATTCTCGCCGAGACCCCTGCACTGAAGCTGTGGACCTTTGCGCGCAACGCAGGCGCGCGCCGCTTTTACGAGCGCAACGGCTTCGTCGCCGTGGAATTCGGCGACGGCAGCGGCAACGAGGAACGCGAACCCGACGTGCGCTTCGAACGTCGGCCCGCCCTGTGAGGCGCCCGACGGGTCAGCCGATCTGCCGCGGCACGATCGGCGTTTCGCGAGCGCGACCGCCGATGCGCTCGACCACGTAGGCGCGGGCGTTCGGCCGTGCGCTGACGATGTCGTGCAACTCGCCGTTCACGAAGTGCAGCGCGACGCCGTCGTCGGCGGCGACTCCGCCGGGAATGGCTCCCGTCGCGACCAGGCGCTGATACGTGGGCCGTCGCTCCGTTTCGCTGTCGTAGTGCGGACAGGCCGACCCCGGCAGCCAGCCGAGACAGGACAGCGGCGTCAGCGCCCCGGGGACCGAATCGGTCACGCCCCAGTCGAACCACGCGATCATGCCGGCGCTCACCCCGCCGATCACGGTGCCGCGGCGGTACGCGCGGCGCAGGATTGCGTCGAGCCCCCATTCGCGCCAGAGTGCCAGCAGCGACCGCGTGTTGCCGCCTCCCACGAAGATCGCGTCGTGGCGATCGACATGCGATGCGAGATCGGCCGATGGCGGTGCGAACAGCGACAGGTGCGTCGCGCGGCACGGCAGCTCCGCCATCGCCTCGTAGAATTTGTAGCGATACGATTCCGCGTCGCCGCTCGCGGTGCCGATGAACAGGACGCGGGGGCGCTTCCTTCCGGTCTGGGCGAGGAAGTGGCGGTCGAGCGCTCGGCTCTTCTCCTGCGAGAAGCCGCCGCCGCCGAGGACGATGAGCTGGCGCATCGCGCGATGCGATGTCATGGCGCTGCGGGCGTATCCGCCGCGGGCGCCGTTTTCGGTGCGGCACGCACGAGCGCCGCGAGGATGCCCTGCAGCAGCGCGACCGGCGTCGGCGGGCATCCCGGAATCTCGACGTCGACCGGAATCACGTTGGCGACGCGACCGAGACTCGCGTAGCTCTCGCCGAATATTCCGCCGGTGCAGCCGCAATCTCCTACCGCGACGACGAGCTTGGGGTCCGGAGTCGCCGCGTAGGTCTGCTTCAGCGCGATGGCCATGTGCTTCGACACGGGGCCCGTGACGAGCAGCATGTCGGCGTGGCGCGGGCTCGCGACGAACTTGATGCCGAGCCCCTCGATGTTGTAGTACGGGTTGCCGAGCGCGTGGATCTCGAGCTCGCAGCCGTTGCACGACCCCGCGTCGACCTGACGGATCGTCAGCGCGCGGCCCAGCGTGCGCAGCACCTTCCGCTGCAGCCGCGCGACGACGATCATTTCCTCGTCGGGGGCTGGGGCCGGCTCGGTGAGGATGCCGGTGCGGGCGATCTGGCGGAGGATGTAGAGCATGGTGTCGGCGGCGTTCGGCGGGCGGTCGCGACCCGTCAGAGGTCCTGTCCGCTGTACGACAGATTGAACGATTTGTTGATCAGCGGAAAGTCGGGAACGATGTTGCCGATGACCGCGTGCTCGACGACGGGCCAGTTCTGCGACGACGGATCGTGCGGATGGCAGCGCCGGATCGTGCCGTCGGGGCCGCTTTCGAGCGCCAGCAGCACCGGTCCGCGCCAGCCCTCGACGTAGCCCAGGCCCAATTTGAACGCGGGGACTTCAGGCAGCGCCGTGCACACGGCGCCGTCGACCGCATCCGGCAGCGCGTCGACCAGCGTGCGCACGAGCCGCAGCGACTCCTTCAGTTCATCGAAGCGCACCGTCGCCCGTGCCGCGACGTCGCCTTCGCTCGCCGTCGCGATGCGGACGCCGAGGGTGTCGTAGGGCGCGCACGGCAGGTCGCAGCGCAGATCGCGCGCGCGGCCGCTGGCGCGTCCCGCGAGTCCCGTGAGGCCGAGTCTTGCGGCGAGCGCCGGGCTGACGACGCCGCAGTTGCGGAAGCGGTCCTGCAGCCCCGCGTGCTCGTCGTAGATGCCGTGCAGGACGTCGATTTCGCGCACGAGTGCCGTGCACTGCTCGCGCAGCGCGGCGATCGCGTCCGCGCCGATATCGCCACGGACGCCGCCCGGCACGACGTAGTCCATCAGCAGCCGGTGTCCGAACGCGCGCTGATTGAGCCGCAGCACGTCTTCGCGCAGCCTGGAAAATTGCGCGAGGCCGAACGCGAATCCGCCGTCGTTGCCGAGGTTGCCGAGATCGCCAAGGTGATTGCCGATGCGCTCGCGCTCGAGGGCGAGCGCACGCAGCCACGTCCCGCGCGGCGGTGGCGCAATGCCGGCGATCGACTCCAGCGCCTGCGCATACGCGAACGCGTACGCGACAGTCGAATCGCCGGAGATGCGCCCCGCCAGCCGGTGGCCCTCGGCAAGTCGCATCGACTCGAAGCGCTTTTCGATCCCCTTGTGCACGTAGCCCAGGCGCTCTTCGAGGCGCAGCACCTTCTCGCCGACGACCTGGAAGCGGAAGTGTCCCGGCTCGATGATGCCAGCGTGCACCGGCCCGACGGGAATCTCGTGGACGCCGTCGCCTTCGACGCGGACGAATGCGTAGTCCTCCTGGCCCGGCTCCCATTTCGGCGACGCGGCGAAATCGCGGCGGAGCGGGAAGTGGTCGATCGGCCATGCGGCCATCCACGCCCACGGCCGCTGGTCGTCGGCGTCCGACGCGATCCCGACGAGATCGAATGCGGCGCGCTGCATGCGGCCCGCCGCCGGAAAGATGAGAGAAAGGTCGGGATAGTGCGAGTCCGGGTGCGGCATCTGATGCTCGAGCAGCGTCAGCCCATCACGGTCCTCGAGCACGACGCGTATGCAGAAGCCGCGCTTCCGGTCGCGCTCGTCGGCGGCCCACAGCGCGACCAGACTGCCGTCCTGTTCCCATGCGAGGCGACACGCGGTGAGCAGCTGGCCGGAGCTGACCGGCACGCGCTGTGCGGGCACCCCGGCGGGAAGCGCGGCGGCGGCGAGGCCGAGTGGCGAGACGTTCATGGACGCAGTCCCGGCTTACCCGATCAGCAGCGCTGCCTGGCGATACCACTCGGCCAGCGCGGGCGGAATCCAGAGCCCGAGCATCAGCACCAGCGCGAGGTGCACGAACACGGGAATCATCGCCGGCCGCACGGGCAGCCGCTTGGCGTTGGTCTCGCCGAACACCATCGGCTGGACCTTGGAGAACACTGCGGCGAACGCGACGCCGAGCGCCAGCAGCAGCAGCGGCGTCGCCCACGGCTGCTGCCGCATCGCGGTGGTGAGGACGAGGAACTCGCTCGCGAAAACGCCGAACGGCGGCATGCCGAGGATCGCGAGCGAGCCGAGGATGAGTCCCCACCCGATGGCCGGGCTGATCGTGACGAGGCCGCGGATGTCGTCGATCATCTGCGAGCCGGTCTTCTGCGCGGCGTGGCCGACGGCAAAGAAGATCGCCGACTTGGTCAGCGAATGCACGGTCATGTGGAGCAGCGCGGCGAAGTTGGCGATCGCGCCGCCCATCCCGAACGCGAACGTGATGATCCCCATGTGCTCGATCGACGAGTAGGCGAAGAGCCGCTTCACGTCCTTCTGCCGCGACAGCAGGAACGCGGCGACGACGACGGAAAGGATGCCGAAGCCCATCATCAGCTCCTTTGCGTACGACGTGTGCAGCGAGCCCTCGACCAGCACCTTGCAGCGGACGACCGCATAAAGCGCGACATTGAGCAGCAGTCCGGACAGCACCGCGGACACCGGCGTCGGACCTTCGGCGTGCGCGTCGGGAAGCCAGTTGTGCAGCGGCACCAGTCCCACCTTGGTGCCGTACCCCACGAGCAGGAACACGAACGACAGCGACAGCACCGTCGGCTCGAGCTGGCCCTTGATCGCATTGAGCTCGGTCCACAGCAGTGCGCCGCCCTCTGCGCCGAGCACCTTCTCCGCGGCGAAATACAGCAGGATCGTGCCGAAGAGCGCCTGCGCGATGCCGACGCCGCAGAGAATGAAATACTTCCACGCGGCCTCGAGGCTCGCCGGCGTCCGGTACAGCGACACGAGCAGCACCGTCGCAAGCGTTGCCGCCTCCAGCGCCACCCACAGGATGCCCATGTTGTTGGTGAGGAGTGCCAGCAGCATCGTGAAATTGAAGAACTGGTACATGCTGTGATAGAGCCGCAGCCGGCCCGGCGTGAGCCTGCCGTGCTCGTGCTCGATGCGCATGTACGGGCGCGAGAACACCGACGTCGTGAACCCGACGAAGGCAGTCAGCGCGACCAGGAACACGTTGAATGGGTCGACGAAGAACTGCTTGTCGGCGACCAGCATCGGTCCGCCGCCGATCACGCGCCATGTCAGCGTCGCCGCTGCGATGAGCGTCGCGAGGCTGAAGCCGACATTGATCAGCGCCGCCCGGTCGCGATGGCCGAAGAGCGCCAGCACGGCGGCGCCGAGGAGCGGAAACGCGAGGACGGCGGCGATCTCGATCACCGTCGCCCTCCACACGAACGCGCCGACCGCGCGCGCGACGGCGTCCGGCGCATCGTCATTCGGATTCTTTCAACTTTTCCATGTGCTTCAAATCGAGGCTGTCGAACTGCTCGCGGATCTGGAAGAAGAACACGCCGAGGATCAGCATGCCGACCAGCACGTCGAGAGCGATGCCGAGCTCGACCACCATCGGCATTCCGTAGGTCGCGCTGGTGGCGGCGAAGAAGAGCCCGTTCTCCATCGCCAGGAATCCGACCACCTGCGGGATCGCCTTGCGCCGCGTGATCATCATCAGGAACGAAAGCATCACGCTCGCGAGCGCGATGCCGAGCGTCGAACGCGTGACGGTGCTCGCGAGCTGCGAGATCGGCACGGCGAGGTCGAAGGCGAAGACGACGAGGACGATGCCGATCAGCATCGTCGTCGGGATGTTGATGAGCTGCTCGAACTCCCAGCGCACGTCGAGCCGCCGGATCAGACGGTGCAGGATCCAGGGGAGCAGCACGACCTTGAGCGCAAAGGTGAGCCCTGCGGACCAGTAGAGATGCGTCTGGTGGGTGCCGAAGGCCACTGTGGCGGTCGACATCGCGAGCACGAGTCCCTGCGCCGCGAACAGGTTGATGAGCGACAGCACGCGGCGCTGCGAGAGCATCGCGAACGCGAGCAGCAGCAGGATCGCCGCGAAGAGGTTGATGAGCTGGGCGTAGAAAGGGATGGCGGCCATCTCAGCTTCCCAGCAGCAGGTTGACGAGCATCGCCAGCACCGCCAGCAGGAACGCAGTGCCGAGGAACTCGGGGGCGCGGAAGATGCGCAGCTTCGCCGACACCGTTTCGGTCAGTGCGAGCAGGAACCCGCCGATCGCGAGCTTCAGCACGAGCACCGGCACCGCCGCGATGATCGCCTGCCAGTTGCCGCCCTCGGCGATGCCGAAGGGGAAGAAGATCGCGAGGCCGATGCACGAATAGTTGAAGAGCTTCAGCGCCGCCGCCCACTCGATCAGCGCGAGGTGGCGCGCCGAATACTCGAGCGTCATCGCCTCGTGGATCATCGTGAGCTCGAGGTGCGTCGCCGGATTGTCGATCGGGATGCGCGCATTCTCGGCGAGCGAGACCATCGCGAAGGCGACGCCTGCGAGCGCCAGGCTCGGGTAGATCGCGAGCTCGCGATGCGCGAGCGTGTCGACGATCGACGGCAGCGACGTCGAGCCGGAGATCAGCGACGCGGTGAAGAGCACCATCAGCAGCGCGGGCTCGGCGAGGAACCCGATGAACATCTCGCGGCGCGCGCCCAGCGTGCCGAATGCGGTGCCGATGTCCATCGCGGCCAGCGCGATGAACACGCGGGCGAGCGCGAAGAGCCCGACCAGCGCGATCGCGTCGGCGGCGCGGGCGAAGGGCAGGTCGGTCGCAAGCGACGGCACGATCGCGGCGGCGGCGCACATCGCGCCGAACACCACATAGGGCGTCATCCGGAAGATCGGCGAGGCGCCGTATGCGACGACGGCGTCCTTGATGAAGAGCTTGCGGATGGTGCGGTACGGCAGCGTGATCGGCGGCGCGCTGCGATTCGACAGCAGCGCGCGGCACTGGTTGACCCAGCCCATGACGAGAGGGGCGAGTGCGAGCGCAATCGCGAGCTGCAGGAATTGCGAGAGAAGGGCCGATGCGCTCATTGGACGAAGAAGAGCAGCGCCAGCAGCGTGACGAAGCTGAACGTCAGGTAGACGGAGATGCGTCCCTGCTGGATCAGCCCGGCGAAGCGGGCGAGCGCGTCGGCGGCGCGCGCGATCGGGAGATACAGCCAGAACCACCAGTGGTCGTCCGCTTTCAGCGAGTAGCGCGGCTCGGTGTCGAACGGCGACGGCAGGTGGCGCTCGATCCGGAAGAACGGCTCGAACACCTGCCGGATCGGCTGGCCGAAGCCTTCGGCGGTGTCCTGCATCCGCGGCGTCTGCGCCGGGAATCCGCAATCCCAGGGCGCCGCGCGACGCACGCGGCCGTGATAGAAGCGGTGCACGATCTGCACCGTCAGCAGCACCACGCCGACGATCACTGCGAGGAGGATGAGGGGGCTGTAGCTCGAGCGGCTCGCGCTGACCGGTGCGAGAAAGAGCCAGTCGCCGGCCTGTGCGCCGATGCCGGTGCCGACCAGCATGGTGTTCACCGGGTCGATGAAGCGGATCACGCTGCGGGGGAAGAGGCCCAGCAGCACACAGCCGGCGGCGAGCGCGACCAGTGCGATCCGCTCGAAGACGCCGGCGTCGTGAGCGTAGGCGAGATTTGCCTCCCGCGGCCGCCCGAGGAAGATGATCCCGTAGAACTTGACCATCACGTACGCGGCCAGTGCGACCGCGAGCACCAGTGCCGCCGCGACCACCGGCACCAGCATGTTGACGAACGACTGCGGCAGTCCCGGCGTGAACAGGAACGCCTGCAGCAGCAGCCATTCCGACACGAAGCCGTTCAACGGCGGCAGGCCGGCGATCGCGAGCGTGCCGATCAGCGCCGGCCACGCGACCCACGGCATCCGGTGGATGAGGCCGCCCAGCTTGCCGAGGCTGCGCTCCTTCGTCGCGTGCAGCACGGAGCCCGTCGCGAGGAAGAGCAGGCTCTTGAAGAACGCGTGGTTGAGCGAGTGATAGAGCGCGGCGGTCAGCGCGAGCGCCGCGAGCAGCGTCTTGCCGTAGGACTTGAACACGATCGCGAGCCCGATCGCGGCGACGATGATCCCGATGTTCTCGATCGACGAGTACGCGAGGAGGCGCTTCATGTCGGTCTGCGCGGCGGCGAACACAACGCCGAAGAGCGCCGTCGCGAGGCCCAGCGCGAGGGCGAACACGCCCCACCACCAGAGCTGCGCGTGCAGCAGGTCGAACGTGATCCGCAGCAGCCCGTAGATCGCGGTCTTCAGCATCACGCCGCTCATCAGCGCCGACACCGGCGACGGCGCCGCGGGATGCGCCTCGGGCAGCCAGACGTGCATCGGCAAGAGCCCCGCCTTCGCGCCAAATCCCGCGAGCGCCAGGATGAACGCGGCCGTCGGCCACATGCCGGTCAGCACCATCGAGCGCATCGAGCCGAACGTGTAGTCGCCGGTGCCGCCCTGCAGCACGCCGAAGCAGAGCAGGATCGCGATCGCGCCGACGTGCGCGATCAGCAGGTAGAGGAATCCGGCGCGGCGGATCTCGGGAATGCGGTGGTCGGTGGTGACGAGGAAATACGAGGCCAGTGCCATCGTCTCCCACGCGACCATGAACGCGTATGCATCGTCGGCGAGCATCACCAGCGCCATCGCCGCGAGGAACACGTGATACTGGAAGCACAGGAGCCCCGGCGCGGCACCGCCGCCCGAGCGGAAGTAGCCGGACGAGAAGATCGAGATCGGTCCGGCCGTGGCGCCCAGCAGCACGAGGAAGAATGCCGACAGCGGATCGATCCGGAGATGGAACGGCAGGCCCGGCAGCCCGAAGGGAAGGATCGTGAACTCGGGCATCGCGCCGATTGCAGCGGACGCGGCGACGGCGAGTCCCAGTCCGACGATGGCGCCCGCCGGAAACAGCAGACGGCTGATGTAGCGGAGGTCGCGCGGCCGGGCCATGCCCAGCAAGCCGATCACGAGCCACGCCGCGATGGCGGCCAGGACGAAGTCGAACGGGCGAAGGTCCACCGCGGCTGCGATCAGCGCATGCGCGACGAGGCGAATGCGGTGGCGTGCGTGGTCATTTGACGCGCATTCCCGGCTGCGCACCGCTGTCGGGCGCGAGCAGGAAGATGCCGGGACCGTCGCCAGAGGCGGCCAGCACCATGCCCTCCGACAGCCCGAACTTCATCTTGCGCGGCGCGAGGTTCGCGACCATCGGCGTCAGCCGGCCGACCAGATCCTCCGGCTTGTACGCGGACTTGATGCCGGCGAACACCGTGCGCGCTCCGAGCTCGCCGACGTCGAGCGTGAGCTTCAGCAGCTTGTCCGCACCTTCGACGTTCTCCGCGTTGACGATCTTCGCGATGCGGAGATCGATCTTCCCGAAGTCGTCGATGCCGATGTGCGCCGGTCCTGAAGTTGGCTGCGGTGCCGCGGCGCCTCCGGCGACGGGAAGCGGGGCTGGCGAGGCGGCGGGTGCTGCAGTCATCTTCGGTCCTTCGAGCAGCGCGTCGACCTGCCTGGGATCGATGCGGGCCATGAGGTGTTGGTAGGGGCGAATCGCGCCGGCGCCAGTCTCGACGTCATTCCAGCGCAGCGGTCGCGGCAGATCGAACATCGCCGCCGCCCGCTCCGCCAGCGTGGGCAGCACGGGGGCGAGGTAATAGGTGAGCGCGCGGAACGCGTTGAGCGCGTCCGAGCAGACGTCCTGCAGCTCGTCGCGGCGGGCAGGATCCTTCGCGAGCAGCCACGGCTTCGCGTTGTCGAAGCGCTCGTTGACCTTGTCGGCGATGCGCATGACTTCGCGCAGCGCCTTGCCGAACTCGCGTGCCTGGTATGCATCCGCGATCGTTCCGGCCGCGTCGAGGGCGATGGCCGTGGAGCTCATGTGTTCGGCGCCGGCGCCCGCACCCGTCTCGCGCGACGAAAGCTTGCCGTCGAAATGCTTGGTGATGAACGTCGCTGCACGGCTCGCGATGTTGACGTACTTGCCGATGAGGTCGCTGTTGACGCGGGCGACGAAGTCGTCCGGATTGAAATCGATGTCCTCGACCCTGTCGTTCAGCTTCGCCGCGATGTAATAGCGAAGCCACTCCGAGTCCATTCCGAGATCGAGGTAGTAGTCGGGGCTGATGCCGGTGCCGCGCGACTTCGACATCTTCTCGCCGAGCGCCGTCAGGAAGCCGTGCACGAACACGTTGGTCGGTGCCCGGTAAGGCGTGCCGGCGAACTGCAGCATCGCTGGCCAGAACAGCGTGTGGAAGTAGACGATGTCCTTGCCGATGAAGTGATACTGCTCGGTGTCGGCTGCCGACAGGCAATCGGCGAAGGTCCGCCCGTCGCCGCCTGCCTTCGCCTTGCCGCTGTCGAAATAGCGCTTCAACGCGGCGAGATAGCCGACCGGTGCGTCGAGCCAGACATAGAAGTACTTCCCCGGCTCGTCGGGAATCGGAATCCCGAAGTACGGCGCATCGCGCGAGATGTCCCAGTCGGTCAGCTTGTCGGGGCCCCCCGCGTCGCCCAGCCACTCGTGGATCTTGTTCAGCACCTCGGGCTGCAGCGACTGTCCCGGCGCGGGCGAGCGCGTCCATTGGCGGAGGAACGCGACGATCTTCGAGTCCGACAGGCGGAAGAACAGGTGGGACGACGAGCGCATTTCGGGGCGCGCGCCGGAGAGCGTCGAATACGGGTCGATGAGATCGGTGGGCGCGTTCAGCGTGCTGCACTTCTCGCAGGCGTCGCCGTACTGGTCCTTGGTCCCGCACTTGGGGCACGTGCCCTTGATGTAGCGGTCCGGGAGGAACATCGCCTTGACCGGATCGTAGAACTGCTCGACTGGCTTCGCGTAGATGAAGCCGCCGGCCTTGAGACGCCGGTAGATGTCCTGCGAGAGCTCGACGTTTTCCGGCGAATCGGTCGAATGCCAGTGGTCGAAGCTCAGATGAAAGCCGTCGAGCGTCTTCGGCCGCGTCGCCGCGATCGCCGCGACCAGCGCCTGCGGCGTCACGCCGTCGGCCTCGGCCCGCAGCATGATCGGCGCGCCATGCGTGTCGTCCGCGCCGACGAAATGGACGCGATTCCCCTGCATCCGCTGGAAGCGCACCCAGATGTCGGCCTGGATGTACTCCATGATGTGGCCGATGTGAAACGGACCGTTGGCGTACGGCAGCGCAGTCGTCACGAACAGCGTTCGCGGCGGCGTCGAAGGCGGGTTCCCTGCGGCGGGCATCGCGCAAGACCTTGAAATGGGGAGGGGAAAGAGGCGATTCTAGCAAAGCGCGTGGCGGCGGCCCTCGGCGCCGACGCCTCGCATTGCCGCGAGGACGCGCGCTCGTGCCGGTCCGGCTCCGGTGGCGTCATGCGATGGGCGCGGATTTTCGCTAGAATCGAAGTCTTTTCCCGCAATGTACGCGACGCCCCAACGGAGCTCCCCGATGGCCATCACCGAGGCCGACGTCCAGACCAGCCTTCGCACGCTCACCGATCCCAACACCGGACGCGATTTCGTCACCGGCAAGTCCGTCAAGGCGGTCCGCGTCAACGGGACTGATGTCGCGATCGACGTCCAGCTGGGCTATCCGGCGAAGACGCAGCACGAAATCCTGAAGAAGCTGATCGTCGATGGCGTGGCGGCGCTGCCGGGCGCCGGTCGCGTCACCGTCAACATGACGCAGAAGATCACGTCGCATTCGGTGCAGCGCGGCGTCAAGCTCATTCCCGGGGTCAAGAACATCATTGCGGTGGCGAGCGGCAAGGGCGGCGTCGGCAAGTCAACCACCGCGGTGAATCTCGCGCTGGCGCTCGCCGCCGAGGGCGCGCAGGTGGGCGTGCTCGACGCCGACATCTACGGTCCGTCGCAGCCGATGATGCTGGGCATCGCGGGGCGCCCGGAATCGCAGGACGGCAAGACGCTGGAGCCGCTCGAGGCGTACGGGCTGCAGGCGATGTCGATCGGCTTTCTCATCGATTCCGACACGCCGATGGTCTGGCGCGGGCCGATGGTCACGCAGGCGCTGGAGCAGCTCCTCAAGGACACGAACTGGCGTGACCTCGACTATCTCGTCGTCGACATGCCGCCCGGCACCGGCGACATCCAGCTGACGCTGGCGCAGAAGGTCCCGGTCACCGGCGCAGTGATCGTCACGACGCCGCAGGACATCGCGCTGATCGACGCGCGCAAGGGACTCAAGATGTTCGAGAAGGTCGGCGTGCCGATCGTCGGCATCGTCGAGAACATGAGCATGCACGTCTGCTCCAAGTGCGGCCACGCCGAGGCGATCTTCGGCGAAGGCGGCGGCGCGAAGATGTGCGCCGACTACAACGTGCCGTTCCTCGGGGGACTTCCGCTCGACATCCGGATCCGCGAGCAGACCGACGCCGGGCGGCCGACCGTCGTCGCCGATCCCGACGGCGCGGTGGCGCAGATCTACCGCGAGATCGCCCGGCGCACCGCGGTGTTCGTCGCGCAGAAGGCCGAGGATTTCTCGAACAAGTTTCCGAGCATCGTGGTGCAAAAAGACACGTGACGGCAGCCCGCAAAGCTGCTGCGGGACCGATCTGCTTTGTTGCTCGCTCGCTCGGGATCCTCATGTACTGCCGTGTACACTCCGGTCCCTCGCTCGCGGGCGCCTCGCATCTCGGTCTCCTCGCGACGCTTTTCGGACCGCCGTCGGCCTCCGGGTCGCGCGCCCTTCAGGGAACAACAGGAGATTGAGGTGATCAAGTCCGACAAGTGGATCCGCCGGATGGCGGCGGCGCACCGCATGATCGAGCCGTTCGAGCCGAACCAGGTGCGCGAGGTCGACGGCCGCAAGATCGTTTCGTATGGCACGTCGAGCTACGGCTACGACATCCGCTGCTCGCGCGAATTCAAGATTTTCACCAACATCAACTCCACGATCGTCGATCCGAAGGCGTTCGATGCGGGCTCGTTCGTCGACTTCGAGGGCGACGTCTGCATCATCCCGCCCAACTCGTTCGCTCTTGCGCGCACGGTCGAATATTTCCGCATTCCGCGCAACGTGCTCACGATCTGCCTCGGCAAGAGCACGTACGCGCGCTGCGGCATCATCGTCAACGTGACGCCGTTCGAGCCGGAGTGGGAAGGCTACGTCACGCTCGAGTTCTCGAACACGACGCCGCTGCCCGCGAAGATCTACGCCAACGAAGGCATCGCGCAGGTGATCTTCTTCGAATCGGACGAGGTCTGCGAGACGTCGTACAAGGATCGCGGCGGCAAGTACCAGGGCCAGCAGGGCGTCACGCTGCCGAAGATCTGACGCTTCGGCGGAAAGCGCGCCGTGGCCCGGCGGATTCCGCTTTGCACGAATTCGCCCAGCATTCGCCTCCTCGCCCGACCACAGGAAATCGGGGCGCACGCGGACGAACGCGATCCCGATTGCGGCGATAATGAGCGCGCTCGCCGCCATTCCCCGCATTCATGTCGAAGCCCCGTCACCTGCATCTCTCGGACGTCCGTGGCCTGCAACGCCTCGCGGGTGATGCGACGCTGGGCGTCACCGATCTCGTCGAGACGCTGCATCGGACGATCACGCGCGCGCCGGGGATCTTCGGCGATGCGCCCGCAGGACGTACGCGCGGCATCACGGGATTCGTCTACAAATCCGTTCGCGGCGTCACTCGGGTGGTGGCCAGCGGCGCCGAGGCGTTGCTCGGCGCGCTCGAACCGCTCGTCGCGCAGGCGCCGTCGTCGCCGCGGCGCGAGGCGGCGCTGGCCGTCGTCAACGGCGTGTTCGGCGACTACCTCGAAGCCTCCGGCAATCCGCTTGCGATCCCGCTGCAGTTCCGGTGGCAAGGCATGCCGCTCGCGCCGACCGCCGCTGCGCTGGGATCGGCGTATCCGGAGGCAACGCGCGGCATCGTCGCGCTGGCGCACGGACTGTGCATGAACGACCTGCACTGGAACCGCAACGGGCATGATCATGGCGCGGCGCTGGCGCGCGACCTCCGGCTCGCGCCGGTCTATCTGCACTACAACAGCGGTCGGCACATTTCCGTCAATGGCCGCGCCTTCGCCGATGCGCTCGAGGCCCTCGTGGAGGCGTGGCCGCATCGTCTCGGCACTCTGGCGATCATCGGCCACAGCATGGGAGGGCTGGTCGCCAGGAGCGCCTGTCATTACGCAGCACTCGCGGGACACGCGTGGCTGCGGCGGCTCGACAATCTCGTCTTCCTCGGCGCGCCTCACTTCGGCGCGCCGCTGGAGCGGGCCGGCGCGTGGGCCGATTATCTCGTCGGCGTGAGCCCGTATTCGGCGCCATTCGCGCGCCTCGGCAAGTCGCGCAGCGCGGGCATCAAGGACCTTCGCCACGGTGACATCCGCGACGAGGATTGGCAGGCAACCACGCGCAGCATCGCGCGCGGGCAGCGGCCGATGGTCGGGCTTCCTGC
>Ga0265330_10001060_pt1 | contig 16618 bp, 13 predicted proteins | sample 41919metaG_FD_202083 | JGI IMG/M metagenome (GOLD analysis project Ga0265330, IMG submission 202083) | Rhizosphere microbial communities from Carex aquatilis grown in University of Washington, Seatle, WA, United States - 4-19-19 metaG | ecosystem: Host-associated > Plants > Roots > Rhizosphere... | reverse complement strand
GCAAGCGAGTCGGCACCCTGCAATTGCTTTTGCTGCAGTTGGGTGCGACCGATTCAAGAGTTGTTTCCGGGGCCGTTCGCCAGGAATCATCATGTCGAACCAGCGCGATTCATCAACGATTTACAAGCTGAACGTTATTTTGAATTTGGAGGACCACTATGAAACGCATTCGCATACTTGTTAGCATTTTCTGCCTGGCACTCTGCGCTTTCGTTATTACACTAGGGTCAAATACATTACAGGCCCAGTCAACAACGCAGGGAGCCATCGCAGGAACCGTACTAGATCAGTCTCAAGCGGCAATTCCGAACGCAACTATAAGCATTCGAAACACGGCCACGGGTTTCAGCGTTCAGCTTGTCACCGATTCCAGCGGCTTCTTCAAGGCGTCGCTGCTTGAGCCGGGCACTTATACCGTCTCGGTTTCTGCCGCGAACTTCGCCGGATATCGCGCCGATAACGTCACAGTCGCCGTAGGACAGACGACATCTCTCGCCCCAGTTCTTTCGATAGCTTCCTCCTCGTCTGAGGTTGTGGTCACGGAACAGACTCCGGTCATGAACCTGGAGTCGCCTGACTTCGCAGGTACTTTAACCACGCAGACACTGCAGTCGATACCCATGAACAACCGCCGCTGGTCGAGCCTTGCAATGTCTACGCCCGGTGTGGTTTCTGACGCCAGCGGCTACGGACTCGTCAGTGTGCGTGGTATCAGTACGCTGCTCAACAACGTTGAAATCGACGGTGCCGACGATAACCAGGCATTCTTCTCTGAAGAGCGTGGCCGCACCCGCGAAGCCTATTCCACCTCTGGCAATGCTGTTCGTGAGTTCGCCGTCAATACAGGTGTCTACTCGGCGCAGTATGGCCGCGCCGCCGGCGGAGTCATCACTTCGGTGACCAAAAGCGGAACCAACCAGATCCACGGACAGGCGTATTTCTTCGACAAGCAGAGCAATTGGGCCGCCTATAACAACTACACCAAGCTCACCAGTCTGGTGAATGGCGTCAACGTATCGCAAACTATCAAGCCCAAGGACCTGCGCAAGATCTACGGCTTTACAGCCGGCGGACCGCTCATCAAAGATAAGCTCTTCTGGATTTACTCCTACGACCAGCACACGCGCGTCTTCCCAGTCATCGGCATTCCTTACAATCCGGCGAGCTTTTATACGCTGCCTGTTGCGACGCTTCCAACTGGCGCAAACTGCAATCTGACGCCCGGTGTACAGGCGGGTTATCTCACTGGCGATCCATCCACAAACAGCGCGCAAAAAACGGTAGACGCTGAAACCTGCCTGCTGGCCGCTCGCCAAAAAATCAGCTATCCCCAGGCTGCTCAAGATTGGACCGCGCTACTGAGCGGCGGCACATTGCACAACGGCAAGACCGACCTCGGTCTCAACTCCGCGCTTGGCCAAGTCTCGCGTTTTGGATTTCAGGAAATCAACACCCCGAAGATCGACTGGCAAGTCAACTCAAAGGAGCACGTAAGCGTCCTTTACCATCGCCTGCGTTGGGATTCGCCCGGCGGAGTCCAGACTGCGGCATCCGACAACTACTCGCGCGACGCGCAAGGCAATGACTTTGTCAAACTCGATTACGGCGTAGCCAAACTCACCAGTCTCATCAATGCCCACATGAGCAACGAGCTGCTTTACCAGTACAGCAAGGAACTCGACTGGGAAGGCCAGCAGGCATTTACTCCCTACACGATGGCCAATTTCAACGACAAGAGCGGCAACATTCCGTACGTTCAAATTGCAGCGTCGTCGTCCGGATGGGGTTTCAATGCCGGCTCACCGTACTACTCCTACCGCCCCGCCTATCCTCTCGAAAAGAAGTGGCAAATCGGCGATATTCTCTATTTCAACCACGGCAACCACAGCTTCAAATTTGGCACGGATATTCTTCACAACTACGATTTCCAGAACAATCTCTACGAGGGCAACGGCGCGTATAGCTATCAGTACATCGGGCCGTACATGAACGACTTGATGAACTTCAAGAACGGTGTAAGCCCGGCCACTGCCGGCACGGGTTGTGATTCCACTTCCGCGCAATCCACTGGACAATACGGCGTCGGCGCCGATGCAGGACATGCTGCAACAGCCGTCGGCCCCAATCCCTGCTATCAGAACTTCTACCAGGGATTCGGCGCGCCATCCTATGCGATCAATACCCTGGACGCGGGCATCTTCGCGCAGGATAACTGGAGAATTACTCCTCGCCTCACCCTTGAATTGGGTTTGCGCTGGGACCACGAGACCTTTCCATCCCCGGACCCGGCTTTGATCGCGGCGACTGGCAACTTTGTCCCTCTGGCCGCGCAATCCAATCACCCCTCCGACAATTTTGATCTCGGTCCGCGCATCGGCTTCTCCTATGATGTGTTCGGCGGTGGCAAGACCGTTCTCCGCGGTGGCTATGGCCTCTATTTCGGCCGCATCACCAACGGGAACATTCTCCAAGTGCTGTTCAACACCGGAAGTCCCAAGGCGCAATACACGGTTACCTTCAAGAACAACCCCAACCAGAGCGGCTTTACGCAAGGTCCAACCTTGCCGAGCATCACTGCTGCGGGTTCCACAACTGCCAAGCCATCCACTTACTACTTCGGGCCGAACCTGAAGCTTCCCGAAGTGAGCGAATACGACATGCTTCTGCAGCAGGGTATGGGCAAAGGCACGATTTTCGCCGTGAGCTATCTCGGCTCGTTGGGCCGACGGCTACCCAACTTCCTGGATGTGAATATCAATCCTTCGAGCCTCACGACCAAGACCCTCACCGTCGCGGATCCCACGGGCAAGGGTCCTCTCCCTGCCGGAGCGATTACGACCAATGTCTATACCGCGTACGGCAATACCAGTCTTCTTGGAGCGTCTGCGACGAACTTCCAGGGCGTGGGTGAGTTCCTTAGCAACGTGAACTCCAGCTACAACGCACTCGTAGCAGAGGTCCAGAACCGCTCGCTAAAGAGCATTACTTTCGATGCGAGCTACACATGGTCGCACGCTCTGGATTATGCACAGAACGTACTTACACAGGGTTCTACCGCGGGTGCATGGTACGATCCGTATTCGAACCCGAAACTCAATTACGGCAACTCCAACCTCAACGTTCCTAACCGTTTTGTGGGTTATGCGCTCTACAATCTGCCGAATCTGAACTCAGCAAACCCGCTCAAATGGGTAGTCAATGGCTGGAGCATCAACGACAGCTTCCAGATGCAGAATGGCCTGCCCTATTCAGCCGGCATGAGCGGAACCATCAGCGGAGCTATCAGCAGCGGCTGGAATGGCACTGGTGCGGGTCCGTCCATCATCCCAGGTTACATAGGCGTGAATACCTTCAAGTATCCTCGCAAGATTGCGGATGATCTGCGGGTGCAGAAGTCGGTAGCCTTCGAAAATAGTCGCACGGTTCGGAGCGTCGATTTGATTGCCAACGTCTTCAACCTTGCCAACCACCAAAACATCACCGCACTCGGCACCACGCAATATAGCCTGTCGGGAGCGACGTTGACCTACCTTGGCGGAGGAGGCACCTTCCAGGCTGTCACCAACTCCAACAGCGCCAGCTTCCTCTTTACTCCGCGACAGATTGAAATCGTGGCCCGTGTCAATTTCTAAAACTCAGATCCGAACCAGGAGACGCGGTGGCTTCGGCCACCGCGTTTTATTTGCCCCACGATCTGCATCGGGCCAAGGGGCCATTTACCTAGGATCGTGCAGCAGCCTTAGTTCAAAGCCACTTACGACGATTTTCCATATCAACAATCACTTTTCTGTTATGAAACCAAACTTTCGTGTCATCTTAAGTTGCACGTTTTGTGTTGCAAAGGTAACTAAGTTCTGATTACGATGGATTTCTCCCTAGGTACTGTTCTTTAGTCGATGGTCTGTTTTCGAGGTGTAGTGTATGGTTTGCCCAAAGTGCCAATCCAATGCTGTCTCTGTGATTCCAGCGGAAATCCGCCTCTATCGCAATGCTCCGCGCACCATGAGCCACCCGCCCATGACGCCGTCTCCAGACGTACATGTTTGTGTTGAGTGCGGCTGGTCAGAGTTTTCGATTCCCCGCTCGTGGTTGTCTGCCGGATGGCTTCGTTCACTGCGTCCCGCGCCTCCCGCGCCCACGCCGATTGACACGCCGATCCTGACTGCCAAAGCTTCGTAGTAGTTTTTAGTTTCGATCCAGCAGCAACCTCATCCAGAGGAGCAATCTGACGCGCAAAAAGGCCCCCAGCCGAAGCTGGAGGCCTTTTCTTTGCTCGTGTTTTTTGCGCCGAAGGCGCGTATGCCTGGATGGCAGGTTCTGGTTAGTACATTCCGTCCATGCCGCCGTGACCGCCGCCAGCCGGAGCTGCCGACTTGGGCTCTGGAATTTCGCAGATAAGAGCTTCAGTGGTCAGCAACAGAGCCGCGATGGAAGCCGCGTTCTGCAGTGCCGTGCGGGTAACCTTGGTGGGGTCGATAACACCGGCCTTCACCAGGTCTTCGAACTTGCTGGTCTGCGCGTTGTAGCCAAAATGCTGGTCCTTCGACTCGAGCACCTTTGCAACCACCACAGCACCCTCTTCGCCGGCATTGGCGATGATCTGGCGCAACGGCTCTTCGAGCGCGCGGCGCACGATCTGTGCACCTATCTTTTCGTCGCCTTCCAGTGTGGCGATCAGAGCGTCAACCGCAGGAACTGCACGAACCAGGGCAACACCGCCGCCCGGGACAATGCCTTCCTCAACTGCAGCGCGGGTGGCGTGCAGAGCGTCTTCAACGCGAGCCTTCTTCTCCTTCAGCTCGGTCTCTGTGGCCGCACCAACCTTGATGATGGCAACGCCACCAACGAGCTTGGCCAACCGCTCCTGCAGCTTCTCGCGATCGTAATCGGAAGTCGTCTTGTCGATCTGCGAACGGATTTCCTTGACGCGGCCTTCGATTTCTGAGGCCTTGCCGGAACCGTCAACGATGGTCGTGTTGTCCTTGTCGATGGTGACGCGCTTTGCCTTGCCGAGATCCTCGAGCTTCACGCCTTCCAGCTTGATGCCCAGGTCTTCGGTGATGGCCTTGCCGCCGGTCAGGATTGCGATGTCGCCGAGAATTGCCTTGCGGCGATCGCCGAATCCAGGAGCCTTCACGGCCGCCACGTTCAAGGTGCCGCGCAGCTTGTTCACAACCAGGGTTGCGAGCGCTTCGCCTTCCACGTCCTCAGCAATAATCAGGAGCGGCTTGCCACCGCGGGCAACTTGCTCGAGCAAGGGAAGCAGATCCTTCATCGCGCTGATCTTCTTTTCGTAGATCAGGATGTACGGTTCGTCGAGCACGACTTCGAGACGCTCCGCATCGGTCACGAAGTAGGGGCTCAGGTAGCCGCGATCGAACTGCATGCCGTCCACGGTCTCAAGACCGGTGTGCATGGTCTTCGACTCTTCGATGGTGATGACGCCGTCCTTACCCACAACCTTGACGGCGTGAGCAATGATGTCGCCAATTTCCTGGTCGCCATTGGCGGAAATTGCGCCAACCTGTGCCACAGAACCTTCATCGACAGGCTTCGACAGCTTGCCGAGAGCGCCGCCATCAATCCACTTTCCGTCCTTGTCACGTGTTCCGATGACTGCGGTCACGGCCTTCTCAATGCCGCGCTTCAATGCCGTCGGATTTGCGCCGGCAGCAACCGTCTTCACGCCTTCGCGGAAGATGGACTGGGCGAGAACCGTCGCGGTGGTGGTACCATCGCCGGCCACGTCCGAGGTCTTTGAAGCAACTTCACGAACCAGCTGCGCGCCCACGTTCTCAAGCGGGTCCTTCAGATCGATTTCCTTGGCCACGGTCACGCCGTCCTTGGTGATCGTGGGCGAACCAAACTTCTTCTCGATAACAACGTTGCGGCCCTTGGGGCCCAACGTCGCCTTCACTGCATCTGCCAGCGTGTTTACGCCGCGCAGAATTGCTTGACGGGAATCTTCACCGTGCAGAATTTGCTTTGCCATTCTCGTAATTCTCCTAAACAGTAGTCTGGGAACAGTGATCTGTGATCAATGTTCGGATTTTTGATATCGGGTGCTGCAGTTAATGGTCAGGATCAAGAGTTCACCTAAGTAGATGTCTCAACGCACTGATCACTGACTACTGAAACTACTTCTTCACAATGCCGAGGACTTCTTCCTCGCGCATGATGAGGAACTCTTCACCATCGATCTTGATCTCGGTGCCCGAGTACTTGCCGAACAGGATCTTGTCGCCGGTCTTGACATCCAGCGGGAATACCTTGCCTTCGTCGTTCGACTTGCCCTTGCCGACAGAGATCACTTCGCCTTCCTGCGGCTTCTCTTTGGCTGTGTCGGGAATGATGATGCCACCGCGAACGGTCTCGCCTTCTTCAAGACGGCGGACAAGGATGCGGTCGTGGAGCGGGACAAATTTCGTTGCTACCGATGTTACTGCCATTGCTTCGCTTCTCCTTCACACGCGCGCCGGGTTGAGCCCGGGTTGCGGTTTTCTGAGGTTTAAAAGAAAGCCTGGGAACCACACTTACGGTTCCCGAAGACGGGGCGGAATACCGGGTCCAGCAATTCAGCACGCCGGTGCTAGCACTCTCGCTTTCCAATTGCTAACGATAGCCAAGACAAACAGGGTTGTCAAGAGGCGATTCGTTAAAATATGAGTATATCGCGCTCACATATATCTACCTGCAAATACTCAGGCTGGTAGCGGAGATCTGCCCTAACCTCCTGTCCCCTTGCTCGTCAAAACGTTTACAATGATCCTCATGTTTGGTCGCCGTTCGCTTCGTGTCACCGTCGTCCTTAGTGGATTAGCACTCACTCTCTGCACCTTTCACGCTGGAGCCCAGGACAAGGATTCCCGTCGCCCTCGCAAGGTCACGGTTCCCCCGCCTTCCAGCCGTATTGAGGTCTCGGTTATCCGGGATAGCAATGGCAAACCAGTTGAACATGCAGCGGTTATCTTTCATCCCATCGAAGGTGATCGTGATAAGGGCATCATGGAATTGAAGACCAACGAAGATGGCAAAGCGATGGTTGACGTAATTCCAATAGGCGACACTGTGCGCCTGCAAATCATTGCCAAGGGCTTTCAAACGTATGGCGGGGACTTTAAGGTTGATCGGCCTGAAATCTCAATGGAGATCCGTTTGAAGCGACCGGGTGGGCAGTACTCCATCTACAAGAATGGCGATACCCCAAAGCCTGAAGGCGGTTCCGGAGACGAGTCGAAGAAGCCCGGAGATAAAGACAAGCCCCAGGATCAACAGGCCCCACCAAAACAGTAGCAGCCACCCAAAACTGGTGACTTCTGAGCGATGGCAACTTTACCTCTGCACGGCAAATCGGCTCTTGTCACCGGAGGTGCACGCCGCATCGGACACGAGATCGCCTTGTCGCTTGGCCGCGCTGGAGCCAACGTAGCCATTACCTATCGCAAATCGAACATAGACGCTGAAATGACCCAATGCGAGCTTGAATTGCTCGGAGTGAATGCGTGTGCAGTCGAGTGTGATGTGCGCGTTGAATCTTCAGTGCGCGCAGCAGTCGGTGCCGTCATTGATCGTTTCGGCAAACTGGACATCCTGGTGAACAATGCGGCGGTGTTTGAAACCGCATCTCTCGAATCCCTCACCCTCGAACAGTGGGACATGGTTTTTGAGACCAATACGCGCGGCCCTTTTCTCGTAGCACGTGAGGCGCTGCCGCATTTACGCGAGACGAATGGCCGCATCATCAACATCGGTTCGCTCGGCGGTCTGCGCGCGTGGACCGGCCATGCGCATTACTGCGCGTCAAAGGCGGCGGTGCATATGCTCACGCAGGCCATGGCGAAGGCTTTTGCGCCTGAAGTCTCGGTAAACTGCGTCGCTCCTGGATGGATTGATATGGATGAACAGCCCTCTGACGTGGCTCGTCGCTTTGCCGACAAGACGCCCATGCAGCGCAATGGCTCGGCAGATGATGTGGCGCAGGCGGTGCTGTTTTTCGCAACCGGACCAGCCTTTGTTACAGGCCAGATTCTGGCTGTGGACGGTGGGCTGGGCCTGGCCTGACCAGTACAGTTTCTAGCGGGCGGTAATCTTGTCCCAGAGCTTCTTTGCACTCTGGAGGAGCGATCCGGTATTTTCTGAGCCGTTGACCATTCCGCCGGCAGCGCGTTTTGCGTTGAATTTCAGCGGCACACGGTCACGGATTCCAAGTGCTTCAGGTTGTTCCGGCAATGCCGCACCTTCTATTGCTGCGCGTGGATTGGTCACGCACAATCGCCGCGCTGTCTCTTCGCCGGCGCGATCGGCCACGTAATCGTATGCCTTTTTCAAATGCGGCGGACGCCAGTTGATGCGATGCGCATCCGTGGCCAGAAAATGAATCCAGTTTCGATCGAGCAGTTCGTTTGACAGCTCTTCCGCAGCTTTGCCGCATCGGCCATAGAGCGCATTCGCGGTTACCTGGCAAAGACAGCCCGCGCGCAACCAATCGGCTAGCAGTTCGGTGTTGGTCTGCACGGCTGGGTATCGCTCAGGATGCGTCACTATCAATTGATAGCCTGCGCCCTGCAACCGGTGCATCGCATCGATCATGGGCGCCGGGATGGCGGTGTTTGGAAACTCTATAAGAAGATATCCCTTGCCATTGATGGAGTAGCGCAACGGCGCATTCAACGCGGCAAATACGTTGTCGGCAGACATGTGAAAATCACAACCCAGGCTGAGTTCGATCAAGCCGTCAAGATGGGCGCGCAATTCTTCCAGGCGATCTGTGATGACGTCGGCTCTGTATGGGTAATTATCACTGGCGTGGGGCGTACACACTATGTGAGTTACGCCTTCAGAGGCGGCTTCGTGCGCCATTGCGAGCGAGGTTTCCAAGTCAGGCGAACCGTCGTCCACTCCGTAGATGAGGTGCTGATGAATATCGATCATGGCCACTGCTCTTGAAACTTTAGCAACTGAACGCCTAATGCGTGGCCAGGGCTTCAATCATCGATGCGAAGATCTTCCAGCCGTCGGTTGAACCCAGCAAATCCTCGCTCGACCGGTCGGGGTGCGGCATCATTCCGAGCACGTTGCGGTTTTCACTCAGAATGCCCGCAATATTTCCCAATGATCCATTTGGATTTGCTTCCGGCGAAATATCGCCGCCTGGCGTTGCATAGCGAAAGGCGATGCGGTCTTCCGACTCAAGCCGGCGCAGGTCTTCAGGCGTGCAGAAGTAGTTCCCTTCCATGTGCCCGATCGGGATCTGGAGCACTTCGCCTTTCTTCAGCTTGCTTGTGAAGGCGCTGTTGGTGGTCTCGGTGCGCAAGTGGACCTGTTTGCAGATGTACTTGAGTCCGGCGTTGCGCATCAGCGCTCCCGGCAGAAGGCCAGACTCGGTCAGAATCTGAAAACCGTTACAGATGCCGAGCACGAGGCCGCCGCCGTCCGCAAACCGCTTGACCGACTGCATGACCGGCGAAAAATGTGCAATCGCTCCGGTGCGTAGATAGTCTCCGTAAGCAAAACCGCCCGGAACAAGCACCGCATCCACGCCTGCAAGGTCTTCTGAATCATGCCATAGATAAGTGACCGGCTGGCCGGCCACCTCGGCTATCACGTTGTAAGTGTCTTGGTCGCAGTTGGAGCCGGGAAAAACGAGAACACCGAATTTCATGCTTTTAGGGTATCAGTTCGCGTAGCCGCCGATGCGAGTCGCGGGCGAATTTGTGTTGATATGCGCGACTTACCGGCAGCCCGATGCGAGCCGCAAAATGTGCCGGGCGGGAAACTGCTTCAATATCAAACCAGACTTCATTTGTGTCCGAGTCAAGCTCAATCAGGAACCGTTCTTCACCCAGTTCAACGTGGAATTGGTTGGTCGCATAGATAAATCCGAAGGTCTCCGGAAGATCGATGAATTCCACAATCCGACTGAGGTTGAGGGTCCACATGCCGAGCGTGCAGGCTTCAACGGCGACGATATTCCCGAGTCCGATTTTCGTATGAGAATTCGCAACCCGCACCCAACCTAGATCGAACATCTTCCAATCCGCAAACGCCTTTTTTACGGTGTGTAAGGCGTTTGCGCCACAACCAATCTGCGACCGCGAATGGTCGTGGGCAAAATGAGACGGTAAGGGCGACTGCAATCCTTTTGTGGGAGCGAGAATCCGAGGACATGCGGCTGGCTGGTCGAAGGCAATCGCAATTCGTCTTTCAACATCTTCGCTTTCGGCCGGACTGAATCGGAACACCGTGGAAGTATGCCTCAGAGGATATGGTGCAGGTGTTTTTCAATTGGCGGAGCGACGATTTTGCGCTCGGACGGCAAGTTGATCCACGATTGACTCCGTCGTTGCTTTCTCGCGCACAGCCCATCCGGCAATCAACAGGCTGGGAGCGGCGGCAGGCTCCGTTTGGCCAAGTTCTCCGAGTGTCGTGTGAACGACTTGCTGCTCCGGTTGTGCGGCACGCGAAACGACAGCGCACGGCAATTCCGCCGGCAGGCCCTCCGCCATCCACTCCGCTGCGAGCAACGTGAGATCGCGGCCAGGCATGTACACAACGCGGGTAGCGTCCTCAAGCGCCGGCAGTGGAGCGTGGTTATGCGATTGCGCATGATGCCCCGTTGAAAAAATTACATTCGACGCAAAGTTGCGATCGGTAAGAGAACGGCCAAGGGCAGCAGCGGCAGCAAAGGCCGCGGAAACTCCGGGAACGACTGCGTACGGAATATCAGCCGCAGTGAGCGCAGTAATTTCTTCAGCCGCACGACCGAAGAGCAACGGGTCCCCACTCTTGAGCCGCACCACGCTGCGGCCAGCCTGCGCATGTTCAACCATCAGAATATTGATTTCATCCTGCGTGATGTTCTTGGCTCCGCAACGCTTGCCAACATTGTCGATCTCAGCCGAGGCCCGCGCCAGATCAAGCACCGCCTGCGGAACGAGATCGTCGTGCAGAATCACGTCGGCGCTTTCAATCAGCCGCACGGCCTTTACCGTCAGCAAATCCGGATCGCCCGGTCCCGCACCTACCAAATACACCGTCCCAGCGACAGCGTGGCCAGTGTGTCTTCCTTCTTTGGCCATTTGGCGTGTTTCGCAGAGAGCCGAATCACAAACCTGCCGCTGCGCCAGCTCGTGTAGAAGCAAGCGCCGCTCTTCACCGCGCGGATGCGTCTCCAGCACCTCGCGTCTCAACTCACCGAGACGCGCCAGCCATTCGCCAGTATCCAGCGGAAGCTGCTCGTCAATTTCGCGGCGCAAACGCTGCGTTACAGCGGGACTTTCGCCGGCTGTGGAGATGGCAATCTGCAGAGAACCGCGGCTGACGATCGAGCCGAAAAAGAAATCGCAGTTGGGAATGTCATCAACACTGTTGCAGGGAATGTTTCGCACCACCGCTTCGCGATAAACCGCGTGGTTGACTTCAGGCGAGTCGGTAGCGGTGATGACGAGAAAGCTTCCGTCCAAATCTTCCGGCTCGAACGCGCGCTCGATAAGTTCGAGTTTGCTCTCGGTAGCAAGTTGATGCACTTCAGGCAGAACGCGCGGTGCCACAACGTGCAGCTTAAGGCCAGTCTTCAAGAGCGTGCCGATCTTTTCGAGCGCAACATTGCCGGCGCCCACAAGGAGCACGCGGCGGTTCTCGAGGTTCACAAAGATGGGCAACAGGCTCATGTCAACTCCTGACTTGCAGAAATCAGCTCGTGCTCAATTACGCTCGCACCTTACTCAGCAACGGCAGAGGGCACACGGCCCTGCGGAACATCGCGCTCAACAGCCGTCAGCGCTTCACCGGCAAGCTGCGCGCGCAGTTCGTCGTTGGTATGCCGCGCAAACCACGACCGCAGACTTTCCGCTCCCTTGCGTCCGCCAAGATACTCCCGCAGCAAGCGCTCAATCGCTTCTGGAATAAGCGGTGCCGGGCAACGATATCCAACCGGCCGCGCAGTGCCAGCAAACTCACCCACTGCACCGCCAAGGCAGAAGTAATAGGCGTCGGTCATCTTGCCTTCGTGCTTGATCTTCTTGCCTTCAAGACCAATGTCGGCGATCCAATGCTGACCGCAACCGTTGGGGCAGCCCGTCACATGTATCTTGAGCTGCTGATCGAACTGCGGTAGCCGCTCTTCCATTTCGTCGACTAACCAGCGCGTGAAGCCCTTGGTCTCAGTGATGGCCAGCTTGCAAAACTCGGTTCCTGTGCAGGCTACGGCGCCGCGGAAAAACATGGAGCCTTCTACGTGCAATCCGATCTGTCCTAGTTCCTTTACAAGCTCGTTTGCCCGGTGTGTGGGAACATCGGTGAAGATCAGGTTCTGCGCAACCGTCGCACGTAGCGTTCCGCCGCCGAAGCGTTCCGCCAGATCGGCTGCTGCTTCAAGCTGCTCGCCGCTCAAACGGCCGCGGAGCACCGACGCTCCGACATAGGAAAGACCAGCCTGCTTTTGAGGATGAACGCCAACGTGATCGCGGAGAATATCGTCGGGGACGTTCTCAGGCACCCCAGGCGCAATCTGAAAATCAACTCGCGACTGCAACTCAGCAAGGAAGCTCTCCGGTGTCCAGCCTTCGCGCATGAAGAGATACTTCAGGCGGGCGCGATCGCGGCTTTCTCGCAATACCGTCTGGTCGCGGAAGATCTCAGCTATTGCACGGGAGATCGGCACGGCCTGTTCCGGCAGCACGAAGGCATCCAGACGAACCGCAAGGTGCGGCTCGTTCGAAAGTCCGCCTCCTACGCGCAATGAAAAGCCTGCCTGGCCATCGCGTACAGCGGGCGTCAGCGCAATGTCGTTGATCTCGGGATAGGTGCACCAATCCGGGCAACCCGTGGCGCAGATCTTGAACTTGCGCGGCAAATTTACAAACAGCGGATTGGCCTTCAACTCATTCGATATTGCAAACGCAATGGGCGAGGCATCGATAATCTCGTTCGCAGCAATTCCAGCCAGCGGGCATCCGGTAACGTTGCGGACGACGTCGCCGCATGCGCCTTTAGGCGAGAGGCCGATCGCGTCAAGTGTGTCGACAATCTCGGGCAGGGATTCAATACTGAGCCAGTGAAGCTGAATGTTCTGCCGCACCGTTATGTCGGCCAGGTTGCGACCATGCGTGCGGGTGATTTTCGCAATCGTGCGCAGCTGGCTCGGCGTCACGATTCCATTGGGAATCCCGATGCGCATCATGAACCAGTCAGAGGACAGACCCTCGCCTCCCTTGCCGCCTACGGCGCCGATTCCGTCGCCCTGGGTGTAGACACCCCACCACTTGAAGTAGGTTCCAGCCCACTCCGGAAGCACACTTGAACGGCCGCTGCGGGCAAATTCACGCACTTCGTTGAAGGCTTCCCAGGGATTCTTCTCGCGCTTCAGACGCTCTGCGCGTTGCGCTCTTGTCTCTTTGATTTCACCAGCTTGGCTCATTCTCATTCCCTTTTGTAACGTCGGTTTTCAGATGCTAAAAAGCCCACGACAGCTTGGCTGTATCGCGGGCTTCAGAAAAACTTGGAATTGCAGATGGACGACCAAGGTTAGCTGTGCGCGCGTTACAGCGTACAAAGCCGACAACAGGTCATCAAATCCATGGCTAAATAATAGACCAAAATAGTCCGATATGCAAACACGGCCGACTCATCTGGGTAGCCGCAATGCTTGCCCCATCATTGCCTGGAGGACACGGTACAACCGCCTGCTTTTAGACTGGTTCCAATTCGCGGCACTCCTCCGTTTCCTTATGGCGGATCTGCCGGCGACGAATGCCGGTTTTCTCCGAGAGATTGCCTGGCTTTTGATACGGCACTCCGTACTTTTCAGAAATCATGTTTGAGGAAATACGCGCAGACTCGTAAATGGTCGGCAGTCCGCTGCCAGGATGTGTGCCTCCACCTACCAGGTACATATTGTCGATCTCTTCGAACCGGTTGTGCGGGCGGAAGTACAGCATCTGTGTGAGCGTATGCGCGAGATTGAAGGTTGCGCCTAAATAGACATTCGACTTCTTCTCCCAATCGAGCGGCGTCATCATTCTCTCGGCGACGATGTGCGATTCAATATCTTTCAGCGGCGTCCGTTCCACGATTTTGCGAATAACGCGATCGCGAAATTCGCCCTGTTGCTTCTCCCAATCAATTCCTGAATTCTGGTTTGGTGCAGGCACCAGCACATACAAGCCTGAATGACTGGGCGGGGCCACATGAGGATCAGTCACGGCCGAGTTACGAATATAGAAAGAGATGTCTTCCGTGAGTTCTTTGCTATCGAAAATTGATTGAATGCTGGAGCGATAATCGTCGGCAAAAACAACGGTGTGGTGCGGCAGTTCATTGTAGATTTTGTCCACGCCAAGATACAGCATGAAGGTCGAACAGGAGTACCGCTTCTTTTCCAACTTCTGCGGTGAATACTTCTTCAGGATTCCGGATGGAATCAGATTGTTCATCGCGTAGGCAAAATCAGCATTGAGAATCACCTCGTCTGCCATCACTTTTTCGCCGCCCGCCAACAGAACGCCCCGCGCACTCCCGTTCGCAACAATGATCTGTTTCACTTCCGCGCAGTTGCGAATCCGCGCTCCGTGCTTTGTGGCAACAGCCGCCATGGCGTCGGAGATACGCGAAAGACCGCCCTGAACGTGAAAGACACCAAATTTATGTTCGACAAATGGCAAGATGCTGAAAAAACCAGGGCACTCCCATGGAGACATCCCGAGATACTTCGATTGAAAAGTGAAACAGAGTCTCAGCTTCTCTTCACCGAAGTAATTTCCCAGGTAATCGAAGATGGATGTGCCGAGAGGAATATACGGAATGGCCTTGAGAAAGATCGGGTTGAAAAATTCCTTGAATGAGCTGTAGTCCTTCTGCAAACACGGAAACACTTTCTCAAATCGTTTTCCCTCGCGTGTGAGAAATTTATCCAGGTCAGCTTCGCTGCCCGGAAATAGCCGCGCAATCTCCTGCTTCATGGCCTCTGGATCGCTGGTCATGTCGATGGAACGGTCGTTGAAGACGAGCCTGTACATGGGGTCGAGTTCGACGGCTTCAAGGTAGTCGTCGATGCACTCGCCCGCCTCCTCAAACATTTCGTCAAGCACGAATTTCATCATCAGAAATGTGGGGCCGGTATCGAAATCGAACCCGTCAAAGGAGAGGCAGGCGCTCCTTCCACCTACAACAGCATCCTTTTCCAGCACTTCAACATCAAACCCGCGTCGCGCCAGGATCATGGCGCTTGTAAGTCCGCCCGGACCTGCGCCGACAATTACGATCTTCTTCTTCATGCGATTTCTTTCCTGAACTCCTGAATGAACGAACGCATATCTTCAAGCAGAATCGCGTCAGGATTCGCTCTCAGAACCATTCCGTCCATGTACATCAGGCTCTTGATGATGTCGAACATGCCCTCTTCAAATTCCATTCCTGATCGCACTCCGAGTTTGATAGTGTCCATCATTTTGCGGGTCAGGCTCACTTTACCGACCGGCATACGCGTGAAGTCGCTGTAGAGCGATACGAACTTGCTCTCGAAAACCGCATAGCGCTTCTCGTCGATCTTGACTGAAGACATGGCATGCAGATAATGCGCGGACTCTTCGTACTGGTATTGGCTGAGCGCATCAAAGAAATGAAAAAGATTGATACGGATCCGATCAGTGACGCGGCCAATGAATCCTGTGTCGATAAAGTAGATTTTGTTGCCGTTCAGAATCACGTTGCCGGGATGTATGTCACCGTGAAAGATTCCCTTCACAAACATGTAGAAGCCGTGAATATGGAACAAGTCGAGCAGGGTCGAATATTGAAGCTTGCCCGTTGTGAGTAGTTCGTCGAACGTATTCCCCGGTACAAATTCCTTTACCAAAACTGTCTCGGTGGAAAGATCTCGATACAGATCTGCAAAGCAGAGCTTCGACAGATCGTATTGCGTGTTCGACTCGAGATAGAGCGAGCGAAGCAGGTCGTGCCCCTTCGTTTCGTTACGCAGGTCTAGTTCGTTCAGCGTCATCTCTCGAATTTCGTGAACCAGTGAAAGTGGATTGGCTACGCCGCGAAGCTTGGGGTAGGCATACTGCCCGATACGCAAAATGAACTCAGCTCGCGCGATGTCTTTTTCGAAAGACCGGCGCAGGTCCTTCTTTACGAGCTTGACGACAACATCCTCTCCGTTTTTCAATTTGGCTCGATGTACCTGCCCTACTGAAGCCACAGCGAGTGGCGAACTGTCGAATTCTGCAAATTGAGAGAGAAATTCGACCCCGCCATTCTGGGCTATTAGCGCCTGAAACTGTTGCGGAGGTAGTTTGTTTTGCCTGCTGTAAAGCCCACTGAGTTTGCGGCACTTTTCTGCGCCCAGAAAATCAATACGGAGTGCGAACACCTGGCCGATTTTCACCGCCAGAAGCCCCTGCTTTTGAATTTCATCCAGATCTGGATCCTTGCTTCCAAACAACATCCGGAACAACCGGATGAAATCACCCCAACCCATAGGTCGATTCTATGGTCGGATAACTCATGACTTAGCCACGCGCCGGGGCCAAATGGAGAGATTTCATGTGATGAAATACATGGCCCGTTGCAGGTGGATTGACTTCGCTCACATGAAAGCAAGATATCGCGGCGGAAGCGG
>Ga0265330_10001059_pt1 | contig 16627 bp, 11 predicted proteins | sample 41919metaG_FD_202083 | JGI IMG/M metagenome (GOLD analysis project Ga0265330, IMG submission 202083) | Rhizosphere microbial communities from Carex aquatilis grown in University of Washington, Seatle, WA, United States - 4-19-19 metaG | ecosystem: Host-associated > Plants > Roots > Rhizosphere... | reverse complement strand
CTGGTAGCAAGGGTTCGATCCGTATCCATTCCGCATCACTCAGTTCGTGCCGGTGCATTCACAGACGAAGCCACCGGACGAGCCCTCGCGCAAATTCTTGGTCCCCGAATTTTGGGACAGGCCCTAGGATGATCGATCATCGTCGCTGACAAGGCCGCGGAGCTTTGCCGCCAGCACCGCCCCGATCGCCGCCACCGTCCCCCAGCGGGCGGCGTTGCGGTCGCCCGTTGCGACGTTACAGCCGCCCCCGGAAGTGCCATGGGTCGCGCTCACGTTCGCGGCACTACCAGTGCTGCCGCCAGCAGCACTTGTGCGTGGCCCGGTTTCGGTGCGCGTTCCGCCGGTGACGGTCGAGCCTCCCACTGGAGGGACGGCGATTGTGGCAGTTTCTCCGGTTGTCCCGCCGTTTGCGATGGCGCCACCGTTGCTAGTCGTTCCGCCCGCGGCAATGTTTCCACCGTTGCTGTCACCCGCGGCTCCGCTTGTGCCGCCGCTAACGGTCGAGCCGCCATTGCCGGCAGTCGAGCCGCTGCTGCTGGCGGTCGTGCCGCCGTTGCTGGCAGTCGCGCCGCCATTGCTGGCGGTCGTGCCACCGCCGGCCTTCGAGCCGCCGTTGTTGGCCGTGGAGCCGCCGTTTGCTTTCGAGCCACCAGCTCCGGTGGTGCCGCCGCCGCTGCTGCCTCCGACGCCGGTGCTCCCGCCGCTGCCGCCCGTCGGAGTGACAACGCCACCTGATGTGACCTCGACCCAGACCGGATCTGTCGTAGCGTAGCCGAACTCCGTGAGGAACTTGGGCACGTTATTGTTGGCGTCGGGCTTAGCCATTACGTCGTTCATGATCTTCGTCGCGGTGAGGTAGTCGACCGTGGGGGCAAAGGTCCCCATGACCAGCCGGTCCACTCTGGTGTCCCAGGTGCCCCCGGCGCCGTTGCCGTTCGCCAGCAGGCCATCCACGATGCACAGTTGTTGGCGGACAGGATTGCCACCGAGAACGGCGGGATGCTTGTTGATTTCGAAGATGGCGGCCAAACTGTGCAATCCCGTCGCGCTCGCGTCCCCGGTGCCCGTCTCGCTCCCTTTGTTGATGAAGGTGCCGAGATGGTTTTTCATGCACAAGGAACAGCTGCCGAACGAGTACGATGTTCCCGGACCACTGTGTCGCTTCACGACAGCGATATCCACGAGGATGTCGACGACACCATTGACAAGATCGGCGACGCCAGTGATGGCCCTGCCCGCTATGGCGACATTGGTAATGGTGACGTCCGCCATGCCGCCCAGTGACTGGGCTTTGACGCTCGCGACGGCGCGAATCTTGGTGGCGTCAGTCAAACTGGCATAGGTGGAATAGGTCTTCGATGCGTCGCTGTTGGCGTCGTAGAGAACGATGTTCGCCGCTGGAACCCCAAGCTGATCAACGAACACATCGCAGATCTTCTTGATGACCGCAACCCGGGGATGGTTCCCGTTCGAGCCCAATATCGCATTGGTCTTGATGGCCACCTTCGTGGTCGCCCATGTCTTATTCGCGCCCGTGCGAAAGATTGCAGCCCAGGCTTCGGTCGCGCTGGTTTTCTGGGCCAGCTGCATGGCCATCTGGTCAAGGTTGGAGGCAACCTTGGCCGAATCCACGGCCGCGTTCTGTGCTGCAAAACTGGTCGCGGGCGTACTCGTGAGCATTGTTGTATCGTGACAACAGACGACACGCTTGTTGTCGATGTTGGGGTTCACCTGCATGCCGCTGGTCCACCCGCCAGCCGTCTGGGCAAAGGCCCGATCGATTCTCAGAGTACTAAGTGCCACCGCGCCCGCCGCGCCTGCGGCGGCAGTCTTGAGAAAATCACGGCGCTGGGGTTTTGAGTTTTCAGACATTGGTGCTCCCCATTTGCAGTTGGTTTCCAAAAAGTGGCTTGCGCACGAAGATGTGGCTCATCTTTCGCGAAGGCCGCGAGCAAGCTCGACTGCCGGGGATCTGCCGGAAATCGCACGGGACCACGCGGCGCAGTAGCCGGTGGTCCCGTTTCTGGATTCTGATTGTGCGGCGCGAATCGGGGAGAACGGTCCAGCCGTCGTAATCGGTCTCCCCGACGACGGACTACGACGACCTGTCGTCGTCACCCACCAGGCGCCGGAGCTTGGTGGCGAGCACTGTGCCCAGCGTCAGCATTGCGCCCCAGCGGGTGGCTTTGCGGCCGCTTCCAGCGACGTCACACCCGCCCGCTCCTGATTTCGCATCGACGGACGCCGAGCTCGAGCTTGCGACGGTTCCGGTGCTGCCACCCACATGGCTCGAGCCCGTGCTGGATTGAGTGGTGGTTCCGCCGGTTGCTGGAGAGCCTCCGGTTTGTGACGGAGCGCTCGTGGCCACTGCGCCGGCTGCCTCCGTGCTGCCGCCGTTTGACGTCGTGCCGCCGTTGCGCGTGGTTCCGCCAGCAGCAGTCGTGCCACCGCCAGTGTCACCCCCGATCTCGATAGTTCCGCCGTTGCTGGCAGTGGAGCCGCCGTTGCTGGCAGTGGAGCCGCCGTTGCTGACAGTGGAGCCGCCGTTGCTGACAGTGGAGCCGCCGTTGCTGACAGTGGAGCCACCCTTTGCGCTGGAGCCGCCGGCGCTGGTCGAACCGCCCTTGCCGCTGCTGCTGGTGGTGCCGCCCGTTCCGCTCGATCCGGTCGAACCGCCCGCGCCACTCGATCCACCCGAACCGCCAGTTCCCGGCGTGATGGGTGGCGGACTGGCGGCTTCGTATTCAAGCCAGTTCGGGTCCGTGGTGGTGTAGCCGAAGCTCGTGAGGTATTGCGGAACGATAATAGCTCCGGAGGCAAGTCCCGCCGCTGGAACGGGAGCGGTCATGACGGCGCTGTTGAAAAGGATCTTGGTCGCCGTGAGATAATCCACCATGGGGGCAAGCGTCCCCATCACGATGCGGTCCGTGCGGTTATCAAACGCGCTGCCAGGCCCCTTGGTGCCGTTGCTCAGCAGCGCATCCACGATGCACAGTTGCTGGCGCACAGGATTGCCGCCAAGGACGGCGGAATGCTTGTTGATTTCAAACAGAGCATCCGGAGACTTGCCGCCAGACGCAGAACCGGTATAGGTGGCGTGCAGCCCGTCCGAATGTTGGGCCTTGCTAGAGTCGGTGAAGGTGCCGAAGTGGTTCTTCATGCACAGCGTGCAAGCGCCGTAGCTGTATTTTCCTCCCGTACCGTCGTGCATCTTGCACACGGCGATATTCACGAGGATATCGACAGCGCCGTTGAGAAGGTCGGCAGGGCAGGCGGGGGTGCCTTCTTTGGGATCAAAATTGGCAAGGGTGACGGCTGTCAAGTTTCCCAGGGATGAGGCCCTTGTGCTTACCACTGCGCGAATCTTGGTCGCGTCGGTGGTGCTGACATAGGTGCTTGTATACCACTTCGACGGGTCGTCGCAGGCATCGTACAAGATGATATTCGTCGGCAGGACACCGAACGCCACCAGCACATCGCAGATCTTCTTGATGATTGCCACCCGGGGACGATTCGTTGTGTCCAGGCCAATCGCATTGGTCTTGATGGCCACCTTCGTGGTCGCCCATGTCTTGCTCGCGCCCGTTCGGAAAATGGTGCGCCAGGCATCGTCCGCGGTGGTCTTGCGGGCAAGTTGCATGGCCATTTCGTCCATGTTGGAGGAAACCTGGGTGGCATTGACCGCGGCATTCATGGCCGCAAAACCCGTCGCGGGCGTGCTGTTGAGCATCTTGGTATCGTGGCAGCAGACGACCAGCTTGTTGTCAATGGCCGGATTGATCTGCATGCCATTGACCCACGCTCCCCCACCGGTCGACTGGGCAAAGACTCTCTCGAACTTCATCGAGCTGAGTCCCATTGCGCCCGCCGCGCCCACCGCAGCGGTCTTGAGGAAATCGCGGCGGTGGGGTCGTGAGTATTCAGGCATCGTTGTGTCCTTTCTGTCTAGATCCGAATGCGCAGTTACGATGGATATGGCATACGCGCGCCAGCGGGCTTTGCCTTGCCTCTTGGCCGACGACCCGACTACGACTTGTCGTCATCGCTGACAAGGTGCCGAAGCTTTGCGGCCAGCACTGTGCCGAACGCCAGCATTGCGCCCCAGCGGGTGGCGCTGCGGTCGCCGCCGGCAATATCACAGCCGCCCCCCGATGTGCCGTGCGTCGTCCCCGTTGTTTCGGCAGTTCCGGTTTGGCCGCCCGTCGGGTTCGCGCGCGTGCTGCTTTCGGCGCTGGTGCCGCCTGCGGCCGGCGAGCCCCCGGTTTCCGACGGCGCGCTCGTGGCTGCTCCGCCGGTTGCCCCCGCACTTCCGCCGCTAAATGTAGTGCCACCATTGCCCATCGCGCCGCCTGCAGCGGTCGTACCACCGTTGTCAGCCCCTCCTGTCGCGATGGTCCCGCCATTGTTGGCCGTCGAGCCGCCGTTGCTGGCCGTCGAGCCGCCGTTGCTGGCCGTCGAGCCGCCGTTGCTGGCCGTCGAGCCGCCGTTGCTGGTCGTCGAGCCGCCGCCCGCTTTCGAGCCGCCCTTGCCGCCCGCACCCGTGGTGCTGTTGGAACCAGTAGAACCGCCCGCGCTGGTCGAGCCGGTCGAACCACCGGCACCGGTCGAGCCGCCAGAGCCGCCCGTTCCAGCAGTGATGGCGGGCGGATTGCTGGCTTCGTATTCAAGCCAGTTCGGGTCTGTGGCGGTATAGCCGAAGCTGGTGAGGAATTGCGGAAGGACGGTGGCCGCGGCGGTCTGTCCGGCCGCCGGAATTTGAGCGGAGGTCATGACGGCACTGTTGAGAAGGATCTTGTTGGCTGTGAGATAGTCCACCATGGGGGCAAGGGTGCCCATCACGATACGGTCCGTGCGGTTGTCGTACGGTCCGCCAGGACCACTCGTGCCGTTGCTTAGCAACGCGTCCACTATGCACAGCTGCTGGCGCACAGGATTTCCGCCGAGGATGGCGGAATGCTTGTTGATTTCGAAGAGAGCATCTGGATTCTTGCCACCAGACACAGAACCCGCCGAAACGTGTAACCCGTCCGAATGTCCTGATTTTGTAGAGTCGGTGAAGGTGCCGAAATGGTTCTTCATGCACAGGGTACAACTGCCGTAACTGTATCTCCCGCCTGTGCCGTCATGCATCTTGCACACGGCGATATCCACGAGGATATCGACAACGCCGTTGACAAGATCAGCGGGGCAGGAACAGGTACCTTGCCCGGAAGCCCAATTGACAAGGGTGACTGGCGTCAGCCCGCCCAGTGATGCGCCTCTTGCGCTTACCACGGCGCGAATCTTGGTCGCATCGGAAGCACTGACATAGGTGCCATAATTCGGCGTCGGATCGTCGCAGGCATCGTACAGAATGATGTTCGTCGGCAGAACTCCGAAGCCGACCATAACATCAGCGATCTTCTTGATGATTGCAACCCGGACACGGTTGACGGACGAGTTGTTGGGCGTAATCCCATTGGTCTTGATGGCCACTTTCGTGGTCGCCCATGTCTTGCTCGCGCCCGTCCGGAAAATGGTGCTCCAGGCTTCCGCCGCCGTGGCCTTCTGGGCAAGCTGCATCGCCATTTCGTCCATGTTGGCGTTGACCACGGTCGCATTGACCGCGGCGTTTTGGGCGGAAAAGCTCGTCGACGTGGGCAGGTTGTTGAGCATCTTCGGATCGTGACAGCAGACGACCCGTTTGTTGTCAATGGCCGGATTGATCTGCATGCCATTGACCCACGCCGAACCAGTCGACGACTGGGCAAAGACCCTCTCGAACTTCAGAGCGCTAAGGCCCATGGCGCCTGCCGCGCCCACTGCAGCGGTCTTGAGAAAATCGCGGCGTTTTGGGGGTGAATATTCAGACATTGGTGCTTCCCCTTTTCAATTGGACTTCTTCTTGAACTCGTCAAGGAATGTCTGTGCCAGAGGACATTGCGTGCATGATGTAGTCTGATCGCCAAGCCCGCTCAACCCCACTTCAAAATACGTTGCCCCAAAATGGGCATATGCGGTGACGCCGGATATTGCTGCCCCCCCAATCGCGGTCGACGAACCATAGTTGGGAATAGCAACCGAATGACTTATGAAGTTTGCTTGCGCATAGACGTACATTGTGGTGGCCGCGTCGGCCGTGCCGAAATCCAAGGCTTCGATGGTGCAAGTTTGTGGATCGGGACCACTCAAGTACTGGAACATGCCCTGCCGGAACCCTCTCTCAGTATAGGTCGCGGCAGCGCCGTCGATTCCCGGCCCTCCGACTAGATCCGTGCCGGCCCAAAAGGAATCCGCGGCCGTGTTCAGTGTCCACCCCTGGATTTCATTATCGGCTATCTTGAACTGCGCACCAAAAGCCGTCGGGTCGATGGGGCGGGGACCACTCGATGGACTGCTCCCGCACCCCGAGCCGCCGAGAAGCAGAGAGAAGGATGCGACGGCTAAACAGGTGCGCGCGACTCGGATTTCCATGCAGATCTCCTTATGAACGTGAGGGGGTGGCGGTGTGGGATACCAGATCGGCCAGGTCCGTTAGGGTGGCTAGGCTAACAGTTTCTTAAGCAGTGGTCTGGGCCACCGAACTCGGCTCAAGGATTCCGTAACGGATTGAACGACCGCAGGGACATTCATGACGACATGCGCAATCCGCATCAGGCCACGCGCAGAAAGTGGCGCTGCGGCCGTTTTCGGGTGCTGACAATACTGAATCGACCACGGGCGCGAGTTTACCCGATCAGGATCTGTTTGGCATTCCCTGAGTTGTGGCGGAACGATAATAGGCAGCGCGAAGGTGAGGCGCTGTGGTCAGCAGATCTTCCTAGAAGGACGGCGCTAGCACGCCGTCTTCGTCCATTGTTCTGCCGATCTTGCCGCGTCTGGCTCCGCCGAACCTGCTCGTGGATGGCTTCGCGCCGGACTTGACTGTCCGCGCCAATGACTTCGGGACAGCGGCGGTCTCGGCTTCCAGCGTCGCGTCCAGCAGGCCCGACTCTTGCGGGACGATGGAACGTGACACGTCTTTGAAATTCGGCTTCTTGAAAACGACGGCCAACGGAGACTTGTCCTGAGGAACTTCGATCTCAAAGGGCGTCACGCCCAATTGCTCGCCGTTGTCCGTGCGGGCGACCGCGGCGCCGAGCGGTTCGGAGCGGAACTTGATGATCACCTTGACTGGCGGCGCGGGCGCGGCTTCAGGCGGAGGAGGCGCGGGCGCGGGTGCTGGCTTGCTGACGACTGGCTGCACAGTTGCGGGCTGCCCACTCGATCCCGAACGCACCACCAAGAACGCCGCCACGCCCCCGGCCACCAACGCGGCGGCCAGGATGCCAATCAGCAATGCCCCATGCGACTTGGGAATCGCATCTTCGCTGTCGGCCGAACCCACGCGCCCGTCCAGATCTACGCCCTGCGCGGGAACGACCGCGCCGCTCGCTGCGCTGTCCATCAGCCGTGTGGGGGCAATCCCGCCTGCGCCATACCCGGAAAGCGGGCCTGGCGTGGGCACGACTGAAGGCGCCAGCGCATAGCGCTCGGGATCGAGCATCGCCACACGGAAATCTTCCATCCCGCGGAAGCGCTCGTCGCGGTTCTTGGCAAGGGCACGCAGCAGGATCGCCTCGTGGGCTGCCGATAGACGGGGGTTGATGGCGCGCGGCGAAGGCACGGCCGCGGTGATGTGTTTGACGATGATCTCGCCATATCCTTCGCCGCCGAAAGGCACCTGGCGGGTCATCATTTCGAACAGGATGACGCCCAAGGAGTACACATCGGCTCGCTGGTCGATGTTGGGCCTGCCTTCGCATTGTTCGGGCGACATATAGTACGGCGTGCCCATGACCGAGCCGGTGCGCGTTTTGTGAGAAACCTTGTCTTCGCCCAAGGTCAGCTTGGCCAGACCGAAGTCGAGCACCTTCACGAAGTCGTTTGTGTTGCCCTTGTGGATGAGGAAGATGTTCTCGGGCTTGAGGTCGCGGTGGATAATGCCGTGCGCGTGTGAAGCGGCCAGCGCGTCCGCAACCTGAGCCGCAATGTCCAGGGCGCGAGCGGGATCGATGGGTGCTTCGCGCTTTATGCGATCCGACAGGGCCTCGCCCTGCAGGAACTCCATGATGAAGTAGAAGTCGCCGTCCGGCGTGGTTCCGAAGTCGTGGATGTCAACGATGTGCTCGTTGCCGATCTGGTTGACCGCCTTCGCCTCGGTGACGAAGCGAGACACGACCTCGGGATTGCGCGACAATTCAGGGTGGATCGCCTTCATGGCGACCTTGCGCCCGATGACCGGGTGCTCGGCCAGGTACACCACACCCATCCCGCCCTCGCCGAGCTTGGCCGTGATGGTGTAGTTGCCGATCGTCTGACCGACCGCAATCAAGGGTGATGATGCAAGCGAAGCCACTCTACAATTCCTGGATCAGCGTATCTCTAACCTTCGGCAATTTCCAGAATTCCGTCAAGGGTAGGGCGGCGCGTGCCTCGGGCCGCCAGTCGAAGGAGCCACAACTCTGTCAGAGATGGCCGAAGGGAGGCTTCAGCCAAAGAAGATCGACCGCCGCTCAAGCAGCAGGTCCGCGATCATGCGGTCGACCGCACTCCGTACCTGTTCCGCAACTTCGAGAGTGTCGCGGTCGGGCTGCGACGAGATCGCTTCCCCGATCTGGATGCTCCACTTGGCTGGCACCGGCAGCAAGCCGAGCGGGCCGAGAAGGGGAAAAGTGGGTGTGATTGGAATATAGGGTAGGCCGAAGACTCTTGCCAATTGCGTTACTTTGGCCACCACGGGATTTGTTTCCTCGGCGCCGACGATGGCCACTGGGATGATTGGAACGTTGGCTGCGCGCGCCAGTCGAACGAAGCCGCCGCGCCCGAACTTGCTCAGGCGGTATCGCTCACGGTAGGGTTTACCCGCGCCGCGTAGGCCCTCGGGGAAAAGACCCACCAGGTGACCGCGTTGGCAGAGATCGAGGGCGTTGCGCATCGACGCACGCACGCCGCCAATGCGCGCCACCACGGGCCGCATCCACGGAGATCGAACCGCGAAGGTTGCGACCAGCGGCCGCAGAGGTCTGTGCGCCGGATGCAGCGAGTGGCAAGCGTGGATGAGCATGGCCCCGTCGTAAGGCAGGCCGCCCGAGTGGTTGGCAACCAGCAGCGCGGCCCCGCCGGCAGGAACGTTTTCCAGACCGCGCAGCCGCACGCGGAAGTAGCGCGACCACAGAAATTCCAAGGCAGGGGACGTGCGTTCGAGAAAGCTGGGATCAAAGCCGTAGTCGGGCAGGGTGGCCGGATCGGGCATGGCCTGGCGCAAGGCCTCGACGATGGCTCTGAGCGCGTCCTTGATCGCCGGGTCCATCAGCGCCGACCGAGTTCTCACGATTCGATGAGAGTCCGCAGCTTTTCGCTCCAGCGTTGCACAACATCGCCCAAGGTTGCATCCGCAGGCAGGGCAGCCCCGCCTTGCGCCATGTCCGGCCGGCCGCCGCCCTTGCCGCCGAGATCCTGCAAGAGCAAGCCCACGACTTTCCCGGCATTCAGCTTGTCTTGCGCGCCCGGCGTGACTGCGCACACCATCGCGACCTTGCCCTCGGCCGCGCCCACCAGAACCAGCACGCCAGGATCCATGCGCGCTTTCAATTTGTCCGCGGTCTCGCGCAGAATTCTCGGATCGCCCACGCCCACGTCGTGCACGAGCAGCGCGTACTTGCCCACCTGCTGGCGATTGGAAAGCGGATCGCGCGAGCCGCCCGAGGCAATCTGCGCCTTGAGCTTGCCGATGTCCTTGTCGCGCTCGCGCAGTTCCGTCTGCAACTTCTCCAAGCGCGCGGCGACTTCAAAAGGACCAGCGCGCAGGATCCCGGCCGCCTCGGCCAGTTCGTTCTCCATGCGGCGGACCAGCGCCAGAGCGCCGAGGCCGGTCACGGCTTCCAGGCGTCGCACGCCCTGGGCCACGCCGCTCTCCTCCACGATCTTGATGAGTCCGATATCGCCTGTCCGGCCCACGTGCGTGCCGCCACAGAACTCCTTGGACTCGCCCATGGTCATGACCCGAACCGTGTCGCCATATTTCTCACCGAAGAACGCAATGGCTCCGGCTTGCTTGGCTTGGGCAATGGGCAGCACGTCGGTGGTGACCGGCAGATTGCGCAGCACGCGGGCGTTGGCCAGGTCTTCCACCTTTTGCTTCTCCTCGGGTGACAGCGGCGCCATGTGAGAGAAATCGAAGCGCAGACGATCCGGCGCGACCAGCGATCCCTTCTGCGCCACATGTTCGCCGAGGACTGTGCGCAGGGCCCAATGAAGAAGATGGGTGGCCGAATGGTTCCGCCGGATGGCATTACGGCGCTCGACGTCCACGGCCAGCTCAAGCGCCTCGCCGACCTGGATGGATCCCTTTTCGATCTCGCATAGGTGAACGGCGAGCGGCGAGAGCGGCCGCTTGCTGTCGACCACCTTGAGCGTGCCTTGCGGTCCGGTCGCGGTACCGCTGTCGCCGACTTGGCCGCCTTGCTCCCCATAGAACGGGGTCTCGCGGCAGACGACGGCAACGGGACCCTTGCATGGAGCCGCGACGCCGGGGACTTCTTTGCCCTCGGCCACGATGGCCACGATTTGGCTCTTGGCCATGGTCTCGTCGTAGCCGAGAAACTTTGTCGCGCCGACTCGGTCGAGGATGCTCTGGAATACGCCTTCCACGGCCAGTTCGCCCGAGCCCACGAACTCGGCTCGGCGGCGCTGCTCTTCCATGCTGCGCTCGAATCCGGCTTCGTCGACGGTGAATCGGTTGGCGGCAACGATCACGCGAGTCAGATCGAAGGGGAACCCGTAGGTGTCGTAGAGGCGAAACGCGACAGGACCGGGGATCACGCGGTCCGCACGCTTGGCCATCTCGTCGTCGAGCATGCGCATACCTCGGGTCAGCACGTCGCGAAAGCCGTTCTCTTCCTCGCACGTGATGGCCTCGATGACACTGCGCCGATCGCGCAGTTCGGGGTACACGTCTCCCATCATGTCGACCACCATACATGCCAGCCTCGGGAATTGGCTGCCGCTGCGCAGGCCGAGCAGCCAACTGTGGTAGATGGCGCGCCTCATGATCCGGCGCAGAACGTATTCGCGACCGGTCTTTTCCGGAAACACACCGTCGGCAATGAGGAACGCGGCCGCGCGGGCGTGGTCCGCGATGGCGCGCATGGAAACCGCGACCGAGCCTTCGGCGTAGTCCGACGGCGCGAAGGCCTTTCCTGTCAGCTTCTCGACTTCGGCAATCAAGGGCCGAAGCAGATCGGTCTCGTAGTTGGATCGGAAGCCGCCCAGCACGGCACACAGGCGTTCCAGCCCCATGCCCGTGTCGACCGAGGGCTTGGGTAGCGGCCTTCGCGTGCGATCGGGCAGTTGCTCGAACTGCATGAAGACCAGGTTCCAGATTTCGATCCAGCGGTCGCAGTCGCAAGCGGGCCCCAGGCAGGCGCGGCCGGCCGCCACTTCGGGGCAGGGGACATCGTCGCCTTGATGGTAGTGGATCTCGCTGCATGGCCCGCAGGGACCCACTTCGCCCATGGCCCAGAAGTTGTCTTTGTCGCCCAGGCCAACAACCCGATCGTCGCCCACGCCGGCCACTTTCTTCCACAGGGCGCGCGCTTCGTCGTCGCTGTGATGAACGGTGTACACCAGGCGCTTGGGGTCGACGGCGTAGTCTGCGACGAGCAGTTGGTAGGCGAAGCTGATGGCATCGGCCTTGAAGTAGTCGCCAAAAGAGAAGTTGCCCAGCATCTCGAAGAAGGTGTGGTGCCGGGCGGTGCGGCCGACGTTTTCCAGATCGTTGTGCTTGCCCCCGGCGCGGACGCATTTCTGCGAGCTGCAGGCGCGCGAGCGAGCCCGCTGCGTCTTGCCGGTGAAGATGTCCTTGAACTGGTTCATCCCCGCGTTAGCGAAGAGCAGTGTCGGGTCGTTGGCGGGCACCAGGGATGAACTGGACACTTCTTCATGGCCGTGGGCTACGAAGGTGTCGAGAAACTTGCGGCGGACTATTTGCGAGATCCAGGCTGACATGGGCCGGGGAGACTAGCCTGAGTCACGGCGTCCGTCGACTGCCGACTTTGTCTGGCCGAGGGCGTCGCGGTTGCCCGGCCAGGCTCACTACTCGTTCTTGAACCGATCGTCGCCGTACTGCCCCGGCGGCAGGGTGTCTCCGCCGCCGGGCTGGCTGGTCATCGCGTTGAAGTCCTGGCCCACCTGGCCGCCCTTGCTGACCCCGCGGAAGAAGAGCGCGAAGTCGTCGGGGTTTGTCGACGCGGCCACGGCGTCTTCGTAGGTCACGAAGCGGTTCTTAACCAGCTCAGTCAGCGACTGATCGAAGCTGATCATGCCATAGGGGTCGCGGCCTGTGGCGATGGCTTCGTGGATCTCGCGCGTGCGATTGACGTCGGCGATCAGTTCGCGCACGCGGGCTGTGCTGACGAGGATTTCCACAGCCGGCACCATGCCCATGCCGTCGGCCCGGGTAACCAGGCGCTGCGAGACCACGCCCTTGATGACCGAGCAAAGCTGCAGCCGCGCCTGGGCTTGCTGATGAGGCGGATAGATGGACACGATACGGTTGATGGTCTCGACGGCGTCGATGGTGTGCAGAGTCGAGAGCACCAGGTGCCCGGTTTCGGCGGCGGTCAGCGCGATCTCGGTTGTTTCCAGATCGCGCATTTCGCCCACCAGGATGACGTCCGGGTCTTGGCGCAACGACGCGCGTAGGGCGCGCGCGAACGAGGTGGTGTCGAATCCCACTTCGCGCTGGTTGATGACACTGCGTCGGTCCTTGAACGCGTACTCGATGGGATCTTCGATGGTCACGATGTGGACGGCTCGGCTGGCATTGATGTAGTCGACCATGGCCGCGAGGGTGGTGGACTTGCCCGAGCCGGTAATCCCGGTCACCAGAATCAGGCCGCGCTCTTCATCGGCCAGTTGCAAGACCTTGTGTGGCAGATTCAGACGCTCGAAGGGCGGCACGTTGGGTGGGATGAGGCGCATGACCACGCCCATGAATCCCCGCTGCTGCAGGATGTTGACCCGGTAGCGGAAGCCGTCGGCCGTGGCATAGGCGAGGTCCACGTCCCAGTTTTTGTCAAAGAGGTCCCGCTGCCTCGCGTTCATCATGGTTTGGCCGAATTCCTCCACCGCTTCTTTGGTCAGAGGTGGCACGTTGGCCACCGTGCGGAGTTCGCCCTTGACGCGAAAAATGGGTGGCAAACCCACCTTTAGATGGACATCGGAGGCGCCCAGCTGGCGGGCCGCCTGTAGCACCCTGTCGAGTACGCTCACCATTGTTGTTGGCATGTTACGGGACAGACCTGGATGGCCCTAGGCCGGGCATCCAGAGTATCACGCCGCTTCGTATTTCGCGCTGTGGTGCCAGTTTTTGACCTTTGCCCAGGTCTAACCTAGGGTCATAGGGGTGACTGTTCAGGAGGCCAAGATATCATCGGCCCAGGAGGTGCTCGTTCTCGACGCCGAGTTCAACGTGCTGAAAGCTGTGGAGAGCGTGTTGCTTGAGGCCGGCCTGACGGTCACCGCCCTGACTTCGCCCGAGCGCGCCTACGACCAAGTCGTCAATCGCTTCTTTTCGGTCGTGCTTTGCGACCTCGATACGCCATCGCTCGACGGCGCTATCGGCTTCATCCGGTTTGTCCGCGACAAATCACCCTTGACCGCCGTCATTGCCATGACCCGGCGGACCACCTTCGACGTTGTCGCGCCGGCGTTTCGGGCAGGTGCCACGGACGTCATGCCAGAGAGCCGCGATTCCGTTCTCGCTTTGCGCGACCGCGTGGTGCGGGCTGCTCGGGACGTCCAGTCGGCGCTGGGTCGCGAACAACTCCTGGCCGACTTCGCCGATGCCAACGATGAGCTGGTACGCAAGTTGATGGAACTGTCGGGACGGGCCACCGAGCTGGAGGACAAGCTCCTGGCCAGCGACCGAGAATCGTCGTCGTCGGCCAACCTGCTGGGCGCCCTTCAACTCTTGGTGGTCGATGACCAACCTGACCTGGTGACAGAGCTCGAGAAGGCCTTGCCCGCGGACAAAGGCTGGCGCGTGCAGCATGCGCAGAGCGGGGGTGAGGCGCTCGACATCGCCACTCAGGTTCCTCCGCAAGTCCTGGTGGCCAAGGAATCGCTGCCCGATTTGACAGGAAGCATGGTCATCAAGACCATCAAAGCGAGCGTGCCGAGCCTGGTCGCCATGCTGGTCGTGCCCGCCGCCGGAGGCAGGGAAGGCGAGGTCAAGATGGTCGAACAGAGTCGGCTGCACACCTTGATCCCGCGTTTCAAGAGCGCCTCCGATCTGGTGGCTCAGCTTTCCGAGGTGCGCGATGCCTTGCAAAGGAAGGTCCGCGAGCGACGCCATGTGAAGATTTTCCAGACGCAGTACCTGGAAATCTTGCAGCGTTGCCATCGACTGCAGAAGCAGCTCGAAGCCCTGATGAACGAGAAGAAGTAGGGCGTCGCGGTCGCTGTCGACGGTCTGCTATTCGTCGACTACGGCGACATAGGGCAGGCTTCGGTACTTCTGGTCCGCATCCAACCCGTAGCCCACCACGAAACGATCGGGAATTTCGAAGCCCACGAAGTCGAGCGGCACTTCGACGCGACGGCGAGACGGCTTGTTGAGTAGCGCGCAGACGTGAAGGCTGGCGGGTTCCTGCGTCTGCAAAAGGTCGAGCAGGTAGCGCAAGGTCAGTCCCGTGTCCACGATGTCCTCCACGAGAAGGACGTGATGGCCGGCCACGGGCAGGCGCAGGTCGCTTGTGATCTGCACCACGCCGGACGTCTCGGTGGCAGCGCCATAGCTGCGCACACCTAGAAAGTCGCAGCGGACATCCCGCGGGATTGCGCGCACGAGGTCCGCCATGAAGATAAATGCGCCGCGTAGGACGCCGACGGTGGTGAGTGCCCCGTCCGGCAGCCGAGCGGCGATGTCGCTGCCCAGGACGGCCACGCGTGCGGCGATGTCTTGGGCTGAGATGAGCAGGCGTGGCTGCATGGCGGCCTTGGGGACGCTATTATTATTCCTATCGACGGGCGATGGGAACCGCGGCGAGGGATGAGTTGTCCGATCAGTCATGAAAGCCATGCATCTTCCAACGACTTCTAGTTCTTGGTGGAATCTTGGTTGCGTTGCGATCTTCGCGGCAGGTCTGGGAGCCTGCGCGACCTCTGGCACTCACCCGCCGACCGGCCCCGAGTCAGGCCCGGTGGTCAAGTACGAGATGGACCCCATCAGAATCGACGCCACTCACGGGCCTGCGGGAACGCAGATCGATGCCTACGACGCGCCCGAGCTCTTCGAACGGGCAGGGGTGGCGCTGTCCGACAAGCGATTCGATGTCGCGGCCAAACTCTACGCCAAGCTGCTCAAGGGATTTCCGGACTCAGCCTATGCGAGAGCGGCGCTGTACAACCTGGGTCTGGCCCAAATCGGCAGCAAGAACTGGGCAGCGGCCATCGACGCCTTCAAAGGTCTGATTGACAAGTATCCGACGCACGCCGATGCCAAGGACGCATCCTTTCAACTGGGCGCTTGCTACGCCGAGCAGACCAACTGGCCGGCATCGGCCGAGGTGTTCGCGCGGATTCTGGAGCGTTCCGATCTGTCAGCCGACGATCGCATCGAGGCGCTTGGGCGGCGGGGCTTTGCACAGTTCAACCTGGGAGATCTCGACACGGCCGAGAAAACCTTCCGTGCCGTCCTGTCCTATCGCAAGCAGATTGAGACTGAGGAACGGCTGGCGACCGATTTCTATCTGGCTTTCTCGCAATATCATCTCGCGCAGATTTCGCACCGGCGTTTCCAGGCGGTCGAGCTGCGCTTGCCCGAGGCACAGATGGACAAGGATCTCGACCAGAAGGCCAGCCTGCTCTTGCAGGCTCAGCGCGCGTACATCGATACCATCAAGTATGGCAACCCGGCTTGGGCGTCCGCCGCTGGCTTCCAGGTTGGCTCGCTCTATGAGGAACTCTACGACGCCTTCATGCGGGCACCGGTCCCGGCAGAGCTAAAAGGCGAAGCGCGGGAGGTATACCAAGAGGAATTGCACAAGAAGATCCGGGTGCTGATCGAGAAGTCCCTGCGCTGGCAACGCGAAAACCTGCTCATGATCGAACGTCTGGGGGTCAACACCGACTGGGCCGAGAAGAGCAAGCTGGCCTACGCCAAGCTGCTCAAGCTGCTGGATCTCCAAGTTCCGGGTGCGCCTGCTGATACGGCAACGCCTGAAATACCACCAGCGGCGGTGCCTCCGCCCACGCCGCCGGCCCCGCCGCATCGGGGAGAGGTGCCGGAGCGAACTCCCCCTGCAGATTCTGATGCCGCTGGGCGACAGGTTCTCTGATCCCGGCGCGACACTGGATGGCTCACGATTTGGGCGCCCGCGGCTCGGCACGTGAGGGAAGTCCGACCAGCCTGATGACGCTGCGCTCTCAAGAACGGCCCGGATTCTGCTTGACACGCCTGCGATCCCGAAATATACGTTCGCCCCTCTGACTGCGGGGGAGATAGTTGTACCCCGTGAGCGAGACCACTTAACTAGGCGAAATCACAAGATATCCGATGAAAACCCGGCGCTGGCGTAGCTCAATGGCAGAGCAGCTGATTTGT
>Ga0265330_10001056_pt1 | contig 16640 bp, 13 predicted proteins | sample 41919metaG_FD_202083 | JGI IMG/M metagenome (GOLD analysis project Ga0265330, IMG submission 202083) | Rhizosphere microbial communities from Carex aquatilis grown in University of Washington, Seatle, WA, United States - 4-19-19 metaG | ecosystem: Host-associated > Plants > Roots > Rhizosphere... | reverse complement strand
AAAACGTTTCGCCCGCGGTAGATCTCGCGCGGCGAAAGCACGGAATGGCTCTGGACCAACGACGGATTCATCGGCTTCGCGCCTACTCCACGTCGGCCATCACGATGGGTGGCCATTTCATCATGGTGATCGACGCCGACGGGCCGACAAAGGATCGCGCCATGGCGATGGCTTCAGTCAGCGATTCAGAACGGTCCCAACCCATGATGGCCGGCACATGCGCGTTCTTGGCGCCGGCCAGGATGATCTTGCCCGCGTGCTGGCGGCCATTCTCGCCCCAGTACCACATGAAGAACGGGTGCGCGCCGTGGTACGCGTGGCCCCGCCGGTACATCTCAATGTAGCTCGGGTTGTGCGCAAATTCCTCTTCGTACTTGTGCTGCAGGGTCTTCGAATCGCGCGTCTCGGGCAGCAGGCGGTGGAAGAATTCGATGTAGCTGGGATGGAAGGCGTGATCGAATTCGTCGTTGCCCGGGTGGCACAGGATCAGGGCCCCGCCCTTGCGCAGGACCGGCTTGCCCCGATAGAAATTGTGGAAATAGCCCATCCCCATCACCTGCAACAGGATGGGGTTGAGAATCGAATTGATGTTGTAGGGTGAAACGTAGGGAATGGGGAAGATGACGATGTCACTCTGCCCCTTCACCTTGACCATGTACTGCTCGAAACCCTTGGCCACGATGCGCTCGTGGACCGGATCAGCCTTGCCGGCGTAGCAAGCGATCATTTGGTAGGGCGACGGGATTTGCTCGAAGACTTTGCGTCGGGCGGTCTCGGGCAGTTTTGCCAGCGTCCAGCGCAACGCCTCGAATTTCAGGCGATCGGTCTCGCCAAATTCGTCCTCGTTCTCGCCGAGGAACTTGGTCGCGTTGGCGAACATCCGATTGTTGATGGTCGTCTCGATGTGAAAGACGTTCATGTGCTGGTCCACCAGGCGACCCTGGCGGACGATCTGGGTGTTCAGCATGGACCGTGCCGGATCCATGTAGCTGTCACAGGCCAGGATGGTGTCCGGGCTGTGGTGCACGCGCACGCTCTCGTAGTCGCATAGGCCAACCGCAACCGACTTGTGCCCGCCATCCATGGGCACCAGGTTGATGTTCACGTAGATGACCAGATCGCTTTCGACCGCGCGCCGGTTGATGTTGACCGGCTCGTCGTGATCGGTCTTGCCCAGGTGGACCAGGCCGTCGGGATCCTCGGCGTCGTGGTTGTACAGCCGGTCAGGATTGAAGGCGTCGTAGATCTTCTTGCCCACCATGCGCTTGATCTCGCCGTCGGTCATGCGTCGGTGCAGCGAGTTGGCCACGATGATGTGCACGTCATCCACGCCGTTGGCGTCGAGCAGTTCAAGCACGACCTCCAGCACGATCTGCCGGATGTCGGGCGTGGCCATGGGTGGAAGCGGCAGGCTGATGTCGTCCACCGCGATGGTCACGCGCATGCCCGGCGAAAGCTGGGCATAGAGCGGATCGCTTTCGAGCGGGTGGTTCAGCGCATAGCGCACGGCCGCGCCGGGATTGGCCAGACCTTCGATGGGCGGCCGGGCGTAGACCACCCGGGTGCCGATGGGCAGGTCTTCGCAGAGCAACTCGGTGCCCGAAAAAACGATCCGCGGTGCAGAATCGCTGTCGATGTAGACGACCTGATCGTCTTCCTTGTGGCGGGGTACGGGCCCGCGTAGCGGCTTGGCTTCGCGCTTGTTCATCGGGGCCTCATGCTAACGCAAATCCAAAATGGGCCAGTCATGGTGCAAGGCTGTGTTCCTTAGGCGGAAATCGGGGTTGACGGCGGTGGGGTGGCCCACCACCGATAGCATGGGCAGATCGCTCATGCTGTCCGAGTAGCTGTAGCACTCGGTGAGGTTGAGGCCTTCTTTCTCGGCGTAGATGCGCATCCAGCTGGCTTTGGTCGCCGCGGCCATCACCGGTGGCAAGAGGCGACCGGTGGCCTTGCCGTCGACGAACTCCAGGTGGTTGGTCACGGCGTCGTCGAAGCCCAGGTGACGCACGAGCGGCCCGGCCGTGAGGTCGAGCGCCCCAGTGACCAGCACCTGACGCAGGCCCAACCGGCGCGACTTGTCGATAAGCTGGTAGGCGCCCGGAAAAATCGACGGCCGGATGACCGTGTCGAACAACTCCTCGGCCAGATAGCGCAGGCGGTCTTCAGACTCGCCCCGGTAACGGCGGAAAAAGATGTCGTTGAACAGCCGCCGGTCGAACATGTCGGCCGCCAAGAACAGGGGAATACTGACCACGGTCGACGCCGTGCGCGTCACGCTTCGCCACAGGCCCTGCTGGTTGCGGGCGTTGTAGGCGAAGGCGTGCACCAGGTTTGTACGACACAGGGTGCCGTCAAGGTCATAGAACGCAGCCGCTGCCATGTTCGGAAGTGCAACCGTATATCACGACCGGGACGATGAACCACAATCGGCTGCACGGCGCGGACGCACGGCGTCAAGAGTCGAGAAGAAATATGTGCCGCCGACTGCGTATGAACTAGCGTCGTCGTCGCGAGCGAATCAGCAGGGCGAGGCCGCAAACGAATGCCCAGACGATGGACATCGGGCTCGCGCCCGTCCCAGACACAAAGGCGCAGCCTGAGGACGACGAAGGCGTCACGGTCGTTCCCGACGTGCCGCCGGTAATTGCAATAGCCCCGCCGGTGGGCTGTTCAGCGCCACCCGTGGCGGGCTCGCCGCCGCTCGTCTCGACGCCACCCGTGGCGGCTGGTGCGCCACCCGTGTCCATATTGGTCCCGCCCGTGGACGCGGTCGCGCTGGTTCCGCCCGTGACGACGGTCCCACCCGTGGCGGCATTTCCGCCCGTGGCTGGCGTTCCGCCCGTGGCGATCTTTCCACCGGTGGCTGACGTTCCTCCCGTGGCGCCGTTTCCGCCCGTGACCACCGCGGCGTCGCTACCAACGCTGCCGCCATTGGAACCGGTGTCCTTGCCGATAGCGCTATCGCTCGGTCCGGCATCCCGAACCACGGTTCCACTTGAGCCACCGGTTCCACCGGTTCCGCCAGACCCGCCCGTGCCACCCGTGGCGCCGCCGCCCGGCACGCCGCTGTTGGCGCTGTACGTGCTGCAGGCGTTTCCCGCCACGCCGGTGTCGGTGTCGAAGGTCACGCCGTCGAAGGGAACCACAATGACCTTGCTGCCGTGGGTGTCGTTGCCAAGATCCGAGGCCTTGTCGATGTCGATGGCCGCAAAGGTGAAGGCGCTGACATGCCCGTTTTCCATGAACACGCCGGCTCGCTCCAGCTTGTACCAGTGGTTCACCGTTCCGTCCGTGTAGCGAATGAAGTTGGTGGTGGGATCGTAGGCGATTCCCAAGTCCTTCCAGTTCTTGATCCCGTCAGGCGAGACCATGTGCCTGGCCTTGCGCAGGTCGTAGTAGTTGTAGACCATGTGGTACTGCCCACCGCTGCACCAGATCACCGGATCCTCGCGCGATCCACTGGGATAGCCTGCGGGCGTGATGAAAGTCTTTGCGGCTTGCACGGTCCAGGGGCCAAGCAAGTTGGAAGGCGTGGTCATCATGGTGCCGAAGCGCGTGGCCATCAGGTAGGTCTTGTCGGGCAGGATGACGAGGCTGAGGTTCTTCGCCGTTCCCGAAGAATCCATGCCATTGGCGTTCACGGTGATCGATCCCTTGAAGGCCCACGGCCCGTCGATTGAACTGGAAGTGAAGATGTCGCCGGGACGGGTGTCGCTGACGATCACGGTCCAGGTGCCATCAGGAAGCATGGACCCGGTGACGTTGTGACCCTTTCCCGCTTGGTCCGTGTAGGCCGCGCCCTTGTCGACGTAAGGCCCGATGAGGGTGTCGCTGACGGCATGGACCGCGATTGACTTGCCCCAGCCCCCCGCGTGTCCCTTGCTCTGATCCCAACGGCTGGCGTACATGTGGTACTTGCCGTCGGGGCCGCGCATGATCTGCCCGTCCCAGTACACCCAGCTCTTGAGTGTCGCATCCTCAAGCCCGTTCTGGGTGTCGCGTGGGCCGGTGGCCGCGGCTCCCCAGGCGGAAGACGACAGCGTGCCCACGATGGGTGTCGGCTTGAAATACTCAATCAAGTCCTTGGCGGATGCGGGCGTGGAAGCGCCGACCAGAAGCCCCAACACGGTAGCCGGGCCGAGCGTGAGAGCGACAGTTCGATTCATTGCGACTCCTTGTTGCGTGCGACGCAAGGTCCCAGAATTGGGATCTTGCTAACCAGGGGGCAACCGGCCGCGAATCGGGTCTAGGAAAAACCGTAGAACGGCGGCGTCAGGCGAAGGGGAGTCGTTGGGGCGGATTACTTCGCGCCCGGTGGGGCCCCGGCCAGCCACTCGGCCATGATTTCCACGCGTGCCGCCGGATCCAACTTGGGAAATTGAGCCAAGGCCCAGTCGCTGGCGGCCAGGCGCCCGGGACCGCTGACCAGCACGGCATAGGAGCTGCGCCAGCCCTGGCCATCGGACGCCGATGCCGCGGCCACGCGCTTGGGCGCATCAAGCTCGGCGCTGCCCAGGAAGCGCAGTTCGGCATCTTTGTCGTCGGCCAGGCCGGCCAACAGCTTGCGCGCAGCTTGATCGCGCCGCATCGCCAACGCCTGCGCCCCGGCCAAACGAACCCGGCGGTCGAACTTGCCGCGCGCGATCCGGCCCAACATCTCGGCCGACGCCTCGCCTTTCATCGTCCCAAGCTCTCTTGCCACGGCCTGACCAGGCCGCGGGTCCTTCTCTTTGCCGAGTTGGAAGAGTTGCGGAACCATCGCCTCGCCCCCGGCGCGCAGCAAGGCCGAAGCCGCTGCGCCACGCACTTCAGGGGCTGCGTCGTGCATGGGTCCGGTCAGTCGAAAAATGGCAGCCCGACCTGATCCCGACCGCGTCCCGGCGAGAAGGGCCGCGGCCCGCACCGCGGATGGTCCATCGTTTGCCAACCCGAGCAGGGTCTTGTGCGCCTCGGAATCGTCGAGCGTGCCCAGGGCATCGACAGCCGCCACGCGCTGGGGCTCTGGTGCCGCGCGGTCATTGGCCACCGCCACCACACCCGCCAAGCACTCGCGCTCAAGTCCGAATTGGAGGGCTGCGACGGCCGCGCCCCGGCCCTGCACATCCGTGCCTTCCAGCTTCGCCTTCACCAGGGAACACAGGGGAATCGCTAGCCGCGCCAGCGCGCGCGCCGCCGTCTCCACGTCCTGGCCTTGCTCCACCGCCTGACGAAGTTTTTCCAGACCCGCCCGATCGCCGCCCGCCGCACGAGCCGCAGCCACGGCCAGCCCCTGTTCGGCTGGCACAGTGTCGAGCCAGGCCCCGATGAATGACGTGAAACCCAGCTCACGCGCGTCGTCACCGGCGGCCTGCAAGCGCTTGATGGCGGTGAGTTCGCGACCCTGGGCAACCAGACCGCGCACCGCCTGCGGCAAGGGAAGCTGCGCATCTTTGATCCGCAGACCGGAGCACAGGCGCTCGTCGCGGGCAAAGCTCCACAGCACGTGGGCGTTGCCGTCGTCGGAAAGAACCGACTCGGGCGCGACGCCATAAGGGGCGTTCTCGCGAATCACATCCAGCGCCGCGGTGTCGAATTCGTCAGACCCTGACGGCACGGCCACCGCCGCGCTTTGCAGTCGACCACCTGGGGCGAGCACCAGTTCCACTTCCACCACGCGCGTGGCGAGATTGACGGGATGGTCTTTGGGCAGCCGCGCAGCCGCCATGGCCAGGAAGCTGTCCGCCCACGATCGATGGACCTTCGCGTGCAGGTCATTCAGATAGGCCAGGGTTCGACCTTCACCCTTCACCGGCGGCTCGTCGGCGGCCCGCGCCTGGCCAGGGAGCAGAACAAGGGCTGAAACAAGCCCCACGGCCACCAGAAGAAACGCACGCTTGCCTGTCATCATCGAAGGACCTCTCGATTCAAGGTAAGCATCCACTATACGCGCCTCGGGCGGCATTGGTCCAACCCCACCGGGCGTAACCGGCCGTGGCGCTTGGCTTCTGGTGCGACGAAGCCGTCACCCGCTGAGTGAAGACGGAGGTCGTGGCCGTGGCCGTGGCCGAGCAACTTCTCCGTTCTGCTGCCGAGACTCATGCATGTGCGGCTTCCAGATAGGTCTGCCTGCCGACGGCAGCCATCTGATTTTCTCGGCTGGGCGTGTTCGCAATGTCCGGCCACGGCCACGGCCACGGCCACGGCCACGACCACGTCTACGACCACCCTTCGTCGGCTGGCTGGGCGAGAGATTTTGCCTTGGGCTGGGGCCTTCTGCGAGGCGCCTCGCCGTGTCGGTCGCTGCGCTTGCCGCGGGATTACGGCCAGTTGGCCAGGTCAGTGTCAGCGATGTACAATCTGTACATGTCGCGACAAATGGCCATGAGCGAGGTCAGGAGGGTCCTGCCCGCGCTCCTGAAGGAAGTCGAGCGGGACGGCACCACGGTGGACATCACCAAACGCGGTGCCATCGTTGCGCGTCTCGTTGGACCGCTAACCGATGCGGTCGGAACAGCAGAAGCGCTCCTGTCCGCCCGCCGAACCCTGGGCCGTCAGCGCAAACCGCGTGTCGATGTGTCGATGCACAAGAACGAATACCTGACCAAACGCCACGCCTGATGCCGTTGCCGAGGGATCTGTTCGTCGATACCTCATTCTGGTTCGCGTCCCTGGTTCCGCGCGACGTGAACCATGAACGGGCGGGTGATTTGCTCGAAGAGGCGGCTCTCACGGCCTGCCGGTTCCACACCACACGCGAGGTGCTGAGCGAAACCCTCACCCTTTTGCGCTATCGCGACGGGGCGCGATCGGCTTTGCTGTTTGCCAACGAGATCGCGCCAACCGTCGAGGTGGTTGTGTCCGATTCGGAGGACCACGCGGCCGCCCTGGAGATCTTCCGACGTCTCGCGCCCCGACGGCTGCTTTCCTACTGCGACGCCCTTTCGTTCGTGATCGTACGCCAGCGGCTCAACGACATGGCCTGCCTGGCCTTTGACCGCGACTTCCGCGCCCTCGGCCTGACTGTATTGATCTGATATGGGAACCCTGAAAGGGTTCGCGCTGCCCTTCGGCTCCCCACGCCCTCCCCCACACCGCTCGCTTCCCCCTTCGGGGACTTCGGGACCTGCACCTTCCCCACCACACCCGCTCGCTACGCTCGCGCCCTCGCGCTCGGCCTCGCCATGCCCCACGATGGTGCGCCGCCGGCAACGAGGGCGCGCGAAGCGCGGGGCGGGCGGGGTGGGCTGTCCGTCCCGAAGCCCCCGCAGGGGGAGCCGGCGGGCTCCCCACGCGACTAGCTACCTTCCGCCGCGCGCGACGCCTTCCTTCTCCCGCTTCTCTTTGTAGTCTTGGATCATGGCCTCGCGCACCTGCTTGGGCACCTCGGCGTAGCGCTTGAACTCCATGGTGAATTCGCCCTTGCCCTGCGTGGCGGAACGAATGTCGGTGGCATAGCCGAACATGTCGGCCAGCGGCACCTCGGCCACGCCGGTGACGAAGGCTTCGTGCTTCTCTGTGCTGATGATGGTGCCCCGGCGCTGATTGAGCTGTCCGATGACCGCGCCCTGGAATTCCTCGGGAAACTGCACTTCAACCAGCATGATGGGCTCAAGAATGGTCGGCTTGGCCTTGTTGTAGGCCTCGCGGAAACCCATCAGGGCCGCCGTGCGGAACGCCAACTCGGACGAGTCCACCGGGTGCGACTGGCCGTCGTTGATGAGGCAGCGCACGCCCACGATGGGGAACCCAATGAGCGGTCCCCGCTTCATCGCCTCTTTGAAGCCCTTGTCGCAGGCCGGGATGAATTCACGCGGAATAGAGCCGCCCGCGATCTCGTCGACGAACTCGTAGCCTTCCTCGTGATCCGAGGGCAAGGGCTCAATATAGCCCGCCACGCGCCCGTACTGGCCCGAACCGCCGGTCTGCTTCCTGTGGGTATAGGCAAACTCCCCGCGTTGCATGATGGTCTCGCGGTACTTGACCTGGGGCCGTCCCGGAATCACCACGCAGTTGTATTCGCGTTTCATGCGCTCGATGTAGATATCGAGGTGCAACTCGCCCATGCCGCTGATGATGGTCTGCGCGGACTCGTCGTCGCGCGACACGCGGAAGGTCGGATCCTCCCTGGTGAAGCGATTGAGCGCCTTGGAGAAATTGGTTTGCGCCGTCTTGTCCTGCGGTTCCACGGCCAGCGAGATGACCGCTTCGGGCACGTGCATGGAGGTCATGGTGAGGTTGACTCTCCCGTCGGTGAAGGTGTCGCCCGAGGCGCACTCCACCCCGAACAGGGCCACGATATCGCCGGCTTCGGCTGTGGTGATGTCTTCCATCTCGTCGGCGTGCATCCGCACCAAGCGTGGGACTTTCACCCTCTTCTGTCCGGCCGAGCAGTTGACGATGAAATCGCCCTTGCTGACCTTGCCCTGGTACACGCGCACGTAGGTGAGCTGTCCGTAGCGGCCGTCTTCCAGCTTGAAAGCCAGCGCCACGAACGGCTTAGTCACGTCGGATTCCAGCTTGATTTCCGCTTCGGCGTGATCCTGGTCGAGCGCCATGTTCTCGACCTCGGCCGGCATGGGCAGGTAGTCCCGCACGCCGTCGAGCAGCAGCTGCACGCCCTTGTTCTTGTAGGCCGAGCCGAGCAGAACTGGCGTGGCTTTGAACGCCACGGTGGCCCGCCGGATGGCCGGAATCAAATCCTCGACCGTGCACTCCTGCTCGTGCAGGTACTTGTCGGCGATGGGGTCGTCCACGTCGGCGAGGGCTTCGATCATCTTCAGACGGGCCGCCTTGGCCTCTTCAACCATGGCCTCCGGTATCTCGGCGTAGCGCAGGTCTTCACCCTTGGCGCCGTCGAAATACACCGCCCTCATACGAATGAGGTCAACCACGCCCTCGAAGCGGTCCTCGGCGCCGATGGGGAGCTGCAGCGTGATGGTGTGCAGGTGCAGCTTCTCGCGCAACTGGTCGGTCACGCGCGCCGGGTTGGCGCCCGCGCGGTCCAGCTTGTTGATGAAAGCGATGCGCGGCACCTGGTAGCGCCGCATCTGGCGATCGACCGTGTACGACTGCGACTGCACGCCGGCCACGCCACAGAGCACCAGCACCGCGCCGTCGAGCACGCGCAAGGCACGCTCCACCTCGATGGTGAAGTCCACGTGGCCTGGCGTGTCGATGAGGTTGATCGCGCAATCCTCCCACTCGCACGACGTGGCGGCCGACTGGATGGTGATGCCCTTCTCTCGCTCCAGGTCCATGAAGTCCATGGTAGCCCCCACGCCGGACTTCCCCTTGACCTCTTCGATCTTATGGATCTTGCCGGTGTAGAAGAGAACGCGCTCAGAGAGCGTGGTCTTCCCTGAATCGATGTGAGCGGAAATGCCGATGTTGCGGATTTTTTCGATGGACGCCATGGAACGTGGGTGACCTATTCTGCTGGATGACTAAAGGCGCGGCAGTCTATTCGACGACAACACGAACGCCACCAAAATCTCTGTGACGCCATCTGGCCATTTATGTTTGATGTTCACCGTGTCGTCGCTCTGAGGTTGCATTCTGTGGCGGGACGCGGGCTAAATACGTCCCAGTGCCCACCAAGAATACCCCCGGCGAAGCAAGACGTCGCTATCAACACTCCCCCTTTCGGACGGCCGATGACCACACGTTCCTGCGGCCCTTTGTCAAGTGGGCTGGGGGCAAAAGTCAGCTTCTGCAGCAGTACACATCCCTGTACCCGAAGGCGGATTCGATCGGCCGCTACGTGGAGCCGTTTCTCGGCGGTGGCGCCGTCTTCTTCCACATCACGAAGTTGCTGCGGCCGTCGCACGATCTGCTTTGGGACACTAACGCGGAGTTGATTGACACCTTCCTGGCCGTGCGCGACGAGGTAGATCCGCTCATCGAACTTTTGCGCCAACACCGGCAGCGGCACAGCGAATCGTACTACTACGAAGTGCGGACCCAGAGTCCCCAAACCCGCGTGGAACGGGCCGCGCGCCTTATTTATCTCAACAAGGCAGGATTTAATGGCCTGTACCGGGTGAACAGTCGCGGCATCTTCAACGTGCCCTTTGGCCACCTCGCCAATCCAAAAATTCTCGACGAACCCATGCTGCATGCGGCTAGCGAAGCCCTAGAAAAAGCCGAATTGGCCGCACGCGATTTCCGCGATCTGGCCACCGTCGCACGCAAGGGCGACTTCGTCTACTTTGACCCGCCCTATCAGCCGCTATCCAAGACTGCCAAGTTCACCTCCTACACCAGCGGGTCATTCGGCGAGAAGGACCAGCGCGACCTGGCCAATCTGTACGCCGAGCTCGACCGACGCGGATGCCTGCTCATGCTGTCGAATAGCGACACGCCGCTTGTCCGCGAGCTGTACGCAGACTTTCGCATCCACGTCGTTTCCGCGCGTCGGATGATCAACTCGGACGGCGGGAAGCGGGGACCGATACCAGAGGCAGTCGTGCTCAACTACGACGCCCAGGGTGGGGCGCCCGGCGATGGCGAGAGCACCCCCAAGCGCCGGCCCCGAGTCTACACACGTGGAGGCGATCTCGGGCAGACGCAGCTTCCTGCCGGGCAGGTCGTGGCCAAGGACGCACAGCGAATGGAGTGCCTGGGGGCCGTGGACGAGCTTTCGGCCTGCATCGGGCTTGGGCGCGCGCTGCTGCAAAAGCCCGATGCGCCGGTCGGCGCCTCACGCCTGGATGCTCGCCTGGGCCGCATCCAAAATGACCTATCCAGCCTTTGCGCCGATCTGGCCGCGCCCGCCAAGCGAATCGCGGCCCGGCATGTGGCATTCCTGGAACGCGCCATCGACGCCTGGACGGGCAGTCTTCCGCCGCTTGGTGCCTTCATCCTTCCAGGCGGAGGCCCGGCAGCGGCGTGCCTGCATCTCGCGCGCACCGTTTGCCGCCGTGCCGAGCGCCAAGTGCAGCGCCTTGCGGCCGATGAGCCCATGGACGGCTCCGTCGTCCCCTACCTCAACCGCCTGTCAGACGCGCTGTTTGTCGCGGCCCGCGTCGCCACGAAGCTCTACGGCCACGAGGACGTCGTCGTCGCCAAAAAATAGTTCGGCCGCCCCTACCTGACAAAGGCCAGGCCGAGGTTCACGTCCAGATTGGCCATCACCTTGGGCACGCCCACCAGGACGTTGGCGCCCGCCACGAGCATGAGATGGTCGCTCAACTCGACGGTGATGCCAGCGCCAGGACCGATCAAAACAGGGCCGCCGACCACGGTGTCTTTGCAGCCGCCCGCGGGACAGCCAGCCAGTTGCCCGACATTGACCACCTGGCGAATCTGGCCGGCGCCCGCGGCCAGCGAAAGGAACGGCGTGACCCGCCCGGGATCGCCCACGAACCAGGTCAGCTTGGCCAGTGCGGCCACGGCGTAGTGGGATGGCTGGCACGTGCCCTTGTTGCACGCGCTCGGGTTGCCCGTGACGTCGCTGCCCTTGACTTGGCTGGCGCCGGTCACCAGCTGGAACCGCCCCTGCAGCGATAGAACCACGTTGTCTGAGGCGAAAAAGCCAATCTCGGGGGAAATCTGCAGCAGGCGCGCCCAGACCACGCCTGAGCTCTTCAGGCTCTTTCCCGCATCGTCGGTGCGATTGGCCTCGGGCGTGCCCGAGTGGTAGCCGAAGCCACTGCCCACTGACAGGGAAAGCCAGAAGGACAGTCCCGCCCCCGCTTCGCCGCCCTGATCACCCTCGTCCGCGGTCGTGTCCTCGGACGCCGAACCGGCGCTGGCGCCAGCACTGGCGGCTTCGGCCCCAAGCTTGACGACGTGCGGGTCGGCCGCGGTCCCGTTCTGGTCCAGTGTCTTGCCCTGCCCGTCCTTTGCCAGGATGTAGTAGGCCACCGATGCGCCGCTGGTGGACTCGGCCGGAATCTGAGTTTGGAACCAATCGCTGCTGTCGACCGGATCCATCTCGCGCGTGACGAAGTCCTTCGCGCCTTCCGGCCGGTAGGCGAGCAGCACCCGCTCCGCGCCGGCGGCCGCCGGAACCTGCGCCCGGATCGCGATGGGTTGGCCCACCTGGCCCGCGGCGATGGGCGTGTGAATGATGGTGCTCTCAGCAGCGGCGGCGGACGGAGCCGGTTGTGCCGACTCGACAGCCGGGGCAGCCGCGGCCGGGGGCGCGGCAGGGGCGGGTTCGCCACCTTCGGAGACATCCATCGACGCCTCCGCGAAGGCCGACTGGACCTCAGAGTTGATCAAGGACTTGGTGACCTTGATCGCGGGATCGATCCGCAGCGCCTTCTTGAATTCCTCAATGCCCTGGTCGCGCTGTTTGAGCCCGGCGACGTAGACCGCGCCCAGGTGGACGTGGGTGCGCGCGGCCGCCGGGTGGTTTTCTAGCTGTGCCGTTGCGCACAGCTCAAGCGCTTGCTTAAGCAGGCTGGTTGCCTCCGCCATGTCGAGGTTGGCAAAAGAGGCGAGCGCCTTCTTGTTGAGCTCGACCACCTTCTGCACGGGGTCTGCCTCTTGCGCGCTGGCCCCAGTCCCCCAGGCAACGGCAGTGCAGAAAAGCGTGACAAGCACGGCATGGCGGTACCTGGAGCACCGAAAGGTTTGCCTCCCGTCGTGAAATCGCGGATTTGCGTCGCATCCCTTCGTTGCTCGTCGGTCAAATACGTCGAGTATTCTCCCTCCTCGCGCCTCGGGCTGCTCGCAACTTCGCGATTTCCCTCGGTCCGTCAAACCGTTCGGTGCTCTAGTTGAAGTCAACGTCATTTGGGGAAAGGCTCCTGCGGGGGCGGTTTGCGTGTTCGAAAATGGCGGGGCCGCCGGAACTTTAAGCTCGTAGATTCCCCCACGTCAACCTACTCGTGGGTACATCTGGATCAGTGCCGCGGCCGGCCCAAAACGGTTCAACCTGCCAGCCAGAGATTTCCGGGCCTATACTTGGGTTGATGCGCGCAACGGCAACCGCCGTGGTCTTAGTGGGACTAGGTGGCACGATCGTTTGGTCCGCCTGGTCGTGGCGCGACGTGCTGCCGCACACCAGCGCACCGCCACCGGCTGCGGAGCTGCTTGCCGCCGAACGTGCGAGCCCCACCGCGCTGATCGTCGACTTTCGCGACGAGATCACCGAGCAGCAGCTCGCTGCCCACGGCTACGCAGACGAGCCCATCAGTCGATTTTCGGCGAGCGACCGGATGTATCGCCTGCGCTTTCGCACAGCCCAGGACGCCGAGGACGCGGCCCGCAGGCTGCGCGCCGATCCCTTGGTCGAGTCGGTTGACTACGACGCCCCGGTCAGCCTGTTTCCCGAAGAGTCCACGCCGATGGCGCCACCGGCAGGCGCGCCTGAATGCGCGAAGGACGACGGCGCGGGTGAGGCCGGCGCCGGGTTTCCCAACGATCCCTGCTTCCGCTATCAATGGCACCTGCGCCAGGTCGGGCTGCCCGCGGCGTGGAAGCTGGGCCAGGGCCGCGGCGTCGTGGTGGCGGTCATCGACACCGGCGTTACCCGAGTCCCTGATCTGCAGGGCACGCGCTTTGTGCCTGGCTTCAACTTCGTCGACGACAATGACAAGGCTGACGACGATCACGGCCACGGCACCCATGTGGCCGGGACCATCGCGCAGTCCACCAACAACGGCCGAGGCGTGGCCGGGGTGGCCTTTGGCGCCGCCATCATGCCGCTCAAGGTGCTGAGCCGGCGGGGCGCGGGTTCCATGGCAGCCATTGCCCAGGCCATTCGTTTTGCGGCTGACCACGGTGCCAACGTCATCAACATGAGCCTGGGCGGGCCGTTCCCAGTCACGCCTGTTCTCCGCGCCATCGAATACGCGCATCGCAAGGGCGTGGTCGTGGTGGCCGCCGCGGGCAACGACGGCCGCGGCCATGTCGGCTACCCAGCCCGCTACCCAGACGTCATCGCGGTGGCTGCCACCCAGTGGGACGAAACCACGACCTTCTATTCAAACTGGGGCCAAGAAATAGACATCGCGGCGCCGGGCGGAAACATGCGCGTCGACCAGAACGGCGATGGCAAGCCCGACGGCATTTTACAAAACACCATCCTGCCCGGGGCCGCGGGCAATGGGTACCTGTGGTTCATGGGAACGTCGATGGCGGCACCGCACGTGGCAGGCATCGCGGCGTTGGTGATCGGGGCCGGCGTCACACGCCCCGAGGCCGTGCAGGCTGTCCTGGTCGACACCGCTCGCAAGCCCAAGCCAGTGACATCGGCCACTGGCCGCCGCATCGACGACCACTACGGCGCCGGGATCGCCGACGCCGGGGCAGCCTTGCGCAAAGCCCGCAGCTCGCGCGGCGCAGGCAGCCTGGGCTTGGGCGCGGGCCTGGGACTGCTCAGCCTGTGCGGAATGCGCCGACGCGAAAAACTCGGCGGTGGGCGCACCTGGACCTTTGCCGGCGCACTTATGCTCGGGGCTTCCGGACTCTTTTTCCTGCCCGGAATGCCGACGGGGCTCGCCGACTCGCCGATCGGCGCCGGAGCGCTTTCGTCACTCGCCTTGCTCCTCGGTCCCTCCGGTCAAGGAAACCCGCTGCTCTGGAGCGCCCTGCTTCCAGTCGCCGCCGTGGCCTTGCTCTACGGCGTGCGCTGCCTGCGCCCGACCCTGGCTGGCCTGGCCTTCGGCGTGGCCGGCGCCCTGCTGTTCGCTGCCTGCGCCTACACGGCAAGCATCCGTTTCGTACCCGATTTCCTCGACCGCGCCTGGCTGGCGGTCAACGCCCTGCTGGCCGCCGGCGTGGGCACGCTGGTGCTGCGCAAGTAGGCGACTCGACCATTCCCCATCCCCGGCGTCCAATTGATGGGCGACCGGCGCGTGGAAAGCGAATTGAAGGGCCTCGCTGTCCTGCGCGCACTGGACTGGCTCAAGCAACTCGAAACCTCCTGGTTCCAAGCGAATGTTCACGCACCCGGGACGCTCGACGGTCAACATCGACTCCGCAGCGTCGTGATAGAACTCGCGGTGGATCCAAGCCACCGTGTCGACGGATGCTGACTCGCCCAGTTCACCGCGGGCGAATCGCTCGTCGATCGCGCGCTGGACTCGAACATGGGCGGCAGCTTCACGTTGCAGATCGCGGCGCCAGCTGATCCGGAATGGATTCCAGCTGGCACGGTTCTATGCGCTGCGTACTCTCCATCGCCTTATCCGGAGCACCAATGAATTGTCGAAGATGGTGCCGATCTGACCTGCCGATCGTCGCCGCAACGCAAGCGTCTGACAACACAGGGGAATACGCCGATGGCCGACTCACTAGCCGCCGATCCGCGCTGACATTCTACGGCGGGCAAACGCTGCGCGCACTCCCAGGAAGACTCAGGCCAGGAATCCCGCCCGGCAAACGACAGGTGGCACGCGGCCGGGCGGATTGTGAAAGCGGCGGCGAGCGGCGGTGATTCAGTGTACGTAGTAGCCCTTGGTGCAAGACCAGCCGTGGCATCACCCGCTAACCCCGTGTCGTTGTTGACATAAATCAGCGATCCGCTGCGTTTCTTCCGGGTCCCACTTTCTCGTTCACTTGTTTTGTTGCCCCGACACGTCACATTGACGACCCTCGCGCCCGGCCCAACCATCACGACACAGCCGCAAGCCCAAACGCTTTGCGCTGGACCGGGGAAGACGGCAACCTTCGTGATTGCCGCGACGGGCACCGCGCCGCTTTCCTACACGTGGTACTGACTGAGCGGAACCACGCCGTATGTCTTCGGCACGGGAACCAGCTTGACTCTCAGTGCCGAGCCCGGACCCGGACTTCCCTTGAACAATAGCTACTACTGCGTGGTCACCGACGGCGCCGGCTACACGAAACAGAGCAATACGGTCACGCTGACGACAAATCCGCTGCCCTCGGCGCCTGTTCTGTATCAGTGGGGCGAAACAACGGACCATGTGTGGGTGCAATTGGATTCGGCCGACGGACTGGGCATCAACTATCAGTATTCCGATGACGGCGGAAACGGCTGGTCTGGCTGGAGGAACGACGGCTATAGCCACTTCTGGCCGAACGTCGGACCGTTGGGATTGCCGTCTGGATCGGTGGTCGTGCAGGCCTATGTCGTGAACGGCTACGGTTGTTCGAGCTCGATCGCCCAAGATCCATTGCGTGAACTGAGTCTGCGCATTCACCCTCCCTGTAGGGGCAATGCCGGTCTACGCGTTTCGGACGGGCAGCTTCGCGACCGTTTGACGAGCGAGCTGCGCTGAGATCGCGGCCTGGTACAGGCTGAAGAGCTTGTCCAGCACCGCCTCGGGTCGGAAACGTTCCACCACGCGGGCTCGTCCCCGCGCTCCCATGGCCGCGCGTTCTTCGGGCGGCAGTGCCATGACCGCGGCCATGGTTTCTGCTAGGGCCGTGTGGTCGCCCGTAGCCGTTTCCAAACCCGTGACCCGATGTTCGACGATGGCGTCGCGGTTTGCTTGGCGTGACACGACGGCTGGCAGCCCGGAAAGGTGCGCCTCAATGGACACGTTGGGCATGCCCTCGGCCCACGAGGGGAGCACGAGAGCATCCGCCGCGGCATAGACCTGATGCATGTCGCGCACGGGACCGAGCCAGCGCAGGTGCTGGGCCACGCCCCACAGGCGAGCCCAGCGCGGAAGCAGCCACCCGCACAATCTATCGCGAACGCGCCCGGCAAGAAGCACGGTCGCCTGGGCTGGCAACCG
>Ga0265330_10001051_pt1 | contig 16675 bp, 14 predicted proteins | sample 41919metaG_FD_202083 | JGI IMG/M metagenome (GOLD analysis project Ga0265330, IMG submission 202083) | Rhizosphere microbial communities from Carex aquatilis grown in University of Washington, Seatle, WA, United States - 4-19-19 metaG | ecosystem: Host-associated > Plants > Roots > Rhizosphere... | reverse complement strand
GGGGCCGCGATTCGCCTACGGAGCCGCCACGCCGCCGAGCACGATCAGCTCTGCCTCGGAGATCGCGGCGTAGATTCCCTCGTCGGGGAAGCGCCTCGCGATGTAGGCCACGACGGTCTTGGCCTCGAGAGCCTCCATGTCCGCCATGTAGCTGATGAGAAGGAAGTTCGTCTCGGGCCAAGTGCGCGTACCGAGCTTCCTCTTGCTGCGGCCCGATCCCTGGACCGACGGGAGGAGGGTGTACTCGAGCTCGGGGATCGCCGACCCGAGCGCCTCCAAGAGTTCGTCCTTGACCGATTGGTTCGCTATCACCTCGAGCCTCTTCATAGCCTGCCTTCCTTTTTAGCCTGGCGCTTGTTGATCAAGTAGTAGACCACCGGGATCAGGAGGAGCGTGATGAAGGTCGCGCTCGTGAGGCCTCCGATTACCGCGAGCCCGATGGGCTGGGTCATGCTGGAGCTGCCCGACTCGAAGAAGGCCATGGGCACGGCGCCCAAGATGGTGGCGCCCGCCGTCATCACTACCGGCCGGAAACGGCTGGCGCCTCCCTGGATGCATGCCTCCATGAGGCCCATGCCGCGGCCCCGCAGGAGGTTGGTGTAGTCCACAAGGAGAATGCCGTTGTTGACGACGATGCCGATGAGCATAACGACGCCGACCAGGGTGAACATGCTGATATTCTGTCCCTTGAGCACGTAGGCGGCGAGCACGCCGACGATCATGAGGGGGATGGTGAACATGTTGATGAGCGGGTCCTTGAAGGACTCGTACTGGCCGGCCATAACGCAGAACACGAGAAGGAGGGCCAGGATGATGATCACGCCGAACACGCCCGCCATATCCATGACCTCGGACCAGGAGCCCTTGAAGTTCACGTAGACATCGGAGGGGATGGTCAGCTTCGCCTTGATGAGACCCTTGATCTTGGCCTCGACGAGGTTCGCCTGGTGGCCCGGAGCGAGGCTGCCGGTGAGCTCGACGGAACGCTGCTGGGTCGTGCGGTGGAGCTCCACGGGCCCTACGCCTTTCTTCAGCTCGGCGAAGTTCGAGAGGGGTACCTTCTGTCCGCTCGATCCGAGGACGAAAATCTTGTTCAGGTCAACGATCTTCTGCCTGTCCTCCTCCCGCAGCCTGACTTTCACGTCGAGCTGATCGCCGCCCTTCTGGTAGCTCGTGTAGGCATAGCCCTTCACGGCGTCCCTGATCTCGGTCGCTATCGTGCTCACCGAGATGCCGAAGGCGTAGGCCTTCTGCCGGTCGATCGCTACCTCGACCTGGGGCAGGCCATCCACGGAGTCGCTCGTCGGCTCGAGGACCTCGGGGACCTCCGAGCGGATGAGCGCGAGGATGTCCTTGCCCGCCTTGGACAGGCCCGTATAGTTCGAGGACGAGAGCGTGATGTCGATGTCCGAGTTCTGCTGCAGCCGGTTGCCCGAGGAGAAAGAGAAGATCGCTGAGGGATAGTCCTTAAAATGCTTTCGCAGGGCATTCTGTACGATGTTGTAATTTTCGATGCTGTATTTTCCCTCCTCGAGGGTGACCGTGACCGAGCCCTTGTTGCTCGCCGAAGACGTCGTCCAGGCGTTTCCGCTCGAGCCTGTCGTGCCGATGACGTTCGTTATGTCCACGAGCTCTTTCTTGGCGGTGTCGGAAAGCTCTTTCACTACCTTCTCGGTCGCGGAGAAGGTAGTGCCGAGCGGCATCTCGACCGACAGGGTCACCGAGGAGGAGGACATGGAGGGGGAGAAGACGATCGTGAGGCGGGGGAAGAAGTAAAAGAGGCTGCCCGCGAGGAGCGCCACGACGACGGCGATCGTGGTGAGGCGGTGCTTGAGGGTCGCGACCAGGAGCCATCGGTAGCCCTTCGTTATCCCGTCGATCGCGCCGCCTATGGCCCTGTCGAGCGCTATTATCACGGGATTCTTGAGGGGCTTCTCCGCTCTCGTCGTGAGGGGGAGAAAATGGCTCGCGAGGACGGGAACAAGGAAGACCGCTACGAACCAACTGACGACGTGGGAGATGACGACCGTGAAGATCATCGGCTTGAAAAAGATGCCCATAATGCCCAGCTGGTTGGCGAAGAGTAGTATGGGGAGGAAGACCGAGAGCGAGGCGAGGATGCCCGCCGTGATCGCGACGATCATCTCCTGGCTGCCCAGCACGGCCGCCACGTCGGGCTTGGCGCCGCGCTCCCGGTACTTGAAGGTGTTGTCCAGGATGACGATCGAGGAGTCGACTATGTTTCCTATGCTGACGAGGAGCCCCGCCATAGTCATCATGTTGAGGGAGAGGCCCGCGAAGTAAAGGGCGAGGACAGTGGCGAGGACCGAGATGGGCATCGCGATGGCGATGATGATCGTGCTCTTGAAGCTCCGCAGGAAAAGGAACACGAAGATCATGGTAAGGACCGCGCCCTCGACGATGGCTTTGATCAGGTCGTAGACCGTGGAGCTCACCTGCGTCGAGGAATCGTCGATGATCTCCAGCTTGACGTCGGACGGCACGATCTCTTTAATGCTCTTGAGCTTCTTTTTTACGCCGTTCGCGACGTTGACCGTGTTCGATCCGGTCTGCTTGAAGACGGAGAGATATACACCCTGCTCGCCGTTTACATAGACCGTGCTCTCGACGTCGTAGTAGCCGTCGGAGACCGAGGCGACGTCGCTGAGGCGGATGGGTACGCCGTTCCTCGTCGCGACCACCGCCTCGCCGATGTTGTCGCCTATGTTGGCGAAGGCGCCGGTCGTACGTACCGCATACTCCGTCGTCCCCTCGGTGATCTTCCCCGCGCCGAGCTCGATGTTCTGCGCGGCGAGCGCGGAGCCGAGGGACTGAAGGGTGAGCCCGTAGGCCTCGAGTCTTTCCCGCGAGGCGTCGACCCTGACGATCTCGGTGCGGCCTCCCGTGACCGAGGCGGTAGACACGCCCTCGATCCCCTCGAGCTGGGCCTGGATCGTATCCTCGCCTATTTTCTTGAGCTCCTCTGCCGAACGCACGCCCTTGATCGCGATCTTCATGATCGGCATCGAGTTCGGGTCTATTTTCTGGACGGTCGGGCTGTCGGACTCGCTCGGGAGATAGTTCCTGACCGCGTCGATCTTGTCGCGGATATCATTGGTCTTCTTGTCGATATCCGTGCCATAGTTGAACTGTAGCGTGATGGCGCTCGAGCCGTCGGAAGAGGTCGATGTCAGCTTGGTCACGCCCTGGACCTTGGCCAGGGAACCCTCCAGCGTCTTCGTTACCGTTTTCTCCACGACTTCGGGGCTCGCTCCCGTGTAGGTCGTGTTGACCATGACCATGGGCAAGGACACGTCCGGGATCAGGGCCAGGGCGACCGAGGAGAGGGAGTAGAGCGCGACGATGAGGATGAGGGCGAAGAGGACGATGATAAGAATAGGTCGCTTGACGACGCGCTGGGCGAGGCTCATTTGCCGCTCCCGGCCATTTCTTCGACCTTTTTGCCCTCGCTCAGCTGGTCCTGTCCCTCGACGACGACCTTGTCTCCCGCCTTGAGGCCGGAAGTCACCTCGACCTCGCCGTCGACCTCGGTGCCCGTCTTTACGGTCGTCTTCCTGGCGACGGTTCCGCCGTCAGCGCTCGCCACGGTAAAGACGTAGGTCTCGTCGCTCCTCGTGATGACGGCTGCCATGGGTATGACGACGCGATCGACGAGGGGGGAAATGGATATCCTGACGCTCGCGTACATGCCCGAGGCCAGGCGCCCGTCCCGAGAAAGGAACTTGAGCGTGACCTCGCGCGTGCGGCTCGTAGAGTCGAGGACCGGGCTCACGCGGGAGACAGTGGCCTTGATGGACTCGCCCGGCAGGGCGACGAGGCTGACTGTGGCTGACATGCCGATCTTCACTTTGGCCGAATCGCGCTCCGGCAGATTCACGACGATCTTGAGCTCGTCGATGACGCCGATCTTGACGATGGCCGTCGAGGTCGTCACGGTGGCGCCCGGATCGACCGGGACGCTCGTGACCGTTCCAGTGATGGGCGAGGTGACGGGGCCGATCACGTAGTTGGCGCCGGGCTTAGAGGGGTCGACACTGGCGATCGTCTGGCCCTTCTTCACGCTGTCGCCCAGGGCGACGCTCAGGTCGACGAGCTTGCCCCCGATGTCGGGGTAGACCGCCACCTCGACCGAGGCCTCGACGTCGCCGCCCTGGTCAAGGTAGGGTCGTAGTGTCCTGATCTCGGCCGCCTTGACGCGGACGGCCTTAGCTTGATTAGCATCCGCTTGGCCGGCGCCCGGCTTAGCGGCCGCGGAAGATCCGGAGCTTTCCGGTCCCGCGCCCTTCGCCGGGCCCTTCCCTGAGCAGGAGATAAGACAGATCACCGCCGCGATCGCGGCAAGGGCCGCGAGTATTCTTCTTCGTCGCATGTTTTATTCCTTTCCGATGGAATCGAGCGGCAAGCCCGTCTCGTAGGCGAGGTCGAGGGCGGCCGCGATGAGGTCGTAGGATTTCGAGAGCGCGCCGAGCTTGGCCGACTCGAGGTCGCCCGCGGCGCTCTGCAGGACCGTGAGGGTCAAGAGGCCGTTTTTGTAGGCCTTCATCGAGGCGTCGTAGCTCTGCCCGGCGAGCTCGGCGTTCAGCTTGAGCGCCTTGAGCGAGGCGCCGTAGCTTTCCACGCTGCGCGAGTAGGACTTGCGAGAGACCTCCGCGTCCTTGACCGCGGCCCGATAGGCTATCTCGTACTTGTCGATGCCGTCCTGAGCCTGGGCGATGGATTCGCGGGCGGAGGATCCGGGAACGAGGTTGTCGAGATCGATGCTCACCATGGCGCTCGCGGTCGTGGTGAGGGACTTGGCCGAGCTGGACGTGCCCGAGTACGCGAGGGGGTCCGAGGGCGCCACCGAGGCGCTCAGGGACAGCGAGGGCCAGAGCTTCGAGAGCTCGAGGGCCTTCTTCGTCGAGGAGGCGAGCTCGCGGGCCTTGGCTGCCGCCGCGACGTCGCGGTTATCAGAGCTCTTCGCCGCCTTGGCGTCGGAGAGGAGCTTGGCGACCGCCTCGACGGCGAGGTCCAGGCCGCCATCGACGGAGAGCTCCTCGTCTGGACCGATGCCGATGGTGTTCTTGAGGCTGTCGAGATCGTTGGCGAGGACGTTCGCGTAGGCGTCGGCGGTCGGGCCGAGCTGGGCGAGGCTGACCTTCGCCGAGAGGAGGTCGAGCTCCGAGGCGAGGCCGGCCTTGTAGCGCTCCTCGGTCTGGGCGTAGCTCTGGGCCTGGCGCTCGATGTTCTGGCGAGAAGTCGCCAGGTTCTCCTTGTCGAGGAGAATAGCGTACGCTTTCTTGCGGACCTGGAGCTCGAGCTTGGCCCGGGCCACGTCGTAAGCAATGAGCTCGCTCTCGAGATCGAGGCGGAGGCTCTTCCTGCTCTCGCCGAGGGCGGGCGAGAGGGAGAGGGAGGCGGTCAGGCTCCCTTTGGCGGCGAGGCTCGAGGCGTCGAGGGCCTCGAAGTCATTTTCATACGACATCCTCGAACTGCCGAGCCCCGCGCTCGCGGACAGCGAAGGTAGGAGCTCGTTCCACGCAAGGCCCAGGGCGCGGCGCTTGGCCTCCAGGGATATGGCGCTCATTTTTAGGCTTTCGTTGTTCGCGATCGCCAGGGCGACCGCCTCGTCGACGCCGATCTTCCTTTGCGCGCAAAGCTGCGCCAGGGCAGCCGACGCGAACAAGGCCAGCATCGCGATTCTTTTCCACGGACGATGATTCATGATACCTCGCAGGCGTTTCTGAGCATGAGCTGTTCGTAATATAATACCGATCCAAAACCGGAGGATGAATTTACTGGGGATGAAAGGGAGATTAATTCTTGTTATGTTGCGTCATCGCGGCGGTGAACGATCCATGAACGAGAGGGGGATGGCCACCGTGAAGCTCGCGCCGGCTCCCGGCGAGCTCGCGCAGGATATCCGCCAGCCGTGGCTCTCGATGACGTTCTTCACGACCGCCAGCCCGAGGCCCGAGCCGCCGCGCCCTTCGGAGTTCTTGCCGCGGAAGAAAGGCTCGAATATGGACTCCCGATCCTCGGGCTCGATGCCGATGCCGTCGTCGACGAGCGAGGCGGAGAGGAGGCGGTCGTCGGTTTCTATCTTCAGGGCGATCGAGCCGCCCCTGGGCGTATAGTGGACGGCGTTCGTGAACAGGTTTCGAAAGGCCCTTCTCGCGGCTTCCGCGTCGAGAGCGACCAGGACTCCATCGAGCGCCGGGGCCTTGAAGGAGAATCGGCGCTCCATGATCGCAGCGTCCTCCGCGAATTCGGAGGCGAGGCCCTCGAAGAAGGCGCGCATGTCGGTTCGCGGGCTCTCGCCGCGATGCTGGTCGCCTTCCATGCGCACGTAGGCGAGGAGGTCGTCCACGAGCGCCTCGAGCTGGCCGGTCTTGTCCTTGATCACCGCGAGGTACCGCGCCTCGGTAGCCGGGTCCTTCGCGACTCGGTCAGTGAGCGCGTCGGCGTAGCCCCTGATGAGCGAGATAGGCGTGCGGAAGTCGTGGGACACGCCCATGATGAGCCTCGCGCGCCTCGCCTGCTCGCGCTTGAGATTGAGCCTGAGATCCTCGAGCGCCTGGGCGAGTCGCGCTACGTCCTCGCCCTTCTCCTGTCCGATGGGCGTTTCGAGGTCGCCCCCCGCGAGCAGAGTCGCCTCCGCGCCGAGGCGATCCAGGGAGTTCTGGAGCGATCGCGCGATGAGGAGCCCGAAGCCGGCGATGAAGAGCAGCAGGGTGAAGGACACGAGGAACAGCCAATCCGTAAATGGGTTTCTCAGCGGACGAAAGGCTTTCGCCACCATGCGGACGACGCCGTAGCCGTCGACGTCGAAGGACTGTATCCAGATAGAAAGCAAGTCCCCGTTCGCCGGCTTCTCCCGGCCTTCGCCCTTTCCGATCGAGTAGAGCATGGAGGCCAGATCGTCGCTACCGCCTCTCGAGAAGATGATCGAGCCGTCCCTTCCTATCCCTATTGCCGAGGGGCCCCGCCTTCGCGCCGCCGCGAGGAAGTCGTCGAGGGAAGAGCCATGCTTACCGAGCATCTCATAGTACTCGTAGGTATTGGCGTCGGGAGATAAGGAGCCTATATAAACGCGGGACATGAAGAAAAAGTATCCTCCGGCGAGGAAGGCGGGAAGGAAGGTCGCGCCGAGGGCGAGCATGATGAGCTTGGTCCTGACTCTCATGCGGAACCGTCCGAGGCGCAGGGATCGAATCGATAGCCGAAGCCCCGCTCCGTCAGGATATAGGCCGGGGAGGATGGATTGTCCTCGATCTTACGCCGCAGGCGCTGGATATAGACGCCCACCGCCGTTATGTCGCCGTATTTACGGTCCCATACAGCCTCGAATACCTCCTCGGGGCTCCGAGGCTTCCCCCTCGCGCCGACCAGGTAGGCGAGCACCGAGAACTCCTTCGCCGAGAGGGGGACTCGCTCTTGCCCCTTATGCAGCGTTCCCGAGTCGAGATCGAGCTCGAAGGGCCCGAAGCGCTCCACCTTCGAATCCTCCTGGTGCGCATAGCCCTTGTTCCGACGGATCAGGGCTCGGGCGCGAGCCGCAAGGGTCCGAGGCGAGAAGGGTTTGGTCAGGTACTCGTCCGCCCCGATGCCCAGGGCGACGACGACGTCCTCGTCTTCGTCCCGGGCCGAGACTATCATGACGGGCACAGTGCTCGACTTGCGCAGCCGCTGGAGGAACTCGAAGCCGTCCATTCCCGGGAGGTTGAGATCCAGGACGATAAGGTCGCATTCGATCTTGCGCAGGACGTCCTCCGCCTCCTCGGCGCTGCCGGCCTCCGAGACCGAGAGCCCCTCGAGCTCGATGTAAGTCCTCATTAGCTCGGACATCTCCGGGACGTCTTCTACGATTAGAACGCTTCCCAGCACTTTCCGGTTCCCCCGTTTCACTCTAGCCTCTCCGCCTCGGGCCTGCAATTACGGCGCGCCATCGACGTCGCGCTCGATGGGACCCCCTTTCATGAATGGAGAAATTACCCGTATAGTCCGCGCGAATCAATTAACCAGGCATGAAGCGAAGATGAACGCTTTGTTAAGGGCTTGCGTGCGCCTATTCGTCTCAAGCGCAACTTCCTTCGCGAAAAGGAACTACGCTCGTCCGGCTATCGCCCGCGCGAGTATTTCCGAGCGCTTGATCGGGCATCGCGATCCTCTATATAGTAATGGAATCCGTAAGCGCGGAAAAGGCCAGGGATGCGCAGCGAGCTCTTCGTCCAATATCTCGTCTCGGGTCTGATCTATGGCTGCATCTACTCGGCCATCGCCATCGGCTTCAACATCATCTACAACGCCACGGGCATCATCAACTTCGCCCAGGGCGAGTTCGCGATGCTCGGGGGCATGATCGCCTCCGGGCTGGCTCCCAAGATGCCCCTCGCCGCGGCGGTGGCGGTCGCCGTGGCGCTGACCGCCGCGGCGGGAGTCGCCGTCGAGCGGATATTCCTCCGGAGAGTCGCGCGCGGCGGCGTCCTCAAGATGATCATCGTGACTATCGGCCTGTCCATCCTGATCCGCGAGGCCGCCCTCCTCGCCTGGGGCGAGTCGATCCGCACCCTCCCCTTCTTCTCCGGAAACGAGGTCTCGTCGATCGCCTTGCTGGGCGCCCACTTCTCGCCCCAGGTGCTCTGGGTCGCGGGCGCGATCGCCCTCATCGTCGGCGCCCTCGGCCTCTTCTTCAGGTTCACGCTGACCGGCAAGGCCATGCGCGGCTGCTCGGCGAACCGCGACGGGGCGAGCCTCTGCGGCATCAAGCCCGACGCCCTGGTCACCCTCGCCTTCGGCATGAGCGCGGCGATCGGAGCCGTCGCCGGCTGCGTCGTCGCCCCCCTCACGCAGACGCACTACGCGATCGGCAACGTGCTCGCCGTGAAGGGCTTCACCGTCGCGGCCTTCGGCGGACTCGGCAACAGCGCCGCGGCGGTGGGAGCGGGCCTCATCCTGGGAACCCTGGAGTCCTTCTCGATCATCGTCGTCCCCGAGGCCTACAAGGACGTCGTTACGATCGTCATCCTCCTCGCGGTGCTCTTCGTCAAGCCTTCGGGCCTCTTCGGCTCGGCGGCCGCGGGCGCCCTGAAGGAGTACTGATCCGATGCGGCGCTTCGTTCCCGCCCTCGCCCTCGCCGTCCTCGCCTTCGCCCTGCCGCCGATCGCGGCCGCCACGAAGACGAGCTTCCTCCTCACCCAGGCGACGATGTCGGCATACTACGTCCTCGTCTCCCTCGGGCTCTGCGCCCTCATGGGCTACGCGGGGCAGATCTCCCTCGGCCAGGCGGGTTTCTTCGCGATCGGCGGCTACGCCTCGTCCTTCTTCTCGACCCTCAACCTCGAGGCGGCGGCTCAGGCCCCCGCCGTGAGGCTCTTCGACGCGGCGGGCCTCCTCGCGCGCGGGGTCGACTCCTACGGCGCCCCGATCCTCTCGCCCTCCCCCTGGGTCGCCTGCCTCTGCGCGGTCCTCATCGCCGCCCTCATCGCCGCCCTCATCGGGACCCCCGTCCTCAGGCTCAAGGGCCACTACCTCGCGATGGCCACCCTCGGCTTCGGCATCGTCGTCGAGAAGATCGTCCGGGGCACGAAGGCCCTGGGCGGCGCGGACGGCATCTCCGGCGTCCCCGCCTTCACGATCGTCCCGGGGCTCGCCGTGACGGGAGGCCGCCAGGCCCGCTCGGCCAACTTCACCGTCGCCTGGGTAGTCCTCGCCCTGGGCCTCCTCCTCCTCGAGAACCTCTTCCGTTCCCGCTCGGGCAGGGCCCTGCGCGCCCTCCACGACGGCGAGGAGGCGGCGGGCGCGATGGGCGTCGACACGGCGCGCTACAAGCTCAAGGTCTTCATCCTCGGCGCGGTCTACGCCGCGGTCGCGGGCATCCTCCTCACCCACTACAACGGCTCGATCGGCCCGGGCGAGGCGAGCGTAATGAAGTCCACGCGCTATCTCGCCATCGTGGCCGTAGGAGGAATGGCCAACCTGACGGGCACCCTCGTCGCCGGATTGGTCCTCAATTTCCTCTCCCTCCGCGGCGTCTTCGGCAGCTTCGACGACGGCGTCTTCGGGGCTATCCTCGTCCTCGTCATGCTCTTCGGGCCGGGCTCCGGACCCCTCGGCATCCGCCGGAGGGCCCGATGAGCATCCTCGCCGTAGAGGGGCTGTCCCACTCCTTCGGCGGCCTGTGCGCAGTGGACGGCGTGGGCTTCGAGGCGGGCGAGCGGCGCATCACCGCCGTCATCGGCCCCAACGGCGCGGGCAAGACCACTCTCTTCAACCTCATCTCAGGCAGCCTCGAGCCCGATTCGGGGCGAGTCCGCTTCGGCGGCGAGGATATAACCGGGATGAAGCCCTACCGCGTCGCGCGGAAGGGGATAGCCAGGACTTTCCAGGCGATCAAGCTCTCCAAGAAGATGAGCGCTCTCGAGAACGTCATGATAGGCCGCCACGTCCGGAGCCGCTCAGGCTTCCTCGAGGGCATGATCGCCGCGCCCTGGACGAGGGCCGAGGAGCGTTCTATCCGCGAGGAGGCGATGCGCGCCATCGAGCTCCTCGGCATCGCCGAGTATGCCGGCCGGGAGACGGGCACCCTCCCCTTCGGCATCCAGCGCTCGGTCGAGCTGGCCCGCGCCCTAGCCTCCGAGCCCAAGCTCCTGTTGCTCGACGAGCCCGCCTCCGGCCTCAACGTCCGAGAGACGAAGGCGTTGGCCGATTTCATCGTCCGGATACGCGACAAGGGCATCTCCATCCTCGTCGTCGAGCACGACATGTCGCTCGTGATGGACATCTCCGACGAGATCGTGGTCCTCGACTTCGGCAAGAAGCTCGCCCAGGGCACGCCCCGCGAGATCCAGAGGAACAAGGACGTGATAGCGATCTACCTAGGCGAGGAAGATGCTTAAAACGCGCAACCTCGAGGCGGGCTACGGCGAGCTCAAGGTGCTCAAGGGCCTGTCCCTCCACGTCATGCCCGGCGAGGTCGTCGCGATCATCGGCGCGAACGGCGCCGGCAAGTCGACCCTCCTCGGCAGCCTCGCGGGCCTCGTGAGGCCCAGCGCCGGCAGCGTGATCCTCCGAGGCGCGGACGTCACGGGGGCGCGGCCCGAGCGCATACTCGAGCGCGGCTGCTCCCTCGTGCCCGAGGGGCGCAAGCTCTTCGCCCCCATGACCGTCCGCGAGAACCTCGAGCTCGGAGGCTATACTATCAGGAGGCGGCTGGGAAAGCGCGAGACGGAGGCCGACCTCGCGGCCGTCTTCGAGCTCTTCCCTCGGCTCGAGGAGCGGGAAGAGCAGCTCGCGGGCACCCTGTCCGGAGGGGAGCAGCAGATGCTCGCGATCGGGCGCAGCCTCATGTCCCGCCCCGATCTCATGATGCTGGACGAGCCCTCGATGGGCCTCGCCCCCCTCGTGATCAAGGCGATCTTCTCGGCCATCGTCTCCCTCCGCTCGCGCGGCAAGACGATCCTCGTCGTCGAGCAGAACGCGAAGGCGATCCTGAAGATAGCGGACCGCGGCTACGTGATGGAGACGGGCAGCCTCGTCCTCGAGGGGACGGGGGAGGAGCTCCTCGCCAATCGCGACGTCCAGCGGGCATACCTGGGGAAGGAATACTCGTCCATAGCCGACGAGCGGGAGGAGCCATGACGGAATCCGACTCGTACGAGAGGATGGAGCGCGAGGATCTCGAGCAGATCCAGGTCGAGCGCCTCCAGGCGACGCTCAACCGGGCCTGCCAGAACGTGGCCTTCTACCGCGACAAGTACGAGCGCCTCGGCATAGACATCAGCAAAGTCAAATCGCTCGCCGACCTCGCCGCTCTTCCCTTTACCACGAAGGAAGACCTGCGGGACAACTACCCCTACGGGATGTTCGCCGTGCCGCTCAAGGACATCGTGCGGATCCATTCCACCTCGGGTACGATGGGCAAGCCCGTCGTCGTCGGCTACACCGCGGGAGACATCGCGATCTGGACCGGCCTCGTCGCCCGCGTGCTGCGCGGGGCGGGCGTCACCGAGCACGACCTCGCCCAGATCGCCTTCAACTACAGCATGTCCTCGGCCGGCCTCGGCCTCCACTACGGAGCCGAGAAGATCGGCGCCTCGGTCATTCCTTCCTCGGGGGAGAGCGTGGCCAAGCAGGTGGCCGTGATGCGCGACTACAAGACGACCGTCCTCATAGGCACGCCGAGCTACGCCCTCCACATCGCGAGCTACCTGCGCGAGATGAAGATCCACCCCGACGAGCTCCGCCTGCGCGCGGGCCTCTTCGGAGCCGAGAGCTGGAGCGAGGCGATGCGCGACGAGATCGAAGCGGGCCTCCACATCAAGGCCTACGACAACTACGGCCTCACCGAGCTCATCGGGCCCGGCGTGGCCTTCGAGTGCCTCGAGCGCGACGGCCTCCACGTCAACGAGGACCACTTCATCATGGAGATAGTCGATCCAGGCACCCTCGAGCCCGCTCGCCCCGGCGAAGAGGGCGAGCTCGTCTTCACCACCATCACGAAGCAGGGCTTCCCCCTCATCCGCTATCGCACCGGCGACCTCTCGAGCCTCCTCCCGGGGGACTGCCCCTGCGGGAGGAAGACGGCCCGGATGAAGCGCGTCGCGGGCCGCGTCGACGACGTCATCATCATCGACGGCGTGAACGTCTCGCCTTCCCAGATCGAGGAGATCGTCCTCAAGGTCGAGGGCCTGGATCCCAACTACCGGATCATCGTCGACCGGGAGAAGGGCGTCGACACTATCGAGGTGCAGGCCGAGATCTCCGGGGACTTCCCCTTCTTCGACGAAGGGGCCAAGGTCAACGCCCTATGCAGGCGGCTGCAGGCGAGCCTCGACGAGGGCCTCGGCATCCGCACCAAGGCCAACCTCGTGGAGCGCAACACGCTGGAGCGCTCGGAGGGCTCCAAGCTTCGGCGCGTCGTCGATAAGCGGCCGAAGTAGCGGCGGCTAGGGGACAGTCCCCGAGAGGGACAGTCCCCGGCCCGTGGCGGTCGCAGCGCCGATTTACATTATTTACCTTTTTGTCAATCTCGTGCTACACTCCCCTCCATGAAAACCATAGCTGGCGAGACTGCCCTGATCACCGGCGGAGCGAGCGGCATCGGCAAGCTCCTCTCCTTCGCCCTCGCGGAGAAGGGAGCTCGGGTCTTGGCCTGGGACATCGACGACGCGGCGCTGAAGCGGCTCGAGGCCGAGGCGAAGGCCCGCGGCCTAGAGATCGCGGGCCGGGTCTGCGACGTCTCGCGGCGGGAGAACGTGTACGCGGCCGCGAAGGAGGCGCTCGAGCGCTTCGGGAGCGTCGGCATACTCGTGAACAACGCGGGCGTCGTCTCCGGGAAGCCCCTCCTCGAAACGCCCGACGAGAAGATAGAGAGGACGATGGCCGTGAACGCCCTGGCCTCCTTTTGGACAGTCAAGGCATTCCTCCCCGCCATGCTCGAGCGGGGAAGAGGCCAGATCGTCACCGTCGCCTCGGCGGCGGGCATAGTCGGCGTCACGGGCCTCGCCGACTATAGCGCGAGCAAGTTCGCCGCCTTCGGCTTCAACGAAGCCCTGCGCATGGAGCTGCGGAAGCGCCGCTCGCCCGTAAAGACCCTGATCGTCTGCCCCTTCTTCGTCGACACGGGCCTCTTCGAAGGCGTACGGACGAGGATTCCCCTCCTCCTCCCCATCCTCAAGCAGGACTACGTGGTCAAGCGTATCACGGGCGCGATCCTCAAGGGCAAGAAGCGGCTCGTCCTCCCCTTCTTCGTCTACTCAGTCTGGATCCTGAGGCTCTTCCCCGTGGGCTTCATGGACGCGGTCGCCGACTTTTTCGGCATCAGCTCATCGATGGACCACTTCACGGGACGCAAGTAGGGGGAGCGCATTCCATCCAGTGGCGCGGAGCTCCCCGGCCTGTGTCCAGCCAAGCGGCGGGATAACATTTTCAAGGACGGCCCAGGGCGGGTCCTGTCGCGCATATCCGCGCCCTACATCGCCGACGAGAAGTGCCGCTGCATTTGCCCGTCCACGCCGCATTAGTCAACATAAGGTTATGCCCTGCTTTGGCAGCCGGGGAGTCTCGCGCACTCTAGGGCCCGCTGCTCCCCCGCGCTCCATCCTCCAAACGCTTCGCTATGCCTTCGGCTCGGCGCTGCGGGTTGTGCGATAGTGTCGCATAACGTTCAATGCGCCGCGCCTGCGGTGGATGAACGCTTCGCTGCCTTCGGCTCCGCTGCCCCCACTCGGCCGATCGAAACATTTTCCTCTATAGTCTATTGTAGACCGAAACAAACTCTTTCCCATCCGTATGGGTCATCGTGTTATTCGAATTGCTGAAGACTGGCGTGAACGAAATCGCATCCATGCCCGTCAACGAGAAGGTATAGGTGCTGCCGCTCTTCGACCAAGTCCCCGTTCCATAGACTCCGCCGGTTTTCAATATCGTCAATGCGTAATTCGCACTGCATTGATAGATAAAGGAAGTATTGGTTACACCGTTGTAGCTCGCCTCCTGCCAATTCCCGACGATCACATCAGTGTCGGGACTGTCCGGAAAAATTGCCTGCCTCGAAGCTACAAATAGAAGGACTAACCCTACAATAGTGGTCAATGCAAAGTAGCCTTTTTTCATAATCCCTCCCCACTTGCTATCTTTACCGAGAGTTCCTATTTAGGCTCGCAACTCCTCAAGAACTTGCCTTCCCATCCTTATTTGTCATCATTCTATCACCTCCGCATATCAATGCCTCAAATTTGACTTACTGAACTCATAAGGCTTGGCGCATAGCATCGGGAAATCCCTTTATCAGCGGACATTACCAAAGTCAATCAGGCATTGAACGATGACGACACTTTTGAGAAGCCCATCAAAATTTACTGACAGCTGCGCTAATTACATACGTTCTTGTCAGGATATCATGCAGACAACGACCACGAGTTTTATCAAACAATAGTGGTAGAAAGTCCAACCAGAATATTGCCAATACAAAGAAAATCAGGGTTCTACTTAAGGATATCATGATGCTCATTTTCTTAAATTTATTATTAACAACAGTTATTCGCAACAGCTTTTTCCCAATAGTTCCACCCAAAATAGAATCCAATAATATATAATATATTATAAATAATAAAAAAAATAATAAAGGCCATAAATATAGATTTGTTTCAAAATGTTGAAAATCAGAATCCATCCAAGGAGTCCCGATAGGGTGATATAATATTCGATAAATCAAAACTGAAGAAATAAAGAGAAATGACCATATTAAAGCGTCTATTATCATAGCAAGAACACGCAGATATAATTGTACAATTTTCATTGTTTCCGACCTTCACCTTTATTTAGTCCAATCCTGAGTCGCCCAATCGGCTATGTGACCCCAAAAATCCTTGACAAAATCAACAAAACTGAAATTCAAGAATGCCGGCCCTAGTCGAAATTGGAGCCCAAGATCAAATTCAGGCCCATAGAATTGAAGGGTTTTTAGGTTAAGCCCTACTTCGCCACTGAAGAATGAAAATTGACCATTTAAGTACAAGTTGCCAGGTGTCTGTATGCCACCATTTATGCCAAGCAGGCCTATATCAAACCCTTCTTTCTCTATCCCAACCCCGGCTTTAAAACCATAAGTATCGTCAACCTCAATCATCGAAAAGGAATTGGAATTATGAGCTATTAACAAATTAGTATTTGACGGAGTTGTAAATATCGGATCATTGGGATCAGGGTAGGTTTTAGGAATTGGCGTGCCCTGTTGAATTGCTAAATTGGTTTGTTCATTCAATTGTGGCTTATAGTGCAGATAACCTCCGATTCCACCGAGCACAAACCCGAAGGCGGCACCAAGCCCTCCTTGCCTCAAGGCTTCAGATGCGCTCTTCCCACCCAGTAAGGCGGCATTGAAGAACCCATTCAAGAATCCGCCTACTGATCCACCTAGAGCTCCGTTTAGTGTAGCAGCCCAGCGGCCGCTTAATCCGAGCCCTTCGGCGATTTGTTGACTTGCGACCCATCCCCCCGCTAGACCAGCGCCAACGCCGATCGCTGTCCCGAGGAATATATCCCCCCATGTCTTGCTTGAAGACCAATTCCAGGCGAAGGGATTACTCGTTCCATTAGCCGCGCCGCCACCTAATTCCGCTCCCATAACCGCCATACCAAGCACGGGGTTGATAGCAAAGGCGCCAATTGCAAGTCCTATGTCGAGAAGGCCGCCCCAGAAGTTACTCCACCCCCAGAGCCCGGTTGGATCTGTAGACGTCAGCGGACTGTTGCGGACATAGCTGTACCAGTTGATCCCGTCCCGCGCCGGGTCCTCCGAGATAAAGCTCGAGCCGTCCTCGCTCCTCCACCGGTTCCAGTGATAGGTCAGATGTGTGTCCGGGTCTATGTCCTCCCCGGCGAACATACCGTCAAAGCCTATGCTCCCCTGTGCCCCAGCCACGACCCCGAATGCCGCGTACTCGCTCTGCCACACCGCCTTCCCGCTCGAGTCCGTGACCTGGGTCACGCTTCCCAGCTGATCTGTCGCCGCGTAATAGCGTATGCTCCCGCTCACCGTCGTTTCGGTCCACCTACGGTCATCCCACCTAGGTGTGCGATAGTCCTAGTAAGTCCTGACCCGAGGTTCTTCTGATAGGCCAGCGCGCCGCTCCGGTCATAGGCGTACACCGTCGTCCCGTCGTTCCCTAC
>Ga0265330_10001047_pt1 | contig 16721 bp, 16 predicted proteins | sample 41919metaG_FD_202083 | JGI IMG/M metagenome (GOLD analysis project Ga0265330, IMG submission 202083) | Rhizosphere microbial communities from Carex aquatilis grown in University of Washington, Seatle, WA, United States - 4-19-19 metaG | ecosystem: Host-associated > Plants > Roots > Rhizosphere... | reverse complement strand
CCGGCCCGGCGTGGACCAGAACAGCAACGGCGTTGCCAGCCCCAATCCCGGGATCACGCACAGCCCGAGCTACGGCCAGATAGGTGGCGACACGGGCATCACCATTCAGATCGGGCCACACACGCGTCTGCGCAGTCTTTTCGGCCTTTTCTGGCAGCAGTCGCACGATCTGACGGATGGCTCGTCCGGCAACGCCCTGTACGACGTGCCCGGCCGGCGCTACCGCATCGAGAACGCGTACTCCTGGCGGATCCTGGTCGACGGCGGCGTGGTTTTCTAGCCGCTCCCGGACCCACCGGGGCGATTGCAGGTCGCCGGGGCGGGCGACCGCAGGTCGCCCCTACTCGCGCGCGCGCAAGTCCAGCACCAGCCGGTAGGTTTCTCGCCGCGGGCGGCCGGTCTCGCTGGCCAGGGCGTCGGCGGCATCGCGTGCCGACAAGCCCGAGGCCAGGAGAGCCCGCGCGCGCGCGCGTATTTCCTCGTCGCGTTGCCCGTCGCCGCTGCCTTCTTCCACGGCGATCCCGCTCACCACGAGGGTCACTTCACCCAGGGGACGCTCGCTCGCGTAGCGGGCTGCCAGTTCGGCCAGCCTGCCGCGCACGAATTCCTCGTGAGTCTTGGTCAGCTCGCGCGCCACGCAGGCAAGCCGGTCCTTGCCCAGGACGACGGACAGGTCGGCCAGCGTGGCCGCGACTCGATGGGGAGATTCAAAGAAAACCAGCGTGGCCGGGAGGGAGCGAAGCTGGGCGAGCAGGCCCTGGCGCGCGCCGGTCTTGCGCGGGGGAAACCCGACGAAGAAGAACCGATCGGTGGGCAAGCCAGAGCCGACCAGCGCGGCCAGCACCGCCGAGGGTCCGGGCACGGGAACGATCCGGGCGCCCGCCGCGATGGCCGCGCGTACGACCCGGTAGCCAGGATCGGATACGGTCGGAGTTCCCGCCTCTGAGAGCAGGGCAACGCTCGCGCCCGAGCGCAGCAAGGCGGCTGCCTGCGTGGCACGCGCCGCCTCGTTGGCGTCGAAGCACGACTGGGTCCGGCGGTCGATCCCGTGCTCGTCCAGTAACTTGCGCGCCGAGCGGGTGTCTTCGGCCAGCACCAGATCGGCCGTGCGTAGGGTTTCCAGCGCCCGCGGCGACAGATCCTGGATGTTGCCGATGGGTGAAGCCACGACATACAGCGTGCCAGAGGGAGATTCAGTCAACAGCCTGTTCCTCGCATCCGTGCTGTCCGCGGCCAGAGCGGGCCGGGACGCTTTTCTAATCCTCGCACGACGGCGTGGCCCTGTCTTGCTATGATTCGGCCACACGATGGATCTTATCGACGATCCAAGTTCATCTCCTCCGACACAACCGGGGTCACTCATGCGACGCCTACGCAAGACGCTTGTTCTTTTTGGGGTCTGTACCCTCGCCGGGGTTCTCACCGTCCAGCACCGCGGCGACGACATGCGGCTGGCGACCAATCTGACCGTGTCCGCTGCAGTCGGCGCGGGGAGTTCGACCTACGACCTTGCGCAGGCCCAGATCTTCACCAAGGCGCTCTACTACGTGAATAACCAGTACTTCGACAAGACGCGGCTCGACCCTCGGCGCATGCTGGTGGGCGCGCTGGACTTCTTGCAACGGGACGTGCCGGAAATCCTGGTCGACCGATTTCCCGAGCAGGATCCCAAGCAGGTCACGGTGCGGGTCAACGGCGAGCAGAAGACGTTTCCCGTCGAGCGGGTGGATTCGCCGTGGACCCTGCGCAGTACGCTGCAGGACATCTTTCGTTTCATCCAGCCGCGCCTGCAGCCTGTGGCAGCCAAGGATGCGCCCCGCCACCTGGTCGAGATCGAGATGACCGCCACCAACGGCATGCTCTACACATTGGATCCGCACTCGGTCCTGCTCGACGTGGACAGCTACAAGGACATGCGCACCACCACCCAGGGAAAATTCGGCGGGCTGGGCATCGTCATCGAGATGGATCGCAAAGGACGCATCCTGGTCAAGAAACCCATGCCAGACACCCCGGCCATGCGCGCCGGGCTCAAGGCCAAGGACCACATCGTCCGCATCAACAACGAGTCCACCATCAACATGAACCTGCAAGAGGCGGTGGACCGGCTGCGCGGCGAGGTCGGCGCGCCGGTAGACGTCTACATCGAGCGCGCCAGTGCGCCGGCGGCCAAGAAGTTCACCATCGTTCGCGATTTCATCCACCCACCCGCCATCGACCCGCCGCCGCGCGTGCTGACGGTTCCTGCGAGCGCCGGACAACCTGCTGTCAAGGTTGGCTACTTCCGCGTGATCAGCTTTTCTGCCAATACCGAAAACGACCTCACCCGGGCTCTGGCCTTTTTCGACCGTGAGAAGGTCAAGGCCATCATCATGGACCTGCGGGGCAATCCCGGCGGGCTGTACGACCAGGCCCAGAAGGTGGCCGATGCGTTCATCGAGTCAGGCGTCATCGTGTCCATGGTGGGGGTGGGCGGGGCGCAGCGCAAGGACGAGCACGCCACCCGCAACGGTGACAGCAAGGTTCCGCTGGCGGTTCTGGTCAGCCAGAACTCGGCCAGCGCCTCCGAGATCGTGGCGGGTGCCATCAAGAACCTCGACCGCGGGGTGGTCATCGGCGAGACCACCTTCGGCAAGGGCTCGGTGCAAATGCTGTTCGACATCCCGTCGCCCGTGCCTTTCGGCAACAAGCCCGAGGATGACAAGCTGGGGCTCAAGTTGACGACGGCGCAGTACCTGACCCCGGGAGATATCTCCATCCAGGGCGTGGGCGTTACGCCTGATGTGGAACTGGTGCGCATGCGGGTTGAGAAGAAGAACGACGAGGCATGGATAAACCTGCAAAGCTCCACCCGACGGCGACAGGAATCGGACTACGAGTGGCACCTGGTGAGCCCGAGCGTGCGCAAGGGCACCAAACCCGAGGAGATCGTCTCGTACCTGTACGTACCGTCGGCGGCTGAATTGCGACACAAAGTGGACCAGGACGAAATCGACACCAACTCCCCCGACGAAGACGAGAGCGAAAACCTAGAGCCCGAGGAGGATCGCATCGATTTTCCCATCACGCTGGCCCGCGACCTGCTCGCCCAGGCTCGCACGCCGCGCCGACTGGACCTGGTCAATTCGAGCAAGGCACTCTTTGACAAGGTTCGCGCCGACGAGGACAGGCACCTCTCGGCCGCGCTGGAGAAATTGGGCGTCGACTGGAGCCCCGGCCCAGGCAACCAGGGAGTGGGCGAGATCCATGTGACGCTTGCCTCGGCCACGGGCGAAGCCCAGGTCAAAGCGGGCAACACAATCAAGATCCGAGGCACGGTCAAGAACGTGGGGACCAACACGGTCTACCGGGTGCGCGCGGTACTGAAGAGCGACAACCCCCTCTTCGACGAGAACGAGATGGTTTTTGGCAAGATCGGCCCGGGCGGCAGCAAGAGCTACGACCTGACCGTGAAAGCATCCAAGAGCAGTCTCACCCGCACCGATGTCATCCGCGCCGACATGTCCGGACAGGGGACGCTCAGCGCCAACAGCCCCGAGATGACCCTCAACATCGAGGGCAAGGCGCATCCCCTCTTCGCGTACAGCTACCAGACCATAGACGACGTGGTCGGGAATCGTGACGGCCAGGTGCAAAGGGGCGAGCGCGTGCGCACGCTGGTGAAGGTGAAGAACATCGGACAGGGCGCCGCGCTGCGAACCGAGGCCATTCTGCGCAACGGTTCAGGGCAGGAAGGGATCCTGATCAGCTCCGGTCGCTTCGAAACCAAGGACCTGGCCCCGGGAGCCAGCCGGACGTTCACCTTCGTCTACGAGGTCGGCGCTGACTACCGTGGCGACGACTACCAGCTCGATCTGGTGGTGGCCGACACCGTTCTTGGCGAATCGGTGACCGACAAGATCAAGGTCAAGCTGGCGCCGGCCGGCCCGGCCCCCTCGGCCGAGGACGGGTCGGTCACCATCACCCGTTCCGAGGCGGCTTTGCGCGAGGCACCCGCCGACAACGCGCTCGTCGTGGGTCATGCCCCGAAAGGAACCGTGTGGAGGAGCACCGGCCGGATCGGGGCCTTCCAGCGGGTGGAGATCGAGAGCGGCCGGCCAGCGTTCGTGGCTGCGGCGGATGTCGCGCCGGGCGGTTCGGTGCACGGCAACTTCGTCCCCGAGTGGCAGGTCACCCCGCCCGTTCTGACCGTTACCGCGCCCACGGTGGTGCCGGGCAACACGGTGCATGTCAAGGGGACAGCCTCGGACGACAGCCAGGTCAAGGACGTCTACATCCGCGTGTGGAACCGCGACTCCAAGTTGCCACCCAAGAAGGTCTTCTACTTGCCCAACAAGGGCGACAAGACGCATCTGGCTTTCGAGACCGATGTGCCGCTATGGCCGGGCAGCAATCTGGTGCAGATCTTCGCCCGCGAGACCAACGAGATCCAGTCGGTGCAGACCGTGGTGGTGCTGGACCGGGGCGCACCCGCGGTGGTGCAGAAGACCGGCACGCAGCCGGCGAGGTGAAAGACGGACCGCGAGATCTTCCAAGCGGCGGCGCGTCGCTGTCTGGTTGAACTCGCACCCTTGATTGCCTGTATAACCACGCCGTGGAAATCGCCGAGATGTCCGAAGCCCCACCCGAACTTTCGCCTTCCGGGCGCATGGGAAAAGAGCTGATCCGCGGGCTGAATCCGAGCCAGGTCGAGGCGGTAAACTATCCGGCAAAGCCGCTCCTGGTAATCGCTGGCGCGGGCTCGGGCAAGACACGCGTGATCACGTGTCGCCTGGCCCGTTTTCTGGCTGAGGGAGCAGACCGCCACCGCATCCTGGCCGTGACCTTCACCAACAAGGCCGCGCGCGAAATGAAAGAACGCGTGGCCCGCCTGCTGGGCCACGAGGGCGGCGACCTGCCGGGCATGTGGCTGGGCACCTTCCACGGCCTGTCGGCGCGGCTGTTGCGCCTGTACGGGGAGGCGGTGGGCATTCGCAAGGATTTCGTGATCTACGACGCGGACGATCAGCGGCGCCTGATCGCGCGCGTGCTCAAAGACCTGAACATCTCCGAGAAGACATTCCCGGTGCGGCTGGTGGCGTCCATCATCGATCGCTCTCAGAATCAAGGGATCAGCGCCGCCAACCTCGCCGTGGCCAACCCCTTGGACGAGGTCATCGCCAAGGCCTACCGCAACTACGAGGAGCGCCTGGCCGCGGCCAACGCGGTGGATTTCGGCGGTCTTCTTCTCTGGGCCTTGCGTCTGGGCAGCGCTGACAGCGCGGCGGCTGCCACGCTGGCCGAGCGCTTCGATCACGTTCTGGTCGACGAGTTCCAGGACACCAACAGCGTGCAGTACCGCCTGGTGCGTTTCCTCTCGCGCCGCACACGCAGCATCACGGTGGTGGGCGACGAGGATCAGTCCATCTATGGCTGGCGCGGGGCCGACATCCGCAACATCCTCGACTTCGAACGCGACCATCCCGGCGCGGGCGTGGTCAAGCTGGAGCAGAACTACCGTTCGACGGGCAACATCCTGCGCGCGGCCAACGCCGTGATTGCGCCCAACACCGAACGTCGGCCGAAACGACTTTTCACCGAGGCGGCCGCCGGTGACCTGGTGGTGGTATTCGAGGGTGAGACGGAACGCGAGGAGGCCGAGTACGTGGCCGCGACGGTTCAGGCCGGGCTGGAGCAAGGAGCGGCGCCGCGCGATTTCGCCGTGTTCTACCGGACCAACGGGCAGTCGCGCGTGCTGGAAGAAGCTCTGCGCACGCACAACCTGCCTTATGTGGTGGTGGGAGGCACGCGCTTCTACGACCGCGCCGAAATCAAGGACCTGATCGCCTACCTGCGCGTCCTGCAAAATCCCGACGACGCCGTTGGGCTGGCTCGCATCATCAACGTGCCGACGCGTGGGATTGGCAACACCACCGTGGATCGCCTGTCGGCGCTGGCGCACGACCGGGGAATCGGGCTGCACGCGGCCTTGGAGATCGCTGCGGTCGACCAAGGTATCTTGGGTCAGGGACCGCGCAACAAGGTGGCCGCCTTCAGAGAGCTACTAGAATCCTTGCGAGCGGCCAAGGATGCGCTGACGCCCGCGGAGCTGGCGGAGAAGGTTCTGGAAGATTCCGGCTATCGCGACCAGCTCGCGGCGGAGAACACCGTCGAGGCCGAGGGCCGCCTGGAGAACCTGATGGAGCTGGTGGCGCAGATGCGCGAGTACGAGCGAGAGGCCGAGGAGCCCAGCCTGGCTGACTTCTTGGAACGCATCACCCTGGCCTCCGATGTGGACAGCTACGATCCCGAGAAGGGCGCGGTCGCTCTCATGACCGTGCACACGGCCAAGGGCCTGGAGTTTCCCGAGGTGCTGGTGGTCGGCCTGGAGGAGGGCGTGTTTCCCCACCAACGCAGCATCGACGACGATTCGGCCGTCGAGGAGGAACGCCGGCTCTGCTACGTGGCGCTGACCCGCGCGATGAGGCGCCTGCACCTCTGTCGGGTACGCTGGCGCCGTCTGTCAGGCCAGCAACTCGGCGGCGTGCCCAGCCGCTTTCTCGGCGATCTACCGGCCGATGCCATCGACCATGCGATCGCACCGCGGCCGGCGTACCGCGACGAGAAGACTGACGGCGCCGGCCCCTGGCAGGGTCGCTGGAACCGAGGCGAGGTACCAGGAGTGGGGCGCATGCATGGACCTGCCCGCCCCGCGCCCGCGGCCCAGCCGGGAACCATCACCCGGCACTACGAGCCAGGTATGGCGCGCGGGGAAGAGGGCGAACTGGGTCTGCGCGTGGGGGGCAAGCTGAGACACGCAAAATTCGGGGTTGGTGAGGTGCGCGCCTGGCAGTCGGTGGGCGATGATTTCAAGGTGACCGTCCGTTTCGCCAGCGTGGGCGTCAAGACCGTGATGGCGAAGTTCCTGAAAAGACTTTGATCGCGGCAAACCCAATGGCATCAGCAAGACTTGAGACGAACCGGCAGATGGTCGAGGCAGCCTTCAGGTGCGATCTCGTGCGCGTGCGCGAGTTGCTGGCCGCCGGCGCCGACCCCAACGTGCGCGACGAGGAGGGACGTGCGCCGCTGCACCAGGCGGTGCTGGGCAACAGCGTCGGTCTGGTCGGGCTTCTCCTGGAGGCCAAGGCGAATGTGAATGCGGCCGACCAGCATGGTTGGACGCCGTTGCACTTCGCCGCCCAAGAATACCTGCCTGAAATCGCGCGCATCCTGCTGGCCAAGGGAGCCGACCCCAACGCCTGCGACGACGAAGGATGCTCGGTGCTGTGGCGTGCGGTCTTTTCGACGGCCGGCCGCTTCGACCTGGTTCTTCTCCTGTGCAAGAGCGGCGCCCGGGACGATCTGGCGAACCTCGAGGGCGTGACCCCGCGGGCGCTCGCAGAGCGACTGGGCCTGAGCGTGTTCACCGCGAGCTAGCTAGCTCCCTGCCAGGATCGCCCTGAAGAAGGCGACGAACCGCCAGCTCACGGCCAACACGACCGCGTAGGGCGCGGCCTGCGCGAACAACGTCGCGAACTTGAACCAGCGGCGCTTGCCTTCCACGTGGATCAGAACGTACGCAATCCCGAGCAGATGGAAGAGCAGGATGAACACCATCCACCAGCGGTGCTCGGCGCGGAAGGCATCCACCATCACCAGGATCCACGCTACCGTCGAGAACAAGCCAAGCACCGCCAGCACCACGGCTGACTCGACCAGCATGCGCTTGAACTGCGCCGCCTCACCGGCGGAGAGAGGCCGCTTGCCTTTCGCGACCAGAGTCGTGTCGATCGCGGTGGTCAACGCCCGATCCAGCCCACCCGCAGCGTGCCCGCTTCCCGTGGCGTCGCGAACCGCGCGCTCGATGGTCTCCAGGGCACCAGCGGGCGTCTTGCTTCCATAGATCACAGCGCCCCGGGGCGCATCCTTGTCGGACAGGCTGGTCGAATCGACCAACACGCCATCCGACACGACGAGCTTGGCCTCCGCGCGATACGGGGCGGGAACCTGGTCCAGCCGGTTCACGAAGACATCGCGTTTCGTGCTCGGATCGCTGTACCGGTAGATCGACTCAGCCTGGGCGGGTGAAGGCAGCCCGGCCAGGGCCAGCACGGTGGCCCAGAGCACTTGCGTCCTCATGGTTCCATTACAACGCGCGAACGCCGTGCTTGCCAACTTTACCAGCGGAGCTCAAGCGCACGGCCATAAGCTCCAGCGCCGCCTCGATCGCGCAAAGCAGGCTGACCTCGCTGGCGATGCCTTGTCCCGCGATGTCGTAGCCCGAGCCGTGATCCACCGACGTGCGCACCACGGGAAGACCCAGAGTCACGTTCACCGAGGCACGGGGAAAGGCCGGCTTGACCGCTATCAAGCCCTGGTCGTGGTACATGGCCAGGATCAGCTTGTAGCGCTTCCACCGCTCGATGAAGAACGAATCCGCAGGGAACGGGCCGTCGCACGCAATGTCCTTGCGCCGGGCTCGCCGCATCGCCGGAACGATCGTGCGGGCCTCCTCGTCGCCCATGAGCCCGTGCTCGCCCGCGTGGGGGTTCAGGCCCAGCACGGCCACCGGCAGCCTGCGGCCCCAACGGGCGCGACCCGCCTCCTCCAGCATTTCGATCGATTTCACCAGCCCGGGAACCGTAAGACAGCCGGACACCTGACAGAGGGGAATGTGTGTGGTCTGCAGCGCCAGCAGGTAGTCGGGGGTGAGGAACGCCATGCGCTCGTCACGCGCGCCCAGCTTCTCGGCCAGGTAGCCGGTGTGGCCCACGAAGTCGGGAAGCAGCGCGGCCACGGCCTCCTTGGTGACCGGCCCGGTGACGATGGCCGCGATCCTGCGACGTCGGGCCTGCTCGATGGCGAAGTCCAGGTAGCCGAGTTGCTCGCGGCCGTAGGCCGGGGAGCCAAAGCGAAAACGCCGCATGTCGATGTGGGAATGGGCAAAGAGCCGGATCGCGCTGGGGGGAAGCCATCCCGTCGAGAACGCCTCCATCAGCACGATGGGAATTCGTTGCCGCAACCGTCGCGCCGCCTCGGCAAGCACCCCGGCGTCGCCCACCACCGCAAGATTCGCGCATTCCTTGCGCAGGGATCTCCGGATCTGACGGGCCAGCGGCTGGCGTCCGCGCGCCAGCGCCGCAAACGCCTTGACGACGACTTCAGCCGAAATGCCGGCTGGATCGCCCATGGTGATGAGGAGGTTGCTCGGCTTGCCCGACGGTGGCACGGGGACAGTTCACGCGAATTCCGCACGCGATGCAAGTGGCGCCATCGGACGCGGTGCTGATAGTGTAAGATTCCGCTAGGAGACAAGAGATGGAATTTCGTGAGCTCAACGCCGATGAGAGAGTTGCCCTGGCCGCTTTGATCGAGTTCGTGGTCTTGGCCAGCGGGCATGCGACCGAGGACGAGGAGCGGGAGATCCAAGACATCGTCGACGAGATAGGCAAAGACGCGTACCGCCAGGCGGTAGAGGAAGTCGATCGGCGCTTTCCCGACGAAGAGGCTGCAAAGAAGTTTCTCGCAACCATCACCCGCCCCGAGGCGCGCGAACTCATCTTCGGCGCGGTGATGGGGGCGGCGATGACCGACACCATCGAGGGCCACGAGTCCAAGATCCTCGATTGGGTCGCCAAGGAGTGGAAGCTCGAGGTCAAATATGAGGAACCGCCCGAGGAATGAGTTTGGGTCTTTGCGGACGCAGGCGGACTCTGCGTCCTTGCCCCGACCCGGTGCTCGCGGTAACTTGAGAGCAGTTATCGTCCTGTGGGACGGGAGGATGAGTCGCAACAGGGGTAGGGAACGGGATGGCTGGTACAATTGTTAGGAGGATCTGACCATGGATGGCACGGATATCGTAACCAGGGACAAACTCGTGGCTGATTTGAAGTTGGTGGTGAGTGACGCCGAGGAGCTGCTCAAGATCACGGCTGGGCAGGCAGGCGAGAAGGTCGCGGCGGTGCGGGACAAGGTGCAGCGGGGCCTCGAGCAAGCCAAGGCCAAGCTCGTCGATCTCGAGGGCAAGGCCGTCGAGCAGACCAGGGCCGCGGCACGCGCGACCGACGTCTACGTCCACGAGAATCCGTGGAGGGCTGTGGGGATCGCCGCAGGGGTCGGGCTCCTCTTCGGGATACTGATCGGCCGCCGCTAGGGCGCCCATGGCAGACGAACCCTTGGCCGCGGCGTCGCACCGTGGGCTGCTCGGGTCGGTAAGCCATCTGCTCGCCGTGCTGGTTTCCGCAGCCGAGACGCGGGTGGGGATCCTAGCGACCGAGCTGCAAGAGGAGCGGGTACGCCTGAGCCGGCTGGTCCTGTTCGGCGGGGCTGCCTTGTTCTGCCTCGGGCTGGGGATCGTCTTGCTGTCGGTCTTCTTGGTCGTGCTCTACTGGGACTCGGATCGTCTGGCTGTCCTGGGGTTGTTGAGCGGACTCTTCCTCGGCCTGGGCGTGGTCAACGCCGTCGTGCTCGCCGTCATCGCGCGCGGCTACCAGCGCCCGTTGCGCGAGACTGTAGAAGTTCTCGCCAAGGATCGACAGAGTCTCGAGGGGGGCCCATGAGCCTGTCGCTGACCGAAATTCAGCGCCACCGGGCGGAGCTGGTGGAACGTGCCCGCGCCGAGCGGGTGGAGGTCAGGGTTGTGCTCGACGGCCAAAGCAACCTGTTTTGGCTGGCGGACAGGGGGGTGGAGATGGTCAAGTTCCTCGCGGCCAGAAAGGGTCTCTTGTTGGTCGCGGCGCTCGCATTCGCCGTCATGCAGCCTCGCCGAGCCTTGCGCTGGGCGGTCAGGGCGTGGGGCCTGTTCCGGCTCTTCCGCAGAATAAGCCGCGCCTTCGCCTAGTGCCTCCGGTCAGAATTTCGGCCACGTTTGGGCGGCCGATCCCTCCCGGCCGGCGGCGTTGCTCCTCGGTTACATACGTCAATGCCCTCGTCGCGCCTTGCCGTCCGGGCGCCTCGTCCACCGAAACATGACCGCTCTTCTGACCCGAGGCACTAGAAGTGCCGCACGCCCGCGTCGGGGCCTGCCACGTCCAGTCGTTCTCCCGTCTGCGGATGGCGCAGTCCGGGCGTGGCCACCTCGGCCAGCGGAATTCGCACGAAGGGACGCGCGAGCAAGGCGGGATGGGGCACCTGCAGCCCCGGCTCGTCGATAACTTGCTCCCCGAAGAGCAGCAGGTCGATGTCGATGACTCGGGCTCGCTTGGTCCCGTCTGCAGGCCGGACCCGGCCGAGGGTGCGCTCGATACCCAGACAATCGTCGAGCAACAGGCGGGCGGTCAGTGAGGTTTCCACCCGCACTACCGAATTCAAGTAGAGCGGTTCCGGAGCGTTTCCCTCGGGAACCGTTTCATAGATGCTGCTTTCGGCCAGCAGGCGAGTGCCAGCCACTTGTCCGAGGGCCAGCGCGGCTGCGTGCAAGAGAGCGCGCCGGTCACCCAGGTTGGATCCCAAGGCGAGATAGGCGGTAAACACAGTCCCAGGATACCTCGACCGCCCCTCGTGGTAAGAACGGCCTTCAATGTTGCAGGCGCTCACAGCCGCTGCCCTGACCGGCCTGGTGACCGGTGTCGGCGCCTTTCCTTTCTTCTTCATCCGGCAACTCCCGCGACGGGCCTACGACGGCATTCTCGGTCTGGGCGCCGGACTCATGTTGGCCGCCGCGACCCTCGGTCTTCTGCACGAGGCCCTGGAGGGCGTGCGCGGTGCTGCCGGCCTGGATCTGGGCCGGCTGCTCCTGGTCGTCACCGGCTTTCTGGCGGGCGTGGTGGTGGCCAGCTTGATGGATCGGCTGATCCCGCACACTCACGCCCGCGGCCACCGACACCACATCGACCCACGCCATCGACACGAAACCACGCACGACCAGCATGTGGAGGTGCGCCAGAGCTATGCCATCGTCGGCGCCCTGTCCATCCACCGCATCCCCGAAGGCCTGGCCATCGGCGCCGGCTTTGCGTCCGGTCATGGGAGCCACCTGGGCTGGCTCCTGGTGGCTGCGGTGGGCATCCAGAACATCTGCGAGGGCGTGGTGATGGGCGCGCCCCTTCGCCTCTCGGGCGTGTCGCCGGTGCGCGGCCTGCTGGTGGTGGCTGCAAGCGGCCTTGCCGTCCCGCTGGGAGCCCTCGTCGGCCAGGGACTTTCGGCGTGGACGTTCGTCACCCTTCCCCTCATCCTGGCCTTGGCCGCCGGGATCCTCATCTACGTGACGTCCAACGAAATCATCCCGGAATCCCACAGCCACGGCCACGAGGGTGCCGCGTCGGCGGGGCTGGTTCTGGGATTCCTCCTGACCATGATGTTGGGGGCGGTCTTACGTTGATCGATGGACGATCCGTGGACCATACTTGCGCCGTGAATCGCACCGTCTCCCTTTCGACCATCCTGTTCGTGGGCCTGCTGGCCTCTGCCTGTAGCAAGAAAATTGGCGACGACTGCCAGACCAACATCGACTGCGCCCAATCTGGCACCCGCATCTGCGATCTCTCCCAGCCTGGGGGCTACTGCACGGAGGATGGGTGCGACGACAGCTCGTGCCCTTCGGAATCCATCTGTGTCCGTTTCTTCGACCAGAAGTTTCCCACGGGAACTTGCAGCAGCCCTCCCGGAACCATCGGCGAATGCCGGGCCGACGAGCTCTGCGTGGTGTGCGGGCCCAGCTCCTCTCAGCCTGAACCACAACCTTGCTGCGTGCCGAGCGCGTCAGAGCGTCGTTACTGCGCCGCCAAATGCGGCGGCAATGGCGACTGCCGGGGCGGCTACGTCTGTCGAGCGTCCAATACGCTGGGCAGCCTCGCACTGCTGCCCAGCCCCGGCGCTGGCGACATAGCCAAGTTCTGCGCCCCTGCAGAGCCGTGAGGATGAGTCCTAGCGCTTGAAGCCGAGCAGGATATCCGTGGTCGCCTGATCGGCCGCCGGGAAGGGATACTTCTCGAACTCCTCTGAGGCCGCCCAGCGGAAGTCGGCCACCCGCAGGGGCCGCGGCTCTTGGTCCGGAAGAATGCTGGCCTGGTAGAGCGTCAAGTCCACCGAGTATCCGTCGTATTGGTGGGTTCGTTGCGCCATGCGCAGTTTGACCTCCACGTCCACACCGACTCGCTCGCGCAACTCACGCTTGAGCGCCGCCTCGTCCGTCTCCCCGGACTCCACCTTGCCGCCTGGGAACTCCCACAGGCCTGGCAGCACCGCCGTCGGCCGTCGCTGCGTGATGAGATAGCGTCCTTCACGCTCGATAACAGCTGCCACCAGCCTGATGTGCGGCCCCGAATCCGACGTCATGAGTAAGGAAGCAAATTGTAGCATGAAGTGCGGCAGGGACGTGCTACCTCTTTTGTCCCGGCCCAAGACGTTTCGCCGGCAAGGAGCCGTGTAGCCGGCTCTGCGCGCGGGCTGCTACCTCGACGCGCGCCCGACGATGCCTCAGAAGGAAATACCGTTCTTCTGGCAGGCCGACCGCACCAGCTGCTTGTTGCGGTCGTCGAGCTTTTCGTAGGCGCGCAGCGCCGTGTCTGGATCGTGCAGCGAGCACGAGCAGATCGCTATGATCTGGTACGCGCTGGTCAGGCCCGGTTTGGCCCGCAATGCCTTACGGGCTGCGTCGACCGCCAAGATATACTGCCCGCGCAGCCACGCCTCGCGGGCTTGCTGGATCAGCTTTTCAGGATCCGCGCTGGGCTCGGGCTGCGCAGGAGGCGCCGCAGCGGGCTTGGCCGAAACAGCGGCCGCGACCGGCTTTGATGCCTGGGCTGGCTTCTTCACCTCGGCGAGCCGCTGACTCGACTTCCTGGCAAGCACCGCGCAGCGACTGACGATCCAGCGCGCTGCCTTGTTGGTACTTTCGACGGCCAGCACCAGATCGGCCTCCTGCTTGGCCTCATCGCAGGCACCCACGCTTGCCTTGCTCGAGGCTGCATCCCCGTGCAGCTTGATGTACTCGGTGCGGGCGGACTTCTCGAGGGTCGATGCGCGTTCCTTGTACACGCTGGTCTCCGGGATTTCGCCCGCCCCGCGCATAACTGCCTCGAAATTCGAGTTGTCTGCCGCCTCCTTCAGGGTGGCAAAACGCTCGCCATTCCCCTTCTCGTCTGCGACCAGCTTGCGCAATTCGGCCGCCTCGGTCGAATCAGGCGCCGCGGCCACCGCCTTGCTGGCGGCGACCAGAGCCTCGTCCCACTTCTCGTTTGCCTGCGCCGACTTCGCGGCGGCCAACAGGTCCGCCAGTGTCTCCTTGGGAGGCGGGGGAGGCGGAGGAGGAGGCGGCGGCGGAACCGGCGATGGCTGGACCGCGACCGGCCGAGCAGACGGCCGCTGCGGTCGCGACCGGCCGCCCGACAGCGCAAAGATGAGAACCACTGCCAGAACCACCACGCCTCCGCCCACGATGCCGTAGATTTTACCCTTGCCCCGACGACCGAACCCCGCCTCGAACTCGCCCCCGCCCTCGTCGGTGACGAAGCGCAGCTGCACCTGCCCTAGCTCGATTTCGTCGCCCGGCCGGAGCAGCACGCGATCGTGGTCCACCCCATTCACCCGAACGCCGTTGGCACTCTCCAGGTCCACGGCGTAGTACTGGGTTCCTTCGCGGACGATGCGGGCGTGGTGGCGGGAGATGGATTTGTGCTCGATGACGATGTCGTTTTCCGGCGTGCGTCCGATGACCAACGATGGGCGGTCGAGAACGAACTCACGCCCCTCCATGAACCGGCCCACGATGACCAGGCGGGGCGGCGACGAAGCAGCATCTGCCGGCGAGGCCTGGTCGGCCATGCTGTGCAGCGGGATGGTCGGCTGTGCCTCGATAGCATCGCGCACCTGGGCCGCCTCCGGAGCAAAGGCCCCGGGTTGCGCGGCGGACGGGGCTGGGGCCGACGCCGCAGCGCCATGCGCAGCCTGAGAAACACCCACGGCCGCGCTGGGTCGGTCCTCCTTGATGGCCATCCGGTAGTCGCCGATGAGGAAGACGTCGCCATCCTTCAGCGGCGCAGACGCCGACAAAGCGGCCCCGTTGAGCATGGTGCCGTTGTAGCTGGAGAGATCTTCCAGCAGCAGAGCATCCTGCCGCCGCACCAGCCGCGCGTGGCGCCGGGAGACGTTCTGCTCGCTCAGGCGGATGGTGTTGCCTTCCTGCCGGCCGATCGTGATCTCGTCGCGGATCAGCGGGACGACAACGGTCTTGCCTTCGTCATCCTCGATGAGGAGTTTCTGCATGGGAGTACGGGTGCCTCGCCAGAAACGACTCTAGCCGCAGCCCCGACAGGGATCAAGCGCGCACTCACATGGGCACACTCACATGGAAACCCTGAGAGGGTTCCCATGCCTTCCCGCGCTTTGGCTCCGGCGGGCAAGGCCCGCCTTCGCAGACGCGATCGTGGAAACCTGAGAGGGTTCCCATGCCCTCCCGCGCTTTGGCTCCGGCGGGAAAAGCCCGCCTTCGCAGACGCGATCGTGGAAACCCTGAGAGGGTTCGCTCTGCCCTTCGGCGCTACCCACCACCGCCTCCCCGCTCGACTAGGAGCCGGCCTCCAGTTACTTGATCAAGATCAGGGCAGCTCCGATCACGATGGCCATGCCCACGATGAAAGCCGCCACCACGACAGCGACAGCCACGTTCTTGTTTTCCTGCAGCTCGCGACGCAAGTTGTATGGCGTCACCAACTCCCAGATGTAGTAGCCGATGATGAGCATCGCGATGCCGGCCAGGCCGAGAACCGACGCGTCAAGAACCAACCGCCACAGAGGGATGGGCACCATGGGTGGCATGCTACAGGCTCCTTAATTCGGGGTAGGTGGTCATCAGGTCGGTCTCGGTGAGTGAATCTTCGGGATCCGCGGGGGTCCACACTACCTCAAGACCCAGGAGAACGTGCGACGGGACTGCGCCGAGCTCGCCCAGCGCTGCCTCAAGGCTGGCGCGGTCGCTGGCCACCTGGATGTGCATGAGCGGAACCCGCGTCGCCACGATTGCGGTCACAACCAAGAACTCCAACGCCTCCGCCCCCACCGTAGCAGGCGCCTGCGCCCGGTGCACAGAGCCGTCAGCCACCCGGAGGCGCTCCACCTCGAAACGCGCGCGCTCGGCCATGGCAGCGGCATTCAGCTTGGTTTCACCGTTGGTCAAGCTCATGGGGCCACTCATCTCGGCGAGACCGTAGCGGATCGAATCCTTCTCGCGCAGCAGTTCGAGCGCCGTCTGATGGAGAAGCTCGGTGAGGCCCGCTTCACTGGATGTATCGCCCTGGCTGGCGAAGTCAGCCAGCTTACCCTGAATGTGCCGAGCCGAACGGCCGAGGCCGAGCTGGATCTTGTAGACGTACGCTTCGCCCCCTCCCGTATCCGCGTCGTCATCGGACCACGTGCTGGAGCCCTGGCGGGTGCCCCGACGAATGGCGCGCAGGACGGTCAGGGCGCCAAAGCCCAAGACGGCGAGAAGGACGAAGCTGCCCATGAGGCCCTGGCCGCCACAGCCGCCCAAACCCCACCCGAAACCGGGCAAGAAGAAGAAGCTGGAGCCACCGCCATACCCGCTGCGCCCTGAATTGTAGCCACGCGAGAAGCTGCCCGCGCCCGAGCGAAAGCCGCTACGGCTGCCAAAGCTGGCCCCCGACCTAGGGCCGGCCAGGGCCAGGCCAGGCAGAAGAGTCGACAACGTCAAGACAAGGACCAGGCGGCTGATAGATTTCATTGACGACCCCTTGCGCTCGTTTCCTAGCCTAGCGGTGGCCGGGTGCGAAGGCAAAGACCATCTA
>Ga0265330_10001042_pt1 | contig 16778 bp, 19 predicted proteins | sample 41919metaG_FD_202083 | JGI IMG/M metagenome (GOLD analysis project Ga0265330, IMG submission 202083) | Rhizosphere microbial communities from Carex aquatilis grown in University of Washington, Seatle, WA, United States - 4-19-19 metaG | ecosystem: Host-associated > Plants > Roots > Rhizosphere... | reverse complement strand
GGCCAAGCCTGCGACCTATGTCGGTTCTCCACTCAACTCGCAACTGACGACGGCGACGATCACCGATCCGACACTGGATAACATGACGGCGGCCTCGCTCACGATTCCGGCGGGCTGGAAGATGCAGGGAGTCATGCTGTTGAGCCCCTGCGACACGCCGCCGTTCCCGGCCTATCGCGCTTACTCGCCGGACGGACTTTCCCAGATGAGAGCCGAGCCGGTATTCGGGTGGCTTTGGCGGCCGAACATTCGCAACATGCCCAAGACCGGCTGTGCGCCACTTTCGGGAACGATGTCGGCTGCGAAGTTTCTGGAGTATTACGTGGGAACGATCACCGGTGGCGTACACATCATGGGAATAATGCCAGTGCCGCCGAAGTACCAGCAATGGGCGAGTGGACTTGCCGACCAATTCAACCAGATAAACAGCCGGCTCTCACCGTCGTTGCAGGCAAACCACACGGCAGACACCGCAGCGCTGCGGATCGAGGTTATGAACGGATCCTTCGTGGTTGAGGAGCGACTGCGCGTGGCCGTGGAGTGCGGGGTGAACAACGATCCCGGAATCATGAACGGCGGGACCTGCTGGTCGCGCGTCGATGTGCTCACCGCGCCCCAGGGCAAACTGGACGCCCTGGTGCAGCTTGTGGACAGCAACAATCTGCCCCATGGAGTGGTTGACCAGCAGTGGGCACAGGCTTTCCTAGCGCGGCAGAAGAAGCAGGGAGACGCGATGCTGGCTCGACTGGCGGCACAGGCAAAAGCTCAGAGCGACATGATGTATCAGCAGTTCCAGCAAAATATGGCCGCCTCGCAAGCGGAACACCAGGCGTTTATGCAGCAGCAGGAATCGAGCTTCCAAAGCTCAATGAACAACGCCAACGCATCAATGAACGCACGGTCGACGGCCACTTCAGACTGGGTGGACTATGCGCTGGACCAGCAGACCGTGGTTGGCTCAGGCGGCGCAGCAAAGGTCTCCAGCGCCTACTCACAGACTTGGTCTAACGGGCAAGGTCAGTGGTACCAGACGAACAATCCCAACGCAAATCCAAACGGCGTTTTTTCGGGAAACTGGACGCAGGATATGAAGGTTCACGGCAACGGGCAGCCGTATTGAGGATTGTTTGCTGAGGATATTTCAGTCGCTCATCCCTGAAGAGTGCTGCGGGAGAGGGCTGCCTTCTGCAACGAGCGGAGGGTGCGGTCGGTCCTGCCTCATGAGGGGTTTCCTATGTGGGAGATGTTCAAAGTCATCTGGGATGTTTTCGTGCTGCGCGACGCTGCCCGAAGAGGAAAGCTGAACTGGCGCAAGACCGGCTTCGTCGTGGGCTGGGTGGTGCTGGAATACCTCATTGTCATGCCGCCCCTCTTGCTCTATATCCAGCATCCCCAATACAGACCCTTGTTCATTGCCGCCATGGTTCTGGCAACCATAGTCCTTGTCGTCTTCCTGTGGCTCGCGTTCAAGTGGCGCTCGAGCCACTCAACCACCTAACTCATCATCACAACCACGAGGTTTCGGAAAGATGTTCTGGATCGCATTCGTTGTCTGCCAGGCCGTCGTGATTGTCAGCGGCATTCGCCAGGAACAGCGCGCAGGACTGTGGAGCTGGTCCAAATTTATCTTTGCGCTTGCCTTTGGCGCTCTCGAAGTCATCATCCTGCTGATTCCGATCAGCCTCATCGATATCAAAAGCCCCCGGTTTCCGCCAGCACTGGGCGCACGCAGTTGACTGCTGGCTCAATTCAAATTGATCGGAGCGGAAAGCAACTCAATCTTCTGTGCGGGCTCCCTGGAGCCTTAGACAGTAAATGGATGTCTGGTTCTGCGAGAGCGGGGACCATCAGCCGAGAGGCAACTACTGCGTATGGATTCGTTCTGATCACATCGCGTAGCGCGCTCTCACAAGCGCGCCCAGAAATCGTGTGCTTTTCCCTTGACACGGACTTACATGGATGTCGGCAATGGGGAAATTGACCCAATTTGGGGCACTCTGAAATTGATTCCCTAGAGGCAACTACAAATCCTTCGTCGCTAAAGCTCCTCTGGATGACAGAGCATTGGCAGGGATCAGAGTTGCGCGCAGAGTGATTCATGTCTCGCCTGCAACAGGAACGTAAGGAAGACTCGTCAGTTTCAGGTTAGTCGGCCACTCGTCAGTAACACAGGAGTAACTGAAGGGTGGCCGGTCATTCGGGAACTAACGGCGACATTATCGCCAGCTTGTGCGAGACACGCTTTCAACGTCACGCTCGATGACGGGGCAAGCACTGCCAAGACCATGACCGATGCATGCAGCGCTCGGAGTCCTTGGGTATCCCCAGCCCCATGCTCATCCCTGCTCCTTAAGCTGCCGCTCGATACTGGCATTGATGTCGGCGTGGGCCTGGTTCACCACCACGGCATGATGGGTGGTGGCTTCTTTGCACACGGGGCAATCCCGCCGGATGATCATGGCCTCGGTGACCGGCGAATCGGCGCTCAACATGCCGCACACTTCGCACTGAAACTTCTTGACTAGTATCACTTCGCTCATGCTTCCACCACCTTCGTCTCCCGGCCCTTGTTATCGCTGTCCTCGAAGCAGTTCTTGCTCTGGTCGCCGTCGTACATAACGAAAACGGAAGTTGGCCTTGCAGAATCTCCCGGCTAGACAGCTGATGGCCCCGTGAAGCCAGACTTGCGATTGATCCGCACGTACACGGGCCCATGCAGAGTCTCCGTAAGCCCTAAATAGATTGAATTTGAAATCGCAAGAAGTATAGCCCCAGAATGCGTCGGCGGGTTCTGAAGATGTCTGTTATAGGGTCCAACTTAGTCTCCCTCTGCTCTTGAAAGCATAGTGTCCTGTGCACTGTACAAAACTGCACAGCTTCGCTTGGAGAACAAGCGGATATTGGGGAGAAGGAGCCTCTACCATGACGGACATTCTCCGTCCTTCCACCGTCACAGCTCCTACACTCCTTTCCTAGAGCCGCGCGTCCCAGCTCAATCAAAAGGTGCTACCCGGCTCGGTGGAGCCCACTTTAGGACGAATAGACAAAAGACCAGGATTCCTGAGCAGTGCTCGTCCATCGCAAAAGAACTCTATTCTATCGTACGCAACGCTAGACATCTACCGAAGGGAGTAATTATGGGAAAGCTTGAAGGAAAAGTTGCAGTCATCACCGGTGGATCGAGCGGTATGGCGCTAGCAAGCGCCAAGCTCTTCGTTGAAGAGGGCGCCTACGTTTTCATCACGGGTAGGAAGCAGGAGCAGCTCGATGAGGCCGTCAAATTGATTGCCCGGAACGTGACCGGCGTGCGCGGTGACGCGGCAAATCTCGACGATCTCGATCGTCTGTTCGATACGGTTAAGCGAGAAAAGGGCAAGATCGACGTCCTGTTCGCGAGCGCTGGCAAGGGCGAGGCCGCCCCACTGGGCGAGATTACCGAGCAGCACTTCGATGCGGCCTTCGACCTGAATACGCGCGGAACGCTGTTTACAGTCCAGAAAGCGTTGCCGCTGTTGAACGATGGCGCATCGATCATCATGACCGGATCAAATGCTTCGGTAAAGGGTTTTCCTGGTTGGGGCGTGTATGCGGCGAGCAAGGCAGCATTGCGCTCCTTCGCACGCACGTGGCTCAACGAACTGAAGGGTCGGAAAATCCGTGTGAACCTGCTGGTCCCGGGGGCGATCGCGACACCGATGCAGGAAGAAGTTCTCACCAAGGAGGCGAAGGAGATGTTCCAATCCCTGATCCCGCGCGGAAAGATGGGTCAATCTGAAGAAGTCGCGACAGTCGCGCTGTTTCTTGCTTCAAACGACTCGAGCTTCGTGAACGGGGCGGAGTTGTTTGTCGACGGCGGCATGACGGCTATCTAACGTCTGCGAGACGTTTACGGAAGGTCTCCACAAATGGAATTGATGTTCCGCACCGTCGAAAACTGGGAATCATATCAACAAGGATCGGAGAAACATTATGAGCTACGCAATTGTAGGATTCGGCAAGATAGGTCAGGCCCTCGCCAACGCCTTCGCCCGTAAAAACATCGAAGTCACTGTCGCGAGTCGCCGGCCCCCCGAGGAGTTAGCGCCGCAGACTCGGTCGATTGGACACACGGTCATCGCCAAGTCGCTGCGGGATGCACTCGATGCCGACACAATCATCCTGGCGGTTCCGTTCGGAGAGCATCGCGAGGTTGCGAAGGCCCTGCCGAGTTGGAAAGGCAAGACGGTCATCGACGCGATGAACTCGTTCCAAGTCCCACCTGAGGAGCTGAACGGTCTTCCGTCCTCCGCCTTCGTCGCGAAGTCGTTCACCGGCGCCAAGTTGGTGAAGGGTTTTAACCACCTGGTTGCGGCCACACTGGCTACCGACCCGATCGTCGAGGGCGGCCACCGGGTCGTCTTTCTGTCGAGCGATGACGAGGACGCTATCGCTCCCGTGGCGGATTTGGCCAAAAAACTTGGGTTCGCACCCGTCAAGCTGGGGAAGTTCAACGAGGGGGGTGCGCTCGTGCACGCACGCGGCAAGACTTGGGGGCGGCTGATCTTCCAGGATTTGTTCAAGAAGCAGCAGTAATCAATCGTCCATCGTTTGAATTGTCCCGAGAAGGACGATTCCGAAACGTCCGATTCGATCGGACACGATCCGATGTAAGGGAAATGGAGAAATTTCGATGAGCATCGAAAACAATGTCGAGGTTGTGAAAGATTTCTTTGCAGCAATAGGCAGCGGCGATAAGCAACGTGTGTTGGCGTTGGTTGCCGAAGATATTGAGTGGATTGTTCCGGGCGAGGACTGGCCGCTGGCCGGCACGCACCGCGGGCACGCGGGATTAGCGGTTGTGCTTCAGAAGGCTTCCGAAGAGGTGGAAATGAAATACTCAAAGCCCCCTGAATTCGTGGCGCAGGGAGACCGGGTTCTGGTCATCGGCGTCGCTACGGGAAAAATCAAAGCCACGAATAAGCCGTTCAAGGACGAGTGGGTCTTCGACATCACCGTTCGAGACGGCAAGCTGACGAGGATCCAGGAGTACATCGACACGCAAGCACTGGCGCGGGCCTCGTAGATGGACGGGAGCCCCCACGCCCTGACCCATCGACACCGGATACCACATGAAACGATTCGCAACCTGACAAGGCGAGAACTCATGCCATCATGAGCGAAGACGACAAAGACGCGCGGTTTTTCCGGGACACGGAGGCAATCGCGTCTCCGAAATTGGACGATTGGCAACTCGCGCTGCTGGAGCCGCTGGGTCACCGTCGGATGCTGCGCCGCGGGGAACTGGTCTTAAAAGCTGGCCAGCGTGATCTCGGACTGGCGGTGGTTCTTAGCGGCGAGGTGGAGGTATTTGAAGCGCGCGACGGGATTGAGCAGATCCTGGGTACGTCAGGGCCGCGCGGTTTTGTCGGCGACGTGGCAATGCTCAACGGCACCTCTGCCGTGGTGAGCGTCAGGGGTCAAGCTGAGGAATCGGAGATTCTCGAAATCCCGGCCGCAGAATTGAGGCGTGCGCTAATGGAGTTGCCCGGCGTCAGCGGGCCCATCGTGAACGCATTCATCGTGCGGCGCCAGCGTTTGCTGCGCGACCGCGAGTTCGTCGGCCTGCGCGTCGTCGCGACGGATGGCTCGCGCGATGGGCACCTGATCCACGATTTCCTCGACAAAAATCATATCCCGCATCGGCTCATTCAATTTGAAAGCGAGGACGGGCGCGGGCTTTGCGAGCGCCTGAAACTCGCGATCAGCGACCTGCCCGCGCTGATTACGACCACTGGCGTGCCGATGTGCAAGCCCTCCTTGCGAGAGGTCGCGCAAGTGGCGGGTCTGCTCCGACCGCTAGCGGAGGAGGGGGAAAGCGAGATTTTGTGCGATCTGGCGATCGTCGGGGCAGGACCTGCGGGCCTCTCTGCGGCGGTTAATGCCGCCTCCGAGGGATTGCAGACCGTCGTGCTGGAGAGCTTCGCGCCAGGCGGCCAGGCGGGGTCGTCGTCGCTCATCGAGAACTTCTTCGGCTTCCCCACCGGCATCAGCGGGGGCGAGTTGACGAACCGCGCGCAGCTCCAGGCTTTTCGCTTCGGCGCGAAATTCTCAACGCCGGCACAAGCTCTTTCACTCGCCTTCAGCGAGGGCGACCACGCCGCCGTCCTGCAAATAGAAGGCTGCAACGCCAAACTGCGAGCGAAGTGCGTCATTATAGCCACCGGCGCGGACTACAATCGCATCGACGCCGATGGGTGCGCGAGCTTCGAGGGCAGAGGCGTCTACTACGCTGCTACGGCCATCGAAAGGCAGCTCTGCCTCGAATCGACGGTGATCGTGGCCGGCGGCGGCAACTCCGCCGGACAAGCGGCAATGTTCCTCTCCGAGAGCACTGAGAAGGTGTTGCTTGTGATTCGCGGTGCCGATCTCTCCGAGAGTATGTCTAGCTACCTGTCACTCCGAGTAGGTGCGAAGAAAAACATCGAGATTCTCTATCACACAGAGATTCGTAAAATGACAGGCGATAAGCACTTGGAAACCGTGGAACTGGAGAACATCGCGACCCACGAGCGGCGCACTGTGCAAACGCCCGCCGTTTTTTCCATGATCGGCGCCAAGCCGCACACTGATTGGCTACCGCCGGAGATCGAACGCGATAACAAAGGCTTCGTAAAAACAGGAGCCGCAGTAGCTGACGCCCCCGCGTGGAAAGGCGCAAAGCGCCCACCAGGACCGCTGGAGACGAGCCGCCCCGGCATTTTCGCCGTGGGCGACGTCCGCTCCGGTTCGGTGAAGCGCGCCGCCGCAGCCGTCGGCGAAGGCGGCATGGCCGTGGAGGGAGTGCATCAAGCGCTCGCCGTATTGGGCTAGTTAGAACCCACAATTACACCGGAAGAGGATATGACGACGGCTTCGATCGGTGAACATGGCAGCGCCCGGTATTGGCGAAAAGGTACCAGCACAACTAATAAACGCGCTCAACAGCGGACCCAGTGTTTTGTTGACCCTCGAGCGATTTGGCGCTGTTGCAACGTTTGAGATGAACTTAATCGAGTGATCTGAAGGATTGCCGCCAGGCGACGGGCGAAACGCCAACCGAATTTCTGAAATGTTCTCTGAGGACAGACCCTGATTGGAATCCTGCCTCCGCAGCAACTTGCTCTATCGGAAGCGGAGTTGTTTCCAGCGGAAGTTGGGCCCGACGAACCCTTGCTTTCAAAATCCATTGAGCTGGGCTAATTCCCATCTGTTCGGCAAAGCGTCTGGATAAGGTTCGCACGCTCATTCGCGCTTGCCGCGCAACCGCAGAGAGCGACAGGTCTTTTTTCAGGTTGTTTTCCAACCAAACCAAAAGAGGCTCCATCGAGCCTGAGACTTCTGGCGAAGTGTATTCAATGAACTGAGCCTGCCCACCGGACCGTTCCAGCGGCATCACCGCGGCCCGGGCAACATGGGCGGCGACGGACGCGCCGTGATCGCGGCGGACGAGATACAGGCACAGATCCATGCCTGCGGCGGCTCCGGCTGAGGTGAGCAAACTGCCGTTGTCCACGTAGAGCACATCGGCATCCACCTGGGTGCGCGGATAGCGTCGGGCCAGCTCACCAGCGGCTCTCCAGTGCGTGGTTGCGCGCAGGCCATCAAGGAGACCCGCTTGCGCAAGATGAAAGCTCCGGTGCAGATTGAAGCAATGCGGGCGCCACTTTTCAACGCATTCCGGAGCGCACGGAGAATGGCGGTTGGGATGGTTCTCTCCAAATCGTCCATGCCGGGGACGACTATGGTGTCAGCCTGTGCCGCCCAGGACAGCCTCCACGGAAGACGAAGACTCAGACGCAAATACTCCGATTCCACCCTATCAGCGGTTCCGCAGACACGCACGTCATAGCATGCTCGTTCCTCCGCATCGCGTACTCGGCCAAAAATCTCCAGGGGGATCGCAAGGTCGCCGAGCACAACCCCGTCGAATGCGATGACGGCAACGCGATGCTTTCTCCGGTGGGGCTGCCGCCCGCCCCGGGCTGGCGAGATTCCTGCGATAAATGTCTTCCTGGCCACTGGTTCCATCATGGCAAATTACGTAATCTCCGTCCAGGAGGAACCAATGCAGGTTGTATCAGCCCTTACACCAATGGACATTATCGGGCCGACACTCGGAGGAGGATTCTTCGTCACAATCATGTCTTTCGTGCCTCATCCTGCCCGGCGAAGTTTCAATGCGATATTTGCTGCCGGAGCTGTAGGCGCGTACATCGGAGGAGCATTCGGCGTGTGGGAGCTCCTCTATCCGATTTTGGCAACACCGGTGGTCTACCTCGGCCTGCGCTCTTACCGCGCGATCGGTGTCGCATGGCTCATGCATTCTGCCTGGGACCTGCTGCATCATCTCGCTGGGCATCCCATCTGGCCTTATTCGCGGACTTCTTCACTGGGATGCATGGTCTTCGACTCGGTGATCGCTCTGTGGTTTCTCGCAGGCGCGCCGTCGATCTTCGGCAAACGTACGGCAGAGCGTGTTGATTTGGAGGCCACGCCTGACGGACAAGATTACATGACGTCCTGAACGATGCCTCGATTGAGGCGTACGGTCCAAGCCGTTCATGGAGCCGAGTTGAGGCCGAATTTTTCGGAGTTCCGAGAGGATTGTCGGCAACTCTTCCCTAACCCCAAATTCCGGCAGTTTCCGCATGGCCGGTCATTCGATCGCAGATGAACATTTGTCACATTACGCCGGACTGCTTCGCATATTCTCTCGGATCAGATTTGCCCCAAATCGCCCAAGCCAGGAAGACAAACCAGCCAATGATTGTCCATGAAAAGAACAGGTCGAGAACAGCGAGAAGGGTAATATTGGCGTGCTTACGCTTGACCGCGATCACGAACGGAATCGCGCTGAAAACCCCAAGCAAGACGGTGAGCAACATGCTCATATGCTCTGCCAATGGCGAGAATCGTTCCGATTATAATGCGCAACAAATTTATTTCGGGTGGATGGCCAGCTATACGGAGATAACATTCCGTTTTGGCCCCAATCTCCTCGCGAGGATCGATCTCAAGAACTTCCGAGCACAGCAGCGGACGGCGGAACCGGGCTGACAGCACGAATCAATAGCCAACCGCCAGTTCCAATTTCTGCAATCAGCATAGGAATCCACGCAGCCATGTTCATCGCGGAAAACGGCGGCCAGATCAGATGAGCGGTGCATGCAGCAAAGGTGAGCAGTGATGCCATGAGCCCCAACCAACTCAGAAGTCGCGGAATAGAAACGGATCGCACAAACACGAGGAAGAAAAGTATTGATCCCATGGTGAATATAAATGCGCCAAACTCAGTTTCCTTGTTCCACGCAACAAGCAGCAAGGTCGATCTACCTACGGTTGAACCGTCCAGAAACATCCGTACGGCTCCAAATCCGGCGACTGTGGCAATGACTCCAATTCCCGCTTCCGTAAGACGGCAGGCCAGAGCAAGTCCCGAAGTAAGAGGCTGAAACACCTTGGTCGTGAAATACAGGCCAAGTGCCAGTGGGATCGTGAGCAAGGATCCCATGAGTGTCAACGACCGCCCAATTGGAGAATGAGGCATCTGCATGCCCGTCAGGTCAACCAGCAGCACGAGCAGGTACATCAATCCTGCCACGCGCGCCCATATACGCCTTGATTCAATCGCGTTCATAAACAACTCCGGCATTGATTCAATATGGTGAATTACGCTCGTTGTCTCCGAACGGTTCCATTCCTGGCATGTCTCTTGAGTAAAGAGTGAACCAAGAATCGTCCCGCGCCTGATACTTCCGCATTGCCGGTAATCCAACCGGAATAGAAAACCAGAGACATTTTTGTGGTTGCGAAAGGGCTCACTTTCCAGTGAGCTTCCTCAGGAGCCTACGCATACGATTTTTTACAGTTTGCTCTTGACGCTCTTTTTGCAGAGTACGTCTCTGAGTTGCTAACCCAGGGACATATCTACAAATTCGCTTGGTCTCTGAACCAAGCCAAGGAGTGAGAAATGCCTCATTGTCGATTCCACCTAGCCATTCACCTACCTCAATCCGAAGAAGCGATTCCAAGCCTGAATCGCTGCGAGCAAACACGGCGGCGTCTTCCAGAAACGCACAAATAGGCAGTATCGTTGCAAGGTCACCTAGAGCCAATCCGTCTTCCAGTGCGGGCAAAAGCACTGAACCGAAGACCATGTACGGGAGAGGAGGTTCTCCATCCATATACCCAAACTTCTGCTGATAGACTTCATGCAGCCTTGGGATGCGCGTGAACAGCTCACTGACCACCGAATCGTAATCCATGCAGAAATTCTATGCGTGAAGCCTCGGTTGATAGCAGCAGCCTAACGCACGTTTCTCGTCCCGACCCGGCCCGGCTTTTCGGGTTCCGAGTGGATCGTCGCCAATGGGGAAGCAACCCCGTTTTTGGGTTACTTCAGGATGGCCGGTCATCCGACCGGAGCCCCTAAGCAGAGATTCCCAAAGACGGCCTCTGCGCGGCAGCCGCAATGGAAGCAGAGGTTAGTTCCTATATAGAGTTCATCTCGATTTACCAGCCACTGACAATGTCACAGTCTCCATCTTTGCGGCAAGCAATTCTCCAAACGGGCCTTAACCCGTACAGCAGGAGAAGATAGACGGGGATGCAAGCTATGGGCACAATCCAGGGGGCTTCACCTTTTGCCGCTAAGTAGATTATCCATGGGATTGACCCGCCCCATGCGACTCCGGAAATGACAAGACATTTGATTGCTCTAGAACGACTCACCACGGCTCCCAACCGCTCCAATAATCCCACCATTGTCGCCAAACTTCAAATCTGCTCGAAAAGCCATGACCAATCTTCAAGCTGGGGAAAGCTCCATTCCATCACTGTGAACACGCAGATACGATCGGTTTGTCGGCAACACTTCCTCTACTCGAAATTGCACCAAATTTGAGTTACTTCCGCATGGCCGGTGACTCGCCCGCAGGTTTGATTATCGTCTGCGTATGCGCGACCAAACGGCGTCAACGCCATGGGAGAAGGTGAGGTAGCCGCCCCAAAAGAGTGCAACTGCGGCAGCCGTCCAACTTGCCTCGGACCAATCATGCTCAACGAGAACGATGAGACACCAGAAGGCAACAATGACGAGACACCGCAGAAGCATGCGCTGGATTCTTGTTAAGCCCGCGAACGCATCGCATAGCTGCCGACGGCTCCAAACAACGGCAATCGCTCCCGGGAATCCCACTAGATAGCATGCCAACAACAACGGCCATTCAGATTGGACGACGTTCCAAAAGGTCAGCGTGGCGAGAGCCGGAACGAGGATACCGACGACTAGTAATGTTGTGCGTCGCTCTCGAAACCAACGACCTAGTTCATGGAAGGATGATAGCGCACTGTTTTGGCCGTATTTTCGGCGACTGCGATCTAGTCAGAAATGAAAACGTGGGTAAGGTCAGCATTGCCGGTGATTGACTCGCGACTCGCAGAAACTCCGCTCTTCAAACACCAATACTCAACGACTCACCTGCTTCGATTCTGATCTCTGTCCTGTATTGTTGCTCATAGAACCACGCCAGAGTAGCACTTTATTATGGAGTCTTGATCAGCTGCGCTTTGAGGCCAAGGGCCACATCTAGGGCGGCGTTGGCGATCTGGATCCGCCCCTTTCCCAACCAGTCGCAATTCGCCATTAGAACCACAGCTATCTTCTTTTCGGGAATCAATTCTAGGAAAGTGGCATAACCCATATCGCCGCCGCTGTGAGAAACCGCCGTTTGCCCGCGGTACTTGCCGACGAACCAGCTAACCCCAACAGCATCGCCGTCGCCGAACTTGTAAGCAGGCTTCCACATTACGTCATTTGTTTCTTCCTTCAGGATTCTCCTACCATCTAGTTCGCCATGGTTTAGATTGGCCATTGCCCAGCGCGCCATGTCCTCTACGTTGGAGTGCAGATTGGAACTTGGCGAATGCGTGCGGTTGTAGGGATAGATCTTGCTGGGGAAGATGTGTCCGTCCTTGTCGCGCTGATGTCCCCACGTCATCAACTTGGGATCGGTCTGGTTAACCAGCAAGGTGGAGTCCTTCATCTTCAAGGGCGAAAGGATGTGATGCTGCACATAATCGTCAAAGCTCTCTCCCGTGACTTTGGCTATCAGATCGCCCAACACCTCAAATGCCATGTTGCTGTAGCGGAAATCTGTGCCCGGCGCAAAGATTAGCTTTTGATCGCGTAGACTGCGGACGTATCGTTCGAGAGCACCGTCATCGTATTGCGGATTATTCCATTCGTAGTCCTTGACGTCAGGCATTCCAGAAGTATGGGTGACCATCTGGCGAACGGTGATGGTCTCATAACGATCATCCGCCAGACGGAAGTAAGGCAAATATTTCACGACCGGAGTGTCGAGAGAGATTTTGCCGGTCTCTACCAACTGCATGATGGAAGTGGCCACGAACGTTTTCGTGATAGAAGCCATATGGAACAGCGAGCGTGGCGTGACAGGGTCGTGGTTGGCTCCCAATTTTTTAACGCCAAAGCCGTGGGCGTAAACAAGCCGATCGTTTTGGATTACTCCAATAGCAAATCCCGGTATCTGCTGATGCTGAACGAAGTTTTTGATCAGCGGCTGCAACTCATTACGGTAACGCTGGTCTGGTTCTTGAGCGGTGACGAATGTCAACCCGCCAAACAGAGCACCCCATAGGACGGCGAAGAAGAGTCTCCAGTTCATCGCCCTTAGTCTATATCGATTGTCGCGCGGCATTTAGTCGAAGATTTCGTGTTGTGGATGTGTCGTCGGCAAACATGACTTTACCAAAATTGGTGCAACTTCCTGTTTACCGGTAAACCACTTGGAACAGCCATTCTGACGCTCATTTAGGAGAATTTGCGCCTTGCCGAGTGACTACAAGTGAATTACCGATTGGCGCACTACCCCGGTTTCATCCGACAGTTTGCGATGGCGGACTTCGCTGAATATGAGCGATACGCAGAAGCGATCAGTTTCAATACCCGCGGATTACATCGGACGTTGAAGTCGTTCGGACCAACTTTGCGCCTCAGGGCTGGAGACCGGGATCTTGATCCCCGGATACGCAAGGGACCAACCCGCACCGAAAATATATCCTTCAGGCTCACCGGAGGCTTGCCATTTTGAATAGTCCGTGAATTCATCTGTCTATGAAGTTCGCCAGCTCGTGTCGCCCACACGGGTCGTGTACTTCAGGTCGACGACATGCGTAAATACCAGCTCATAGGTTCCAGGGTCGTTGCACAAACTGTCCTGAATTACGAATTTGTAATCTCTGCCGTGAGGAGCGAAACCATGTTCCATTACGCCGAAGTCGCAAGCAGAGAGATTGCCATCAAGCAAATCACCAAGTGGATGGACAGTCGAGTTATTGCCCATGGCTTTATCTTCCCAGCCGCCTCTGGCTCTTGCTGAATCAAATGACTGATTGAGATGAGCGAGCAAACCATACCAGTCTGCCTTTTCATTGAGTATGTTCCAGAGGACCTCATCGGGATACCTGTCACGTCTCGACCCAATTGCGGCCACATGCTGGCTTAGTTGATGTTGAAGCTCGTTCAACCCTTTGAAGGCTTCAATCTGTTTTACTCCTGTGAGTTCAAGCCCGATGCTTCGCCCATGAATCGTGAGTTGATTGGAAACAAGGGACAAATAGATCTGCTTGTCGGAGTCCGACAATCCTAAGTACCAATCGCGCAATTCGACGTTATTCAAATTGCCCCTTCCACTAGTCTTAGCAAGGATAGCGCGATCATTTCGAGATCGTTGGCGGTTGGTCGGCAATGATCCAAATGACCGACCGTGTCCCAAAACAGTTCATTTCGACGTTTGCCGGTTAATGGGTACAACCATTGGTGGAAAGCGATACTGTTGAACGTGGATTGGATTCCGTTCAGGTTGTACACGCAAAGTGCTCGTCACATTTCAGCCACCAGCTTCCGGTCGCTTGAAGTCGACCTTCATCTACACGACGTATTTACCCGCACGTGTTGGGAAGGCAACAATTTTCATGGAACCAAATACTTCTCCCGTTTTCTCGCTGGACACAAACGGTCTCGACATTCCTGCCGAACAAATCGTGGTGGCTTACCACGAGAGAACGAAGCATCACTACCACCGTTATGCAGCCTCGCTCGGCCATCTGGATTGGGCTAATCAGCCAGATCCATTCCGCCGTTACGACGGAGCCCCGTTGGTTAACCTTCCTCTGCCCGCCGAGGGGCGTTCGCTTCCGTTCTGGCAGCTCCATGTCCCGGACAGCGTCGTGCCGGCTCCCGTGTCGGTTGACTCCGTCTCACTTTTTCTGCGATACGCACTCTCCCTCACAGCGTGGAAACAGTTCGAGGGAACCACATGGCCTTTGCGCTCCAATCCGTCGAGCGGAAACCTTCACCCAACCGAGGGATACGTGCTTTTGCCGCCATTGGACAAGCTCCGCAATCGTTCCGGTATTTATCACTACGCGTCGAAAGTGCACGGCCTCGAGCTTCGAGCGGATCTTGATCCCTCAGTTTGGGAGTCACTTCCAGAAGATTCATTCCTCGTCGGGCTGTCGTCCATTCTCTGGCGCGAGGCCTGGAAGTACGGAGAGCGCGCGTTCCGGTACTGCCAACATGATGTCGGTCACGCGCTGGGGTCGATCCGATTTGCGGCGACAGCCCTTGGGTGGAAGATGCACCTTCTCGACCGCGTAGGTAGCAATGCTCTTGCACAGCTGCTCGGACTAGACCGCGATGCGGACTACCCACGCGCGGAGCGGGAGCATCCTGAACTCGTGGCGCTTGTCGGCAGAGAGGAATGGAACTGCGACCGCGGCCTCTTCCTGTCCAAAGACCTGGTAACCCAGGTGGCCAATTCTCAGTGGTATGGCACTGCCAACGTGTTGAGTCTTGAGCATGGCGTCGATTGGCCGGTGATCGACCAAGTAGCTGCTGCCACTGTGAATTCGAAGATCGCGACAGACGAAGATTTCTCCAGCTTCCCATCGGAAAAGGACCTCTTCGCGACGCCGGTTCGGTCCGGGGCTCTCACTGCAGAAAACGTCATCCTCGGGCGCAGGAGTGCAGTCAGCATGGACGCGTCCACTGCGATTCCTGCGACAACTTTTTTCCGCATGATGGCTCGTCTTGTGCCCACGAAAAACTGTCAGTCAATGCCGTGGGACGTCCTGCCCTGGCGCCCGCGCATCCATCTGGGACTCTTCGTGCACCGCGTCCACGAGGTACCTCCTGGTCTCTACCTGCTCGCTCGGGATCCGGAAAAGGTTGAGTCACTACGCCAGGCGATGCGGCCCGAGTTTCTATGGCAACGCACTCCGTCGTCTCCGCATGGACTTCCGCTATTCCTGTTGAAAGAGGGGGACTGCCGTTCTCTCGCCGCAAACGTCTCATGTGGCCAAGACATTGCGGCAGATGGCGCCTTCAGTCTCGGCATGATCGCAGAATACATGGACAGTTTGGTTGTCTATGGCGCTGGCTTCTACCGCAATCTCTATTGGGAAGCAGGACTCGTGGGGCAGGTGCTATACCTCGAGGCGGAGGAGGCCGGCATTCGTGCCACCGGAATCGGCTGCTACTTTGATGATCCGGTTCACGAGGTGTTTGGTATCTCATCGCGCGATTGGCAAAGCTTTTACCATTTCACCGTGGGTGGTCCAGTCGAAGACGGACGCTTGACCACGTTGCCGGGGTACAGCCCGGGGGAAGCACGATAAGTGTTCCGACATTTTGAATTGGCTCGGGAATCAGCGGCACTCAGTGCAATGATCAACCCGTTTGCTGCATACTCTGTTCAAATTTGGACTTCAGGGCAATGCACTTATTGATTTGGTGGCCGGTTAGTTATCGGCGAATGCCGATATGGCAGCATCCAGCACCAAAAGCGATGAGTTTCAGCATAGCCGGTAACTCATTCGGAATGATTCAAGTTTCCAGAAGAAAGGTTTCCGACGACGGGTTTCAGGGTTGGGGATTTTAGTTACTGCCACTTTTCCGATATGAGTTTACCGGTCATCACATCGTAAAGCTGATCGTCGCCAACATCAGACCCGTGCACCGTTCCAGAGACTACCTCCAGCCTCTTCCCTCCCTGAACGAACTTCCAGCTCCAAATCATTGGCCCCGGTTTGAACGTATGGAGAACCTGTTTGTCACGGAATACGACTAGGCTCTTCGGAATTGAATAGGATGTGCAACAGTTCTCAACTTCGATCGTCCAGCCAAGCGTCTGTCGATCCTCTGCCAACTGAACGTCTGAGAACCCAACAGCATTAAAGACCGATTCCTTTTCGGTACCTGCCTTCAACGGCGGAAGGGTTTTCACGATCTCGGTTCCATCGCTGTAAATGATGTGCAGTGGACCGGTTTCATATCCAGAGTCTTCCTTTGGCGATTCTATAAAGAACCTAATGATCTCTATTTTGTGCGGCTCGCTTGTTGTCTTCTTTTGCGGCTCAACGGATTGACCTGACATTCCGCCAAACAGGCAAGCTCCGCTCAGCATCGGAATCATCCATTTTCTGAAAATCCGATTCACCAATCTCACCCCATCAGTAAACTTAATCGCTGGCTCAGCGCAGACAGTGTTTTCCTCATATTCTTGCAGCTTTCCTGAATATGAGCGATGAAAACTCTAGCTCCGAGTGGATTGTCGGCATCTATGAGAAGGTCATAAAAGTCAAGGCCGACGTGGCGGCCGTTCTGGATTCACCTCGACAGCATCGTTGAGCGGTGGAGAGTGCTGTCAAGGGCGTCCGAAGGACGTTCATCTTGA
>Ga0265330_10001038_pt1 | contig 16796 bp, 13 predicted proteins | sample 41919metaG_FD_202083 | JGI IMG/M metagenome (GOLD analysis project Ga0265330, IMG submission 202083) | Rhizosphere microbial communities from Carex aquatilis grown in University of Washington, Seatle, WA, United States - 4-19-19 metaG | ecosystem: Host-associated > Plants > Roots > Rhizosphere... | reverse complement strand
GCCGAGGCCCCACACCTCCACACCGACCCAATCACCCTGATCCGGCAACGCCGCAAGTGATGTGAATGTCACATGGTTGGAGGCAGTGCCCGCGATGACCAGACTGCCGTTCCCTCCAGAGCCGACACTGAGCCCGATGCCCGTGTCGAACATGAGGGTGACACCGGCGCCGATGGTCAAGATCGGGCTGTCCACATCCGCACCTTCGACCCACACACTGCCAGTGACCGCGATGGCGGTCCCCGGATCGACCCAGGAGGTCGTCGAGCCGATCGTCCCGCCGGCAATCTCGATCGCGGCGCCACCGCTGAAGTTGTTGCCCGCACCGATGCCGGCAAACGAGGATGCCTGGACCGAGATGGCGTACTGGCCGTCCGGGATATTGCTGAAGGTCGAGTTTGTGATGGTAAAGTTCGAGTCTAAGTCGTACTCCAATATGCCATCGGCGTCGCCCACGTGGTCGATTGTCACGTGATCGATTGTCACGCGGTTGGCCCCTACGCCGTCGCCGACGATGCAGCCGTTGCGATCCGCGCCACAATAGTCCAGCTTGGCGTACGCAATCCGGGTGCCCGCCATGGTGCCATCCCACAAGTGGATGGCCCGCCAATCTCCGGGCAAAGGCGGAGACGCGTTGGAGGTAAACAGGATCGGGTCCGCCGCGGTTCCGACCGCGACGAGCTTGCCTCCATTGGCGCTTCCGACGTCGATTCCAATAGCGCCGTCAAACTTCACCGTGACGCCTGGCTCGATGGTCAGGACGGCGCCGTCATTGATCTGGAGGTAGTCCCTGATGAGGTATGGGCTGCACGCCTTGACCAGGGTCAGGTCGGAGACAATGGCGCCGCCTCTGAATTCACAAGAAGCCGGCAGCGAATCCGTCGCACTGCCTGAGTCGTCAGCCAAGGTGCCACCGTCGCCACCCGCGCCGCCATCGGCCGCGTCGGCCTGGCCGTCGGCAGCCGCGTCCACCGTGACAACCGGGCCAACGTCGACCTTCACGGGAGGATTGTCCGGGGTTGCATCGGGCGTGACACCAGGGCCGGCTTCGGCCGCGACGGGGGCATTGTCCACCGCCGCATCAGACGGCAGGACTGAGCTGGTGTCGGGCGTGATGGGGCGACTGTCTGCGACGGCCGCGTCGGGCGTGAGAACCGCCCCGTCGGCGATAGGTCCGTCCGCGGGCGGAATCGGGGCAAGGTCAGGGCTTGCATCCAGCTTGGGAACGTTCGGGACGTCGGGCTTGGCAGAAGGGCCGTCCGGCAGCGTTGCATCCTTGTTGCTGCTGCTGCTTCCGCTGCAGCCCACGATCGCTAGCGGGGCCGCAAGGAGAATAAGGGAAAGAGAACGTTGCATTAGCCTAGTCATTTCTGTTCCTTTCTGTCCGTCGGTCGAGAACCGAGACACGCCGCAAGACAAACATTTTACACACTCCGGAATTCTTCGCCACCATATGCCCGGAGAGGCTGTTGGCCCACGCGCAAGATTCGGTCGCGGCGGGCAAGCGAAGGGGCGACGGGCGGATTCACTGCGGAGGAGAGAGAGGGATTCGAACCCTCGGTACCTTGCGGTACACATGATTTCCAATCATGCACCTTCGGCCACTCGGTCATCTCTCCAGGGGAGCGACAGGTATTCGGTTTTCAGAGGAGGAGGAGGAGAGAGTGGGAGTCGAACCCACGGTACCTTTCGGTACACCTGATTTCGAATCAGGCGCCTTCGACCACTCGGCCATCTCTCCGGCAATGATTTCGCTGAGTTGACAGTGCCTTTCTGCTTTTCCGGTGCCTAGCCCCGGACCCGGGGCAGCACCGGGCCTTCGGGAGGCCAAGATATGCCGCGATCTCTGGCCCAGGGTCAAGCTGAACTCAACCTCGGGCCACCGGTCGAATCGAAAAGCAGACCATCGTTCGCGTTCGCCCAGCGTCCCAATTCACGCCCCAGGGCCTGGGACACGCAAGGCGATGTGCGCGGCCACGGTCCAGAAGGACACCCAGATCCCCGAGGTACGAGCCACGCGAGGTGCGCACCACGGCCGCCACACAGGCGGCATCGACCAGCGCGTGAACGACGCCGTAGATCGCAGGGCGAAAACGCGGTTCCGCGGACAGAGGCCGAAGCTTCATCGGCGCTATCCGCGCCGGCCTCGAACCTGGACGAGGCGCAACTCGGCCACCGCCACACCGCCCCGGCTGCGAACCGCCACGTTGAGCTGATCCTGGTCGGACGCCGGTGACCAGGTCACCTGGCGATCCGAGCCGCTTATCTCGCCTTCGCTCTGCCAGCGAATGGTGAGTGGCTCGTCCGCGCCGGTCGCGCACACGCGGACAGCGCCGTCCATCCATTCGCCCTCGACGCGAATCTCGGGCGGCAGGCACAGGGGCAGGTCGCGCGAGCGCGGGGACCGTCGAGGTGTCGTGTCGGCCCAGTGAGAGCCAACCTCGGCGGACGCAGGCGAGAAATCGCCACGTGCCGAAGAGAGCGCGCCAGCGGGAGCGACCGGTGGATCGACCATCATCGGGGCCTCTGGCTGACCGGCTTCTTTGCCCGCGTCGGCATCGCGTGGGCCGGTATCGCGCGGAAGCATGTCCGCGATCAAGTAGTCAGGGCTGGCGTCGCGCCGGCCCGCATCCGGGACCAATGGATCTATGATTATCAAGCGATCTGGGATTGCATCGCGCGAGCCGGCATCCGGCGGAAGCATGTCGGCGATCAGATAGTCCGGGGTGGCATCACGCCGGCCTGCGTCCGGTACGAGTGGGTCCACGATCAGGTAGTCCGGGGTTGCGTCGCGCCGACCGGCATCTGGTACCAGCGGGTCCACGATCGTGTAGTCCGGGGTTGCGTCGCGCGAGCCAGCGTCCGGTGGAAGCATGTCTGCAATCATGTAGTCCGGTCTGGCGTCGGGCCGGCCCGCATCCGGTACCAGCGGATCCACGACCATGTAGTCCGGGCTGGCGTCGCGCCGGCCGGCGTCGGGCGGCGGAAGCATGTCGGCAATCAGATAGTCCGGGGTCGCATCGCGCCGGCCACCGTCGGAGGGAAGGCCCAGACCATCGCTGCTGCAGCCGGGAGCCCAGAGGGCCAGCCAGCCAGCGAAGGCTGCCCCCTGAGCCGCGCGGACAATCTGCCCGGCCGGCCGCCGCTGCACGGTCTCGCGCCGGCGTCCAACCGCTGCGAAGGCGCGCAGGTCGGACATCAGGGCATCGAGGGCCGCGTGCCAGACGCGGTCAGAGGCCGCCACCCGCAGGCCGAGGCGAGCTGTCTCGCGCGCGACACGGTCATCGTCGTGCGGATCGAGCTGGGCCGCCAGGTCCAGCGCTTGTTCGAGAAGCTCGGCGGTGTCGAGCGAGATGTTCTTGGTCAGCTCGTGGGCGCGTTCGCGCAAGCGTTCCTTGCGAATGTCGCCGACCCGGTAGAACCAGTCGAGAACGCCACACGAGTAGTTGAGCCCCATGTAGCGATTGGCCACGCCTTCGTTGGCGAAATTTCGCTCGCGGAAAGCGGCTGAAGCCATGCGGAACAGAAGCTCGGCGCGATCGTCGGACAACCGGTAGTCCCACCCGAGGAAGCTGCCCGACAGTTGGCCGGCTTGTGCCAGCTTGTGGTGAAGCGGCGTGCCCAGGTAGGGCTCGGCCCGGCAGAAGTTTACCGGGATCTCGGCGTAGCGGCGCATGAAGGCGATGTTCTCGGCCACATCGTCCAGCTTCGTCTCGGGCTCAAAGAGCAGCAGGTTGTAGCAGGGGACGATGCCGGCGTCGCTGCACGCCTCGAGTGCCTGGCCCATGGACGCGACCGCGACCCGCCGATTCAGGTGATCGGCTCCGCGCTGCGAGGCGTTCTCCACGCCGACATACAGGCGAATCACACCGAGCTCGGCCAGACGACGCGCGAGATCGGGCGTGACCGTATCGGGCCGACACTTGCCCACGAAGGCCGCGCGTTCCACACCGGCGTCGTCGAGGTACTGCTTGATCGCTTCGACCCGCGCCAGGCTGTCGGCGGGACGGGGCAGCAGGAAGTTTTCGTCGTGGAAGCAGAAGATCGCGCTGCCGCCCACGGCTCGGCCCAGCACCGCCATCTCGGCCGCGACGTCTTGTGGCGAACGCAGGCGCAACAGCCTGCCGTGCGCGCCATGGGCGCGTGCATCGCGCAGGACCGTCGTGATCGAACAGAAGCTGCACGAGGCCCAGCAGCCGCGGCTGCCGCTCACCGGGACAAAGGGGATGCGCATGTGTCGCGCGTGCGGCCGATAGCGTCGAGCGATGGGCAAGCCATCGAGATCCTGCGGCAGGTTGCGCGGCGCGGTTCGTACCACGGCACCGCTTGCGTTGCGGAACGCGATGCCCGCCACATCAGCCAGGTCTCGCCTGGTCGCAAGCGCCGCGAGCAGATCGACGACGGTTTCCTCGCCATCGTAAAGGACCACGCTGTCCACGCCGTAGCGACCGGCGAGAATGTTGGCGTAGCCCATTGTGGCGAAATGGCCTCCGGAGGTGATGTGTCCGCGGAATCCGTTCCTGCGCAGGGCGGTTGCCAGATTGAGGAAGTCCAAGCCGCGGTGCTGGAACTGGGCCGCCAAGCCGACCACGTCCGACCCGCTGGACGCGATCCGGCCGACCAAGTCGGGGATCTGGCTGGTGTCATTGAAACCCAGCACCTCCACCCGGTGACCGGCGCCGGACGCAGCTGCCGCAATCGTGCCCATGCCCAGGTTCTCTTCGATATCAGCACCAACGAGGGTAAGCCGCATTTTTGACCTCCGTTTTCCAACTTGGGGGGAGCTCCCGCAACCCCGCCCCGGAGCCCAATGCTAGCACCTTCCCCCTGAGAGTCGGTGTGCGCACCGTCACAAGATCGCCGCAGTCCGAGCGATTGCGATCATCTTGCGGCAAAAAGTCGACAGCGGCAGCGACGCCAGTTCATCGGGGCGTACCCAGCGTGCGTCGGCGGCATCGACCTGTCCCCGGGCGCGGGCGCGAAACACCGAAACCGTGGCATCGCGGTGGGTGAAGATATGGCGGAGATCGCCGACCGGGAAAGGCGATCCCCGTACCCGCAAGCCAAGACGGGCGAGCGCCCGCTGCGCCGCTCGGGTTGCCGCCTCGCCCACACGCGTTTCTTGCAGCGGCAGCACCCAGGTTCCGGCAAGCAAGCTCCCGGCCGGCCGGCGCACGAGCAGCAGCCGTCCTCGGCGCTCGACCGCGACACAGGCCAGTTGAATGTGGCGCCTCGCCGGCCGCTTCGTGCGCAGCGGAATCCGCCCCGTCGCTCCCGCGACACGGGCTCGGCAGAGACGGGCCACCGGACATTCTGGACAGCGCGGGTTGCGCGGCAGGCAGCAGAGAGCCCCCAGCTCCATCAGGGCCTGGGCGAAATCGCCGGGCCGCCGCGCAGGCACGAGCCTCTGTCCTTTCGAGCGTAGGCCCGTGCGCACCGCCGGACGGTCGATGGATCTACGCTCACCAAAGATCCGCGCCAGCACGCGGGCCACATTGCCGTCGACGGGAAGCGTGCGCCGTGAGAACGCGATGGCCGCCACCGCCGCAGCCGTATACGCGCCCACGCCGGGCAACTGCCGCAGATCTTCCTCCTGGGAGGGCAGCTTCCCGTCGTGCTCATCGACCACCAGCCGTGCCGTACGGTGCAGATGGCGGGCGCGGCTGTAGTAGCCGAGCCCGGACCAGAGCGCCAGGATCTCATCCTCGCGCGCAGCCGCCAGGGCCTGCAGGGTCGGAAAGCGCGCCGTGAAGCGCTCGAAGTACGGCACCACCGTGGCCACCACGGTTTGCTGGAGCATCAGCTCGGACACCAGCGTGCGATAGGCACTGGGCTTGCGGCGCCAGGGCAGGTCGCGTCGCTCGCGGTCGTACCAGGCGAGCAACGCCCGCACAAAGGTCGGGCCAGCAATTGGGGCGGGCACAGGTCTACAAATCCTGCGCGAACTGCGCCTGGCCGCGACCCACGGAGGCGCCGTTGACGAACACCTCGTAGCGGATAGGGACAGCCCGGCTCAGCATTGCACTGATTCCGCAGAAGCGGGTTTGCGACAGCCTGGCCGCCGAGACGGCAACCGCCGGATCCACAGCCCCTTCGATGTGGAAGGCCAGATCGATGGCGGCGAACACGCTGGGGGAGCCGCCCTCGCGGGTGGTGGCCTCGGCCGTGACCTCGAAGCGTTTCACGTTCTGGCGATGCTTGCGCATCAGCGAAGCCACGTCCATGGCCGTGCAGCCACACAGGGCGGCGAGCAGAAGCTGTTTCGGTGTCTGGGCCTTGCCCTCGCCCACCGGCGGCTTGGCATCCATGAGCACCAGGTGGCCATCCGCCTCGGCGGTGAACTGCAGATTCTTCTTCCAGATCAACTTGGCGTGCATGGTGCAATTCTATCCGTCGAGAACGTGCATCAACATCTCGGGATAGCGCGTGCCGGCTGCCACGCCCTTGGGCGCGATGCGATCGATCTCGGCCAGATCCTCGGCGGACAGGGCGACCTTGAGAGACGCCAAGTTTTCGTCGAGGTACGAGCGTCGCTTTGTGCCGAAGATGGGCACGATGTCAGGGCCGCGCGCCAGAAGCCAGGCCAGCGCAAGCTGGGCCGGCGAGCAGCCCTTGCTGCGCGCCAGGGCTTCGACGTGTCGAACCAGCTCCATGTTCTTGTTGAAGTTGTCGCCCTGAAACCGCGGCGAGTGGCGGCGGTAGTCGTCTGGGTCCAGGTCTTCGAAGCGCGCGATCTGGCCGGTGAGGAAGCCTCGCCCGAGGGGACTGTACGCCACGAAGCCGATGCCTAGCTCGCGGCAAGCGGCCAGCACGCCATCCTCGGGATCGCGCGTCCACAGGGAATACTCGCTCTGCAGCGCCGCGATCGGGTGGACCTTGTGTGCCCGCCGGAGAGTCTGCGCGCTGGCCTCGGACAGTCCGACAAAACGAATCTTTCCCGCAACAACCAGATCGCTCATGGCGCCCACGGTTTCTTCGATGGGCGTGTTCCGGTCCACCCGGTGCTGGTAGTAGAGATCGATGACGTCGGTCTTCAGGCGGCGCAGGCTGGCGTCGCAACAGGTCTTGACGTACTCGGGTCGTCCGTTGATCCCGCGCACCAGCGGATCGTCGGTTCGCACGATGCCGAACTTGGTCGCCAGCACGACCTGGTTGCGCCGGCCTTTGAGGGCCTTGCCCACCAGTTCCTCATTGGTGAAGGGACCGTACATGTCAGCGGTGTCGATGAAATCGACGCCCGCGTCGATGGCGCGATGGATGGTGGCGATAGACTCGCTGTCGTCGCGCTGGCCGTAGAATTCCGACATCCCCATGCATCCGAGCCCGAGCGCCGAGACCTCCAACTGTCCAAGCTTTCGTCGTTGCATAGAGGCAAACATAGCGCACCGGTGCCGGCTGTGCCCTCGGCAAGCGTCATCGCGATGGTCTGCGAAAGTCGTCTTCAGCTTTTGACCGCAGCATCGCCTGGACTTAGACTAGAATCTCTTCGCCGGCATTGACCGGCAAGGGGGCTGCATGCAGGAGAACGCCACCCGCAGAGACATGGGCTCGGTCGAGGATCTCGAGGCACTGCGGAAGCAACACCAGGACCTGGAAGCCAAGATCGAGGTCATGGATCGTCAGCTGTACCTGAGCGCCAAGGAAGAGGCTGAGCGCGCTCGGCTCAAAAAGCAGAAGCTGGCGATCAAGGATCGCATCCATCTGCTGCTCTCCCGTGCGTCGGCAGAGCAGCCGTCTGGTTGAATTCGGAGCTAGCAGGGTAGCTCGACAACAAACCGTGCGCCGCCCAGGGGCGCCGGCGCCTCGCCTGCGGATACATCGCCGCCGTGATCGATCACGATTTTGCGCACGATGGCCAGGCCCAGGCCGGTGCCGCCCGGCCGGAAGGTGACGTAGGGATCGAACACCCGCTGGCGCTCGGCCAGGGGAACGCCGGGGCCGTTGTCATCGACCACGATAGCCGCCCGCTCGCGATCCGGCCGCCGCTCGACCCGGATGACAACCTGGGGCTTGCGGCCGGCCCCGCTGGCGGCCTGCAACGCGTTCTCGACCAGATTCGCGATTACCCGACGGAAGAGCACCTTGTCGCAGGGTGCAGACACCGGGCCGCTGGTATCAACCTTGACGAATGACTGCCACTCAGGCTGCAGGCGGACGATCTCCTCGACCAGCGGCACCAGATCGAGGGGCGTCGGTTCCACCTTGGGCAACTTGGCAAAGGCCGAGAAATCTTCGACCAGACGTCGCAGACCGGCGATCTCTTCGCGCAGGATCTCCGTGGCCGTGTCGAGCAGGCGCCGGTACGCGGGATCGTCGCCGGGGTACTTTGAAGCGATCTCTTGCACCGCGAGCTGGATGGGCATGAGCGGGTTCTTGATCTCATGCGCCAGGCGGCGCGCCACCTCTTGCCAGGCCGACACCTTCTGCAGGTATTCGAGGCGCGAGCGTGCCTGCGCCAGCTCGGCCACCATGCGATCGAAGGCGCGTCCCAACTCGTCGAGTTCGTCCTTGCCCTTGGGGGCCACTCGCACCGACAGATCGCCTGCTCCCACCGCCCGCGCCGCCGTGTGCAGGCGCGCCACCCGCCTGGTCACCCGCCGCGCGACCAGCCAGCCCCCGAGAGGCGCCACCGCCAGGATGGCCAGCACCAGGAACAGGTACTGGCGGAGAAAGCGCGGGACCAGGAGGCCGAAGACGCGATCGATTTGCTGTTCCCTTTCAATGGCCGCTCGCAGGGCCAGGAATTCCTCGTACATCTGCGTCGGGATTCCGAACACCAGTTCCAGCGCGCGGGATGCCTCGCCCGCGGCCGCGGGCAGGCCCACCAGGATGGGCGGCGCTTCCCGCGAGCGGTTCAGCGTCTCGGCCGGCGCCTCCCAGGTGTCGACGACTTCGGTGCCCACCAGGAGCTGCGCGCGCAGCAGTCCGTCCACGCGTGCCAGATCGGCCATGCGGGCTGGCGCGTCCGCGGCGATCTCGTGCGCGCGACGGCGGAACTCGTCCTTGCGATCGGCGAAGTAGGAGCGAAACACCTCGGCGGCCCGCGCGGAAGATCCGGCCATCTGCGCGTCGTGTTCGAGTGAGAAGTCGGCGAACCTTTGCACCATGAAATAGAGGGCGTAGGCCGAGAGGGCCACCGCCAGCAACGCCACGGCCAGCATGGCGCCCAGGACTTTCCACTCGAAACGCCCGGGCAGTCTCATCGGGGCGGCTCCACCCACGATTGCGAGACCAGGCGAAGCTGGCGCTCGCTTTCGTCGATGCGAGGGTTGACGAAGATGCTGACGAACGATCCGAAGAAGCTATCCCCCGATCCCATGCGACTGCGCGGCGAGGGCCGCGCCAGCCAGCGCCGCACGTCGGCGAGAAGCTCCTGCGAGATGGGGTTGAGATCGGCGCGCAGACTCACCCGGTAGGCCACCCCGGGCGCGAGACGGTCGAGACTGGCGACCGGAAAAGCGACGAGCGCGGTGGCCAGATCGACGGCCTCGCTTGCGGTGGCTGTTTCGCGCGTTTCGACCTTGCCGCCGGCCTCGAAGCGGCGCACGCGGAATTTCTCGTCCCATAGATCGTACACGATCTCGGTATGGCGCATTGCTTGGGCCACCGGTTCCGGACTGTCCAGACGGAAGACGGCCACGCGCACCAGCACGCGGCTGGTGAAGCCCGACAACAGCCGTTGCGCGTCCTGCGGTTTGAACAGGTCCTGCAGCCCCAGGCTGACGAGCAGTCGGCCGTCGCGCCGGGTGATGCCGGTTTTGCGTTCTTCGGGTTCCTGCGCGCGGGCCGGCATGGCCTGCACGGCTACAAGAGCCACGGTGGTGAGCGCCAGACAGGCTCGGTACAACATCACAGGGGGAGGCGGCCGAGGGCGTTGGCCACCGAAAGGGTGAAGATTCCGATGTACGTGTCCAAGCGCAGGCCCAGATCGGCGGTGAGATCGGCCGGGATGCGCTGGCCCAAGCTGGCGCCTTGCTGGCGTAGATCGTCGGGATCGGTCAGGGCAAAGATGCCCAGGGCGACAAAGGCGTCGCCCCGGTAGAAGAGGCCGTGGCGATGCCACAGGGGCACTGCGTACTCCACGAGCAGGCGACCGGCCAGCTTGTCATAGCGATGGTCGGCCACGTTGCTGCCGAGGAAATTGCGCGAAGGCTGGGTCGAAAAGTTGATGCCGTACGCGCGCGGGGGCAGCAACAGGTTGAGATCGCCGACGAAGAAGCGATCGAAATACGGCGCGTTGCCCACCACGCCGCCCAGCAGGCCGTGGACCCCGATGACATGTCCTACCGACAAGGGGAAGTAGAGCGAGCCCTGCGCGGTTGCCTTGACGAAGGTGTACTGCGAGGCGCAGGCGGGCGTCGCTGCCTCCAGCGACACGACCAGGTGTCGGCCCGCGCGGGGCAAGACCGGATCGGAGCGGGAATCCAGGTCGAGCGTCAAGGCCAGGGAGCCCAGCCGGCTCGATCCCTCGCGCACCAGAAATGCGATTGGCTGACTTTGGCCCTGGCCCACGTCGCGGTTGCGCAGGGTCGGCCAATCGGAGTGCACTGCCTCGAAACGCGCTTCACCCACAAGATAGGCGGTGCGCGACAGAACCGCGCCCGCGCCCACAACGCCGCCGGCGCGCCTGACGTTCACCGCCACGAAGTCAGCGGGGTCGGGCTGGTCCGAAGCCCCGCGGGCGCGGAAGAACTCGCTGCCCCGGGAGAAGAGCGCACCTCCCGAAAACAGGAGCCCGTGCAAGCGCGGCGGGCCGGCCATGCGCAAGGAAAAGGCCAGGGCCGGCTCGGCGCCGTCGACCTTGGGACGGGTCGAGCTGACGAAGCCAGCGCCCAGGGTCAGCCCGCGGCCGAGCAGATTGCGCTCGCTCACATCCAGTCCGCCCCACAAGGTTGTGGCTTCGCTGGTGCCGAGGTGGACGGCGTTGAGGATGATGGTGCCGCGTTCCTCTACCTCGACGATCAGCACTGCGCCCCCTCGGCGCTCGCCCTTGATCATGGACAAGCGCGCGTCGAGAAAGTAGCCCAGTGCCAGCAGGCGCAGGCGCGCCCGCTCGACCCGCGCATCGTCGGCGGTCACCGTGTCGCCGGGCGAGAGCGCGACCTCGCGCAAGATGAGGTCGGTGCGGGTCTTGTGGTTGCCTCGCACCTCGATGCGCTCGATGGTGTAGCGCAGAGTGAACCCGTCGGACGAGTTCGCGTCCGTCGGCTCGACGGCTTCGGCCAGGGGCTGCGCACGCGCAGACCAGGGCAGCAGGACAAGCAGCGCCAGGAGCGAAAAGAAACGCATGGAGGGGACCGGCTTTCCCCTAACGGTCGGCCGTCACCGCGCCGGAGTCAACTGGTACCGGGTCAGTTCACGCTGACTCGCGGAGCGATGGTCACATCGGCGACCAGGGCATTGAGGCGACTCTTCACCTCCTCGGACGGGCTGAGCACCGACATCCGTTCGAGCACGAAGCGCAGCCGGCGCTGGTCGCCGCGCACCTCGTAGATGGCGCGCAGGTTGTTGAGCATGCGTACCAGGATCTGTCGCTGCGCGGCCGGTGCCAAGCAGCGCTCGTCGATGTCGCCCGGATCCCCTGTGGCGGATTCGTAGAGCGCGCGCAACTCGGGCCGCCTCACCATGCGACCGTCAAACGGGTCTACCACCGCCAGGGTGTCGTCACGTCGCCGAGCGCCCACGAGAAAATGGCCGGGGAACGAGATACCAAAGGTTGCCACGCCCGCGCGACGGCACACAGCCATGAGCACGATGGCCAGCGACAGGGGATTGCCGCTGCGCCGATCGATGACTTCGTTGAGAAAGCTGTTTCGGGGGTCGTAGTAGTCGGCCACATTGCCTTGAAAGCCAAGCTCGCTGTAGAGGAGGCGCAGGATAGGCTGCACGCGGTCAGCCGGGGCAGGCCCGCAGCGACGATCCGCGTCCAGGCGGATGCGTGCCAGTTCACCCATCACGTCGAGCTTGGCGATGAACCCCGGGATATCCAAACCCGGGTACTCTGGCTCGGAGAGCAGAAGGGCTGTGCTCTCGAGATCCAGCTCACGATCGGGCTGTCGCAGCAGATGCGCAAACAGCAACAAATCCGTCGGCCCACTCATTCGCACATTCAAGATAGCAGACCGTGCCCGACGAGCATGGCCTTTCTCGCGCCACACGTCGATGTGTGCGGGCAACCCTTACCCCATGAGGTTAATGGGGATTGCCGTCGAGACCGGACCGAAGTTCCGCGATGCGCGCGTTGGCGGCCGCCAGCTCTGCTTCCAAGCTGGGAACGCGCGCTGCTGCAAGCGTTGCCGCATCATGCTGGGTTTCAAGGAAGACTAGGCGCTCGTAGACCTCCTCGGGATCCGGGGCCTCGGCACGCAATTCCGCCAGCCTGGCCGCGGCTTCTTCGGCGGTCTTGCACTGCGCTTCCAGCTCTGCCAGACGAGTCATCTTGGAATCTGCGACCCGCAGCAGCGCTTCCAATTCCCGGACCCGCGCTGCTGCGGCCTCGGCCGTCTTCAGGCGCGTCAGCAAATCGTCCATCTGTGCGGCTGCTGTCTCGGCGGCGGCGAGCTTGGCTTCGAGATCGGTCACACGCGCCGCAACGGCCTCCGCGGCTTGCAGCTTGCTGTCCAGCTCTGACCCGCGTGCAACCGTCGCCTGCAATTCACCCTCCAACTCCTCCACGCGCATGGCGGCCTGCTTGCGCGCTCGCTCGGTATCGTCGCGCAGGCGCAGCGAATCCGCCAGGCGGCGCTCCGCCTCGCCCATCCGATTGCGCAGGTCGGCCGTCTCGGTCTCCAGATCGGCGATGCGGGCCTTGGGCCGTTCGGATTCGCCGTGCTCCAGCCGCAGCATCATACCTTCGAGCTCCGCCAGCCGCGATCGGCGCTGGCGATCGGCTTCTTCCAACTCGGCAAGCGATCGGCGCAGCCGCACCGACTCGTCGAGCGCGTCGGCCAGCCGCTTCTCCGCCGTGGCCAGATCCTCTTCGAGCTCGGCCACCAGGCTGGATTGCTCGTTGAGGGCGTCGCGCAGTCGTCCCACCTCGTCGAGATGTGCGGCCGCGGCCCGCTGGAACTCTTCGAGCGCTTGCTCGCGCGACTTCAGTGTTGCTAGCAGTTCGTCGTGGGCGGGTCCGGCCGGGGGCGTCGCCTGTCGGAACTCAGCGATCTGCGTGCGCAGGTGGCCGAGATCGTCTTCGGCAGCATCCGCGCGCCAGGTTGCTTCCTGTCGAGCAGCCTCAAGGGCTGCGATGCGATCGTCGCGTTCCGAGAGCGCGGATTCGCGCTCGGCCAGTTCGGCCTCGCGGCGTTTGAGTTCGTCGGCCAGGCCGGCAGCGGGCAACGGCTCGCTGGGCCGAAGCCCTGCCGTCAGACGCTGGGCCAGCGCGGTCATCTCGTCCGCGGTCTTGCGGGTCAGATTGACCACCGACTCGTCCGCTTCCAGCAACGCCCGCCGCAGCCGTTGCACCTCTTCGTCCAGCTCGGCGCGGGCCTCTGCCGTGCGCCGGATGCGACCGCGCAACTCCTCGATCTCCTCGGTCTGCGCGCGCGACACGCGCACCAGGCCCTCGGCCTGGCCCTGGGCTTCAGCCAGCTTGTGGCGTAGCTCGGCCAGGGCCGCGTCGGGGGCCTCGACCTTCGTGGAAAGGTCGGGCACTGGTGTCTGGGCGGCCGGGCCCTCGCTCGCGCGAGCCGGGATCTGAACCAGGGCATAGCCCAGGCTCAAGGGCTCGTCGTGCCCGCACAGCGCGAGGTAGTGGCTTGGCTCCTCGTTCTCGGCCTGGGCCAGGTCGGGCTCGATCCGCAGCTCGGCCGGAGCCTCGTCGAACTCCGCGATGCCCCAGGCCGCAAACGGCGTCTGACCGAACATGCGCACCTTGGGAAAGTGCGGGCTCAGCCGGTCGACGATGTCGAAATAGGAAGCACCCGGCAGGGGGACGTCGGTTCGGTCGCCGTTGGGCACCACGCACACCAGCCGCCCGCCAGGCGCCACCAGCTTCAGCACTGCCGGCAGGGTCAAGGATCCGCGGCCGAGCAGGATGTCCGTGGCCTCCGGGATCAGCACCACATCGAAAGGACCGGCCTGCTCCAGCGCTGCGGCCGTCATGGTGAGAAAACTGAGGCTGCTCTCCTTCTGTTGGGTGCGCGCCTCGGCCACCGCGCCCGAGTCGTCAGCCCCGACGACGTTCCGCGCGCCAAGCCGCGCCAGGTGAGCCGCACCCTCACCCCTGCCGCAACCAAGCTCCAACACGCGACGGCCCATCAAGATGGGACGCAGGTAGCTGTAGACCGCCGAGTGGCGAATCCCCTGGTCGGGTGGGCTTTTTTCGGCCATGCGCGGCAGACTATACATGGGGGGGCGGCGTCCGCGCCAGTGACGGACTGAAAGGCCGGGCTAACGCGGGAAAGCGCGACGCGCACGCGCCCTGGCGCATTGCTGCTTGCTCTTGCTGCTGCGGGCGATTATAAACGCCCGCTCCCAAGGAAGGTTGCTCGTCATGCCGAAGAAGGGGATTCACCCGGCCTATAAGCCTGCCACCATCAAGTGTGCCTGCGGACACACGGTGGAGACATATTCCACCCGCGGATCGTTCATGGTGGACATCTGCTCGAATTGCCACCCGTTCTACACGGGCAAGCAGAAGTTCCTCGACACCGGTGGTCGTATCGAGCGCTTCAACAAGAAGTACGGCAAGAAGACGACCCCGCCGGCGCCGGCCACCACCTAGGGCCACTCTGCGCGGGTTGGGATCCATCCCGGCCTGGCACACACCATGCTGGACGAACTGCTTGCAGGAAAGCTGTCGGCCGTCGAGAACCGTTTCGAGGAGCTGACCGCCAAGCTGTCCGACCCGGTGATCCTCGCTCAACCGCCGATCATGCAGAAGCTCGCCAAGGAGCACTCTGACCTACGCGAGTTGGTGGAGACGTTTCGTACCCACCGCGAGGTCAGCCAGCGCATGGCAGAGGCGCGCGAGCTGCAGAAAGATCCCGAGATGCGGGAGCTGGCCCGTGCGGAAGAGGGCGAGCTTCTGACCGAGCAGGGCCGGCTCGAGGAACGACTGACGTTCCTGCTGCTTCCCAAGGATCCCAACGACGAGAAGAACATCCTGCTGGAGGTCCGGGCTGGCACCGGCGGCGAGGAAGCGGCCCTGTTTGCCGCCGATCTCTACCGCATGTACAGCCGGTTCGCCGAGCGCCGGCGTTGGAAGGTCGAGGTGGTGTCTCTGTCGAGCGCTTCGGCAGGTGGCATCAAGGAAGTGGTGGCCAACATCGAGGGCAAGGGCGCCTACTCGCAGCTCAAGTACGAATCCGGCGTGCACCGCGTGCAGCGCGTTCCCGTGACCGAGGCGCAGGGCCGCATCCACACTTCGACCGCCACGGTGGCGGTTCTTCCCGAAGTGGAGGACGTCGACGTCAACATCGATCCCAAGGATCTCAAGATCGAGGTCATGCGTTCGGGCGGGCCGGGCGGCCAGTCGGTCAACACCACTGACTCGGCGGTGCGCATCCATCACATCCCCAGCGGACTCATGGTTCATTGCCAGCAGGAAAAGAGCCAGCACAAGAACAAGGCCATGGCCATGAAGCTCTTGCGCTCGCGCCTGTACGAAATCGAACTCGAAAAACAGGAGACTGCCGAGCGCGACAACCGGCGCAGTCAGATCGGCAGTGGCGACCGCTCGGAGAAGATTCGCACCTACAACTTCCCGCAGGATCGCCTGACCGACCACCGCATCGGGCTCACGCGGCACAATTTGCCGGCCCTGCTTGATGGGGATCTCACCGACGTCATCGAAAGTCTGCGCGCCCACTTCCAGGCCGAAGCCCTGCGCAAGCCGGGCTAGCAACCCCGATCGCGGCGCTTGGACCCAAGCCAGTGCTCAAGCGGAAGTTTGGCACTCGCTCGTTGCGAGCGCCAGACGGTGCCGTGGGATGTAACGCACCGAAAGCATTGCGGTTTTTGTCGACGCTTCGGCGCTCTCGGTGGTCGCTTGACAGCGGCCATCGGGTGCTTAACCTTACGACCGCCACCGGTTCGTCCGGTGCCCGATTCTCTCAGGGAGTGCCAAATGCCAGTCTACGAATACGAATGCAGCGCTTGCAGCCATCGGTTCGAGGAATGGCAGAAGATCAACGACAAGCCGGTCAAGGTCTGCCCCAAGTGCAAGGCGCGCAAGGTGGAACGTCTGATCAGCCACACTTCCTTTCAACTCAAGGGTGGCGGTTGGTATGGGGATCTTTACGCCAGCAAGCAGCCGGCCAACGCGGCCAGTGCCAAACCGAGCGGGGCAGGGGACGGCAAGGCCGCGGGCTCGGCCCCGACATCAGCGCCGGCTGGAGCCACCGCCAAGGAAAAGACGTCATCAGCATCGGCGGGGGAGGACAAGTCAAGGGGTGGAGGCAATTCCAAGATTGCCGCGGCTTGATTTTCCCACGCGCGCGCCCCGGGTTTCATCTAGCCAAGCTCCACCCGGATCATTTAACGACAGCGGGTGGTTTTCAGGAACAAGGAGGAGAAAATGAAGGTTCGACCACTTTACGATCGCATTCTAGTCAAACGTGTCGAGGAAGAAACCAAGACCGCCGGGGGCCTTTTCATTCCCGACACGGCCAAGGAAAAACCGCAACAGGGTGTCATCGTTGCCGTGGGTAAGGGCAAGCTGCAGGACGATGGGTCGCTACGCAAGCTGGAAGTCAAGGCGGGCGACAAGATCCTGTTCGCCAAGTACTCGGGCAGCGACATCAAGATGGATGGCGTCGAGCACATGATTCTGCGCGAGGACGACATCCTCGGCGTCA
>Ga0265330_10001037_pt1 | contig 16797 bp, 14 predicted proteins | sample 41919metaG_FD_202083 | JGI IMG/M metagenome (GOLD analysis project Ga0265330, IMG submission 202083) | Rhizosphere microbial communities from Carex aquatilis grown in University of Washington, Seatle, WA, United States - 4-19-19 metaG | ecosystem: Host-associated > Plants > Roots > Rhizosphere... | reverse complement strand
AGGCGCCGGAGGGAAGCTCCAGTTTCCAGATCCGCCCACCCTTAATCGCAATTTCCTCGTTCTTAATGATATTTTCGAGGACGTGGGCCAATACCATTTCTTCCGAGCGGAATTTCTCCTCGCTCAGGATCTTAATCGTTCTATAGAGTTTGTGTTGATCCATGAAGGGGTTTGCCTAGTGCTCCGAAGGTGGTGGAGGTTGGGTTTGATCGCCGGGAACAGTGGTATCTGTGTGCCGCGTTTGCGGAATCCTGTGTTTGAGGAGGACGCCAATCCCGACAAGGATCAAGATGACCGGCCAAAATTGGCCGAAACCGTTTTCGGAGAGGAGAAAGATAACACTCAACCCCATGAGAATACCTGCAGGGATAAGCAGTCCGGTTTCGCGGCGGCCAAACAGGTACATCATCAGAAGTCCAAGGCCCGGCGCCATCATGAACAGAGGCCAGAGGGAACGCATCAACTGCCATCCCTGGAGCTGGCAGGTGAAGAAAAGGATCCCAAGAATGAGCAGCATTGTGGCGGGCATGAACAGTCCGAATTGTGTCCGGTCCCGAAACCCCATCACAAAGAACGCAATGGATGGGATAATCAGGACTACGGGCCAGATTTGCTCGAAGTCGATGTCCAGATAATTCACTGCAAGAAAGAGCACGCCGATGCAAATCAGCAGAATGCCGGGGACAAGGGATCGCCCGTGAGAAGAAAGGGATGCGGGAGAATTATTCATGATAGTTCATCTCTCCTACGTGAAGCGCCAGGTCGAGGTAGTCTTCTTTCCTCGGAACGGCACATGAATACAGTGCGCTGTAGGCGCAGTATGGATTGTATGATCTATTGAAATCGATTTCATAGACATGACCGGGATCCATGTCTTCCATCCCCACATTAACATATCTTCCGACCCCGTACGTTTCCTGCCCGGTCGTTCGGTCGCGAAACCATGCACTAAGAGTGTTCTTGTATAGGGTATATCGATCCCCGTCATACTCAGTGAACTTGTAGACATTCAGCCTGAGGTTGAGCGGCAAGCCATGTTCGTCCGGCAACACAAATTCGAAGTATCCGTATTTCAATTCCCTCCGCGTTTCCCCTTTCGTGCCTGTCACAGCAACAGTTTCTGCCTGTGTATAACGGTGAAGGATGGAAGCGACCTTAAAATGCACATTTATTGGGAACCAGCGAATGCCGTGATACACAATTGTTGAGTCACGTTGAAACGGCGATCCGCCGTCGTACCGAAAGAACGAATCGACCTCGGATCTGTACTGGATATTCGCCGTCAGGATCGCAACGCTATCCGCCTGTGTAACCGCAGGGAGCTCGGGCTTGGATGCGCAGGAAGCCAGCAGGGCGGACAGAACGATCAGCGCGAGAACAACAACGTCGCCTGCAATGTCAAGGCTTTGCGATGACCTGTTCATAGAGCTTCTCCATTTTCTCTGCCATCGCTGCCGCATGATAGTTCTTTTCAAACAAATCGAACGACTCCCGTCCCATAGAATCCCGCAGGGCACGGTCTCCCACGGTCTTCTTCAAGGCGTCGCCGAGGGCCGACGGATCATTAGGGGGAAGAAGGTAACCGCTCACACCGTTGTGCACCATCATGCCGATCCCACCGACATTTGTGCACACCACCGGCAGTCCTGCTGCAAGAGCGCGGAGAATTGCAAGCGGGAATGCTTCGGCTGCCAGTTCAAGCGATGAGTGGCAATACACGTCAAACCCGGCATAGAGTAGATCCAGGTCATCGCGGAAACCGAGGAACTTCACATTCTGAGTGATCCCGAGCGTCGCGGCCTGATCCCGGAGCGTGTCAAGCAGCTCTCCATCACCGACAATGACGAATACCACATTGCTGTGCAATGCTGTCACACGAGCAGCCGCGTCAATAAGTACGCTCTGTCCTTTGAATGGGACAAGCCGTGCAACATTCCCTACTACTACGGTGTCGTCTGCAATGCCAAAAGCCTGCCTGGCCTTCGATCGCAATTCGCTGTTGCCCTTCGATGCCGACGCTTCAACGCCAATGGGGACTTCCGTGATGCGATCTTCGGAAATCCCATCCTCTTCCATGAGGACTTTGGTAATCGAACGGGCATCCGCCACGAAATGATCGATGCCATATCTGTTCCGCACCCAATGCGTGACATTATGCTGGATCGAATGCGAGGAATGGACGCCGGCAACGTGATGTACCCGGCTGAAGGCCGCAGCGATTGCGGCAGCCGTTCGATCATAGTTGGCATTACTATGGACAATGTCGATCTGCAATGCGGCAAGGTGTCGGCGCAATTCCCGGCCGACGGCGAACACTCTGTTCATTCCGGTAAATGATACTGGCAGGATTGGGAGGCCGGCCTCTTCGGATTTCTGCAGCAACAGGTGGCCCGGGTTAGCCGCGACATGTACCCGGTGCCCTCTGCGTGTAAGATATCGGGCAAGAATGAGAACATAGTCCTCACCTCCTGCAAAGATATCCGTGCCATTCGTTAATAGGAGATTCACGCGTCAGATGGGTAAGTTTGTGGTGCGTGCAACGGACAAGAACAGGATAAAGATACACACGAAGAGTGCCACAAACAAGAGGAAGAACCAGCCGCAAAGGAGAGGCGCGTGTCAGCGACTAGAGGCCAAGCTTGTTCAGGACATGGTTGATCTTTCCCCGAACGCCGAGCTTGTAACCATGTCTTGATGCAGTACCTCTCCCCTCGTGGTGCACATACTCCTCCACCGGGAAGTTGCTGAGTGTCAGTCCCTGCGCGGCGGCAGCCCGCATATTGGCCAGACATGGAGCGCCGTGGCGAACAAAGGGCGGCAGGCTCAAATAGCTCTCGCGTCTCACGAGCATGCAGATTGGGCGGATATACGGATGGGCGTCTGGCCCGTCGATCACATCGAAGCCCCGGTCGTTCATGAAAATCCGTTTCCCCACCGCATAACCTCGATCATTCTCCACCAATATCTTCAGCATAGATTCCACGAAGCCCCCCTTCAGGACTTCGCAATCAGAATCGAGATGCAATACATATGGAGTCTCGGCCATTCGCAGACCCTGGTCCATGGCCGGTCCGTGATGGCGGTTGGAGGGATTTTCAATGAGCCTCGTCTGCTCCGGAGAGAGAGTCAGAAGATTGCGGAGGAGAGGAATGTTGCCATCATGAGAATCATTATCGATCAACAACAAAACAATATCAGGATAGAACCTCCTCAGTGACCGGACCGCGCGCTCAGTCAAATCCGGCGTGCGGAAGTTGATGATCACGACGGTCACAGGAAGAGCTGGAGATTTCATTTCTCGAGAAGTTTTCTCTTTCCCCCCGTGCTCATCAAAACTGAGATCGGGCGCAACGTTGCCACATGTTCGCAGATGATCTTGATAATCGAAGTGATCGGAACAGCGAGTACCATCCCCCATACTCCCCACACCCATCCCCAAAAAATAAGGGAGAGGAGAACGACAAGCGGACTGAGGTTGAGGCGTGAACCCATCATTTTCGGTTCAAGGAAATTACCGACGAAATTCTGGTACACGATAAGACACGCGATCACCAGGAATGCTATGCCAAACGTGTTGAACTGGAGTATGCAGATGATAGCAGGGATTGCCGCGGCAATGACCGATCCGAAATTGGGGATGAACGCCAGGAAAAAAGCCACAACACCCGTCAGTAGGGGAAAGTCGACGCCGAAAACAAGAAGGATCAAGACGGTCCCCGTTGCGACAATCAGGTTCACCAAGGTCTTGGTAAAAATGTACCGGTGGACGTCCTGATGAATTCTCGCGAGGATCTTGGTCAATTTCTCCGACTGCTCCGAAGAGAATGCATCCTGGACCTTTGCGGGAAAATCCTCACTGCCCATGATGAGGAACACCGTGAACAACAACGTAAGCACGGCGCTCGTTACGCCGGTCAGGACTGAGCCGAGGCTCGAAGCCAGGAATCCTGTAACGGAGGAGAACTGAAACGACTCGGCAAAACTGCCCAAGGTTCCCTTATGTCCGAAACGGGATAACAGGGAATTGATAAAGTCGGTCCCGCTGCCCAAAAGGTAATTGAATCGATCTTCGTACCGTGGAGCGTCGGCAATCAGCCGCTGGACTCCTGTGACGGCAATATACGAGAGAAAGGTGATGATGCCCGCAATACACACAACCACGATGATGATGCAAATGCCGAGCGGGATGCGATATCGGCGAAGAAAAGCCACGAACGGCTTGAACACCAGGGAGAGGAGTGTCGCAAGGACGAGCGGCAAAAGGATACTGAATAACTGCACCAGGACAAACACCACACCAATAAGCGCGATAAAGGCCAGCAGTACGATATGCGCATTCGAGTGGTCGAGCGAAAGCGAGTCAGCGTCGGAGTCTTTTTTTGCCATGTGCGGGGCCAATGGATGGATTATGGTTTACTCTTCGAGTGCCTCCAAGACGATTTCTGCGATGTCTTTTACCTTCACAGATTCTGTCGCTTCGCGTTCCTTCACGCCGTCGGTCAGCATTGTCATGCAGAATGGACAGCCCGTTCCGATAATGTCCGGCTTGAGCGCCAGCGCCTGGTCCGTTCGTTCCACGTTGATCCGTTTTCCCTCCTTCTCTTCCATCCACATCCTTGCACCGCCCGCGCCGCAACAGAAGCTTCGCGATTTCGAGCGATCCATCTCTACGCGGGAAGTACCCTGAACGGCATCAATGACGTCGCGTGGAGCATCATAGACCTGGTTGTAGCGGCCGAGGTAGCATGGATCGTGAAACACCACCTTCGCCTTTTGCTTCTTCGTCAGATGCAGTCTGCCCGTCTCAATGAGCTGCTTGAGAAATTCCGAATGATGGGTGACTTCATAGTTGCCGCCGAACTGTTTAAATTCCTTGTCCAGCGACTGCAAACAGTGCGGACAGGTAACAAGAATGTTCTTCACGCCATAGGTATTGAGCGTGGCAATATTCTCGGTCATAAGTGTTTGGGCTAGATATTCATTCCCCGCGCGTCGCGCGGGATCCCCGGTACACTTTTCTTCATTCCCGAGGATGGCAAAGTCTACGCCGGCCTTCTTCAGGAGCTTTGCAAAAGCTTTTGTGACGGTCTGGTAGCGGGAGTCGTATGCGCCCGCGCAGCCGACCCAGAAAAGATACTCAGAGGATTTCTTTTCGGCCAGCAACGGAATGTCTAACCCTTGTGCCCAATCGGCGCGGGCGGAATGACTGAAACTCCACGGCGTGAAATTCCGCTCGAGGTTTGAGAATGTCACCTTGAGCTCGTCAGGAAAGCGTGATTCATTGAGAACCAGCCCCTTGCGCAGATCCACGATGGCATCGAGATGTTCGATTGTCACGGGGCATTCCTGCATGCAGGCCATGCAGGTCGTGCAGCCCCAGAGTTCTTGCTCTGTGATAAAATTGTCCAGCAATTGGTGACCCAGCACTTCCGCAGGACCCTTGTCGGAGGAGTCCTTCCCCGATACCAGCAGCGGCGCTTTCTCGAATGTTCTTGCGCGAACGTCGGTAATGATCTTCCGAGGATCCAGGAGCTTTCCGGTGCCGTTTGCGGGACAGACTGAAGTGCACCGTCCGCATTCGGTGCAGGTATATCCATCCAGAAGCTGCTTCCAACTCAAATCGTCGATGTCCGTAGCACCGTATTTCGTCAACGACTCGTCAGCGAGATTGATCGGCTTGATTGCGCCCTTGGGTTTAAGACTTCCCAGATAAACGTTGGGCACAGATGTCAGAACATGCAGATGCTTTGAATAGGGAAGGTAGTTGAGAAATCCGAGGACGACGAGAATATGCGCCCAGAAGAATCCATGAAAGACTATCGAAAGCGTTGCGGGATCCATGCCGGCAAACATCGGGCTTATCATCCGTGAGATGAATCGAACATGGCTCTGCACGGCTTCAGGATTGGAAGCCAGGCGCGATGCATTCTGCCCGAACATCGTGACCATGACACAAAGAATAAGCGACAGTATGATGATGGCGTCCCATTTGGCGTGTCCCTTGACCTGGAGGCGTTTTGGGGGGATCACCAGCCGCCTGAACAGGGAACTGACTACGGCGATCACAACAATGAATCCAACGAGATCCTCCATGAAGAGGAGAGGTCCATAGAGAGGACCGAGAAAGGCAAAGGAGAATTCTGGAAACAGCCCCTCTCCAATGGACTCTGCGACAGCGGCGAGTAGAATGACAAAGCCCCAGAATATGCAAAAGTGGAGCAACCCGGCGACAGGTTCCCTGAGAAGTTTACTCTGGCCGAATGCCACCCGCAGGGTTTGGGCCACCCGTTTTAGCGGTTGGTCAAACCGGTTTTCGGCTTTCCCAGCCGTTTTCAGCATCATAAAGAGCCGGCTCGCACTGCGGAAAAACAGTCCGAACGCAATCAGCAGGACCAGAAAAAAGAACAATGAGTCAAGATACTGCATGAGAACCTCTAAGACAGTGTACAGTGTACAGTGGACAGTTTACAGAGAACAGTGGACAGAGAACAGTGGACAGAGAACAGTATACAGTGGACAGTTGACAGAACACAGTTAGCGGTTCATCGTAAGTAGAGAGCAAAGAACATGAAAACAAGGTTCACGAAAAAGTGCAAGATTTACAACACTACTGTATGCGCAATTCAGAGTCCAAAACGGTTACCGCCCGGCCGCCGACCTTGATCGCTGCAATACGTTCACCTTCCAGAGCAAGACGGACTGTTACGCGTCCTTTGCGCCCAATAACGTCTCCCTGTTCTGCAATCAGCGTGATCATCGGTCCTTTCGATTCGATGAGTCCACGCTCGAAGAGATAGGCGGCCAATGGACCATTCGAGGATCCTGTGACCGGATCTTCAACAATCCCTGCTGTCGGCGCGAAGAAGCGAGAGTGGACCGATGATGTTTTCTCAATTGTTTCAGTGGTGAACACGCACAAACCCGGCAGATGCCTATTGGCGAGGAATTGCGTCATCGCGTAGATATTCGGTTTCATGCTAAAGATCGTGTGGAGACGCCGGACAGGGACATACAGATTTTCCGCGACGACTATCGGGAGGTGATTCTCAAACTCTTCCATCTGGATGTTGAGAATCCTCATCACATCAAGCTTGAACTGGCCGGCCCTGATGAACTCCGGCACGGGAAGGCCAAGGAACACAACGGCTCCCTCGGTATCCTTATCGACAGTGACAGGAAGAATCCCGGATTTCGTTTCCAACTGAAATGCAAACGTTCCCTGATTCGCCATCCCCATTGATCCGTCTTCCGCCAGAGCATGAAATGCCGCCACTGTCGCGTGGCCGCACAATCCGACTTCCTCCTGGGGCGTAAACCACCGGATTCGAAGATTCGCCGCCGGCGTCGATGGTGAGAGAATAAATGCGGTCTCGGATGCCCCCACTTCACGCGCAATGGCTTGCATCTGCTGGTCCGTGAGCGCATCGGCCGCCTGAACGACACCCGCAGGATTTCCGCTCAAGGGAAGGCTCGTAAAGGAATCGATCTGTTTGATCCGTATTTTCATGCGTTCACTCACGTGAGTGCGGTGCGATCATCATCCTGACTGAGAGGAAGAGCCAGCAGTGTATGCCTCCCGGTAATGCAAAAAAGGAGGTTCCCGTGAATAAAGAATGACTCTGGAACGAGTTGCCGTACTGCTTCGTCGAGCACTGTTGAGAAGACGACCTTTTGACGTTTGCGATCCACGACGACCAGGACGTTGTTCATCAGTGGTCTTCCAGAATCAGAAGCATTCCGGTTTTCATGATAATTCACGACATACAAGTTACCGTGTTCTGCAACATCGATTGGACCCACCGTCCGGATTTCCGCGAGTAGCGCCTGAACATTCGATCCCAGTTGCGGGTTCTGCTGGTGAACGAACTCAAGCGGGACGGGAAATATCATCGACTCCTGTGATCCCGCCGGCATATTCTCCGGCAAATATCCCCTTCCTTTACGTTGCTCGCCTGTGTGGAGATCGAGAGTACATTCACTGTTTCGATCGGCGTCGATGACGCGCACTTCGTTTGATGCTAGGGCTGCGTACTGTACGTCGTCGCGTCTCCAGAGTTCACGACCTGACAACAGGTCGATGGCAATCAGACCGCGATGCTGGGGCATGGACGGTGTGGCGAATCCATGAACGAGGAGGACATCACCCTGGACCGCCTCGATTCCGGTCCACCAGGAATCGCCAAACTGTTTATCGCGCCAGTGGACCCGGCCAGTCACACGATTGATGCTAAAGAACGTGGCTTCTTTTCGGTCGGGATCCCGCTCTTCCCCCACAAGCACTTCCAAACTCGCAGGTCGGACATGCCAAAGCAGACCAGTTGACCGGTACTGCCATAGAGGGTTGATGCGATTTCTTCCAAAAAGGCCGAAAAGACGCACCTTCAACACCTCATTCGCAAGATTTCGTAGACAAGATAAGAATCGCCAGACGGAAGGTCAAGGGAAGGGGAAATGGGAATTTTGGACAGCATGGGAACGTTAAGAGTGATTCAAGGAAGACTGCAGAATTACCGTTAAGCTGCGTTCTCGTGACTTATGGGGTGCCGTTCCGTTTTATCGCCTCCACCATATTCCGAAGCGCATTCCCGCGGTGGCTGAGTGAATTCTTGAGGGAGGGGTCCATCTCGGCGAATGTCTTGTCTTGTCCCACGGGAAGAAATATCGGATCATAGCCGAATCCCTTCGTCCCGCGTGGCTTTTCGGTAATGACGCCTGGGCAAACACCTTCGACCACAATTTCGCGTTCCGCCCATCCAACCAACGCCAGCACGCATCGGAATTGCGCGTCTCGTCTTCGAGGCGGAACACCACGCATTGCCTGAAGCAGCTTCTTGACATTATCCTCGTATGTTGCGTCGGGACCTGCATAACGCGCCGAATACACACCTGGGGCTTTGTTCAGATAAAACACTTCGAGTCCCGTATCATCGGCCATGACAGGAGTCCCCACCACCGCATGAGCTTCTCGCGCTTTCTTTAGTGCATTGTCTTCGAGGGTCTCTCCATCTTCCACCGTCTCACTAATATGCGGGAATGCATCGAGGGTGATAACCTCGATTTCCTGATCGGCAAACATTGCCTGGAATTCCTTTGCCTTATCCCGATTGTGTGTTGCAAGAAGCAGTTGTTTCATCAGTTCATATTCCACTGTGCGAGATATTCTACGTTGCCCGAAGCCGGAAGGCTCATGCTTCGTCAAGTGTGTCGGTGACCGAAGGAGGCTTTGATTGCCTGATCGATGCCCTCCACTTCTGTAAGTGTAATATCCGGGGAACTGCAGGCGGATTTCATATTGCCTGCAGGTATGATTGCTCGCCGAAAACCCAGCTTCGATGCTTCGGTAATGCGCTTTTCCATCTGACTGACAGTGCGGATTTCGCCACCGAGTCCAATTTCTCCCACCAATACCGCTTCCGGATCCACAACGCTGTCGTTCAGACTTGAGGCAATTGCCACCGCCATCCCGAGGTCGGCGGCTGGTTCATCAAGCCGTACTCCTCCGGCAACATTCACAAACACGTCGAACTGTCCAACACGAAGCCCGGCACGTTTCTCAAGAACCGCAAGGAGCATCTGCAACCGGCGGGTATCAAACCCTGTGGCAGTTCGCTGCGGCATACCGTAGCTGGTCGGGGCGACCAGGGCTTGCACCTCGACGAGGAGTGGACGGGTTCCTTCAATGCTCGCAACCACCGCGGATCCTGATGAACCGGACCGACGTTCGGAAAGAAATGCCTGAGAGGGGTTCTTCACTTCGCGAAGTCCGCGATCATGCATCTCGAATATGCCCAGCTCGTTTGTCGATCCGAAACGGTTCTTTATCGCGCGAAGGACTCTGTAGGTATGGTGTCGTTCTCCTTCAAACTGGATGACCGTATCCACCATGTGTTCCACGACTCGTGGTCCTGCGATGGCCCCCTCTTTCGTGACGTGTCCTACGAGGAATACCGGAATTCCCCGGCCTTTGGCAATCCGCATAAAATGCGCAGTACTCTCGCGCACCTGGCTCACCGTGCCGGGCGCACTCTCAAGCTCGGGATGGAACATCGTCTGGATCGAGTCGACGATGATGATATCCGGCCCGGATTTCTCAATCAACGCTTCGATCACCTCGACGTTCGTTTCTGCCAGGAGAAACAGCCGTTCCGACGGAGCGACTTCGAGCCGCTCGGCGCGCATCTTGATTTGCGCCACCGATTCTTCACCGGTCACATACAAGACAATCCGGGACGAAAGGGCTGCCGCCATTTGCATCATCAATGTGGACTTACCAATCCCGGGGTCGCCTCCTATTAGAAGCAATGACCCGGGCACAATCCCTCCACCGAGGACCCGATCAAGCTCTTCTATCCTCGTGGGTATCCGCATCTCAGGCGCGAGGCTTACTTCAGTGATCGGTATGACCCCCGCTGAGCGCCGGCCTCCGTTGCTTCCCCGGATTGCTGTACTCTTTTTCGCCTTCGATGAAGCTGACACCTCTTCCACAAAAGCATTCCATGCGCCACAATTTGGGCATTTGCCGGCCCACCGGGCCGATTCGAAGGCGCATTCCTGACAGATATAGGTAGTGTGGATTTTTGACATTGCGCAATAAGATACCAAGAGCACAAACCAGAAACAACGATCGGAATGAGGAAGAACAACTCCCGGTTGGCGGGACAATTGATGATCAACTCCGGAGTGTCTATCTTGCGGGATGAACAAACGCCTTCTGATTCTCTTGTTCCTGCTTGTCTCCTCTGCGGCCAGAGCTCAAACCCCTTCGGCAATCGGAGTCGAAAAACAGTCACTTTTCGAATCGGAAAAGGCGAGGTACCTCCTTGCCAGGTCCAGCGGACTCTCTTCCTCGGCCTCGACGGACATTGATATCACCTATTATTTCCTGAAGATCACCCTCTCGACCCCACCCGGTGCCACTCTTCTCACCGGCGATGTTCGCATTGATGCCATCAGTCTGACTGACACTCTCACAGAGGTGATTCTTGATCTGATGAACACCATGAAAGTCGATTCTGTGTTCGTTGCCGGTCATCCTGCGTCGTACTCCCAGCAGTCGGCAACCTTGACGATTAACCTGGATCGCGCTTACGCAAGTCGAGAACTCATCACCTTGCGAATCGTATATCATGGCATTCCCGTGTGGACGGGGTTCGGGTCATTCCTGTTTTCTTCCCACAACGGGACTCCATGGGTATGGTCGTTGAGCGAACCCTATGGTGCCCGCGATTGGTGGCCGTGCAAAGATCATCCCTCTGATAAGGCCGATTCCTCCGATGTCTGGATTACCTGTGACGCGGCATTCAAGGCGGGATCAAATGGAAGGCTCATCGCGGCGGTTGACAACGGCAACGGGACCAGAACATGGAAATGGTCCGAACGCTATCCTATCGCAAACTATCTGATCTCGATCGCCGTCACAAACTATGATCAGATCACCGAATGGTTCCATTATACTCCTTCGGACTCCATGCCGGTCATCCACTTTGTCCTGCCCGAACTTACCAGTCTCGTACAAGGCGACCTCCACAAAGTCCTGGATGCCTTATCAATTTACTCCGACCTCTATGGCTTGTATCCATTCATCAAGGAGAAATACGGGCACGCATGGATGGGACAGGGGGGAGCGATGGAACACCAGACAATGACGAGCACGACATCAGCAGATGAGATGACGATTGTTCACGAGCTTGCACACCAGTGGTTTGGCGACATGATCACATGCCGGACCTGGACCGACCTCTGGCTCAATGAGGGCTTTGCTACCTACAGCGAAGCACTGTATGCCGAGCGGCGCTACGGAGCGGATTTCTATCATCAGTTTGTCCTGCAGTTCCTCAATGGCGCAAAGAAGTCTATTGCTCCGCTGCGTGTGCAAGACACAACGGACGTCAAGACCTTATTTGACCAATCAGACGTGTACTTCAAAGGGGCTGCAGTGCTCCACATGCTTCGACATGTGCTTGGAGACTCGGTGTTTTTCCGCTGCATGCGAAGCTACGCAGCCGATCCTCAATTGCGCTATAACACAGCAAGCAGCGACGATTTCAAGAATGTTTGCGAACGCGTCTCCGGCCGATCACTCGCTTTCTTCTTTGATGAATGGCTTGATGGCACAGGATATCCGGCGTACACGTACAGCTGGACCGCCCATGCCGGACCTTCAGGGTGGACAATCGCGCTTCACATCTCACAGAAGAACGGCGGTGGAGGGACAACGATATTTGCCATGCCCATGGATGTCCACATTACAGGCAACGGCTTGGATACCATCGTGAGCATTCTTAATTCAACAAGCTCATCGAATATCGCAGTGGTAACGCCGCGAAGGCCTCTGGATCTTCAGCTTGACCCGAGGAATTGGCTGCTTGCCGACATGACGAACCTGAATAGCATCACTCTTCCCAAGGATTTTCAGATCCATCAGAGTTACCCCAACCCTTTCAATCCAAGCACAGTAATTCCCTTCGAATTGCCAGGCAGGACGCACGTTTCACTCATTATCTACAACGTGATCGGTGAGGAGGTGGCCAGACTCATCGATGGGCAGCGCGAAGCCGGATATGCAGAAGTGGAATGGGACGGACTGACGAGTGCGGGGAGGAGAGCCCCATCGGGCGTGTACTTCTATTCGCTCACAACGCTCTGGGGAACGAAGGTCGGGAAAATGATCCTCGCAAAATGACCACCATGAAAAGTGGCAGATCAAAGACCTCAACAACTACCCTTCTTGTTGTGCCTTTCCCCTCAATGCTGCGCAGTACGATCGGTGATGCAGATCCCCGACTCAGTCTTCAGTAATTCTGCAGGAACAAACGCCTTTCGTTGCGCTTCGAAGCGGAGTATTCTATATTATCGCATGCCTGATCGACGTAAGAAGCAATCGACATTCATGAATTGGGGTTGCTGTATCTTCCTTGCCTTTGTCTGTTATCTCGCAATCCCGCGGCACGCGCAGTCTCAAGTCTACCCAAAGCGCGAAATCCGCGCAGTGTGGCTTGCGACGGCGTCGGGACTCGACTGGCCAAAGACCGGCGACCGGAAAAGTCAACAGTCGGCGCTCAAAGAAATCGTGCGCACGCTCCATGCTGCGCATTTCAATACGATCTATTTCCAGGTGCGTCCCAGAGGCGATGCGCTCTATCGCTCACAGCATGAGCCTTGGTCTGAAACGCTTACAGGGTCGATGGGGAAAGACCCCGGCTGGGACCCGCTTGCGTACCTGATCGAAGAGGCGCATGCCAATTGCATCGAGGTCCATGCGTGGTTCAATGTGTTCAAAGTCCGAAGCGGGAACAGCATGCTCTCTCCGCTCCATCCTGCAAGGAAATTTCTTGAATGGACCATTCATTACCAGGGCGAAGACTGGCTCGATCCTGGTTTTCCAGGAGTACGAACGTACACCCTGACAGTTCTCCTCGACCTCGTGCGTCGATACGACATCGATGGCGTGAATTTCGACTATGCCCGGTACCCGGGTGCTGATTTTCCGGACAACCGGTCATACAAACAGTATGGCAAAGAGGCTCCGCGCGGCGAGTGGAGGATCCAGAACATCACCTCTTTCATTTCGACGTCGTATGACAGTATCGTTGCCATGAAACCCTGGGTCAAGGTGGGATCCTCACCTCTCGGTCCTCCTGGAACAGCGCTGGATTCTCGCACTGCGCTGGCGCTAACAAAGTACTCACAAGATGCGCCCGCCTGGCTCAGATCGGGAAAACAGGATTACGTCGTTCCGCAGATCTATTGGTCGATTGGTGGACTCAAAGGCCAGCCGGATTTTGCAGCACTTGCCGAACGGTGGAAATCCTTCGCCGGCGACAGGCAGGTCGTCACGGGTATTGCTGCATTCAAGTCCGACGTTCAGAAGGAAACGGCGAGACAGATTGATACCGCCAGGACAATCGGTGTCGCGGGTCAATCGTTTTTCCGATACGAAAACATCACCGGCTCCTGGTTCCCTCAACTGGAGTACCAGACGATTGCCATACCACCGCCGATGCCATGGAAATCGTCAGCAATTCCCCGTCCGCCGGCCACTCTGGCCGCCACCTCGCTTGTGCCTGGAGTCTTTTATCTCGAGTGGGGAATCGCCGACCCATCAACTTCCACGCCTTGGGAGTATGTTGTGTACCGTTCCAACTCGCCGGATATCCAATTCTCGGATCCCCTCTCAATCATTGCGGTTCTCCCTGGCGCGGCAACATCCTGGATTGACACTATTCCTGCAATCAACGCGGCGTCCTATTACTACGCAGTCAGTGCTCTCAGTCGGACAGGAAACGAGAGTACCGCCTCGCGGACGGTCATTGCATCCATTCAGGAGATCATTGCATTACGCTCGTCTCTCGTGGGACACCCTGGCGCCGGAATGACAATCGAAGAATCAGCAGGAAAGGTGCCGGTGGTGTTGTACCGACTGCCCGAGGATGGTAAAGTCTCGCTGGAACTTCAGGAGTCCTCCGATACTGCAAAGAGCCACCACGTTGAGACTGTGTTTGAAGAAGACCAACAACGCGGGATCCACGTTGTTCCCCTTGACATTCTTCAGAGCAGGAAGGGAGATTACCGTGTACGATTGCAGGCCGGAGAGTCTGTGGAGGAACGTGTGATCACAATGCGTTGACACGAGGGAGGATCCCCGGGCAAATCTGCCTCCTCAAACCGAGAGATCCGGCAGAAATGGGGAGTTGAGAAGAATGTTCCTGCGATATAGGATTACTTGACGAGCACGAGGCGTTTGATATCGGTTTTGTTGCCCGAAATCAGTCTGTAGATATACACGCCTGAAGCAAGAGACCGCCCGTTGAGCGTCACCGAGTAAAACCTGCCTGCTTCCGCTGTCCCATCGAAAAGTGTCGCCACTTCCTGTCCGATAATCGAGTAGATTTTCAATGAGGCAAGCCCGGTGTTCTGGACGCTGAACTTGATGTTTGTTTCAGGATTGAACGGGTTTGGATAATTCTGCAAAAGCTGAAAGCCGATCGCTGCGTGATCCTTAACGCTGGCAATGGTTCCCGCCTTCAAAGCCTCGCTGTAGTGTGCCGTCTGATCGAGATCAATTTGTTTTAAGCGGTACCAGGGTTCAGCCGTTGTCGCGTTGTTATCGGTCCAGTTATAATCATGAGGATCGGTAGTTGTGCCATGACCGGCCTGGAAACTCCCCGCCAATGTCTGGAACCCGGTCGTCGCGCTCCCGGAGCGTTCCACCTCAAATCCATAATTGTTGGTCTCACTTGCGGTCTGCCAATGCAGCTGGACCTGCGAGGCCGTGAGGATGCCGGCAGTGAAAAGCGCCAGCTGGACCGGAAGTGGCGAGTTGTCAGAGCCTGCGAACGTTTGTGTCACCGGCTGGCTGTTGGTGGTGCTGATGGCGCTGTTGACGTCATCCCAGGACATGCCGGAACTCAGGGCCGCGTTGGTCACGGTAAGATTGACAGTACAGAAGCGATCTCCGTCAGGTCCGATTGCCGAGAGCGAATGGCCGATCCCTGTGCGGTTTACCGTTACCGCAATTTTCCCGCCGACAATGGCCACCGTCATCGCGCTGTAATTTGAATTTGCAGAGTAGCTGGCATTGACATTGGTAAGCGTTGGCGTGCTCAAGCCGGACGAGTTGTAGTTGATAAAGAAGGAAGAGATGCCTACAAAAATCGAGTCGGTTGCGTTTGTTCTCAATCCATAAATATCAAACGAATATGTGCTGCCGACTAATGCAAAGTTCTTGATTGTCAGCGTAGCAGTGAGCGGGTCGGCAACAGTGGAGGAGACAATGCATCCAAGGAATAAGAGAGCCGTAAAAAGTCTTCGCATGGTAAAACCCCTTCTGTGAATAGTAAGTACAGCGCCTTCAAACACTCTCATACCATGGGTGTCCCCTTGGGGGGAAGCTACGGCACGTTGGAACTCATATTGAGGTTTCCATAGAGTATATTGGCATCTGCGGCGGTGACAATGCCGGAGAGGTTGACATCACCATTGAGATAACTTGAGAGATTCAGGAAGCTAAAGAGTGCATTGGCGTCCGCAGCCGTGATAATCCCCGACTGATTGACGTCGCCGGCAGCCAGGCCGAAGATCCCCGAGGCAAGTGGGACCATCGAATTGGTACCGAAGGCTTTCGCTTGCGACGTGGTGAAATCATACTGCGTGGCGGCTCCGGTGAGTGCTATGGGTGCAGCACTCATCACTGCCAGGTGGTTTCGATGATGGAGGGCCACGTAGTAGGCGCCCGCGGGTTCGTTGAATGTGACAAAGGGCTGCGTGGTGTCTGCAAAACTACAGATCGTTCCGTCAGTCAACAGCCAACACGGAGTAAAAGCCTGATGATGGGACTTTGCCGCGGTGAGGCTGTCACGGATTTCGATCGCCACGCTGTCCACGGCACGCGAAGGAATGATGACGGAATGAAAATGTCCCGCCAGAGTCCCGCCCGATGCAAGGGTATTTAGCATCGTATTGCTGATGGTGCTGAATGGTCCCTGAAGCATGAATTTCACTTTTGCTGCGATGGCGCCAACGGTGAAGGTCTGTTCCGTAGCGAACGTAGACCCTAAATACCCATCATCAACTGATTGGATGCTCCAGTAATAGGTGCCTGACGCCAGACCGCGGAGTATCCACTTGGTGTTTTCCCCCTGCGCTCCACTGGCAGACAGCCGCCTTTTGCCATCGGAGGCAGCCGGAATGGAAACGACATCAGATCCGCCCGGAGTTGTCCCGACCCTCACGGAATAGCTCAATCCTGCCTGCGGCGTTTGCCCATCAGTGCCACGGTTCCAAGTGAAGGTGACAGTG
>Ga0265330_10001032_pt1 | contig 16834 bp, 8 predicted proteins | sample 41919metaG_FD_202083 | JGI IMG/M metagenome (GOLD analysis project Ga0265330, IMG submission 202083) | Rhizosphere microbial communities from Carex aquatilis grown in University of Washington, Seatle, WA, United States - 4-19-19 metaG | ecosystem: Host-associated > Plants > Roots > Rhizosphere >... | reverse complement strand
GAGAAGGTCACGGCGAAGCCGTCGCCGAGTTGGACCGCACAGGTGTCGAACCAGGTCTTCAGCCCCTCATGTTCGTAGTAGTGCTCGTGGTGCAGCGGCCTGCCGGTCTCGACGACCACGACGTACTTGTCGAACAGGCCGTCTGCCTTGTTGCCGGGCATCTCCACCAGCAGCTTGCGTCCGACCAGGTCAGTGGCACGCCGTCCGACCATCCGCTCGGCGGTGGCGTTGCACAGTTGCCACTCGAAATCCGTGATGCGGCCCTGTGCATCGCGGATCGACTTGAACGCCATGATACCAGACAGAGAGCTTTCGAGAACACCGTTCAGAAGCGTGCTGCCAGCCCGGAGCGCCTCCTCCGCCTGTCTGCGTTCGGTGATGTCCGCAAAGACCGTGTACACTTCGTATGGAGTTTCCTCGCCGGGCCCAAACAGCGGCACAGCATCGATGCTGATCCAGCGGTAGGCGCTCTCGCGTGGATTGAACACGCCCATGACGACGTTGCGAATCGGCTTTCCGGTCCGCAGCGCCACCATGGCAGGATGTTCAAGCCCCGGAAAGGGTGATCCGTCCTCACGAATGCTGTGGTGTTCCTCTTGCACAGAGCTGCTGCCCAAGAACTCCTCGCGGGCCCTGCCCAGGATTCGTTCGGCGGCGAAATTCATTGAGATGATCGAGCCCTGCCCGTCCTGGTGAACCACACCTTGGAGCATTGTGTCCGCCAAGAGTCGATGGCGCTCTTCGCCTTTCCGTAGTTCCTCCTCGGCTTGCTTGCGCTCGGTGATGTCGCGCAAGATCACGAATGACGTGGCCCGGTCGGGCAAGATCACCGAGCTGACCTCGGCGGTGAATTTCGTGCCGTCCTTGCGCACGTAGCCCAGTTCGCGGCGCAGGTGACCCGAACGAGCCCGCTCGGCCAAGGCCGGGCCGTGGCGCGGGTCGGATCGGTCGGTGATTCCCTCACGACCCGCGCGGATCAGTTCCTCCTCGGTCATGCCAAAGGTCTGGCAGGCGACTTGATTCGCGGCAAACACCCTTCCGTCGGGCGCGGTTGCAAAGATCGCGTCGATGCTGTTGTCAAACAGCGCGCGATGCCGGGCTTCGCTTTGCCGAAGCGCGCACTCGGCTTGCTTCTGCTCGGTGATGTCGCGAATGTTGCCGCTGCGATAAAGCGGCCGGCCCGAGCTGTCATTGACCAGGAACATATGGTTGGACAGCCAGCGGTAATCGCCGTTCTTGGCTTGCTGACGGTATTCCACGTCAGCCGTGCCGGTGGTCTCCAATCGTGCCACTGCAGCCCGCATGGCAGGCGCATCGTCGGGGTGAATCATTGCCTGCGACGTCTCGACGTCCATTGCGGCTAGTTCATTAGGCGAAAAACCAACGACGGTTTCCACGGAAGGGCTGATGTAGTCATAGTGTCCGGTTTGCACATTGACTCGATAGATGACATCCCGGGAATTTTCCAGCACCGAGCGGAAACGCGCTTCGCTCGCCCGTAGCGCCTCGCCGGCGCGTCGATGCTCCGAGACATCAACCATGGTGACCACGCAGCCAATAGTCTGCCCATCTGCCGTCTGCAAGGGAGTCGCGCTCAGCAGAAGATCCGCTTTCGATCCGTCGACGCGCGTGAGCGTGGCCGGCTCCCCGCGAAGAAGCGCGCCCCGCAAGGCATTCGAGATCAGGTCACCGCCCAGCAGGGGCGAGGCGAGCACCACCGGGAATGCGGCCTCAAAATCGGCGTGCAAGGGAGAGCAGCCGCATAGCTGCTCGGCGGTGCGGCTGACGCGCGTGATCTGGCCCTTGTCATCGCACACCACGATGGCGTCCGCGGCCTGTTCCAGTACCAAGGACGCCAGCAGTCCCTCGGCCAGGATTGGGTCGTTCTGCTTCCGTTCGCCCACAGGTTCGTTACTCTTGCAACTGGGGGTTTCCGGTTCTGCGCATCGCTTGCGCGAGCACCTGCTCGATCGCCTCGATGCTCGGGGGCTTGGCCAGGTGGTAGTCGAAGCCCGCCTCGTGCGACTTGGCAAGATCTTCCGGGGCGGCGTAGCCAGTCAACGCGACAAGCGTGGTGGCGGACAATGTGGCGTCTGCGCGGATGGCACGCGCGACCTCATGCCCGTCCATCCCGGGCAGGCCGATGTCGCAAAGAATGACGTCGGGCCGGTGCGCGCGAATCTTCTCCAGACCCTCGTCGCCGGAGTAGGCCACCATCGCCGAGTGATTGAGGAGATCCAGGACCTCTCGCAGGCTGTCGGCGGCGTCGCGATTGTCTTCGATGATGAGAACGCGCCGGGGCTGAACAGGAGCTTGCTCGATTGGCGGACGAGGCTCGGCGATCTCTGACGGCGGTATCGTGGGCAGGACGACCTCGAACTCGGCGCCCTTGCCTGGCCCTTCACTTTGCGCCGCCACGCTACCGTCGTGCATTTCCACCAGGCCCTTGACCAGCGCCAGCCCGAGACCAAGGCCGCCCTTGGAGCGGTCGAGGGTCCGATCCGCCTGGGTGAATGGCTCAAACAGGTGCGGCAAGATGTCTGCACCGATCCCAGCCCCGGTGTCGCAGATCCGAACGGCTGCCTGGCCATCTTCGCGGCTTTCGACCGACACGGTGGTGGTGCCGCCCTTGGGCGTGAACTTCACCGCGTTCTGCAGCAAGTTGCCGACCACCTGGGTCAGGCGGGTCCGGTCTGCGTGGACCATCAACCTGGTGCCGCTGGGCCGCAACGCAAGCTTCACGCCGGCTCTTGCAAACAGGTCGCGGTGGTCCTCGGCCGTCCGGCCGACCAACTCGTCGAGGTTCACCGGCTCCTTCTCAAGCCGGATCTTGCCGCGCGTGACCCGAGTGACGTCGAGAAGATCGTCGACCAGACTGGTCAGGTGCGCAACCTGACGCTCGATCACCGATTCAGCACGCTGGACTTGCTCGCCATCGCCGCGAACATGTTGAAGGACGTACAGGCTGTTCTTGATGGGCGCCAGCGGGTTGCGCAGCTCATGAGAGAGCATCGCGAGGAACTCATTCTTGCGCGCGTCTGCGTCGCGCAGTTCGCGCTCGCTTTCTTGCAGGGCATGTTCGGCTTCGGCACGCTGGCGCTCGGCTTCGATCGCATCCAGCGCATACGAGACATCGGCCACCAGGGCCAGCAGCAGCATGACCTGTTCCGAGTCGAAGGCGGCCCGTCGTGGCGAATACAGAGTGAGAGCGCCCACCACTTTTCCCTGCTTGTGCAAGGGGAAGGCGGCGGATGCCCTGATCCCGTGTCGCAGCGCCGACTCACGCCAGGGCGACAGCAACGGGTTGCCCTCGAAGTCATCGTTCACCATGGCCCGATCCTCGCGGATGCAGGTACCAGTCGGGCCTTGGCCCAATTCACCCTCGACCTCTACCCTGATGCCGCCAAGGTACGAGGCAGAGCGGCCGCTGGCAGCCACCGGCTTCACCAATCGGCCCTCGACCAGCCCGATCCAGGCCAATGGCAACTTCATCTGCTCTGCGACGATGCGACACACTTCCTGGAAGATCTGAACTTCGTCGCGGGTGCGGACAATCATCTCGTTGGCCTGGCTCAAGACCGCGTACAGCTGCGTGAGTTGCTGCACGCGACGGGCCTGAAGCTCGCGCTCGGTGACGTCCCGGAACAACACCGTCAGGTTGTCCGCACCCGGATAGCCGAACAGCTCGACGGTGCGGTCGGTGGTCACCGAAGGCGCGTGGACACGGATCGGGGCACCACTTTCCATGGCCCGGCGCAACTCGGTTTCGAACACGCTGCCGACGAACGCGGGGAAGAGTTCGAGGAGCGAGCGCCCTAGCACCTCTTCGCGCGACTTGTGGAAATAACGCAGGGCTGTGTCGTTCATGTGGGTCACGCGCCACTGCCTATCGAGGGCGTAGAAACCGTCGGCAATGCTGTCGACTATGGCCGCGAGCCGCGTCTGTGAGTCGTGCAGCGCCTGCTGGGCCTGCTTGCGTTCGGTGATGTCGTGCGAGATCGCGCCGACCCCATACAGCCGCCCGGCCGAGTCGACCAGCGGGAACTTGCTTGACAGGAACACGTGGTGCCCGTCGGGAAGATCGGCAACCTCTTCGACGTCTACGGGCCTGCGGGTCTGGGCAACCTGGCCATCATGCTCGCGGTACAGATCGGCGCGCTCCGTCGGGAAAAGATCGTAGTCGGTCATGCCCTTGAGCCGGTCGCGGGACATGCCCAGCATCCCTTCCAGACGCTTGTTGATGGTCAGAAAGCGCCCTTGCAGATCCTTGAGGAAGATCGGAGACGGGCTTCCGTCGATCACGTCCCTGAGCAACTGCTCGCCTTCGCGCAGCGCCGTTTCCGCGCGCTTGAGCCTGGTCACGTCGGCGAAGTTGATGATCGTGCCCGCGATCGCGTCGTTGAGCGTGCGGTAGGGCAGCACGCGCAGCGCCAACCAGGACTCGCCGGCGCGAACCTCGCGTTCCACCGGCACCAGAGTGCGCTGCACATCAGCGACGTCGGCCAACAGATCGGTGCCCGCGAACCGCGGGGCCAGATCGGCGAGCGGCCGTCCCAGATCCGTGTCGATGAAGTGAAAGAGCGCCCTGGCGGCGGGCGTGAACTTCGCCAGCCTCTGATCGCGGTCGAGAAAAATGGTGGCCACCTGGGTGGCCGAAAAGAGGTTATGCAGGTGGGCGTTGGCGATACCCAGCTCGTGGATCTTCTGGCGCAGCTCACGGTTGACGGTCTCCAACTCCGCGTTCGCCGTCCACAGCTCTTCCTTGGTAACCTCCAGCTCCTCCCTTGAGGTCTGCAGCCGCGCGTTGGCGGAGATCAGATCCACATTCGCTTCTGCGAGGCCAACCGCCCCGAACCCTTCTGGCGTGGGAGCGGCGGCTGTGGCCGGGACAGGTGGCGCCTTGCGAGCCCGTGCGCGGACGGTAGCTGAGCCAGCTTTGCTCGGCCTTCGGGGTTGGGGCTTCCGCTTGGGCATGCGAACTTTCGGCCTGCGTCAGGTGCCGGGGAACTCTGCCACGTTGCTTTCTCATTACCATGAGTGACTGCTTGGCATCCATGGGTTTGCCCTCCGCGCGCGAATCCCTCGAAAAGCCGTCAGCCGGCGAGCTCGGGGCGTCGACGGCCCCGTGATGTGTTCTACCTGGGCAACACGCACCATCAAAACATCATGGCCCTGGATAAAGCCCTGCTCCTGCAAGCCGCAACCATCGCTCGCGGGCTTGCCATCGACGCCGTATGCGCCAGCGAAAGTGGTCACCTGGGATTGCCGCTGGGTTGCGCCGAGATCGGGGCGGTGTTGTATGGCTACGCTCTCGTGCACGACCCCGAACATCCTGGTTGGCTGAATCGCGACCGCTTCGTGCTGTCGGCGGGTCACGGCTCGATGTTTCTTTACGCTTGGCTGCACCTCAGCGGTTACCGCGAGATGACGCTCGACCAGATCAAGCGCTTCCGCCAGCTCCATTCCAAGACGCCCGGACACCCGGAACTGACTCACACGCCAAGCGGCGTGGAGACCACCACCGGCCCCCTTGGGCAAGGCGTGGCCAGCGCAGTCGGCATGGCAGTCGGCGCCAAGATGGCGGCGGCGCGCTTCAACACGCCAGAGCATCCGATTTTCGATCACCACATCGTTTGCTTGGCCGGCGATGGCTGCATGCAGGAAGGAGTGGCGATGGAAGCGGTGGCGTTCGCGGGCCACCAAAAGCTCGACAACCTGATCCTGATCTACGACTCCAACGCCGTCACCCTCGACGCCATGGCGGACGCCACCCAGAGCGAAGATGCTGGCAAGCGTTTTGAAGCCATCGGCTTCGACGTTCAAACTGTCAGCGGCCACGACATGGATGTCTTTTACGCTGCATTCGAACGGGCCAAGATCGCTGGCTCGGGCCGGCCGCAGCTCATCATTGCCAAGACCCTGATCGGCAAAGGCATCCCCGAAATCGAAGGCACGCAGAAGGCGCACGGTGAAAGCGGCGCCCAGTTCGCCGTGGCCGCCCGCAAGGGGCTCGGCCTTCCCGACGAGCCCTATTACGTGTCGCCGGAGGTGCAGCGCTATTTTCAAGAGCACCGGAAAAAGCTCGCGGCCGCCTACAAGGATTGGGAAACGAAGTTCTCTGCGTGGCAGAAGGCCAATCCCAAGTTGGCCGAGATCTTGGCGGCCTCGCGGGCGTCGCTGCAGACCCTGCCGCAGGACACCGCCCACAAAGCGCCGGATGCAGCCGATCTGCTGGCCGCCATTGCGCCGTTCGACCCCGGCGCCAAGCTCGCCACCCGTAAAGCCGGGCAAGATGTCCTGCAATTTCTGGCGGCGAAGACTCCGCTGCTTATCGGCGGCAGCGCCGATCTCTACGGCTCGACGCTGAATTACATTGGCGATCTCAAGACTAGCAACGACGATTTTCTGCGGGGACATCGCGCTGGCCGCAACATCCGCTTCGGTATTCGCGAGCATGGCATGTGCGGCATTTTGAACGGCATTGCCGCCCATGGGTTTTTTCGCCCGAGTGGCGCCACCTTCCTGGTCTTCGCCGACTATTGCCGCGGCTCGATCCGGATCGCGGCGCTGAGCCGCCTGCCCGTAATCTACATCTTCACTCATGACAGCGTGGGCGTCGGCCAGGACGGCCCGACCCACGAGCCGGTCGAGACCTTGCCCAGCCTGCGAATCATCCCTCACCTCGACGTGATTCGTCCCGCCGATCCGGAAGAGACGGCTGGCGCGTTCGTCGCGGCGCTGGAGCGCACAGACGGTCCGACGCTGATCGCGCTGTCGCGCCAAGCAGTGCCGACCTTGAACGAGATACCGCGCCAGAAGCGCCGCGAGGGCGTGCTCAAAGGCGGCTACATCGCCAGGCAGGAGAGCACATGCCTGGAGTTAGTCCTACTGTCAGCCGGAAGTGAACTACAGCACGCGCTGAAGGCCGCGGACATCCTCGGGTCCGGGACTCGCGTGGTTAGCATGCCATCCTTTTTTCGCTTCAATCGTCAGCCGGCCGAGTACCGCGAGTCGGTCCTGCCGGGCAGCTGCCGCCAGCGGGTGGCCATCGAGGCGAGCGTGTCGAGCACGTGGGCGCCCTACGTCGGCCTCGACGGTGTCGCGATCGGCATCGATCGCTTCGGCCTGTCGGCGCCCGGCTCCGAGGTGATGAAGGAACTCGGCATCACGGCCGAGCACATGGTCGAGGTCGCCCGCGGCTTGAAGTAACCATTCGCCGACAGGTGGCAGTCCGGATCGACGCCCGGCACCCCTCTTGTCCAGTAGCTTAGGGGACCTCATCGACAAGCACCCGCTCGAGAGTCCGCAGGCTGGGCGGCTTGGCGATTCCCTGTAAACAGATCGGACAACCGATGGCGGCGTTTTCGCGCAAACCTTTCCCAGCAAGCGTCTTGCCCGGCGGCACTCCGCCAGGTTTGCGGACAAGGGGGCTGGGCAACGCCGTGAGCCTTGCCGCTCCTCGCGCGCGGCCCACACTTGACCGTGGGGGTGACCGGAGATGCAGAATGACAACCGAGACCCGTTGGTGGTGCTGGACGAGATTGATGCTCGTGTCGCGCTAGACGACCCCGAGGCTTTGGCCGCGCAAGAGACCGTCTCCTACGACGTGGCCATTGTCGGCGGTGGACCGGCTGGCCTGGTGGCGGCTGCACACTGTCGCATGCGCGGATTGAGCAGCATCACATTCGAAGCCCAGGCCTTTGGCGGCCAGCTTGTCAGTCTGTATCCCAGCAAACCGGTCACCAATTTCCCGGCCCACCTGGACGTGGCGTCCGGGGAATTGGCGCGCCGGCTGGCCGAGCAGGCGGCGCATTTCGGCGCCGAGCTGCGCGAACACGAGCCAGTGGAGTCGGTCGCATTCGCGCGCGACATTGGGTTCGCACTGCGGTCCACGGGACGGCGGGTGAAGGCGCGCGCGGTGCTGCTGGCGTTGGGAATGGGCCGCTTCCGGCCGCGCAAGCTGGGGCTCAAGGACGAGGCTCGCTTCGCCGGCCATGGTCTGATGTATAGCCTTCCTCCGCGCGACAGCATCGTGGCCCGCCACGCTGTGGTGGTGGGCGGCGGTGACACGGCGGTGGACATGGCCATTGCCCTCAAGGCTTTCGTGCCGGAGGTGACGCTCGTGCACCGCCACGTGGGGCTGCGCGCCTACCCGCACTCTTTGGAGCGATTGGACGCGTCGGGCGTAGAAGTGATGACTGAGGCAGAGGTCGTCGGGCTAGGTGGCAATGGCGTGCTGGACCATGTGCTCGTGGCGGTGCATGGGCAGGAGGTACACGAGGTCCCCGCGGATCTCTTGCTGGTCGGCATTGGTCAGGTGCCGGATCTGGGCGGATTGGCCCAATGGGATCTGAATCTAAATCTGGAAGGAAGCCATCTGCCAGTGGACTCCTCCATGCGCACCGCGGTGGCCGGCGTGTTTGCGGCCGGCGACTTCGTGGCCTATCAAGGCAAGGTCAAGATGATCGCCACGGCCGCGGCCGAAGGCTCCACTGCCGCTGCTTCAGTAGAGCGCTACCTGCGTGTGCAGGCCTGAGTGGAGCCGTTTGAGAAATTGGTAACTTCAGGGATATCCCACCAGTTGCTGCCGGTCCTCGTCCCACAGCTTGAGGCCAGCGGACGAAAAGCCCTTTCGCATGGTGAGCGGGCTCTTGCGGTGCAGTTCGGGAATGGCGTCGTAGCAGTCCTTCAAGCGGTAATTGGGTATGCCGTACTGAAGGTGATGGACGAAGTGGTAACCGATATTGCCGGTAAACCATCGCAACACGGTTGGCAGCTTGTAGAACGAGCTGCCTTCAAACGCCGCCCGCAGGGGATCCCACTGGTTGGTTCGCGCCCAGTACACGCCTTCGAATTGGTGCTGAACGTAGAACAACCAGATTCCCGCCCCTCCCGCCAGCCACAAGACCGGGACTTGAATGAGCAGATAGGTCTTCCATCCGACGGCCCATGAGACCAGGAAGCCGATCGCCACGATTCCCACATCGGTGATGATCACGCTGCGGTGCTCGGCGCGTCCCGTGTTCCAGGTGGGGAAGCGCTGATTCAAGAAGAAGTGAAAAACCGGCCCCAGAACGAACAAAATGAAGGTGTTCCGGTACAGGCGGTAGCCGAAGCGGCGCCGGAAGCTGGCGTTCTTGTACTCCTTCACGGTCATGAGCGAGATGTCGCCGTAACCTCGGGCGTCCAGGTTGGCAAAGGTCGCGTGATGCAGGAAGTGGCTGAAGCGCCAGTCCTCCAGCGGCGTGAACACCAAAATGCCGCAGACATAGCCAAGAATGGTGTTGGCTCGCTCCGAGGCAAAGTAGGAACCGTGCACGCAATCGTGAAATAGAATGAAGATGCGGGACAGAAATGCGGCGGCAGGAAACGCCAGCGCAAGGGTGAACAGGTAGGAGCAGCCCAGCTCTATTGTCCAGATCATCGCGTACCAAAGAAGGAAGTACGGGACGAACGTGTCGATTAACTGCCAGGTTGCCTTGCCCAGGTTCTTCTCTTGGAATCTCGCTAGATTTCCGTACCAAGATGGCCAGGCATAGTTCGCCATATACTCCGCGCTGGTGCGGGATACGGTCTCTTCTGGCGTGGGGACGAGGGTAAAGGCTGTTGGCATTCCCTGGCAGTTTGATGCTCGTCCCCCGCAAGTGTTGCGGGCTTGACTTCCCTCTGCCCGTTTGCCTTTCCCGGCACATAGGGATGCCGTTGCGCATCGAATTTCAAGCCTGTAGCCAGCCGCTTGGAGGAACCTTTAATGACGAACGCAGCGCCCGAGAGTTCCCCCCTGTCGCCGTGGTGGCGCCATGGCGTGATCCTGGTGATGGTTATTGGCTTTGCCGTGCTGTCGTTCGTGACCGTGAAGACCTACAGCAATGCGCCGCCCATCCCAGCGCGGGTCACCGACGAGCTGGACGTGACCATTTTCACCCGCGACGACATCGGGGCCGGGCAGGAGGTCTTTCTCAAGTACGCGCTCATGGAACACGGGACTCTGTGGGGCCACGGCGCCTATCTCGGCCCGGACTACAGCGCGGAATACCTGCATCGTCTGACGGAAATCATGCGCGACACCATTGCCCGCGAACGCTTCGGCCGACCGTTCTCTGCCCTGGAGATGGGCGCGGCTGCTGAAACCGCAGAGATCACGCAGCGAACGTTGAAGCAGAATCGCTTTCACGCCGAGAGCGACACCCTGGTCTTCGCACCAGGGGAGGTCGCCGCCTACGCCATCCAAACGAGGGAATGGTCGAGTTACTTTTCGGGCGACAAGCCCGCGCCGGGGCTGGCGCGCGGATACATCAGCGACCCCAAGGAGCTGGCGGCCCTGACTTCGTACTTCGCGTGGGCGGCTTGGGCCGCCACGGCCCAGCGTCCCGGCAAGGACTATTCGTACACGAACAACTTTCCTTACGACCCGGCCGCGGGAAATCACCCGACTGCTTCTACGTATCTGTGGAGCGCCTTGAGTCTGATTACGCTGCTGGCCGGCCTGGGCGCCGTGCTGTTCTTGGTCGGGCGGTTCGACTATCTCGGCTGGCACGGCGAACGCCAGGCGCAGCACGTGTACGACAGTCCCTTGCTGAGCTGGACCATCACTCCCAGTCAGCGCGCGGCCGGCCTGTACTTCGCTGTGGTGGTTTTGCTCTTCCTGCTTCAGGTGCTGGTGGGCGGCGGCCTGGCGCACTACCGGGTCGAGCCCGGCGCGTTCTACGGAATCGACATCTCAGCCTTCATGCCGTACACCCTGCTGCGTACGTACCATTTGCAACTGGCCATCTTCTGGATTGCGACGGCCTGGGTGGCGGGCGGTCTATTCATGGCGCCTCTGGTGGGTGGCAGCGAACCCAAGGGCCAGCGAACCGGTGTCCTCTTGCTGCTGGGCGCACTGACCGTTGTCGTGCTGGGCAGTCTCGGGGGAGAGTTTCTCGGCATCAACAACAAGCTGGGGAATCTGTGGTTCTGGCTGGGACATCAAGGCTCGGAATACCTGGACCTGGGCCGCTTCTGGCAATTCCTGTTGGCTGCAGGCCTGGTTGGCTGGCTGGTGCTGATGTTCCGCGCGTTGCGGCCGGCGATGCGGCAACCGGAGCGCGGGCAACTGGCCTCGCTGTTCCTCTATGCCGCCGTGGCGATTCCTTTGTTCTACTTGCCGGCGCTGTTCTTTGGACCGCGTACCAATTTCGCAGTCATCGACAATTGGCGCTTCTGGATCATCCATCTGTGGGTCGAAGGTTTCTTCGAGCTGTTCGCCACAGTGCTGGTGGCTGTCATGTTCCGCCAGCTTGGCCTGGTGTCGGTGCGCACCGCCACGCGCATGGTGTATCTCGACGCCATTCTGTTTCTTGCCGCCGGAATTATCGGCACTGGCCACCACTGGTACTTCACCGGCCAGGGTACGCTGAACATGGGTCTGGCCTCGTGCTTCTCCGCCATGGAGGTGGTCCCGCTCACTTTGCTGACCCTGGATGCCTGGGATTTCATCCGCCTGCGCCACCTGCGCGCCGAACCCTCTGTGCGTGCGGTCGCCGCGGACCACAAGTGGACCATCTACTTCTTGATGGCCGTGGGCTTCTGGAACTTCGTCGGCGCCGGCGTGTTCGGGTTCCTGATCAATCTGCCCATAGTGTCGTATTTCGAAGTGGGCACGCTCTTGACGGCCAACCATGGTCATGGGGCCATGTTTGGCGTCTTTGGATTACTCGCTCTGGCTGTGCTGGTGTTCTGCTTGCGCTGCCTTTCCGACAACGTCGGCTGGAAGCGAACTGAGCCTCTGGTCAAACTGAGCTTCTGGGGCCTCAACCTGGGCCTAGGGTTGATGATGGCCATCGATCTCTTCCCCGGCGGCGTGCTTCAGCTGGCCGACTCGCTCGCCAACGGGTACTGGCACGCCCGGCGGCTGACCTTTCTGATGACCGGCACGTTTCACGTGCTGGAATGGCTGCGCATCGGCGCCGACGTGATCTTCATCGCGGCCGGCGTGGTGCCGCTGGTGCTGATGACTGTGCTGCGGGTTCTCGGCAGAAGGCCCGCGGGTGGATTGGCCGCAACTTCATAAAGGACGTGTCGTCGTGTCCGTACTCGCAACATGTCTAGGTCATCCCCGCATCGGTGTCGGGCGCGAACTCAAGAAGGCGCTCGAGAGCTATTGGGCGAAGAAGATTTCAGCGACAGAGCTGGAAGACGTCGCCAAGAATCTCCGGCGGCGGCACTGGCTGGCGATGAAGGGCGCGGGACTCGACCACATTCCGAGCAACGACTTTTCGCTCTACGACCACATACTGGACATGGCGGTCGCGGTCGGTGCCATTGCACAGCCCTACCGTGCGATCGGATCCTCGCTGACTCGGTACTTCGCCATGGCGCGCGGCCTGCAAGACCCAGACTCTGGCGTCGACGTGGGGGCGCTGGAAATGACGAAGTGGTTCGATACCAACTACCACTACATCGTTCCCGAACTTGAAGCGAAACAGAGCTTCCGGCTCGACGCGAGCAAGATTCTTTCTGAAATTGATGAGGCCCGCGCGCTCGGGATCGAGCCACGTCCCGTGCTGCCCGGACCGGTCACGTTCCTCCTGCTCTCCAAGCTCGCGCCGGGCGGGGGCAATGCGACGACGCCTCTCGGCCTGCTCGATGCGCTGCTGCCGGTATACGAGGAGCTTCTCCGTCTGCTCGGCGCGAAGAACGTGCTTTGGGTGCAGATCGACGAGCCGGCTCTGGTGCTGGATCTCGATGAGCGGTCCAAGCAGGCTTATCGACACGCCCTCGAACGGCTGGCCGCGGGCAAGCGCCGCCCGCGCATCCTGGTCGCGACCTATTTCGGGGCCCTAGGCGACAACCTACCTCTGGTAGCGGGTGCCGGGCTCGACGGATTGCACGTGGATCTCGTGCGCGCCCCCGAGCAACTCGAGTCCGTCCTCGTGAGGCTGGGGCCACAGACGCTGCTTTCCGTCGGCGTGGTTGACGGCCGCAACGTGTGGCGCACGGATCTCGACGTCGCGCACCGGCTGGTCCGCCGTGCGGTGAAAACCCTTGGCGCGGACCGGGTGCTGGTGGCGCCATCCTGCTCGCTGCTCCACGTCCCCGTCGATCTTGTCGCCGAACACAAGCTCGACGCTGACCTCAAGAGCTGGCTCGCATTCGCCGCTCAGAAGATCGATGAGGTGCGGGCGCTGGCTGATGGGGCAACGCGGGAAGCGGCGAGCGGACCACGATTCGACGAAGCGCGCGCCTCCCTCGCGCATCGGCGCGCCTCGCTCCGCACCGTCAACCCACAGGTGCGAGCCCGCGTGGCCGCGGTGAACGAGGCGATGTTGCGTCGCTCGGCGCCGTTCGACGTGCGAGTCAAACAGCAGCGCACACGTTTCAACCTGCCGGTTTTTCCAACCACGACCATCGGCTCGTTTCCACAGACGGCAGAGGTGCGCGCAGCCCGGGCAGCCTGGCGTGCCGGCAGGACAAGCCACGACGAGTACGACCGGTTCTTGAAGGCTGAAATACGGCGCTGCATCGAGAAACAGGAGGCCCTTGGACTCGATGTCCTGGTTCATGGCGAGTTCGAGCGCAACGACATGGTGGAGTACTTTGGCGAGCAACTGGACGGCTTCGCCTTCACCCAGAATGGCTGGGTACAAAGCTACGGCTCGCGCTGCGTGAAGCCTCCCGTGCTGTTCGGCGATGTTTTCCGGCCACGGGCGATGACCGTCGAATGGTCGCGCTACGCGCAGTCGCAGACCCGCAAGCCGATGAAGGCTATGCTCACAGGGCCGGTCACGATCTTGCAGTGGTCCTTCGTGCGTGACGACCAGCCTCGCCGTGCCACGTGCACGCAGATCGCGCTCGCGCTGCGTGACGAAGTCATGGATCTCGAAGCCGCTGGCATTCCCATCATTCAGGTCGACGAGCCCGCGATCCGCGAAGGGCTTCCGCTGCGCAAGCGCGACGCACCCGCGTACCTGCGCTGGGCGGTCGAGGCGTTTCGTCTTGCCACCAGCGGTGTCCGGGAGGACACCCAGATACACACGCACATGTGCTACTCAGAGTTCGGCGACATCTTGGACGCTGTGGCAAAGATGGACGCCGATGTGCTGTCGATCGAGACGTCGCGGTCCAAGATGGAACTGTTCCTCGATTTCGGGCGTCTCCGCTACCCGAATGAAGTTGGTCCCGGCGTGTACGATATCCACTCGCCGCGGGTGCCGACCAGCAGCGAGATGCTGGAGCTGCTCGTGCGAGCGGCCGAGGTACTTCCGCCAAGTCGGTTGTGGGTCAATCCGGATTGTGGGCTCAAGACGCGCGGCTGGCTGGAAGTCGAAGCGGCGCTTGCTAACATGGTCGAGGCAGCACGCCAGGCTCGGGCACGGCTCGCGGGCGGAACGCCATGATCTTGGGCAATTCTTGACGGGTTCACCCCGATTCAGGCGCAGGAGAACAAAATGTTTTCGGTGGCGAGCAATTTCGACGACGAGCTTCCGGGCCGGCTGGCCGGCATGGAGGTGGACGAGCTTTTTGGCTCTTGCGACGACGCGCCTGTCGGCCACGGGCGACCGCGCGCCATGATCCCGCCCACCTCGTGGCGCGCGTTCGAGCGACACGTGGCTCGATGTCGGACGGCTGCGATGGGATTCAACCTGCTGCTCAACCCGGTGTGCCTGGGAGGATGCGAGGAAAACACCCGTCTGGAACGCCGACTGCGACGAACCATGGCGCGCGCGGTGGACATGGGCGTGACTGCGGTGACGGTGGCGCATCCCTGGCTGGTTTCGCTGGCGCGCGAGACGCTGCTGCGTGTGCGCGTGAGCGTCTTCGTCGGGATCGCCACCGTCGAGCAAGCCCGCTATTGGCAAACGCTGGGCGCACACATCATCGCTCTCGATACGCACGTGCTGTGCCGCGATCTGGGCGGCATCAAGCGCATCGCCGCAGCTACCCGCGCGGACATCGAGGTGCCGGTCAACATCGGCTGCATTCTACGTTGCCCGCTGGCGCGCACCCATGTCGCCCGACTCTCGCATTCGTCCCGGCGCGGGACCCAGCCCATGGATCCCTGCGCACGCTGGTGCATGGAAGAAAAGCGACGGGATCCAGTCAACCTGATCCGCAGCGATTTCATCCGGCCCGAGGATCTGGATCGCTACCAGGATTTGGGTGTGTCGAGCTTCAAGATCGTGGACCGCGCCTGCTCGACCGACGCGCTGGTCGAGCGCGTGCGCGCTTACCACAGTCGGCGCTGGGACGGCGATCTGCTGCAACTCATCGGGCCGCGCGGAACGCCACCGCGACGCCGGCGCCTGCCCGTCGTGGATTCTCTGCGCCACCTGGGCGTGCGACGGGCCTTGGCGCTATTGCAGAGCGCCCGTCAGTTTATGAAGCTGGAAGTTCCGTGGTCAATCGACAACCGCGCGCTGGACGACGTGATACTGCCGGGTGGCTGTCACGCCACGGGATGCGAGGAATGCGGCCACTGTGCCAGGGTCGCCGCACGCGCGGTGCGACCCCGTGTGGTGCAATAGGAAGGACCGCAATGTCGGCAGACTCGGACAGACATTCGCAGGCAGAAGGCAGCGCCATCCTGGGAATTGCGACGGTCGTGCCCGAGCACTGTCTCGAGCAGGAAAGCGTAAAACGCGTCTTGCGCCCTCTGCTGCCAGTTCCGGAGCGCCGACTGGACGCGGTGATGGCCCTTTTCGACAACGCCGCCGTGCAGCGACGATTCAGCGTGCTGCCACTGGAGAAGCTGAGCGAGCCGCGCTCGCTTTCCGCAACCATGACGTTGTATCGCGACAATGCCATTGCTCTGGGCCGCAAGGTGGCTGCGGAGTGTCTGGTGCGCGCAGGGATGACCGCGCGAACGGTGGACTTGATCATCACGGTCTCTTGCACTGGCTTCATGATTCCGTCGCTGGATGCCTACCTGGCGCAGGACCTGGGATTTCGGCCGGACGTGCGTCGCTTGCCCATTACCGGGTTGGGTTGCGGGGCGGGCGCAGCGGCGCTGGGCCGGGCGCACGATTTTCTGCGTGGGCACCCGGAGGCCCATGTGCTCATCGTGGCGATCGAGTTGCCCACCCTGAGTTTCCAGCCCAATGACGCCAGCACCGCGCAACTGGTGTCGACCGCGCTCTTTGGCGACGGCGCGGCAGCGGTGTCGCTCACCGGACGCGCATCGGACAGCGGCGTGAGCGTGCTCGACACCGAAACCCATCTGTTTCCCGACACGCTGAACCAGCTGGGTTTTGACCTGCACGACGACGGACTGCACGTTGTGCTGGCCAAGGAGTTGCCAGACACCCTGCGTGCCGCGTTCGGAGCCGTGGTCGATCGTCTGTTGGCCCGGGCCGGCGTCGCACGCACCGATGTCGAACGGTGCGTGTTCCATCCCGGCGGCAAGCGTATCCTGCTGGCCATCGAGGAGGCGCTGGGTTTGGATCGAACGCGCACACAACCTTCATGGGACATCCTGCGCGAGTACGGCAACATGTCGAGCGCGGCAGTTTTGTTCGTGCTCGAACGCTGGATGAAAGCGCATCGCCCGCGCCCGGGCGCCTACGGATTGCTGGGCGCCTTTGGGCCGGGGCTGACCACCGATCTATGCCTTTTGCAATGGAACTAGCTTTCACACTTCCGCTGTTCACGGCGCTGCTGGTGCTGGTCGGGCTGACCCGCTTGGCGGAGTTGCTGCTGTCGCGACGCAATCGACGCCGGATGCGCGCCCAGGGCGCGGTCGCCGTGCGCGAGCCCCACTTTGGCGCCATGGTGCTGTTGCACAGTGCAATTCTGGTCGGTGCTGGCGTGGAGGCCTGGGGCACGCGACGTGCGTTTGTCCCGGGGCTCGCCGCGG
>Ga0265330_10001026_pt1 | contig 16911 bp, 14 predicted proteins | sample 41919metaG_FD_202083 | JGI IMG/M metagenome (GOLD analysis project Ga0265330, IMG submission 202083) | Rhizosphere microbial communities from Carex aquatilis grown in University of Washington, Seatle, WA, United States - 4-19-19 metaG | ecosystem: Host-associated > Plants > Roots > Rhizosphere... | reverse complement strand
AGCGCGCGCATCTTCTTGTGCAGATTGGTGCGCTCGATTTCGAGCACCTGGGCGGTGCGCGAGATGTTCCAGGCGTTCTCATCCAGCTTGGACAGGATGTACTGCCGCTCGACCAGATCGCGCAGCTCGCGCAGGGGCAAAGCGCGCGTCTCGGGCGACAAGTCCAAGGCAGCGACCGCGCGCTCAGGTCGGTTCTTGCGCGAAACCTCGGTCACGATCTCCTCGGGCAGATCGCCCACGCCGATGCTCTCCTCCGACAGGATGACCAGGCGCTCGATCACGTTGCGCAGCTCGCGCACATTGCCCGGCCACTCGAAGCCCGACAGCACGGCCAGCGCTTCCGGGGTGATGGGCTTCTCCTTGAGGCCATTCTCCCGCGCGCACTGCTGCACGAACGCATGGCAGAGCAGTGGAATATCGTCGCTGCGCTCCCGCAACGGCGGAGCCTTGAGCGGCACCACCGCCAGACGGAAGTAGAGATCCTCGCGAAAGCGACCGGCGGCCACCGCTGCGCTCAGATCCTGGTTGGTCGCCGCCAGCACGCGCACATCGACCTTGAGCGTCTGCTCGCCGCCCACGCGCGACAGCTCACCTGATTGCAAAACGCGCAGCACCTTGGCTTGCGCAGGCAGGGCCATGTCGCCGATCTCGTCGAGAAAGATGGTGCCTCCGTCGGCGATCTCGAACAGCCCCTTCTTGCGCGCGGCCGCGCCGGTGAAGGCCCCGCGCTCGTGGCCGAAAAGCTCGGATTCGATCAAGTCGGGCGGAATGGCCGCACAGTTCACCTTGACGAAGGGCCGGTCGGCAAGCGCGCTTTCGCGGTGGATGGCGCGCGCGATCAGTTCTTTGCCGGTGCCCGATTCGCCGGTGATGAGCACGCGCGTGCGCGTGGGAGCTACCTTGGCGATCTGCGAGAAAAGCGCGGCCATGGCCGGGCTCTTGCCCACCATTTCCCAGCGGCCCTCGGTCAAGGCACGCAGGCCCGCCACCTCGCCCGCCATGGCCCGGCGTTCGAGAGCGTTGCGCAGGGTCACGATGAGGCGCTCGCGGTCGATGGGCTTTTCCAGAAAATCGTATGCGCCCGCTTTGGTGGCGCGCACGGCATCGGCCAGGGTTCCGTGGCCCGAGATCATGATCACACCAGGCCCGGGCAGGGAAGGGGCGGTGCTGGCTTCGCCATCTTTAGCTCGCTTGAGCGACTCCAGCAGCTCCAGGCCCGAGATGCCCGGCAGTTGCACGTCGAGCAGGATCAGGTCCGGGGCGACGTCAGGCAGGCGCGCCAGCGCTTCCTCGCCGCTGGCAGCCTCTTCCACCGCGTAGCCCTCGCCTTCCAGCACCATGCGCACGGTTCGGCGGATATTCTTTTCGTCGTCGACAATCAGGATGGTCGCGGTCATGGGCTTGCCTGGCCTCTGAATCTACCGCGCGAACGAACGGCAAGTATCGACTTCTTTCGCATGGCCCAGGTGGGCGGTAGGATGCAGCCGAGAGTTGATCACATGCTTCGCCGTATAAGAGTCGACGGCTACAAGGGCCTGCGCGGGACCAATCTCGATTTCCAGCAGGATGGCTTGACCGTGCTCCTCGGGCCAAACGGCTCGGGCAAGTCGAGCATCTTCGGCGCAATCCGACTGCTCTGCGAGGCGACGGATCTGATGGGCCTTCGGGAGGGCCATGTCGCCCGCGGACCCTTTGGGGACTTTGTCACCGGTGGCGATACCCGGAACACGATCAGCCTGGAAGCCGAGGTGTGCGAGTCCGGCAGGTCCGCGATCTGGTCTGTGGGGCTGCAAGCAAGGGATGGTTTTCTTTCGGTGGCAAACGAGCAGTTGTCGGATGGACAGCACACGATCACCCGTCAGCCGCCCAGCCAGAAAGTCGCTGTGGATGGGACGCTCGTCGACTTCAGTTTGGGGTATGAACGGACTCTCTGTGCGCAAGCCCGAGCGTACCCAGGGGTTCGGGACAATTCTGTCCATGATGTGTGGAGGGTTCTTGCCGAGACGGTCAACGAGTCACTCGGCCCGGTCAGGCTGGCGCAACTCAATCCAGTAGCACTTGCGCAACCAGTTGCACTGGGCGAGCCCGTGGGCATCGATGGGTACGGATTGCCAGCCCAGCTGCTTCATCTCTCGTCGACACGCAGAAAGGTGTTCGCGGCGATCCAGAATCGGTTTTGCGAGCTGTTTACGTGGGTCGAGGAGATCGAGCTGCCAACGGTTCAACTGCCGGCTTCGGCTTCGAAGAACGATGCGGTCGAACTTCGGTTTCGCGAGAAGGGCGTCGAGCGATCGTATCCGGCCCGAGAAATGGCCTCGGGCATGCTCCTCGCGCTCGCCCTGCTCTGGATGGTCCACCGACCTGACGGCGACCGGATCATCTGCTTCGATGAGCCCGAGAACTCCGTCCACCCGCACCTGCTCAGGTACGTCTACGACCTCCTGAAGGGGCTGACCCGTCCCGAGAAGGGGCGCCCGCCTGTGCAGGTTCTGGTCGCCACACACTCGGTTGATTTCGTGAATCTGGGCGAGCCGGATGAGATTCGAATTTGCGAGCGCAGCGACGACGGAGCCGTGCAGATCGAGTCAGTCAAGGACAAGAAGGACCTCGCGCAGGCACTCGATAGCTATCGCGGTGCCATGGGTGAGCTGTGGTTCTCGAAGAAGTCCGCCCGACGAGTTTCGGACGCCTGGTTGCCGATCTCCGCAGGGCAGCCGAGGGACTGACGCTATCGATCACCTGACGGAGGCGACGTCCGTTTGGGTTCAGTCGCTTTCACCACGCGTTCCGGCAGCAGCACGGAGTAGTCCACGATGCGGATGGGCACGCCGCCTTCGCGCGCCACGCGGGATTGTTCTTGCTCGATCCAGTCGAGGATGCGCGGCAGGGTGCGCACCGCGGCCATGTTTTTGTCGTGCAGGAGGAGGATCACGGGCGCGCTGGCATGGGCCAGCACGTCGGTAACATAGGAGAAGATCGCATTTTCGCTGTTGCCACGCCATTCCCGCGGGTCGGCATTCCAGCCGACCTGGATCAGGTCGCGCTCTGCCAGTGCCCGATCCAGCGAACGGCAGCGGGCGCCGTAGGGCGAGCGAAAGAGCAGCGGCCGCACGCCCGTGGCGTAGGTGATGAGCTCAGCGGCGTGGTCGATTTCCTCGGCCAGGGAGCCGGGATTCTGGCACAGATCCTTGTGGTTCATGGTGTGGTTGCCCACGTGGTGCCCGTGCAGGGCCAGCTTGCGCAGCAGATCGCGCCGCGCCAGATCCTCGGGTCGGTTGCGCACGATGTGCTGGCCCATGACGAAGAACACCGCTTTCAATTTGCGGCGATCCAGTTCGTCCATGATCAGCGGCGTCCCCTGCAAGTCCGGGCCATCGTCGAAGGTGAGCAGGACCAGACGCTCTGCGGGCCCGTGCGTGGCCGTGGCTGGCGCTTCGCTTGGCAGTGGCTTCAGGTAGCGCGGAAAAGTCGCGGCGGGCGGTGACGCCTGGGTCGACGCGCCGGGCGCGCTCTTGGAAGCCTGGCGCCGATCAGCAGGGCCGAGTGCCAGCCCGCGCTGGGCGCCGCTGACCGAAGCGGCCCCGGCGTGGCGTGGCGCCTCGGACGTCTCTCCCCCACCGCTGGCCGACAGGCACAGCGGCATCATCAGCGCAAAGACTGAAACGCTTGCTCGAAGCACGATCCGCCACGATCATATCAAACGGCGGATTTTCCCGCTGCTTTAGCGCGACCCGACGCGTCAACGAGTAGCCGCGGCCGAAGCCATAGAGGCCTCTGAGGCGGATGAGAAGAAGGGAAAGGGTTGGCTCCTGTCCGGTCCAAACCCCTTCTTCTCTTCCGACCTCCGTGTTCTCTGTGCCCTTTGTGCGGACGGGCTAGCCAAATCCCAATTGGATCGCGCTCCAGGGGATCCTGGTCAGAATGGAATCTCGTCGTCGCCAGCTGGCGGAGGCCCGCTCCCGCCCCCGTCGCTGGGCTCACTGGGCGGCGGCTGTGTCTCTTCGCCCCAGCCTGGACGGCCGCCACCGGCGCGCCGGCCGCCGCCGCCGCCGCCGCCACCACCGTTTTCGGCACCCGCACCGCCGCTCAGGAAGACCACGCGGTCGGCAACCACCTCGGTGCTGTAGCGCTTCTTGCCGTCCTTGTCATCCCAAGAGCGGGTCTGCAGCCGGCCCTCGACGTAGACCATGCGGCCCTTGGCCAGGAATTTCGAGCAGTTCTCGGCCTGCTCGCCCCACACGTTGACCCGGTGCCACTCGGTCTTTTCCTGCTTCTGGCCGCTCTTGTCCTTCCACACCTCGTTGGTCGCCACGCTCAGATTGCACACCGCCCGGTTGCTCGGCGTGTATTTGAGTTCGGGGTCGGCCCCGAGATTTCCAACCAGTATGACTTTGTTGACGCTGCCCATGGGATTCTTGCCTCCTTGCCTTTGGCGGCTCTGAGTTTCTTCTTTCACTTTCCAGGCGAGGGGTCAATCACGCTTCGCCTGGCGCAGGAGAGTATCGGCAAGCAGGTCTTCAGGTTTCGTGTCTGGGCCGCGATATAGTGGGACTTTCATGACGATTTCAACGCTGGGCGTTTGCATTGCCCTGGCCGCTGCCGCGCCGCCTGCGCGTGGTCCGGTGGCCGACCTGGCACGCGGCTTTCAGGCCTTGCGCGCGGGCGACTTCCACGAATCGGCGCGCGCGCTTGACGGTCTGGCGCAGAAGCTGCCGCGCAATCGCGACTATGCCCTCTATTTGCTCGGCGAGAGTTTCTTCTACGACGGCTCCTACGCCAAGGCGCGGGCTGCCTTTTTCGAGTTAGCCAAGCTGCGGCCTTCGCGCTTTGCCGGTGTCGCCCCCTGGCGCGCAGCCGATTGCCAGTGGATGCAGGGCCAGCGCAAAGAAGCCGCGGAAGCGTATCGTCGGCTGCTGGCCGGAAAGACGCCGGGAACCGATCCGGCTGTGGCGCGTTTTCATCTGGCGGAGTTCGCCGCCGAGAAAGCGGCGTCGCAGGGAGGTGCCGCGGCCGAGGAGGCGCGCCACCTCTTTCTACAGGTGCATTTGGATTTTCCTGCGCACCCGTTGGCTGCCGAGGCGGCGAAGCGCGCGGGGATTTTGAGCGTCCCGACCGCCGCCGCGCCTGAGATCGCGGTGTTCTCGCCGCGCGAGCGGCTGCACCGCGCGGAAAAACTGGCCGAGGGTCGCGAGTACCAGGCCGCACTCGACGAGCTGGCCTTGCTGCCCGCGGCCTTGCCTGCGGATCTGGCCGTCGAGCGCGATTTCGCCATCGGAATGGCCAAGTACAACATGAGGCGTGACTACGCCGGCGCGGCGGCTTTGTTGCAGAAGGTGGCGGCTCAGCTAGCCGGCGAGAAAGCGGCTTTTGCCGCGTTTCACGGCGCGCGCGCGCTTTCGCGCATCGAGCGCAACGACGAGGCCATTGCCGGCTATCGCCAGGTGGTCGCGCGCTACCCCACGTCGAAATGGGCGGCCGAAGCCCAGTTCCGTTCCGGCTGGCTGGATGTCAATCGCGGTCGTTTTCGCGAGGCCTTGCCCGGCCTGGAGGCCACCCTGGCGCGCTATCCGCACAGTCCGTTTGCCGACGACGCTGCCTGGTATCTCGCGCTGGCGCACCATCTGCTGGGCGAGCCAGCCGAAGCCCTGCGCGCGCTCGAGCACTACGAGAGCCTGTCCCGCAACAACAGCGATGCAGGCATGCGCGTGCGCTACTGGCGGGCGCGTTTTGCCGCCCAGGCCGGGCAGGCCGACGAAGCCCAGCGCTCCTTGCGCGAATGCGTGCACCGCGCGCCCCTCGGCTATTACGGACTTCTGGCAGCCGCGCGGCTGCGTGAAGCGGGCGAGAAGGTGACCATCGACTGGCCGGTGTGGTCTCCGGCCGCGCCGACGGACAAGGCCAAATCCGCGCACGATCCGGTGCTGGAACGCGCGCGCGAATTGCTCGCCGCGGGACTCGACGTTGAGGCGGGCGAGGAGCTGGGTCGGGCCGAAGCCAGCGTGCTGCAACATCTGGGCAAGTCGCAAGGGTTGGCCGTGCTGCTGGAAGAATACCCGCGCATGCGCGCCTTCCATCAGGCGCTGCACCTGGCCGAGAGCCACGGTGCCTCGGCCCTGGTTTCAGCGGCGACCGGGCCTGCACGATTGTTTTGGCAGGCGGCCTATCCGCGCGCTTTTCGCGACATGGTGGAACCGTTGGCCTCGGCGGCCGGCACGCCGGATCTGTTCGTCTACGCGATCATGCGCAAGGAATCGTCGTTCTTGCCTCACGCGCTTTCGCCCTCGGATGCGCGCGGGCTGCTCCAGCTGATTCCGGCCACTGGCCAGGAAGTCGCCAAGCACCTGGGCGTGCCGCTTTTCACCGACGAGCTTTTCGATCCCGAGGTCAATGTTCGCGTGGGCGCCGCGTATCTGGGCGGACTGCTCAAGAGATTTGGCGGCCAGATCGCCCTGGCCGCGGGTGCATACAACGCCGGCTCGCACGCCATGATGCGCTGGTGTGACCAATGGGGCAGCCGACCGCTCGACGAATTCGTGGAGTTGGTCACCTACGATCAAGCGCGCGAGTACATCAAGCGTGTGTTGGCCGTGTACGCGCACTATTGCTGGCTGTACGGCGAGCCCTTCGAGCTATCGCTGGCGGTGAATCCGCACTACACAAGAGACGGGATCAACGACTGACGGGCATTAAGTTACCTGTTTCTCACAGAGACACAGAGGCCACAGAGGCGAAGGAGGGAGAGAAGGGTTGGAGACAGCGCCGTCCACGCCTGGTTCTTGCCGGACTCGGCATCGTGTGCGATTTTCGCTTGCCGCGAAAAGGCGATTGCAAAAGAATGGCGCCTGTTGGCTCAATGGAGAGCCTCAGTCAGAAAAGGGTGAGTCATGGCATTGAAGAGAATGACCGTTGAAGAGATGATTCCGGTTTCGGCTCCATGGGTGACCGCGGGCAATGCGGCCCACAGGGCAATCCAAAAGGTTCCGCTGTTGGCGGCGTTGTTGCCGCAATTGCAGGCGGCGCACTCGGCGATATTCGCGGTGCGCGCGCGAACGGAAGATCCGAAGGTGCAGCGGCTGTCGCAGCAAGAAGCGGAGCTGGACGCGAAACACGATGCCCTTGTGCGCGGGATCTACGGCTCGCTCACCATGCTCGCGCAGGTGTCGAGCACTTCGGACGAGCTCCTGGGCCTGCGCGACCTGCTCTTCCCCGAGGGCGCGGCCCACACGCAGAAAACCTATCGCGGCGAGGCCGGTCATGCCGCTCTGGTGGCCTCGCGCCTGGACGCCAATCTACAGGCACGCCTCCAGGCCGTGTCGCTGCAAGAGAAGAGTCTGCTCGACCTGGTCAACCAGTGGTTGGGCGTGGCCAAGCAACTCGGCGACCTCGAAGAAGAACGGGCGCGCCTGAGCCAGCCTTCGTCATCGACCGCGGCCGAGGTGAACAACGCCCGCATCGGTTGGGTCCGCGTGGCCAACGCGCTTGTGGCCAATGCCGAGCTGGTCGGCCTGGATGACGACACCGACCGCCTGCTCTTTTCGGCCCTGCGCGCCGCCGAGCGCACCGCCGACAGCCGCGGCCGCAAGACCCCCGCCGCGCCGCCCGCGCCCTCCCCGGCCGCGCCATAGTTGAAGAGCCGGGCGACGCAGTCACAGTCGCCCGGCTTTGCCCACTGAACCACGGCGAGGGCGGGCAGGGACTCGGTCTTCTGGCTTCAAACCACGCCAGAGGGGGTCAGGGACCCGGGTTCCCATGGTTTGAACCACGCGAGAGCGGGTCAGGAACCCCAGTTTCCGTGGTTTCGAGACCGCGGCAGGGGGTCAGTGACCCGGTCTTCGTGGTTCAAACCACGAACCTCTTGGCGCCGCCATTTGAGCATCAGGCGAGCGTGCTTGGTAGACTACCGGCACGTTGATGTCCAACCCTTCGCCCCAGGTCCTCAAAGTGAAGCCGCGCGTGTATCTCGAAACCTCGATCCTGAGCTACCTGACGGCTCTGCCGAGCCGGGATCTTGTGCGGGCGGCGCACCAGCAGATCACCCTCGAATGGTGGGAGCAGCGCGATCGGTTCGAGCTGTTCGTATCGGAAGCGGTCCTGGCCGAGGCGCGACGGGGCGATCCGGCGGCGGCGGATCGGCGGGTTGCGGCGGCCGAGGGTATCGAGATCTTGAACGCGACCCCGGAAGCAGAAAGCCTCGCCTCCGCGTTGCTCAAGGCCGCCGCCATGCCGGCCAAGGCGGCGATCGATGCGGCGCACGTCGCGCTGGCAACCGTTCACGGCATCGACTACCTCTTGACCTGGAATTGCACCCACATCGCCAATGCCGTCACTCGCCCGCTCATCGAGGCCGTGTGTCGAGGCAACGGATTCCAACCTCCGGTGATTTGCACGCCCGAGGAACTGGTAGCCCAGGAGGCAACATGACCCGAGATGCCATCGTCGACGAGGTTCGGGCCTTTCGCGACGAGATTGCCAAGGAGTACGACTACGACATTGGCGCCATCTTCGCGGCCTTGCGAAAGATGGAAGCGGCCAACCCGGGGCACCACGTGTCGCTTGCGCCACGAAAGATCGCCGCTCAAAGCCCCGATGGGACCTCGCGTGCGGCCGACGGGCCAGGTGGGGTGGCCGGCGTAGCTTCTCGCCGCCGTTGAGACCGGCTGCCTCGGCGAAGGGGCCAAGCGCCGCGATATCCCCGACGCTTAACCCGGAAGGACTCGGGGATTTTCTCCAGATCGATCTTCTTGGTCTCCCTCCGACCTCTGTGGCCTCTGTGCGCTCTGTGGTGAAACTCCGGATCGCGCGTGGTAGATGAGCCGCCCATGAAAGCATCCATTCTGGTTCTTGCCGGCGACGGCATCGGGCCCGAGGTCACGGCGGAGGGGACCCGCGTGTTGCGCGCTGTCGGCGCGAAGTTCGGGCACACCTTCACGCTGACCGACGGACTTCTGGGCGGCATTGCTATCGATCGCACGGGCACGCCCATTCCTGCCGAGACCTTGGCCCTGGCCCACGCGAGCGACGCGGTTCTGCTGGGCGCGGTGGGCGGTCCCAAGTGGGACAATCCCTCGGGCGACGTGCGACCGGAGCAGGGGCTCTTCGCCATCCGAAAGGAACTGGGTCTGTACGCCAATCTGAGGCCGGTCACAGTCCATCCCAAGCTGATGAACGCGTCGCCCATCCGGCCCGAGATTTTGAAAGGCGTGGACCTGCTGGTGGTGCGCGAACTGATCGGTGGCATCTATTTCGGCGAGAAGAAGCGCGAGGCAGACTGGGCCAGCGATGTGTGCGCGTACAGCGGCGATGAGGTTCGTCGCGTGGTCCGGCGCGCTTGCGAGCTGGCGCGCGGCCGGCGCAAGAAACTCACCTCGGTGGACAAGGCCAACGTTCTCGAAAGCTCGCGCCTGTGGCGCCGGGTCACCGACGAGCTGGTGCGCAGGGAGTATCCCGACCTGCAACTCGAACATGTGCTGGTCGATGCTTGCTCGATGTATCTGGCGCGGCGGCCGGCCAGCTTCGACGTGATCGTGACCGAGAACATGTTCGGCGACATTCTCACCGACGAAGCCTCGGTGCTGGCAGGATCCATGGGCCTGCTGCCGTCGGCGTCGCTGGGCGACGGACCGCGCGGCCTGTACGAGCCGATTCACGGCAGCGCGCCCGACATCGCTGGCCGCGGGATCGCCAATCCCTACGCCACCATTCTCAGCGTGGCCATGCTGCTGCGCTATTCACTGGGACTGGAGAAGGAAGCCGCGGCCGTGGAGAGCGCTATTTCGGCCGCCATCGATCGCGGCGTGCTCACCGCCGACGTGGTGCCCGCCGGCGCTCCTGCGGCCACCACGGTGCAGGCTGGTCAGGCGGTGCTCGAAGCGCTGTGATCCGGTCCGCACTCTCGATCGGGGTGGCGGCCGGATCGTTCAAGACCACGGGCCACTGACTTCGCGTGCACCCGCGCATCCGACCAGGGTTGACAGCCTGTACTTAAATCAGTACACTTCTGCCATGTCGAAGGAGGCGCCTCTTCCCATCGCTTTCTACAAAAGCCGGGGAGGCGCCGAACCTGTGAAGGAGTGGCTGATGTCCCAGAACAAAGCGCGAATTGGATCCAGCCTGGATGCGATGTTCGAGGATCTGGGCGAGCTTGAGGAGGTCAGGATCCTCACGCAGAAGAAGATTCTCGCCCGGCAGATCGAGCAGGTGCGTCGGGCTGGCAACGTTTCTATCTCGGAGATGGCCCGACGGATGGGGACCAGCCGCATGGCGGTGCACTCGCTGCTCGATCCGTCCAAGCCAACCATGACGATTGACTCCGTGTCCCGCGCCGCCGCCGCGCTTGGCGTCGTTCTGGAGATGAAGGTCGTTGCGCGCCGGACGCCTGCCCGCCCACCGGCCAAGCCCAAGCAGAAAGCAGCATAGAACCGCTGTCTGCGTGTCCAGGCAGGCGGTGCTCGAAGCGCTGTAGACACTCAGGCAAAAGAAAAGGCGGAGCCCCGAAGGATTCCGCCTTGATAAGCTATGCAGTCAGGCCAGGCCTGACCGGTGATTTTCTAGTCCGTGTAGAAGAAGAGGAACCCAACCGCCCGAGTTGTGGCCGTGGTGTCGAAGCCGAAATCGAAAGAGTGGTAGGCACCATTCTTCCTGTAGGCCAAGAAATCGTTTTGCACGGCGACTCCCATCGAGAACCACTTGGTGAAGAAGTGCTCCACACCCGCATAGATGGGTAGCGTGATGCCGATGGTGGCGTCGGCGGGTATCGTCGCCGTCGGGGGAGTCCCCGCGGTTCTCACCGGCATCTTTTCGAAATCCAGCCCGAGACCGCCGCCGACACTGAGTCGGGTTGAAGTGGTCTTCCATGGGCAGTACAGGACGAGCGCGGCAGGCGCGATCTTGTATCCCGTGGAAAGGCCCTTTGTGGTGAACACCCCAAGCGCCAACTGCGGCATGACGGACAGCATGTCGCTGAGCCAGTACTTCATGTTGATTTCGGCGTCTCTCGTTTGAACGAGGTCGGTGCCGGCGCCGACACCCACGCCGATGCCCAACTGCCCTGACATGTCAGAGGCCGCGGCGGGCGGGGCCGCTGGGGCCGGAGACCAGGCCGGGGCTGCGGCCGGGGCCGGGGCCACGCCTTGATCCTGGGCCTGGGCCGATCCCAGCGCGCCGAAGAGCGCGACGGCGGACAAACCTGCAACTAATTTCCCGTGAAACTTGTTCATCGAATGTTCCCTCCAGATTGTTGCCAAAAACTGGCTGCTTCTTGGATGCACCTACTTGCCTTCCGGCTTCGGGGGCATGCTCACCCGAAGCCGGGGGCTTGTCACTTTTTCTTTTGAAGAAACGCCGCAATGAGACAAGGCGATCCAAGGATGAGGAGCGAGCGGCAGCGACGGTTTCGCGCGTAGAATGCGCCGGGCATGCGCGGCGCTTGGCTGCTTCTGTTCTTCTTTTTGCCGGCTTCGGCCGCGGCGTCGGGCTATGCCGATCTGGGAAAACTGGAACGGGAATCGGTGGACGATGCGCTGGCTTTTCGGGGTCTGAGCATCGAGCCCGCGCCGCAGGGAAAGATCATCGGCACGGTCCATGTCGTGAATCTCGACGTGTTCCTGGCGCGCGAACGCGTGCCGCTGGTCTGGGCCAACATCTTCCACCGCACCACGCGCGAGCACCACGTTCGGCGCGAGTCGCTGCTTCAGGCGGGCGACCGCTACGACGAGGATCTGGCCGAGGAAACCACACGCAACCTGCGCGATCCGTCGCTGTCAAATGTGGTGGCCGTGTTGCCAGTGAAATCATCGACGCCAGGAATGGTCGACGTGTTGATTGTCACCCGCGATGTGTGGAGCCTGCGCTTCAACGAAGATTTCGAGGCCCAGCAGAACCAGCTCATCTATTTCACGGGATCGCTGTCGGAGAACAACCTGTTCGGCTGGCGCAAGTACCTGGCCGCCGTTTTCGTGATGGACCAGGGCGAGATGGCGTTCGGGCCCCAGTACATCGACCCCAACATCCTGGGCACGCGCCTTCAGCTGCAAGCGGCGTACTCCTTGAACTGGAAGCGCGAGATTGGACAAATCGCCGCCGGCCCGCTCGAAGGCTCCTCTTCGCGCTTTCACCTGGAGTACCCGCTCTATTCGCTGGCCAGCCGCTGGGGCGCGGCCGCGGACTTCAGCCATGTCGACGGTGTGGTCCGCTTGTTTGAAGGCACGCAGCTGCGGCCATTTCCACTGGACGGCGTGTCCCGCGGCACCTGCGATCCGGTCCCCACGATCGTAGCCCCGGGCGTGCCCACGGTGCCTTGGGTCTATGGGCTGCGCAAACTCAACACCAGCGAGACTGTCACGCGTTCGTTCCCCACACCGTGGGTCATCCAGCGCGTGACCGCTGGCCACGAGATCGGGCTGGTGCGGCCGTCGTTCACGTCGGACTTTCCCTATCCCGAAGGCTCGCCAGAGCGGCAGCAATTCGCGAGCCGGGCTTTTCCTTTGTCGGAACGCGTGTCGGACCTGTTCCTGCGCTACGAGCTGTTCACGCCCCGCTACCGGACCTTTCGTGACCTCGATACCTTCGATTTTCGCGAGGACATTCGCCTCGGGCCTTATCTGTCGCTCAAGGCCGGCCAGGCTGGCACCTGGATAGGATCGCAAAACGCTCTGAGCATATTTCAGGCATCAGCCAGCCTTGTGCAAGAGGCCCTGGGCGGGCTGAATAGCGTGGACGCTTCGTGGGAGGCGCGGCTGAGCGACGGCGAAGTAACCGACCAGTTGGTCAGGGCGCGGGTCACCCTGGCCACGCCGGTGCTGGCGCACCTGCTGCGCGTGGTAGCCACGGGCAACCTGGGTCTGCTCTACCGCAACACGCGCAAGCGTCTGTTCTCGGTGGGCGGCGACAGCGGTGGCGGCAGCTATCCCGAGGACGCCAACAGCAGGCTGCAGGCCTATGACAGCGTGTTGCGTGGCTATCCCGTGGGCGAATTCGTGGGCTGCGGCGCGCAGGTCGTGGGCCACATCGAGGCGCGCACCATGGCGCTCAGGCTGGCGTTCCTGCGCCTGGGCGGCCTGCTGTTTTTCGACACAGGCGATGCTACCGCCGACGCCAACAGTTTGAGCCTGTACAGCGACGTGGGCTTCGGCCTGCGCCTGCTCATTCCCCAGCTCAATATCTATTCACTACGCGCCGACTGGGCTTTCCCCTTGCGGCCAGTGCCCGGCATGCCCGCAGGCTGGCCCGGCCGCATGACCTTCGGGTTCCGCCAGGTCTTTTAGTGCTGCAGGCCGCCGCTGCCCCCTGAGAGCGAGTAGTCGGGGCACGCAGTTTCGAAAGTCTGGCAGGAAGCCGGGGTTGTCGTGGTGTCCGTGGTGGTGCCGCTCGAAGTCGACAGCTCCGCCAGGGTGATCGCATTGCAGCTGGGGATGGTGCCAAGCACCTGATTGAGCAAGACAGCGGTATCGGTCGCGCATGCCGAGAGTTGTGCGACCGTAGCCGTGCAGTTTGCAGGTATGGGGTCGCAGGTTTGGGTGGTTGAGGCAGGGGCTGCCACGCACTGGTTGTAGGCAGACGTGCATGCGGCCTGCGCTGCTGCGTCGCTGGTCGCACCGGCAAGGCCGGCGTCCATCACCGCAGCCATCTTGCACATGTTTGCTTGGGACAGAACCTTTTCCGCGTATGCGTCCATGTCGTTGCACAGCTGTGTGCTTTCGGCCGCCGTCAAGGTATTGAGGGTCTTGGCGCCGTCAACTGTCGTGACCGCGGTAGATCACGATCCGCTTCCGCCACAACTGGCGACAAATCCAGCACCTATCGCAAACACACAAGACAGGCGAAGCAGTCTCTTCAGCATAGGGCCTCCATATTGAAAGAAGTCAGACCAAGAACGCCATTACTGTCCGAACGTTCCCAGGGTCCGACGAAAATCGCCGGCCGTCAAGTCGAGCGCAGGCGCGGGGTTTCCACGTTGGTATACAGTGGTTGAGGCCCATGTGGTTCGTCGCTGTCGGTGCCCCAGCGGGGGTGATCGCGCAATCCGGCCAGAGTGATCGACCTCATCATGGGGCGTATCTCATAAGTGCTCTTTATGAACAGGTGCTGCAGGCCTGAGCGCCCGTCGTGAAGAATCGGCTACGGGGCGCCGGCGGCGGGTGACGGACCGGCCTTGGTCGGAACAACGGTGTTGATCCTGCCGTTGGCGTCGAAGGTCAATTCGTCAATGCACACCGAGCGGCGGAAGGAGTTTCCATTCGAGAGTTCGCTGGTGTGATAGAGGACGTACCACTTGCCCTTGAACGGAACGACCGAGCCGTGTTGCGTGACTGAAGCGGCGTGCTCCATCACCTTGCCGGCATAGGTGAATGGTCCCATGGCGTGATCGCCGATGGCATAGACCTGCGTGGCGGTGGGCGCCCAGCCGTCGGAATACACGAAGTAGTATTTCCCCGCCCGTTTGAAAACGAAGGGGGCCTCGCCGTAGCCTTCGGGCAAAACCGGATCCTTACCTGGCGCCGCCAAAGGAACCGGCTTGCCTTGCGCGTTCAGAAAGGCAACGGTCTGAAGCTCGCCAGCCAGCTCGGTGAGCGAGGGTTTGAGTTTCACGACCTTCGGCTGACGGCAACCAAAATACAGATAGGTTTGGCCGTCATCGTCCTGAAGCACGGCGGGATCAATCGGCTCCGGCCCTGTCTTGGTCGTCAAGCTGCCGTCAATCAGCGGCTTTCCGATGGCGTCCTTGAACGGTCCCTCCGGTTTGTCGCCCACCGCCACGCCGATCTTGGTGCGGTCCACGGGCAGGAAAAGGTAATACTTGCCGTTCGCCTGCACGCAATCCGGTGCCCAAGCCCACCGGCTCGCCCAGGCGAAGTCCTTCACGCGAAAGATCGAGCCATGATCTTTCCAGGTTTTCAGGTCGGCGGTCGAGAGCAGCCGCCAGTCGACCATGTCCCAGTAGGTGGCATCCGCCTCGTCGTGCGAGGTGTAGACGTAGAGCCGATCACCAAAGACCCGGCCCGTGGGATCGGCGGTGAAGATGTTCTTGACCAGCGGATTCGCGCCCCACGCGACCGTGGCGGCGAGCGAGCCGGCGAGAAGCAACGCCAGGGAGTATTTCAAGAGTTTCATGATGGGCGGAGGAAGCGTAGCCAAGCGAAAGAAGCGAAGCAAGCGGCGGACCACGCCGACGCAGACGTCGCGCCACCCGGACAGCAACACGAAGACCGCCTGAACGAGCAGGAAGTTGGTCAGAGTGGGCGCCCTGGGCTCGCGTGGGCGAATTCTAGAAAGTGGGGCGGCCGCGTTGCGTCGGTTACGGATATTTCACCGCCCGGAAACACACTGGCAACCTTTTCGGAGGGATGCTTCGGTCATGAAAAAGATCGAAGCCATCATCAAGCCGTTCAAGCTGGACGATTTGAAGGACCGGCTGCGCCAGGTCGGTGCCCAGGGCATGACTGTGTCGGAGGTCAGGGGTTTCGGCCGCACCGGCGGGAAGAAAGAGGTGTACCGCGGGTCGGCCTATGTTGTGGACTTCATCCCCAAGGTCCGCATCCAAATTATCGTCGACGACGACATGGCACAGCCGATTATCGAGGCCATCTTGGCCACCGCGCGCACGGGCGAGATTGGGGATGGCAAGATCTTTGTTAGTCCCGTGGTCGACGCCATTCGCATCCGCACCGGAGAGCGCGGCCACGACGCCCTGTAAACGACGACGATCGTGATGACGGCCGCCAAAGACCAGACTGGCGGGGTTTCGCGCCAGCGGCGCCGTGAACAAGACTCCGCCCGCTTTGCAGACGAATTTTTTGCGCTGACGGGGTTCCATCCTGTGGCAGCCTACCGTGAGGCTTTGCCGCGTGAGTTTCTGGCCCAATCGATACCTTCGCCTGATGAGATCCTCGCGCGACTTGGTAATCGGCTTCAGCTGCGCACCAGAAACGCCCTTCAGCGCTACGTCGTGAGCGCCGTCGACCGCGCGGGCTGGACCTACGACCGTCTGCTCGATCTTCGTGGCTTCGGCCTGTTCTCGCTTCTCGACGTCATGCAGGCGTTGCACGAATCGGCCTCTTGCGCGCGATCATAACGCAGCCCAGTCGTGGTAACCTTCGGTGCCATGAAGAGCCGCCTGACGATTCAAGAGCGAATCATTTCTTGCGTGGTCGCCTCTGCGGGCTTGTGCCTCGCCGCTTCTCCAGCCGTGCTCGCGCAAACCGCGCAGCCAGCCGCTGCCGCACCTGCCCCCACCGCGGCGCCAGCGGCTGCCGCGCCTGCCGCTGCATCCCCTGCGGACACGTTGCTTGCCCCGGCGGCTGCGCCGCCCGCCGCGGCAGTGCCTCAGCCCAGCTATGGGTACCCGCCGCCCGGCTATGGCTATCCACCGCCGGCCTATGGGTACCCGCCGCCCGGCTATGGCTATCCACCGCCGGCCTACGGGTACCCGCCGCCTGGCTACGGGTATCCGCCGCCGTATGCGCCTCGGGCTGGCATGGGAGCCTCCGGCTACCATACCCACGATGGATTTTTCATGCGTCTCTCGCTCGGCGGCGGCGGCGCTTCCGCCAGCAAGTCCGGGGAAAAATACTCGGGCGGGGCACTGGCGTTCGCGGCGGCTTTTGGCGGCGCGATCACGCCACACCTGATTCTCTACGGCGAGGTCTTGGGCTATTCCGTCCATGAGCCCAAGCACAAGCTGACTGGAATTCCCGACGCCACCGAGCGAGGGCTGGACATGAGCATCGCGGGCGTTGGTCCGGGTGTCGCGTACTTCTTCATGCCTCTCAATCTCTACCTGTCGGGCACACTGCTGTTTCAACGAGTGACACTCAGTGACTCGAACAATTCGAACCTTTCGGCCGACATCACCAACGTTGGCATCGCCGCCAGTCTTATGGTGGGCAAGGACTGGTGGGTTTCGGACAATTGGGC